>Ga0209415_10008824_pt1 | contig 17420 bp, 14 predicted proteins | sample PeaSoiSIISIP2007_FD_187696 | JGI IMG/M metagenome (GOLD analysis project Ga0209415, IMG submission 187696) | Peat soil microbial communities from Weissenstadt, Germany - SII-SIP-2007 (SPAdes) (version 2) | ecosystem: Environmental > Terrestrial > Soil > Wetlands > Peat | place: Germany... | reverse complement strand
ATCAGGTGTATTGCTGGAATCAGCAGGTCGGTAGGTTCGAGCGCCAACTCTAGCTCCTTCTCGACTCGAGCCACTCGGTGATTGCTTCCAGGGTCAGCCTCGGCTCCCCGCCAGGGAGGCTCCTCAGCCTGGACCTTGCCAAAGCCGCATGCTTCTTGCTCAGGTCCGAGGCGTATTGTACGGACCCCAGGTCGTCAAGGATGCCCAGCAGGGCCGTGACATCCCCCAGGCCGAAGGCGCTCCTAGCCATGGTCGACCGGAGGGCCCTTCCAGTCCTGCCATCGGCGTGAGCCAGGGCGTGGATGATTACTATGTTCGAGGCGTTGTTCTGAAGGTCCTTCATCATGGGTTTGCCCATCTCGTCGCTGCTCCCGGTCAGGTCGAGAATGTCATCGACCATCTGGTATTCGATGCCAAGATTCCTTCCGAACTCGTACATATCCTTCACGACCTTTGGCTTCGCCCCACCCACTATGGCTCCCGACGCGGCCGCCGCGCCAAACAAAGCTCCCGTCTTCAGGCCCGCCAACCGGACGTAGTCATCCACACTGGAGTCTATCTTCCTCGAAAGTTCCATCTCCAAGAACTCCCCCTCGGCCGCCTGCTTGGCAGATTTGGCGACATACCTCAGCAAGCCGGACAACTGATCCTTCGAGACGTCCACACCGTCGTAGTCGGCGAGCTTCTGGAACATGTCAAAGATCATCACATCGGAAATGAGGATGGCCGTCGTCACGCCATGCAATGTGTGGGCCGTAGGCAAGCTGTGCCTGGTCGCGGAATTGTCGATGATATCGTCCTGGGTCAGGGATGCGGTGTGGGCAAGCTCGTAGGCGGCCGCTATGGGGAGTGCGTCCTTGTAGGACCCCTTGATCGAGTCGCACACGAGGAGCGCTATGCACGGCCTGAGGCGCTTCCCTCCTCCTTCCACGAATTCGTAGGCCATGCCATTGATCTTGCTGGCGGGGTCCTTGCCCCTGCGGATCTCCTCCTCGATGGCTTTCACATATGGGTCCAGTCTCCCGTCGATGTCGGCGGTCTCCAGCGTGGCTTCGGTTCCTTCAAAGATGGCCAAGGTAAGTCACGACCCCCCAAAGCAGGTACTCCCCGTCGGCCCAGAAGTCCCTCAGCGAATCCCTGTGCTTCCCTGACCTGGCGTAAAGTCGGTAGACGAATGAATACGGAACGAACACCAAGAGCGTTCCGGCGAACAGCGGGACCAGCCCGGAAGCTACAACCCCGACAATGTAGAGCCCCGAGGCTATGTCGAGTATGTCCATCACCCTCGAAGAACCCGCCATGCCCATCCTCACGGGGAGGGTCCTCACTCCGAACGCCTGGTCCGCCTCCACGTCCCTCTGGTCGAAGAATATGGTGTTCACCATCAGCCTAAGGAAGATGAAAGGAGCGAAGGCGAATATGGTCAAAGGCAGCTGGAGATAGTAGAGGCCGACGAGGACGGGAACAAGGGACCAACCGAAGGATACGGTCACGTTCTTGATCAGGGTGGCTTCCTTCAGCCTCGAGACGCCGATCGCGCCCTTGAACCGACTGGAGCCGATGCTGTAGGCGAGGGCCAACCCCAACGGGAAGAGCAGGCCTCCGAAGAATATGAGGTTCCTGAAAAGGGCTAGCAGGTATCCTACCATGAAGCAAGCGACCGAAACCACCTTCAACCCTCCCAGGCGCCGTTTCAGGTAGGCGGTCCTATCGGGGTGAGAGACCGAGTCCTGGTCGAAGTCGGAAATCCTGTTGATCGAGTAAGCTCCCAACGAGAAAAGGTAGGCCATAAGCAGGAGGTCAACGGTGGGAGTCCTGCCGATTAGGTAGGCGGCGGTGGCAGCGATGCTCGAAGTCCCGAGGGCGAGCAGGTGCCCTCCGTAAACGAGCTCCTTGTACGCCGCAGTGGCTAGTGTCACTCGCTAGTCCCCTTCTGCTCTTCTGCGATTGTCGGCCTCGCTTCACCTACGCTGTAGAGCCTCCAGCCCCTCTTCGGCTCAAACATCTCTTCGGGAATGGCCAGGGGCTTTGCCTTGGACGTGTCGAGCATCGTGACCTCGTAGGAGTCCCCCGCTCCCTGGAGGTGAATCTCTATCTGCTGGAAGCAGGTCTGGAAGTCGGCTATCGGTATGTCGACGATGGCGAGGTAGGTCTTGTCTTCGGTTCCCGCTTCAAGCCAGGTGAACGGGAGGCTGTTGCAGAACTTCCTGACCTTCGTCATTCCTGCCTCGTCCAACTTCCTTGATATTATCACGGCTTGAACTACCCCGCCCGGGTTGCTTTCCTGGAACGGCTTGACCCACCTGATGTTGTTCCCGATGATGAAGCCGTTCTTCATCACGTGCTCCGCGTGGTGGTAGCGGACAGTGCGAGGGTTGACTTTGATCTCCTTGGCTGTCTTTGCGAGAGGCATCGTGGGGTCCTTCAGCATCGAGCTCAGGATTTTGAGGTCGATGTAATCCACGTCAGGCTCTCTATTGACGTCCAGGAACGAGGGACCGATCTCGCTCATGGTCAACTCGAACCTGTTCCAATCGATCTTCCAGGACCTCTCGTCGAAATCATAGTACTCGGGCCTGAAGGGAGGATATCTCATCCAGTACAGCTCCTTGTATTCGTAATCCTCAATCAGCCCCTCGGCCTTGATCTGCTCGAGGCTGTCGAGATACTTCTTCTTCAACCGGAAGGGGACAGCTGTCAGGCAGAAGTGGCTGTTGGAGCCCATCTTCTTCCCGGTGAAGACGACATAGCTCATTCTGTCGGCCCATGATTTCCCTGAACCTCCGTTGGGCTTGACGGTGATGTATCCCATCACGAGCCCGAGCTGTCCATAGTTCACGTCGATGGTGGTCGAAAGACCGAGCTTTGTCAGGTGACGGTTGACCTTGTACCTGATGGTCTCTGCGTTGAGTCCGGTGAGCCTAGCGAGGAGGGAGTAGTTCTGCACCCCCACCCTTTTGATGGTCTCGAGAAGCTTGTAGTCCTGGTTACGCCGCTGGAGCTTGTCCACTGAGCCCAAGGTTCAACTAATTGGCGGACTCGGCACGTCTTATAAGCAAAATGTAGCCAGACTCGATTTTCCTCAGCGGCTTATAAGGGGGCTTGGCGCGCCTAGGACCAGATTTCTCTGGCACCCGAAAGTGCGACGCCCGAGCCATATACGTTTTCTTACCTAGCCCTCGCAAGGACTGATTGCCGTCGTTCTCGTGGCCGAGACAAAAAGCATATAGAAAAGACTCTGACTGCCATGGCCTGAAGGCTTTTTGTCGGAACAAAAAGAAGAGAGAGTGCAGACGGGTATACCTGGGCTGGACGGGTTGATTCAAGGAGGGCTGCAGGCCGGAGACTTTGTCCTGCTCGTGGGGGGTATCGGCACCGGCAAGACGATCTTCTCATCGCAGTTCGCATATCAGGGGGCCGCCTTGGTCTCCCAGCCTGCGGTGTACGCCACATTCGAGGAGGACATCGCAAGCCTGAGGAGAAACATGGTGAAGTTTGGGATCGATTTCCAAGCCCTCGAAGACCAGAAGAAGGTCAGGCTCCTGGATCTCGAAGCCCTCGAGGGGAGAGGCATGGGGTCCAACCTCGAGACAATACTCTCCGCCATTGATGAGGTCAAGGCAAAGCGCCTTGTCATAGATTCACTTACGGCCTTCTTGAGCGGGACCACAGGGAAGTTCGACTATAGCTTCCTGATGCACCTGATCTACAAGACTCTGAAGAGGGAAAAGATCACGACGATAATGACGGTAAGCAACTTCAACGGTCCAAGCGAGTACTCTCCGGGGCTCGAGCAATTCGTTGCCGACGGGGTTTTCGAGATAGAGAATTATCTGGCGGAGAATATGGAACTGAAGACCAGATTCGTGGTCAGGAAGCTTAGGGGGGCCGAGCACTCCAGGAAATATCATACGGTGGTCTTCTCATCCAAAGGAATAGAGATACTTCCTTATACCGTCTGAACCCTTTAGGGAGCCGCTTTTTCCCCAAATCTGACAAAACATAATTATGTTCAAGCAGGCCATTGGCCGCCATGAAATGGCTGTACGTCGGGCTCCTCCTGATGGCGTCGTTGTTCATGTCCAACGTCGCGTCGGCGAGCAGCGGCCAGCCGCTTTCCCTGTCGATGGTCGGAGGCATCAATTCCGTCGGCGGCCAAGTCTATGTTCTTGACCAGGCGGGGAGTGCGGCATACGCCTCCGTCCACGGTCTGACGTTAAGTCCGTCCACCAGCCATCTTGACTATTCTTTGGTCGCCGATGTCGATGGCTCGTTTGTGACGGGCCATGCGGTAATACACCTAACCGGGACCACCGCGAAGGGACAAAGCGTGGAACTTGACGGCAAGATTGCCATCCACAGCATGATTCCTGCCGAGTCGTTCATAGGGAGCGGGATTCCGAGCGCATTCCTCGGGGTTCTCAACGGGTCGGTCTCCGTCGGAAAGGACAGCAGGCCATTCAACGTGCATGTCTCGCTCGAGTCTCCGTTCATAAATCCCTTCGGGGGCCCGATCGTGGTGTCCAGCCTCGACTCCGGAAATTCCCTTGTTCTCGTTTCTGGCTACCAGGTTGCAAGGATCGTGTACACCGACGTCCAGGTCCTCACCCTCTCGGTGAGCGGCACCGTCGGTGGGACTCCGGTGACTGCGGGCAGCGCGACCCTGACGACTTGGGCAGTCGAGAACCTCCATGCGGGGACCGAGTCAGAGCAGGGCACGATCTCCTTCCACGGCATGACCCCTGGCTACTTGGACTCTAGCGGTTCCTATTCGGGGAATTCGATAATCCCCAGCGCCAGCAACTGTCTCACCACCTACGGCTTCGCTCCCTGCACCTTTGACTGCACAGTGGACCTTCCCGCTCTGATGGGGGTGCCCGCCCTCAACCTCGTCCCGCTTCCCTCAGGACTTTGCACCGTGACGGGATTCATCTCTTCTGGCTCCTTCCACACCAACGGCCCTCACGCCGAGATTTCAGGGACCTACGCGACTGTCTGGGACATACCCGCCATCTCCTTTGGTGTATCCATACCACCGCCCTTTGGCGGAAGCACTATCACAGGCACAGTGTCAGCCTAAAACTCTCCCGCAGCCCCTGATCCCGGCTCCGTGCCCTTACCAAGTATCGATTCGGAGTCTGTCTGACGGCGCTAATCAATAGAAGGCTCCTGAACTTTCTTCGGCAAAACACCAAATCATTATATCGGTTTCAGACCCCAGCGAAAGACATGGGTCAGGACCCCGAAAGCTACACATGCAAGATATGCGGCCTCGAAAGCATCACCGACAAGACACTACTGGTTGAGCACCTTAGGAACGAGCACGAGATCCTGGAGGTCGCGTCCTACGCGGCTACCACGATGATGCACGAGGAGGACAGGGACAGGATCGCCAGCGAGTACTTCAAGCAGCTTGAGGCGATAAAGAAGGAGATTGCCAGTGGCTAGCGAGCCAGGTTTTATGGTATTGGACGTATGGATTGACCATACTTATGATTGAAATAGTCAATCTTGGCCGATTGGTGGTAAGTAGAAATTGAACAAGAGAATGAGTCTGGCTGCAGCGGCCCTTCTGTTGCTCTCCGCCCTGCAGTTCCTCCCGGCATCAGCAGCGACGCCTACGATTCCGGGCCTCGCAACGAATGTCATCCTTACAATAATCCCTCCCAAGCTCCCGGCAGACGGAGGCGTGTATTCAGCGGTGGTGGTATCGCTAGCCGATTCAGCCAACCTCCCGACGGCGAGCCTTCAGAGCGTCACGGTGTTCCTCACCTCCTCGCAAACTAACATCGCGAGCGTCCCCGATTCGGTAACTATCCCCGCAGGACAGGAGTACGCCATCGCCAACGCCACCACGACGACTACTCCAGGGATCGCGATGATAACCGCCCACGCCGAGGGCCTGGGGTCCCCGGCTCCGGCGCAGCTTATCACAGTAAAGCCAAGCGGGTATCCGTCAAAGCTTCTCGTGTTCACTTCGCCCTCCACCTTCCTCCCCCGGGCTGACGTCGGTGTCGTCAGGGTCGAAGTCGTCGACGATGCCGGACTCCCATCGAAAGCAATTTCTTCGATACCTGTCCAGCTAAGCTCATCTAACGCCAGCATCGCTTCCCTCGTCCAGACCACTTTCACCGTTCCGGCGGGGAGCATATTCGTGGACGGTTCTTTCAGCACTTCGGACCCTGGGAGCGCGGTCATCACGGCCACTTCCACCGGTTACTCTTCGGGGGCGGCTCTTGTGACGGTAGACAAGCCAGGCCAATGCATCGGCTCGTGCCTCGCGTACAAGCTCGCTCTCCGCGTTGTCTCCGGAGGGAGCCCTGGGACACTCCCCACGGACGGACAGATCTACAACGTGCTTGAGGTGTCGCTACAGACCCTCTCAGGGACACCTGTGACCTCCTCCTCGGACACAGTGGTGCAGTTAACATCCGACCAATCTGAGGTGGCGTCGGTGCCAAGCCTCATCACGATACCCGCAGGCTCGATTTCTGCCCTCGCCGGTGTGACCACGAGCGCTCTGGCGGGAGTAGCCAACGTGACCGCGACCGCCGCCGGTCTGATCCCTGCTAGTGTCCCGGTGGCCACGGTGATTCCGGCTCCATCAAGACTGCAGGCCTATGTTGCTCCGCCCTCAAGCGCATTCTCCGCCAGCGGGAACTATCCTATCCTGGTAGTCCAGCTCCAAGACAGCTCAGGCAACCCTGCGCGGGCAAGGCAGGACACCAGCGTGGTTGTCACCTCCTCGAACTCGAGCCTCTTGAGCAGCTTCGTCACTCTGGGCATCTCCAAGGGGAATGACTACGTCTCCAGCTTTTTGCACACCAAGGGCGTGGGCAAGAGCGTCCTTACTGCGAGCTCCCAGGACTTGGCGTCTTCGGGGGCAGACCTAATCTCCGTCCCGAGCCCCCTGGTCGTGACCCTGCAGCTCACCTCCACCACGAACACGTTCATCTACGAAAACCAGACGGCCACATTCACTTTCAGCATGTCCTTCGTCGGACAGCCCCTGAAGAACATCAACGTGACCTGGTCCGCTACGGGCGGAGAGATCACCCCGAACGTCGGGAACACGGGGACCACGGGGGCCTCGTCGGTCGTCTTCGCTCCGGGTGACTTTGGCAGGTACAACATCACCGCCAGCGCCAACTCTCCACAGTCCGGACAGGTGACCATGGCATACTCTCTGATAGTCGCCCAGCTACCCCTGAAGCCTGGCCCGAGTCTGGTTCAGCAGATACTTGGCCTGTGGTACTACATCGTGGCGGCGGTCGCTGTAGTGGTCCTGGCCCTGGTATACCTCCTCAGAATGAGACGGAAGAAGCAGCGAGCCGAAATCGAAGCGGGCTTCGAAGTAGTCTAAGCCGGAGCCCGGTCTATCTTTTCGAAAAGACATACAGACTAGGCTCTGTTCCTATGCGAAGGGCTGTAACATCCGTTAACTTGTTTTTAAGTCCAAATATGGACTGACAAGTCATGAGACGGCCCTCGTTCAAGAGGGAACAGAAGGAGATCCTCGTACTAGGTGGGATAGTAATCGCCATGGGTGTCGCTGCCGTTACCCTTGCGGCAGGCGTGGTCCTGGCCTACTCTGCCCTCTTCTTTGGAGCGCTGTTCTTCGTGTACGCGGCAAGGTACTACGTGGCTTCGATATCTGTCCTGCTCGCCCCCTCAGTTAACGCCGCCAATGGGAGGAACGCGCAGAACGGCGGCGCCAACGGAAACAGAACGACGGGCACCCCGATGATATCGGTCCATCTCGCGCTCTACAACGAAGAGCGGGTCGTGGACCGCGTCTTGACTGCCTGTTCGAACCTCGACTACCCTAACTATGAGGTCGTCGTTGTGGACGACTCCAAGGACGGGACGGTGCTCCGCCTCAAAGAATGGATCCTGAACGGGCTGAAGTCAGACAAGCAGAGAATCAAGATAATCCACCGAACGAGCAGGGACGGGTTCAAGGGGGGAGCTCTCAATGAGGCGCTAAGACACACGGACCCCAGGACCGAATACGTCGTGGTCCTGGACGCGGACTTCGTGCCGGAGCCGGACATCCTGAAAAAGTTCCTCGACTACTTCAACAGGCACAGCCAGGGTGGCAATGGCAATCAAGATGGAAACGGCAACGGCAGGTACGGCAACGGGAGGCTGGCGGCCGTCCAGGGCTACCAATGGCACGCCCTGAACCGATCCGAGAACTGGCTCACCCGTGGGGTCAGCTGCGAGTTCAGCGGGAGCTACATGGTAGACAGGACCTTCCAGGAGGTGGCGGGGGGACTCAAGATGGTCTCGGGAAGCGTCTACATGATCAGGGCGGACGTTCTGAGGCAGTTTGGATGGACGGGGAGCATCACCGAGGACTGGGAGCTGACCCTCAGGCTATACGAAAACGGGTACAAGGTGCTTTACACCCCCCTTGTCCAGGCCCCGGCTGAGTGCCCGTCGACTCTGGGAAAACTGATCAGGCAGAGGATGAGATGGGCCGAGGGGCATACCTTCAACGTCAAGAAGCATCTTCTCCCTATCCTTACCTCCCCGAAGGTCAGCCTCCGAGAGAAGCTCGAGTTCCTCTATTTCGCGCCCTACTACTTGCAGTCTCTCTTCCTAATCATTGGGACCTTCGCGTGGCTCACTTCTGACGTCATTCTCGGGACGCGGCTCCCGTTCTGGACTGCCGAAGTAGGCTGGGCTCTGGTGATCACAAACCTACTGGCGCTGCCGGTCATGTCGCTCACAGGACTTTTCCTTGAGAAGAGAGCCAGACGCGACTTTGGGGGAATCATTTCGCAGCTCGTTTTGGTCTACGCACTTTCACCCTATCAGGCCTACGCTTCCCTCAAGGGACTCGTCGAGCCATCGGAGGGGAGCTGGGCGAGGACCTTCAAGTCCGGGAGGCTTGCCGGCTTTCCAGGAAGGCTCGAGCCGCGGAAGGTGATAAGGCGAGTCCTCCCTCCCAGGAAGAGGAGTTCCCCAACCAAGTCCACTCTTGTCCTGACAGCCGCTTTGGGGGTCTCCGCTCTGCTCGGTGCAGCGATCCTTCAAGGGCAATCCGCCGGGACCCGGGCCTCCGACCCGGGATACTACTTCTCCAACCATGCAGCTCCTTCGAACTACTCGCCATACGGCAACACCTACCCCGGGGAGTCCTTCCTCATGCACCTCGCTTACCCTTCGGGTTCCGACGCGAGGACGAATGTAGGGAGCCAACAGGGATCAGGGCCCATCTTCTTCAGCGACCCAGCGCCAGCCAACCTCGAACTTCCCTTCGGGGCATCCGTCAGCATCCACCTTTGGGTCAACTATACCGTGGAGGACATCGGCAGCTCGCCCGACTGGGGCGGAGGGGGCCGGGCTCTCAACGTCAGGATCGACATCTATGACCCGGCCACCAACTCGATTTCACAGATCGCAGGCTCGAGTCAGACGGAGACGATCCCGTTGCAGGGCGGGTTCAACTTCTACCAGGGGACCTGGGGGAACATAGCCGAGGGGGTCACGATTTTGAAGGGGGAGACCCTGGTGGCCACCATTTGGTGCACGGGCTGCTCATCAAATCCTGTCCTTGTGTACAACAGCGCAGCCCATGCGAGCAACATCGACTTCCCCATCGAGGTACCAGAGAACTCGATTTCGCTCGCGTCGATGGCCGTCCTGATACCTGGGGTGGCGGGACTTGTGATCGACCGCCGAGTCAGCGATGACGAAGGGTCGGAACAAAAGGAGGGCGGGCTAAGACGCGTACAGGGATGGCTAATAGTATCCGCGGCCCTCGTCTTCCTTACCCTGCCGCTTGCTTTGTCCCTGGGCGACGCCCTCGCCTCATTGGCGAACGCGACCGGATTTGACAGGCTTGTCTCCTCGATAGTTCCCTGGGAGACAGCTGGTGTCGGAGACCTACTCAGAGGATTCGGCCTCCAGGCCGGGAACAGCGCCAACAGCGTCTGGTTGGGGGGTGGGTTCATACCCGTATCAGCTCTAGTGGACTGGAACTGTGCGGGGTGGCAGTCCTTCTTCCTGTTCGGCCTCACATCGGTAGCCGGTTTCGGGGAGCTGCACAGCAATCGCTCAAGACTCTCGACGGTGCTGGTCGGGCTGGGGGGTGTTTTCGCCATCAATGTCCTTAGAATCGCGATAGTCGTTCTCTTGGGTTACTATGTCAGCTATTCATCTGCACTTGTCTTCCACGACTACGGCGGAACGGTGATGACTCTGGCCTGGCTACTAGTCTTCTGGACGGTCGTGCTCAACCGGAAACCCAAGTCTACTGTTTCAGAATCATGGACTTCCCCAGCCGCTCAGAACCTCCCAATGGAGGTGGTCTTGTGTCAACGACAGGAACCTAGGCTTCCATCTTTGCGCCGAGCAAATCGCCCCAGCGGCTCGTCTCGCGCATGCTCAGCCTAGTATGTTTGGAACACCAGTGCGAGGTTTCCTCGTCGAACGAAACCAGCCACACGGCAAGATCATAGCAACCCTTCACTTCGCACGGGTATCCGTTAACCAGCCTCTCGATGGTGGCCTGCATCGTCCAGCTTCGCATGAACTACGTCAGGCCCTCTCCGTACTTCTTGTTTTTCGGACTTTCAGTAACCAAAGCCGGGAACGAGTTGGGAAAAACATGGATGATATCCGAGTGGAGGCGTCATCATGAAGTCCACTTCCTGATTGCGCATCCGCAAGCGATTATTATGCGCCTCTGTGATTTCTTCGGCGTTGGTCGCCATAGAGATCTTCCGCTACAGGGCTCAACTTGCATGCCCTCGATGCTCGTCTTCGAACATCGATTTCAGGTATAAGCACATGGGGGAATACGAGTGCAGGCACTGCCACTACTTCTGGAGGACCGAGTAAGCCCCAGAAAAGTGACAGCCAACGCCATCTCATAATCGACGAAGTGACGGGCAATATAGATTGGGACTTCACAAGCCTTATCCCAGAATGGGGACATTGAACATCTAGCATGGAAATAGAGGAAGCCATAATCGTTGGATTGCTCGCCGTAGGTATGAGCATACTGGTGGCAATAACCGTCATGGTTTTCTGGTAGGCTGTAAGCTACTCGGGTCCGTCTATTCCATATTCGTGGTCGCCAACGCTTATGAGAGAAACTCCATAACAAACAGATCTCTTGGACCTGACATCACTCGTCACCGAGCTCCAATTTCGAGGCTTCGACCAGGAGATGGTAGACTCGGCTTTGAGGTGCCTTGTCCACGTATATGCGGTGCAGGACTCCGCCGCGCCCGAATCTGGCGGAATCCTTGCAGAGGACATTATCAGCACATACCAGCTTGAAGTGGTACAGGCCGCCTCTCAGCTCTTCCTGGACACTACCATGGTGAACGGAAGAGAGGTCTTCAGGGTCAGATGGGGGTGCAGCGAGGCCGCAAAGACCATGGAACAGGAGCTCTGGGAACACTCGTCCCAACGATGGGAGGAGTTCACATCCCAACTCAACGGGAGGTACCTAGGGTTCTTCTTGCCTGAATCAGTCGAGGCCGCCAGGGTCACGACCAACTGGAAGCTCGGGAAGGAGCTGAAGTGGTTCTCGCTGCAGGTCCCACGGCAGGGCTGGAGGATACTGGGCATGATGGATGACGTTACATCGGTGGCCTGGAAGCTCGACCTCGCCTTTGGGTTCAGGCCATTCGGGCCAGAAGGCGTCCAAGGTCCGAGGGTGCTGCTGCACGAGGAGGCGTTCAATATCCTGAAGGCTAAGAAGATCATGCCTCCGGACGACCTGCTGAGGTCAATCCGCCTATGGAGGTTCTTCTCCGAATACGACGTGCAGGCCACGGACTTCGTTGCCCTGATGAAGGAATGCGAGCTGACGCTCGAAGAGATAGTCGGACAGGTGAACAAGTTCTTTGACATGAACCTCACGTCTCAATACAGGGAGGGCCAGTATCCACCCTATTTCATCACTGACAAGAAAAAGAAGGAATTCGAAAAGGCGGTCAGGGACCTCCTCCTGGCCGTCGATCAGTGGCTCATCGGTCCGGACAGAATGGAGGAGCAGCTCAGTGCATCTGCTCTGCGGCCGGTAGAGAGACCAAAGCAGCCTGCTTAGCGCATATTCGTCGCATCGAACCGCCGGAATAGACACTTCAAACCGATCAAAGGGAATCGGGTACCGGATTCCACATCTTGGCGATGCAAGTTAGTGGATTCCTCCTCAAACTGGTTTATCTCGCCTGCTACGGCATTGGTCTTGACATGACTTCGACAGAAGCGCAGGAACTGAAGTACAGCTACAAGTTCGCATTTGCCGCAAGATCAAGGGAAGAGAACTCGGACCAGGCTTCAAAGCTTGAGCTTCAGGAATACATAAACGACGTCCTCGGGATCTCAAGCGAGAAGAAGCCGGAAGCCCGGAAGAAGCTGGCTTAGATTGGCCCTCGGTTCGCGCGCGTTGTAAAGATCCGTCGAAAAGCATGCGGGGAATCTCTAGCCTTGGCTTTCTCACGCCGAAGTTCTCTCTTAAATCGGTCAAATGATAGGCTTGTTTCCGGAAACCGAGCTTGAGGAAGCAAAGAAGAGGGCGGAGATTCGGCGTGTGGTTATTCCTCATTCCGACGCTCATCGTTCTGGCCATCGTAGGCTATGCGGTTATCGCGACGACGACGGTCCAAAATGGCACGCTTTACGTCAGAGCCCAATCGTCTGACAGATACTATCCGACTCAGCGCCTGGATTTTCCAGTCGACGTGGCCGGGAAGACCGTGACCAGCCCCGCCAATGTCTCGCTCCCCCAGGGATTGTACACCGTCACCTTTCCGGCTCAAACCTGGTACACGAGTCCGTTTTCGGAAACCGCCACCGTGAGGTCCGGCCAATTCTCATACGCAGTGGGAGTGTACAACCCCATAGTCGAAGTGATCTCCGTCGGCAGCGGGAGCTTCAATCGCACAACCCTGATCGCGTTGCATAACGTCACCCCCGTGGTCTGGCTCAACCCTTCAGGCAACTACCAGGTCATATTCAGCAATGTGACCGGGAGGGTCATAATCCCCCCCCTGGGGAACTACACTTACATCTTCCAGAGTTCAGGGACCTTCGTCTTTTCATTCCCTCTGGCTCGCACGCCGACCCTGGTTGTCAGGGCAGTCTAGAAAGGGGGGGTTTGGTTACCGGGCTTCGCCTGGTCGTTAAAGCAGGGAACAGAATCTACCTTCTTATCATCCACAGGCGCCTTCCTCCGTCGGTTCGATGTCGCGAAGACACCAATCGATTCAGAATCTGGATTCAGACTCCTAACCTAGCCGTCGAGATGCCCAACGCGTAGTTTGGTGCTTCCCTGAGCGAGAAAGGGCTTAAATCTGCCCCCTTCTGAACGGAAGATGGACAATTTGTCCATCCTGCTTAAATAGGGTTTGGCGGACTTCCTTTTGAAAATACAATATGAATACGCAATCTAATGCGTATGTAACGAAAATTAGCTCAGGAACTATACTAGCACTTTTGGCCTTCTCAGGCCTTCTCTTCATCATACCAGTTGCATCACCAATCTTCGCCATGAACGCAAGCAATCCAACGATTGCTGCCTCTGGGAATAACCCTGCCTTGGGTGGAGTAGGATCTACTTTCACTCTGACGGTCGGGAACCCGTCGAGCAATCAATATACAGTGACAGCCGTCACAATCAACGCTCCATCTGGATGGACCATAACAGGGGCCACAGCAGGTGGCTTCCTCATCGGTACACCCAGTTTCACTTCTTCCGGAGTTACTTGGACAGTCTCCTCGTTCACCGTCGGGACGGGCGCGGGTATACCTCCGGGAAGCTCTGACACGCTCCAATTCACTGCCACCGCTGCCTCCGGGACCTACCCGTTCAGCAGCATCTTCACCAGCAAGATCCAGGATGCTTCGTCTGTGGCCTTCTACTCTGGTCCCTCCTTCAGCATACTTGTCATCGACCCAGCCACTGCCTTCTTCGCAGTAACGCCAGCTGCCAGCGGCAACTATGTTGCAGGCTCAGCAGCACTCACGGAGACGGCGACCATCACTCCCGCGCAGGCAGGCGTACCAATCGTGTTCAGTGAGACAGGGTACCCAGGCGGGGCGACCTACGGCTTTAGTCCAACTACCGCACTGACAAACTCCGGCGGAGTTGCAACCACGACGTTCCAGCCAAGCGATGTTGCTGGTCAAGCTGCGCAGGTGAATGCAGCTGTTGGAACTTCGGTAGTCATTCCAGGAGTGAGCCCCGGGACAATCACGACCGTCTCAGGTTCACCTACTGAGGTGACTTGGACTTTGACAAGCTCAGCTACCGACGGGAACCACTACATCACAACAGAGCACACCACGCAGAACCAGGGAGTATCGACAGTAGCGATGACCGGGGCGAGCATGGCAGCTGGAGGAGCTTCCTACTCGATTGCCGACAAGTTCGGCAACCCAGTCGCCTTCAACACCCCACTCCTGACCTGGGCCGTCACGTTGACGGCTCTCTCGGGTGGCGGCGTCTTCGACGCTCTTGGTCTCCCAACGGTGATCTCATGCTCAAGCGCAGGTGGAGCACACTGGATGTCGGGCGTAACGGTCCTGACACCAGCAACAGCGTGCCCAGCTGCCGGCAGTTCGGCATTCTTACCATTCAACTACATCCAATCGGCGAACTACTTTAGCATCGGCGAGTTGAGCGCAGGCGTTTCAGGCACGCTCTCGAGCAGTGCCTTCGCAGGCGCCGGACAGAGCGGTGAGCTGATCACGTCAACCTTCGCAGCCGCAGCGCCAGTTCCGGTAGTGATCGCCCCGAGTGGGGTGACACTTCCGGACACGCCAGCGGGCGACAAGGTCAACGTGACCGCCACCCTCATAGCTCCAAGTACCTGCGGTGCGGGTGCTGTACAGTGCCCGCCTCAGGCCGGAGTTCCGGTTCAGCTCTATCTCGACCAGACAACCAGTTGGGAGAGTGTGTCAGGAGCGATGGACTATGGGGCGAACTCGAAGTTGACTTCAGGCTTCAGCAATGGCCTGTTAACGACTTCGCTGACGACCAACTCCAATGGATTGGCCTCAGACATGTTCACCATTGACACCGTCGCAAAGTCCTCCGCCTTCTTCCAGAGCAACGCCACTGCACCAATCGACACTTCACTCACTAACTCCCTAGGCATTAGCGCGGACACCGCTGCTGCAGCCTGTCCCGCCACCGCAATCGGTGCGAGCGGCGGTCCAGCAACTGTATGCACCATCGGAGGTCCAGCCTCGGTATTCACAGTCCTCACCTACTTCGACAATGCATTGACCACGCCAGCATCGCATGCTGCGACAGGTGGGTCGATCTATGTCGATGTCACAATCGCGGACACATATGGGAATCCAGCTCTCAACACTGGGGTTAACCAGATCCAAATTTCGCTGACTGCCTCGTGCAGCGCAAGCTGCCCGCTCAGCGCATTCACCGTGTACATCCCATCAGGTGGACACGACACATTCTTCTCATTCGGGGCCATTATCTGGACCATGCCGAACACCATCGGTACCGTGACGCTCACGGCCGCAGGTGTTCTGAAGGGACACCAGATCACTAGCGCTCCGGCCTCTATCGGGGTCGTGAGCCCACTCCCGACGCTGGCGATAATCTCCCCAGCGAATACAGGAACCATATACAGCAACAAGAATAGCGTTGTCTTCACAGGACAGGCCAACGTCTCAGTAGGATACGCGGCGAACGGACCTCAAGCGGTTACGATCACCAGCGTCACCTACAAGATTGACTCCGGCTCTGTCCAGACAGCTCCAATCACTCCAGGGTACACCATCACCTTCAGCGTGGCGGCCACCATGACACCGGGCCTACACCACATCATCTTCAACGCCACCGACAGTTTGGGCAACACTGCCTCGGGCCAGGTCTACTCTGTGCTCGTTGAGGTGACTTCCCCAACTGTGGCGTTCGCAACTGCCAACGGTGCAAAGCTCAATTACACCAACAGCGTTTCTGCAACAATCAAAGTCACAGAGGGCGACCTTAATTCGTCCTCGGTGATTGCAACACTCAATGGAACAGCCCTCGCATCCAGCCACGTAACGGTGACTGGAACGAACAACCTTGGAAGCAGCGTAATCTACACGGTCACGATCACTGGTCTACCCGCTGGCACAGACGCCATCGGTCTTTCTGCCTCGTCCCTCACAGGCCTGACAGGAACGGCAACGACCATCACGGTCGCCGTATCGGTCGCGTTCTCCCAATCAGTCATCATCACAACTGCCAGCTATGGCGCACTAGGTTCATTCAACGGCGTCTCAGTCACCGCCACTAACGTCTGGTCTACAAGCCAGAATCTGGTGGTGTTCGCCGTCTGGAAGAACAGTGCCGGTCAGACCGTTGCTGTGACCACTGGTGGACTTACATTGGCCTCTGGAGCATCAGGTACGACCTTTGCTCCGCTCGCCGGTGCAATCCCGAGTGGATCCTACACAGTCAGCGTGTTTGTCATAACCACAAGCAACAACCCAGTTTCAGGCACAACTTCCATCAGCGCTTCGGTATAGCAGGTGTTCCCAATGAAACCACTCCAATTACTGGTTGCTTCAGCGATCGTGGCAGCTCTTGTGTTATCCCCGTTGGCCGTAGGCGCGGGCTCGATTACGTTCTCGAGCCCTGCGTCTGGGGCTTCGTACAAGGGGACTCAGAGCTACTCGATCACCGGCGCAGTCAGTCCCATACCTAGCCAGCCCGACAACGTTTTCGTGTCGGTGAAGAGCCCAGGTGGGCTCACCGTGGACGCAGGAAGCGTCTCGGTGTCGCAGTCCACTGGGACTTTCACCTACGCGACGGCAACGGGCGGCAGCTCCAGCTGGGTCAGTGGCACTTACACGATAACTGCCACGGACTCGTTTGGCGCGATTGGGTCGACAACCTTCTCATACACGTCTAGCGCTCCCTCAACATCCTACAACGTCACGAAGGCGTTGGTGGACATCGAAGGGAACCTCACTCAACTCAAGAGCGAGGTTGCAATCATGCAGGCTGACAACAAAGGGAACTACACCGCTCTCAACACAGCGCTGACAGCGCTATCCACACAGGTAAGTTCGATTTCCCAACAAGTGGGAACTTTGACCACTAACCTCGGAACCGTCCAAACGGACGTGACCAACATGCAAGGACAGCTGACCACCATGGCCAACAACATTACTACCCTGAACACAGCAGTACAGGCAGCACAGTCCGCGGCTCTAGCCGCCCAGACTTCTGCTACCAACGCCAGCAATGCGGTATCGAGTACACAGACGTACGTGCTCGTTGTCGCAGTTCTGGCAGCAATCACCTTAGTCCTCGAGCTAGCAATATTAGTTAGAAAGCTATCCTAAACAGGTAGCTTTCCTTCCTTTTGTTTTTGACTCGCCTAGCGTAAGCTGAACAAGGGAAGTTTCGGCTCAGTCCTCTGCCCAAACCTTTC
>Ga0209415_10008823_pt1 | contig 17422 bp, 18 predicted proteins | sample PeaSoiSIISIP2007_FD_187696 | JGI IMG/M metagenome (GOLD analysis project Ga0209415, IMG submission 187696) | Peat soil microbial communities from Weissenstadt, Germany - SII-SIP-2007 (SPAdes) (version 2) | ecosystem: Environmental > Terrestrial > Soil > Wetlands > Peat | place: Germany... | reverse complement strand
GCAACGCACCGGCAAGCCGATCATGCTGTCGGTCGGATACGCGGCCTGCCACTGGTGCCACGTCATGGCGCACGAGAGCTTCGAGGACGCCGACGTCGCCGCGGTGATGAACGATCTCTTCATCAACATCAAGGTCGATCGGGAGGAGCGGCCCGACATCGATCAGATCTACATGGCGGCGCTGCATCTCCTCGGCGAGCACGGCGGCTGGCCGCTCACGATGTTCCTCACCCCGGGGGGCGAGCCGGTCTGGGGTGGCACCTATTTCTCGAAGACCGCCCGTTATGGCCGGCCCGGCTTCGTCGACGTGCTGCGCGAGTTGTCCCGGCTCTTTCGCGACGAACCGGATCGCATCGAGGCGAACCGCCGCGCCCTGATGGAGCGCCTCGCCGCGAGCGCCCGGCCGGAGGGGCGCGTGGTGATCGGTCGCGGCGAGCTCGACGCCCTGGCGCTGCAGATTGCCGGCGCGATCGATCCGGTCAATGGCGGCCTCGGCGGCGCGCCCAAATTCCCGCAGGCGGCACTCTTCGAGTTCCTGTGGCGTTACGGCGAGCGCGGCAACGACCAGGGTTTCGCGCTGGTCGAGCTGACCCTCCAGCACGTCTGCGAAGGCGGCATCTACGACCATCTCGGCGGCGGCTTCTCGCGCTACTCCGTCGACGCCCGCTGGCTGGTTCCGCATTTCGAGAAGATGCTCTACGACAATGCCCAGCTGCTGGAGCTCCTCGCGCTCGCGGCAGCGCGCACGTCGAACCCGCTCTATCGGCAGCGCGCCCAGGAGACCGTGGCCTGGCTGGCGCGTGAGATGACCACGCCGCAGGGCGCGTTCGCTTCCTCGCTCGACGCCGACTCCGAGGGCGAGGAGGGCAAGTTCTATGTCTGGTCGCTCGCCGAGGTCACCCGGATCCTCGGAGCGGACGACGCCGCATTGTTCGCCCGCCACTACGACGTCAGCCTCGAAGGCAACTTCGAGGGTAAGAATATCCCTAATAGAATCAATTCATTAGAGAATCCATTCGGACGAGCGCCGGAAGACGAGTCGCGGCTCGCCGAGCTGCGGGCCAAGCTTCTCGCGGTGCGCAGCGGGCGCGTAAGACCCGGCCTCGACGACAAGACGCTCGCCGACTGGAACGGCTTGATGATCGCCGCGCTGGCTAATGCGGGCGTGCTGCTCGACGAGCCCTCGTGGATCGCGATGGCCACGCGGGCATTCGCCTTCATCGCCGCCGACATGGTGCAAGGCGACCGGCTGGGGCATTCCTGGCGCGACGGAAGGCTCTTGTTTCCCGGACTGGCGTCGGACTTCGCCGCGATGATCAGAGCGGCGCTCGCGCTCCACGAGGCGACCGGAGAAGACGGCTACGTCCTGCGCGCCGTATCCTGGCAGCGGGCCTTCGATCGCCACTACGCCAATGCGCGGACGGGCGGCTATTTCCTCACAGCCGATGATGCCGAGGGCCTGGTCGTGCGCCCGGATTCCACGTTGGACGACGCCACGCCCAACCCCAACGCGATTGCCGCACAGAACCTGGTTCGGCTGAGCGTACTGACCGGCGATGACGGCTGGCGCGATGCCGCCGATCGTCTGTTCGACGGCCTCCTGGCGATCGTGGCCCCGAATCTCTACGCCCACGTGGCACTGCTCAACGCCCTGGATGTGCGGATGCGCGGCGCCGAGATCGTGGTGACCGGCGATCGCCCGGACATCCTGCACGCGGCGCTGAGGATTCCGTTCATCGATCGGATAGTGCTGCGGGCGAGTTCGGCCGATGCGGTCGGCGCAAGTCATCCGGCGCGCGGCATGATCGCAGCAGCACCGGCGGGCGCCGCCTTCATCTGCCTGAATGGCCGCTGCTCGCTTCCGGTGACCGACGCCGCGCGCCTCGTCGAGCAGGTCGCGGCCATGCGGGGGTGACCCGGCGACGGGTGCGGGCGACCACCCTCAGGTGTTCATCGACTCGAAGAATTCGCTGTTGTTCTTGGTGTTGCGCAGCTTGTCCAGCAGGAAATCGATCGCGTCCATGGTACCCATCGGATTGAGGATCCGACGCAGCACGTACATCTTCTTGAGCACGTCCGACGGCACAAGAAGCTCCTCCTTGCGGGTCCCCGACCGGGTGATGTCGATGGCCGGGAAGGTCCGCTTGTCGGCGACCTTGCGGTCGAGAATGATTTCCGAATTGCCGGTGCCCTTGAACTCCTCGAAGATCACCTCGTCCATCCGGCTGCCGGTGTCGATCAGCGCCGTCGCGATGATTGTGAGCGAGCCGCCCTCCTCGATGTTGCGCGCCGCCCCGAAGAATCGCTTTGGCCGCTGCAGCGCGTTGGCGTCGACGCCACCGGTCAGCACCTTGCCGGATGACGGCACCACGGTGTTGTAGGCGCGTCCCAGCCGCGTGATCGAGTCGAGCAGGATCACGACGTCGCGCCCATGCTCGACCAGGCGCTTGGCCTTCTCGATCACCATCTCGGCGACCTGGACGTGGCGGACCGCCGGCTCGTCGAAGGTCGACGATATCACCTCGCCCTTCACCGACCGCTGCATGTCGGTCACCTCCTCGGGCCGCTCGTCGATCAGCAGGACGATAAGGTAGCATTCCGGGTGGTTGGCGGTGATCGAGTGCGCAATGTTCTGCAGCAGCACGGTCTTGCCGGTGCGCGGGGGGGACACGATCAGGGCGCGCTGGCCCTTGCCGATCGGTGCCACGATGTCGATCACCCGGGCCGAATAATCCTTCTTGACCGTGTCCTCGATCTCCATGTTGAGCCGCACGTCGGGATAGAGCGGCGTCAGGTTGTCGAAATTGATCTTGTGGCGCGCCTTCTCGGGATCCTCGAAGTTGATGGTGTTGACCTTGAGGAGCGCAAAGTAGCGTTCGCCGTCCTTCGGGCTGCGGATGTGTCCGTCGATCGTGTCGCCGGTCCGCAGGCCGAAGCGACGGATTTGCGATGGCGAGACGTAGATATCGTCGGGTCCGGGCAAGTAATTGGCTTCGGGGGAGCGCAGAAATCCGAACCCGTCGGACAAGACCTCGACGACGCCCTCGCCGATGATGTCGACCTCGCGGCTGGCGAGCTGCTTGAGGATCGCGAACATCAGCTCCTGCTTGCGCATCGTGCTGGCGTTCTCGATCTCGACCTCCTCGGCGAACGAGAGCAGCTCGACCGGAGTCTTCGACTTGAGGTCCTGGAGTTTCATTTCCCGCATGCGGGTAATCCTGTGGTGGTGGCCGGCGGACGAGAATGGGCCGGGCCGAACTGGAGGGAATCGCAGGTTTATGGCGAGCAAGGCGGAACGCGCCTGGGGCCCGACGTCTCGACCAGTCCCCGTATGGACCGGAACCCGAGAATCATCTGCCTGCGTTCAGGGGAGTTGTTCCAGCATATGATAACGCCCGGCCATCGCGCAAGGGGGATGGGTCCGGTGACGGGACATTTAGATCGGCTTGAGCACCACCAGGATCACGATGACGATCATCAGCAACGTCGGTAACTCATTAATGATCCTATAGAATTTTTCCGACCTTGGGTTCTGGTCGGCAGCGAAATCGCGCACCCAGCGGGCGAACAATCCATGCACCCCGGAGAGCAGGACAACCAGGAAGACCTTCACGTGCAACCAGCCTGCCGACAGGAAGCCGCCGGCCCAGACCAGCCACAGGCCGAGCAGCCAGGTCAGGATCATCGCCGGATTGATGATGGCCTTCAGCAGCCGCCGTTCCATCACCTTGAAGGTCTCGGACTGCGTCGATCCGCGCTCCACCCCGCAATGATAGACGAACAGCCGCGGCAGATAGAGCAGCCCGGCCATCCAGGCGATCACCGCGATAATGTGAAAAGCCTTGATCCACAAGTACATACGGTATCCGCCTGGCGGCTCACGCGGTTTCGCCGCGCACCCGCCGAAGCATCCGCTCGACGTGTGCGATCGGCGTCTCCGGCAGCACACCATGGCCGAGGTTGAAGATAAAGGGCCGGTCCGCGAAGGCGGCCAGCACCTGATCGACCGAACGATCGAGCGCCGCACCCCCGACCAGCAAGGCCAGTGGATCCAGATTGCCCTGAACCGCAACGGTCGCCGGCACATGCTCGCGCACGAAGCCGCGATCCACGGTCCAGTCGAGACCGATCGCATTCACCGGCAGGCTCCCGGCATATCCGGTCAACAACACTCCGGCACCGCGCGGAAACCCGATGACCTTGGCGTCGGGAACCTGCGCTCGCACCGCCGCGACCAGCCGGCCGACCGGCTCGATGCACCATCTCTGGAACTCGTCCGGAGGAAGAACGCCGGACCAGCTGTCGAAGATCTGAACCGCGTCCACGCCGGCCCTGAGCTGGCCGACGAGATAGTCGGCCGATGCCGCCGTCACCAGGTCGATCAGCTGCGAAAAGCCGTCGGCATCCCGATATGCGAAGCGCCTGGCGGGAGCCTGATCGTCGGTTCCGCGCCCCGCCACCATGTAGGTCGCGACCGTCCAGGGCGCCCCGCAAAAACCCAGAAACGCCACTGACGCCGGCAACTCCGGCTTGACCAGCCGGATCGTCTCGTACACCGGAGCGAGCCGATCGAGCCCCGGGTCGAACCGCAGCCCGGCAAACGCCGTGGCGTCGGCGATCGGATCGAGGCGCGGCCCCTCGCCGGCGTCGAACGTCACGCGCTGTCCGAGCGCATGCGGCACCACGAGAATATCGGAAAACAGGATTGCAGCATCGAAGCCGAAGCGCCGGATCGGCTGCAACGTCACTTCGGCGGCAAGTTTCGGATTGAAGCAGAGGTCGAGGAAGCTCGCAATCCCCTGTCGGATGGCCCGGTACTCCGGGAGATAGCGCCCTGCCTGCCGCATCAGCCATACCGGCGGGGTAGCCTGTCGTCTCCCGTTCAGGACTTCAAGAATCGGCTTGGTTCGGTCATCTCGATCCACACACAGCTCCCCTCAATTAATAAATCTTTAAGACTCTTGTTATTGAGTCTCTTAGGACAGCCGACTGGGCTCGCGCCTTGGTCTCAACATCCGATCCACAGTCCGTCCACAATCCACGTTCTTCCCGGTACGCTTTCCCACCTCGCGTTCCGCCGCGCAAGCCACTGATTCACGTCAGGGAAAAGGACCGGACCGGAGACTTGTCCCCGGGATGGCAACATCTCACCACTCGGCATCGGAACTGCCCGCGGTTTGGCCCTCAGCGGCACGATTGTGAATGAATCGTTCGCTCTGTGCGTTGCGGATGCTCCGGGCGCTTGCACTCGCGCGTCCGACATGGCCTCTTCCCCAGCTCATCCACAGGGGCACGGCCCGACATGGCAATCCGCTCCGGAAGCTTCTTTCACCTCCACCTGGTTTCCGATGCGACCGGGGAGACCCTGATCACGGTCGCCCGCGCGGCCGCCGCGCAATATGCGACGGTGGCCCCCGTCGAGCACATCTACCCGCTGGTGCGCAGCCACAAGCAGCTCGACCGGGTGCTCGCCGAAATCGAGACGGCACCGGGGATCGTCCTCTATACGCTGCTCGATTCGGAGCTGACCGATCGGCTCGAGGAGAAGTGTCGCGAGTTCGGCCTGCCGAGCCTTTCGATCCTCGGACCGGTTCTGCGGTTGTTCCAGTCGTACCTCGGCGCCGAGACCAGCGCGAAAGTCGGAGCCCAGCACACGCTCAACGCCGAATACTTCAAACGGATCGATGCACTCAACTATACGATGCTGCACGACGACGGCCAGCATACCGACGAGCTCGAGCATGCCGATGTAGTGCTGGTCGGAATCTCGCGGACCTCGAAGACGCCGACCTCGATCTATCTCGCCAACCGCGGCGTCAAGACCGCCAATGTCCCGTTGGTGCCGGGCGTGCCGGTGCCGCCGGCGCTGGAGCAGTTGAAGGACCCGCTCGTTGTGGGGCTCACCGCCAGCCCGGAACGCATCGTGCAGATTCGCCAGAACCGGCTGCTCGGCCTCAAGGCGGAGCGCGCCAACGATCTTTATGTCGACCGGGACGCCGTCGCCGAGGAGGTGATGATTTCCCGGCGGCTGTGCACCAAGCACGGCTGGCCGCTGATCGACGTCACGCGGCGCTCGATAGAGGAAACGGCTGCTGCCGTCCTGGCGCTGCTGACCGAGCGCCGCCGCCAGTCAGCACCGTAAGATGTCGCTGTGGCGTGCCGCCATGCCGTTGGTGCTGGCCTCGAAAAGTGAGGTCCGCCGCACCTTGCTGGAGGCCGCCGGGTTGCCGGTCGAGGCGGTCGCGGCCGAGATCGACGAGCGTGCCATCGAGGCGCGCGCGGGGCTCGACGATCCGGGCCCTGTCGCGGCGCTGCTGGCGCGCGAAAAGGCGCGTGCAGTGGCCGCCGGGCTCGCGGACCGGCTGGTGGTGGGAGCCGACCAGACGCTTGCGCTCGATCGCCGGCGGTTCTCCAAGCCGACCAGTCGCACGGCCGCGCGCGATCAGCTGCTGGCGTTGGCCGGCCGGACCCACGAGCTTCATTCGGCGGTCGCCGTCGTGTCCGGCGATGCCATCCGGTTCGAGCACATTGCGGTGGCGCGTCTGACCATGCGACGGTGCTCGGAGGCATTTGTCGACCGCTATCTCGACGCCGCCGGAGCGGCCGTCTTCGCGAGCGTCGGCGGCTACCAGCTGGAGCGCATCGGCGTGCAACTGTTCGAGCGCATCGAGGGCGACCATTTCACCGTTCTGGGTCTGCCGCTGTTGCCGCTGCTGGCATTCCTGCGGCGTGAAGGAAGCCTCGCGACGTGACGATCGAACCGCCTCCCCGCGCCTGCATCATGGGTCACCACGTGGCCTATTCGCGCTCGCCATTCCTGCATGGCTACTGGCTGAGAACCCTGCATATCCCCGGCTCCTACGGTCTTGTCGATGTCGCGCCGGAAGATTTTCCCGGTTTGCTCCGCGACCTCGCGGGTCACGGCTACGTCGGCGGCAACATCACCAAGCCGCACAAGACTGCGGCATTCCGGCTGGTCGATCGGCGTGATCCGGCAGCCGAAGCAGTCGGCGCCGTGAACACGGTCTGGCACGAGGGCGCATCTCTCGTCGGCGGCAATACCGACGTGCACGGTTATCTCGCCAATCTGGATGACCAGGCGCCCGGCTGGGATGCGTCCGGTGGGAATGCCGTGGTGATCGGCGCCGGAGGTGCGGCCAGCAGCGCCATCCACGGGCTGCTGGGCCGCGGCCTGCGCGTCGCCATCGTCAACCGTACGCTCGCCAACGCCGAGGCGCTGGCTCGGCGCTTCGGTCCCCGGGTGTCGGCCCACGGCTGGACCGAGCTGGCTCGGCTGCTCGCCGACGCGGTCCTGCTGACGAACACGACCGTGCTGGGTGCGTCCGGCCAGCCGCCGCTGGACGTCGACATCTCCCCGCTCGATCGTCGCGCCGTGGTCTGCGACATCGTCTATGTCCCGCTCGTCACGGCACTGCTCGAGGCGGCGGAAAAGCGCGGGCACCGCATCGTGGATGGGCTGGGAATGCTGATGCACCAAGCGGTCCCGGCGTTCGCCAGATGGTTCGGCGTGACGCCCACCGTGACGCCGCAGTTGCGCGTGCTGCTCGAAGCCGATATCCGCGCCACCACGTAGCGCATGTGCGCCGCAGGGACATGCGGACGACCAAGGGGGTCGTGATGCTCGTGCTCGGCCTCACCGGCTCGATCGGAATGGGCAAGTCGACAACTGCAAAATACTTCGCCGAGGCCGGCGTGCCGGTGCACGACGCCGACGCGGCCGTGCATCGCCTCTATGAAGCCGAAGCAGTTGCGCCGATCGAAGCGGCGTTTCCCGGAGTGACATCGGATGGCAAGGTCGACCGGCCGAAGCTCGCCGCGCGGGTGCTCGGCGACCCGGCCGCCATCGAGCGCCTCGAGGCGATCGTGCATCCGCTGGTGCGCGAGGCGGGCGCCCGGTTCCTCGCGACGGCTGCGGCGCGCTGCGCCAGCATCGCGGTGCTCGACATCCCATTGCTGTTCGAGACCGGCGGCGAGGCCCGGGTCGACGCCGTCGTCGTGGTCTCGGCCGGGCCGGACATCCAGCGCCGGCGCGTGCTCGCCCGCCCCGACATGACGGCCGCGAAGCTCGACGCAATTCTTGCCAGGCAGATGCCGGACGCGGAAAAACGCCGCCGCGCGCATTTCATAGTGGATAGCTCGCGCGACTTCGATTCCGCCCGGGCCCAGGTTCATGGCATCTTGCGCGCCGTTGCCGCAATGCCGGGCCGAAAGATCTAGCGCGTGTTCCGGCGAAGTGGTGGCCGGTTCGCCGATCGGAACATGCGCCACTACAGAGTCATGTTCCGGCGAAAGCCTGCCCCCGGATTTGTTCCGGGGGTGGTAGCCGGTGCGCCGACGGGAACATGCGTCGGAATGAGGGTGATATGCGCGAGATCGTGCTCGACACCGAGACCACCGGGCTCGACCCCTACCAGGGCGACCGGCTGGTCGAGATCGGCTGCATCGAGCTGTTCAATCGCATCCCGACGGGGCAGAGCTTTCAACGCTACATCAATCCGGATCGCGACATGCCGCCCGGCGCCTTCGAGGTGCACGGCCTGTCGACCGAGTTCCTCAAGGACAAGCCGCGGTTCATCGAGGTTGCCGACGAGTTCCTGACTTTCATCGATGGGGCCGCGCTGGTCATCCACAACGCGGCCTTCGATATCGGGTTCATCAACGCGGAGCTCGAGCGCGTCGGAAAGCCGGTCCTGGCGCGAGACCGGATCGTCGATACCCTGCTGCTGGCGCGACGAAAGCATCCGGCGGGCCCGAATCGTCTCGACGACTTGTGTACGCGCTACGGCATCGACAGCTCGCGGCGCACCAAGCATGGCGCGCTGCTCGACGCCGAGATCCTCGCCGAGGTCTATATCGAGCTGATCGGCGCCCGCCAGGCCCAGCTCATTCTCCAGGAGGCCGGCGCGACCGTCGCGGCGGTCACCCACAGTACAATCCGGATCCGCACCGTGCCGCTGGCAGGCCGCATCACCAGTGCCGAGCGCGAGGCGCATCGGGCATTCGTCGCGACGTTAGGGGCCGAAGCAATCTGGCGAGACTATGTCGAGCTCCATCAGACCGATGCACCGCGCTGACCGAGCTTGCTCCGGCGGCGCGCGGCGTTCAGCTGATCCGCGGGGCTTCCTGACGGCCCTGGGTCTCGCTCATCTTCTGGCGGTAGAGTCCGACGAAGTCGATCGGATCGATGAGCAGCGGGGGAAAGCCGCCGTTGCGCACCGCGGTGGCGATGATCTCGCGGGCGAACGGGAACAACAGCCGCGGACACTCGATCATCACCAGCTGATGCACATGCTCCTGCGGCACGTTCTGGATGCGGAATACGCCCGCGTAGACGATATCGAATCCGAACAGGACTGTTCCACCCGTGTCGGCCTTGCCTTCCAGCTTGAGCTCGACCTCGATGTCGGTGTCGGCGATCGGCTTGGCGTTGACGTTGATCTGGATGTTGATCGCCGGCTGCTGCTGGTTCTGCCCCAGGGAGCGCGGCGCGTTCGGGTTCTCGAACGAGAAATCCTTGATGTACTGAGCGAGCACGTTGAGCTGCGGGGGCTGGTCCTGCGTCGGCCCGCCATTGGTGATGGCCATCTCGATCTCCTCCGGACGCCGACGTTCGCTGCTACAGGGGGCGGTGTCTTGCCGCGGCGAACCCGTTGGCCCGCGGAGACGGGCATGAACGCCCTTCAGGACCACTCCGCCGGATCATGCGCTAACACAGGCTTTCCCGCCCGACAAGGATGACCCGAGGCGATCCAGCGGGTCATCCGCCAGCGCACCGTTCGGCGCGGAGCATCGGCCTGTTTTTCCGGCGCGGCAGGTTGGCGTCGGCGGCCGGATCGTCTAATCTCCGTCGCAGATCGAGGCGGAAATCGGCTTGAGGGTCCCACGGCAGGCCCTTTGCATTGTGGCGCCGTGCGCCTACATAATATCGGCGGAATTGGTGTCCTATCCTGGCGCCTCCAACCTGCTGGCATCGAATCGATCCGACTGCCGCCGAGAGCGAGCAAGACGTGTTCTTCGACATCTACACCATCATTTTCCTGGTGCTTGCGGTATTCATCTTCCTCAAGCTCCGCAGCGTGCTCGGCCAGCGCACCGGCCGGGAGCGCCCGCCTTATGATCCCTATTCGGCGCGTGATGCGGTGCGCACTCCGGGAAACGAGAAGGTCGTCGCCTTGCCGACCCGTGCCGGGCAACCGCCTCCCACCGCTCCCGAGGCGACGCTGCCGTCGGAACGCTGGAAGGGGATCGCCGAGGCCGGCTCCTCGATCGCGACCGGGCTCGATGCGATCACGGCGCTCGACCGCGCGTTCGATGTCGGGCATTTCCTTGCCGGTGCGCGTGCCGCCTACGAGATGATCGTGACGGCGTTCGCCGAGGGTGACCGGCGCACCCTGAAGAACCTGCTGTCGCGCGAGGTCTACGAGGGTTTCGAGCATGCCATCCGCGAGCGCGAGGCGCGCGGCGAAACCGCCGAGACGCGGTTCGTGTCGATCGAGAAGGCCGACGTGACAGCCGCCGAGGTGCGTGGCCGGAGCGCCCAGATCACCGTGCGGTTCGTGTCCCAGCTCATCTCGGTGACGCGCGACCGGTCCGGGGCAGTGATCGACGGGTCGCCCGACAAGGTGACCGACGTCACCGACGTGTGGACCTTCGCGCACGACATGTCCTCGCGCGACCCCAACTGGAAGCTGGTCGCGACCGAAGCCGGGCAGTAGCCGGGTGATGCCGGCGGTTGCAGCGCCTCCCCTCCGGACGTACCGGCGCGGGATCGCCGGCGTGTTGGCGAGCGTGATCGTGAGCGGCTCGGTCGGGTCTGCATGCGCGGCCCCGGCGGATGTCTTGCGGTTTCCCGATGCCGAGCTGGAACCGGTCGGCTGGAACGATCTCGATGCCTGGCTGAGCGACGATCAGGCCACCGCGTTCACGACCTTTCTGTCGAGCTGCCGGGTCATGGTGAGACGCGCTCCATCCGCGCACGAGCCGCCGTCGATGCGGCTTGCGCTCGAGCGCGTGTGCCGGCGCGCCCTGCGCGAGCCTGGGCTCGACGGCAACAAGGCGCGGGCGTTTTTCGAGGACAGTTTCCGCCCCTTGCGAATCTCGCGTCTCGGTGAGACGCAGGGGCTGCTCACCGGGTATTTCGAGCCGATCGTCGATGGCTCGCGGTTTCCGACCCGCGAATTCACGGTTCCGCTCTACCGTCGGCCCGATGACCTCGTCGCGCCCGGCCGCAGCATCGAGAACGGTTTTCCCAACAGGGGCGAGGTCAGGCGGCGCCTGCCGGATGGCAGGCTGGTGCCGTATTTCGATCGCGGCGAGATCGAGGACGGCGCGCTCGACGGCCGGCATCTGGAGATCTGCTGGCTGCGCGACCCGATCGTCGCGTTCTCCATCCAGATTCAGGGCTCGGCTCGCGTGCGACTGGAGGACGGGTTGACCCTGCGGATCGGCTACGACGGCTGGAATGGTCACACCTACGTGCCGGTCGGCCGCATCCTGATCGAACGCAATATCATTCCCAGGGACGAAATGTCGCTCGAGCGTATCCGGCAGTGGATGAGCGAGCACCCCGACGAGGCGCGGGAGCTCCGGCGCAAGAACCAGTCCTACGTGTTTTTTCGTACCACTGGCCTCGGCGACGAGGGCGAAACGATCGGCGGCGAGTCCGTGCGCCTTACTCCCGGGCGATCGATCGCGGTCGACGTGCCGCGGCACACCTACGGCACGCCGTTCTACATCGAGGCCGATCTGCCGCTCGACAGCGCCACGGCGAAGAACCCGTTCCGCCGTCTGATGATTGCCCAGGACACCGGCTCGGCGATCACCGGACCGGCGCGCGCCGACATCTTTTTCGGGGCCGGCGACGAGGCCGGCCGGGTCGCCGGCCGCGTTCGTCACCTTGGCCGCTGCGTCATGCTGGTCCCGCGCGAAATCGATCCGGTCCAGGCGGGGCTGAAGATGCCCCTGCCGCGTCCACGCCCGACCGTCGTGGCGAGCGCGGCCCGGCCCGGCCATGTCTCGCGGCAAAGAGCGCGGCATCGAAGCCACCGGTAAACAATGACCAGCGGATCCAAGCACGGCCGACGCCGATCGCTCACCGACGAGGAACGCGTGCTGTGGTCGACCGTGACCCGCGCGATCGTCCCCCTCGGGAGGCCGCGATCGCGCGATCCGCAGCCCGAAGAGGCGTCTCCGGCGGTCGAGGCCGTACCGGTGAAACCCGCGATCGAGCCGGCGCGCGCGTCCCGTCCGGTGGCCGGGCCTCCGGCGCCGCTCGATCGCCGGTTGAAGCAGCGGCTGGCCCGCGGCAGCGAGCCGATCGATGGGCGCGTGGACCTGCACGGCCTGACCCAGGCGGAGGCGCATGATCTGCTGGTGCGGTTTGTCCGCACCGCTTCGGCGCAGGGCGCGCGCGTCGTGCTGGTAATCACCGGCAAGGGCGGGGGTGCCGGCGCGGGGGGCGAGCGCGGCGTGCTGCGGCGCCAGGTTCCGCACTGGCTCAAGGCGGCGGCGCTGCGCGACCTCATCGTCGGGTTCGCCGCCGCCCATGTGGGGCACGGCGGCGACGGCGCGCTCTACGTGCGCCTGCGCCGGCCAAGGGTCTGAGGTCGGCACAGGTCCCTCGCCGGGTATGCGCCCGCCGCGGACCCTCCGCGCCTCGCTACAGGATGAACCGCGACAGGTCGGCGTTCTTGGCGAGGTCGCCGACATGGACCTGAACGTAGGCGGCATCGACGGTCACGGTTTCACCCGATCGATCGGGCGCCGAAAACGAGATCTCGTCGAGCACGCGCTCGATCACGGTCTGCAGACGGCGCGCCCCGATGTTCTCCACATTGGCGTTCACCTCGACCGCGATGTCGGCGATGGCGTCGATCGCATCGTCGGAGAACGTGAGCTTGACGCCCTCGGTCGCCAACAGCGCCACCGTCTGCTTGATCAGCGAGGCCTCGGGCTCGGTCAGGATCTTCCGCAAATCGTCGCGGCTCAGCGCCTTGAGCTCGACGCGGATCGGCAGCCGTCCCTGCAACTCGGGCAGGAGGTCCGACGGCTTGGAGACGTGGAATGCGCCCGACGCAATGAACAGGATATGATCGGTCTTCACCGAGCCGTGCTTGGTCGAGACCGTCGTGCCCTCGATCAACGGCAGCAGGTCGCGCTGCACGCCCTCGCGCGAGACGTCGCCGCCGATCCGCCCGTCGCGCGCGCAGATCTTGTCGATCTCGTCGAGGAACACGATGCCGTTGTTCTCCACGACGCGCAGCGCCTCGCTGACCAGCTGCTCCTGGTCGAGCAGCTTGTCGGACTCGTCGTTGATGAGGATCTCGTAGGAGTCGCGAACGTTCAACCGGCGGGTCTTGCTCCGCCCGCCGAACGCCTTGCCGAACAGATCGCCGATCGAGATGGCGCCCATCTGCGCCCCCGGCATGCCCGGGACCTCGAACATCGGCATCGCCGAGCCCGAGGCCTGCACCTCGATCTCGATCTCCTTGTCGTCGAGCTCGTTGGCGCGCAACTTCTTGCGGAACGCATCCTTGGTGGCCTGGCTCGCGTTGGCGCCGACCAGGGCGCTGATCACCCGTTCCTCGGCCGCCAGATGGGCCCGCGCCGAGACGTCCTTGCGCTTCTTGTCGCGGGTGATCGCGATTCCCACCTCCACCAGGTCGCGCACGATCTGCTCGACGTCGCGCCCCACATAGCCGACCTCGGTGAACTTGGTGGCTTCCACCTTGAGAAACGGCGCCCCGGCGAGCCGCGCCAGCCGCCGGGCGATCTCTGTCTTGCCGACCCCGGTCGGCCCGATCATCAGGATGTTCTTCGGCAACACCTCCTCGCGCAGCTTGTCGTCGAGCTGCAGCCGCCGCCATCGGTTGCGCAGCGCGATCGCCACGGCGCGCTTGGCATCGCCCTGTCCGACGATGAAGCGGTCGAGCTCGGACACGATCTCGCGCGGCGAGAAAGCGCTCATCGCCAGCTCGTCCGCAACGGTCTTGGCGCTGCCGAAGGACACGGTCATGTGGTCAACGTTTCGATGCTGACGTTTCGGTTGGTGTAGACGCAGATGTCGGCCGCGATCGCCATGGCCTTGCGCACGATCGCCTCGGCGCCCATCTCGCCGTCGAGCAGCGCGCGGGCGGCGGCGAGCGCGTAGTTGCCGCCGGATCCGATGCCCATCACGCCGCCTTCCGGCTCCAGCACGTCGCCGGTACCGGTCAGCACCAGCGATACGTCGCGGTCGGCGACCACCATCATGGCTTCGAGCCGGCGCAGGTAGCGGTCGGTCCGCCAGTCCTTGGCGAGCTCGACGGCCGCTCGGGTGAGCTGCCCCGGATACTGGTCGAGCTTCGACTCCAGCCGTTCGAACAGCGTGAAGGCGTCGGCGGTGGCGCCGGCAAATCCGCCGATCACCTCGCCCTTGCCGAGCCGGCGCACCTTCTTGGCGTTGGCCTTGACGATGGTCTGGCCGATGCTGACCTGCCCGTCACCGCCGATCGCCACCATGCCGCCCTTGCGGACGGTCAGAACGGTCGTGGCGTGCCAGGAATCAAGATGGGAATGCGGCATCGGGGCCCGGGGCGCTGCGGCGTGACCCGTGATGTAAGCGCTCGCCGGACCGGATGCAAACCGAGCGATGCGGCCTCGATTCGACGCGGGAAGGCACGCTCCTGTGGCGAATGCCGGCCGTGCCTGATAAGACGGCGCCGTTCAGGCGAAAACCGGAAGGGCGCCGATGCGCAAGGCCTCGTTGCGACGGACCACCAAGGAGACCGACGTCGAGGTTGCGGTCGATCTCGACGGCACCGGCCGTTCGACGGTCTCGACCGGTATCGGCTTCCTGGACCATATGCTCGATCTGCTGGCGCGGCACTCGCGAATCGACCTCACGGTCGCCGCCAACGGCGATCTGCACATCGATCACCACCACACTGCCGAGGATGTCGGCATCGCGGTCGGCCAGGCGGTCAAGCAGGCGCTGGGCGACATGGCGGGGATTAACCGCTACGCCGACGTGCACGTGCCAATGGACGAAACCCTGACCCGGGTCGCGATCGACATCTCGGGACGACCGTTCCTGGTGTTTGCCGCCGAATTCAGCCGTGACAAGATCGGGACCTTCGACACCGAGCTGGTGCGCGAATGGTTCCAGGCATTTGCGATGAACGCCGGCATCACGCTGCACGTCACCACGCTCTACGGCGGCAACGACCACCATATCGCCGAGTCCTGCTTCAAGGGCTTGGCGCGGGCGCTGCGGGGCGCCGTCGCCGTCGATCCGCGCGCCGCCGGCGAGGTGCCCTCGACCAAGGGGCGCCTCGGCGGGTGACGCCGCGCCCGGCGTCGGCGCGCCGATGACAGCCGCGAATGCGCGCGTGGGGGCCGTTGAGGACATCTGCCACTTGAGAGACCCGCAGGAGAACCCGCATGGCGATCTACACGGTGCACGAACCGCCGCGGCGCGACGCCGAGGTGCTGGCGCATACCGACCGGTTCCGCTTTATTCGCGACGGGTTTTCCTGGGGCGCGTTCCTGTTCGGTCCGCTGTGGATGCTGCGCCACCGGCTGTGGCTCGTGCTGCTGCTCTATCTGGTCGTGATCGCGGTCGTGCTGTTCGCCCTGCGCACCTCTCCGATCGGGACGGTTGCGGCGGTGGAGCTCGTCTCCCTGCTGATCGGCATCGAGGCATCGACGCTGCGGCGCTGGACTCTGGGCCGTCGCCGCTGGACCAGCCTCGGCGTTGTGGTCGGTGACGATCTCGAAGCCGCCGAGCGGCGCTTCTTCGATGCCTGGGTCAAGGACCCCAGCGTCGCGCGGCTGCGCGCCGTGCCGGTTGCGCCGTCGACCATCATCCCGGCGACCCATGACGTGATGGGCCTGTTTCCCGAGGCGGGAGCGCGGTCGTGACCGTCGCCATCGTCGACTACGGCTCCGGCAACCTGCACTCCGCCGCCAAGGCGTTCGAGCGCGCCGCGCGTGAATCCGGGCGCGATCAGCCGATCGTCGTGACCGGCGATCCCGACGTGGTGCGGCGGGCCGATCGGGTGGTGCTGCCGGGCGTCGGCGCGTTCGCGGACTGCCGGCGCGGCCTCGATGCGGTCGACGGCATGGTCGAGGCGCTCGACGAGACGGTGCGCCGCAACGGCCGGCCGTTTCTGGGCATCTGCGTCGGCATGCAGCTCATGGCGGAGCGCGGCCGCGAATATGTGGTGACCGACGGGCTCGGCTGGATTCCCGGCGAGGTCGACAGGATCGCGCCCGCCGACCCCGGCTTGAAGATTCCACACATGGGATGGAACACGCTGTCGGCGGCGCGACCGCATCCGCTGCTCGCCGACATCCCGCTGGGGCCCAACGGGCTGCATGCCTATTTCGTGCACTCCTTTCACCTCAACGTGGCGGATCGCACGACCCTGGTGGCCGAGGCCGACTACGGCGGTCCGGTGACCGCCATGGTGGCGCGCGACAGTTTTGCCGGGACCCAGTTTCATCCCGAGAAAAGCCAGCGCCTGGGATTGAAGCTGATCGCCAACTTCCTCGCGTGGGCGCCGTGATCCTGTTTCCGGCGATCGACCTCAAGGAGGGTCTGTGCGTCCGCCTGGAGCAGGGCGACATGGCGCGCGCCACCGTGTTCAATCGCGATCCTGCCGCGCAGGCCCGGGCGTTCGAGCTTCAGGGGTTCGAGTATCTCCACGTCGTCGACCTCGACGGCGCGTTCGCCGGACAGCCGATGAACGCCGCCGCGGTGCACGACATCCTTGCGGCGATCAAGATTCCGGTGCAGCTCGGCGGCGGCATCCGCGACATGGCGACCGCCGAGGCTTGGCTGGCGAAGGGCATTTCCCGGGTGGTGATCGGCACCGCGGCGGTGCGCGATCCGGCTTTCGTCCGGCGCGCGGCCGCAGCTTTTCCCGGGCGCATCGCGGTCGGGCTCGACGCGCGCGACGGCAAGGTCGCGGTCGAGGGCTGGGCGCGGACCTCGGAGCTCGCGGTGCTCGATATCGCGCGGCGATTCGAGGATGCCGGCGTCGCGGCGATCGTCTACACCGACATCGCGCGCGACGGCCTGCTCAAGGGCCTCAATGTCGACGCCACCGTTGCGCTCGCCGATTCGGTCTCGGTGCCGGTGATCGCGTCCGGCGGCCTGGCGTCGCTGGCGGATGTCCGCGCCCTGCTGGCGCCGCGGGCCGGAAAGCTCGCCGGCGCCATCACCGGGCGGGCGCTCTATGACGGGCGGCTCGATCCGGCGGCGGCGCTGGCGCTGGTGCGTGCCGCTCGAGCATTTTCCGCCGAAGTGGACGCCGGTTCGGCGAAAAGAAAATGCGACAACACCTAGTGCACCGATTCCGAAGTTCGCATCACTTCGCGACATCCTCTGGTGCGAACTTCGGAATCCAGAGGTGCACTA
>Ga0209415_10008822_pt1 | contig 17424 bp, 14 predicted proteins | sample PeaSoiSIISIP2007_FD_187696 | JGI IMG/M metagenome (GOLD analysis project Ga0209415, IMG submission 187696) | Peat soil microbial communities from Weissenstadt, Germany - SII-SIP-2007 (SPAdes) (version 2) | ecosystem: Environmental > Terrestrial > Soil > Wetlands > Peat | place: Germany... | reverse complement strand
ATGAACGTCCGCACCGGGTTGATGTCGCGGAAGATGATGCCGTACATGCAGTCGTTCAGCATCATGTCGAGCCGCTCCAGCCCGGCCAGCGAGGCGATCTCCGGCATGCACAGGCCGGAGGCGTAGTTGGTCAGCCGGACGTACCGCCCGAGCTCCCGGGACACGTCGTCCAGCGCGGCCCGCATCAGCCGGAAGTTCTCCTGCGTGGCGTAGGTGCCCGCGTACCCTTCCCGGGTCGCTCCCTCCGGCACGTAGTCCAGCAGCGACTGCCCGGTGGAGCGGATCACCGCGATGACGTCCGCGCCCTCCCGCGCCGCCGCCTGGGCCTGCGGGATGTCCTCGTAGATGTCCCCGGTGGCCACGATCAGGTAGATCCACGGCATCGGCGGATTCGAGGTGGCGGCCAGCATCCGGTCCCGCTCGGCACGCTGGGCATCGATCCGGGACAATCCTTTTCTGACCGAACGGGCCGCGGCGTCACGGGCCGCGTCACCCTCGTGCCCCGCGGGGAGGCGGAACTTGACCAGGCCCGTGGCCGCGTCGACGGCCAGCGTACGCAGGTCCGGGTAGCCTCCCGTCAGCATCGCGTCCCAGACCGGCAGGGCCACCCCGTGCTCGAGGCCCGCGCTCTCGCGGACCGCGTCGGTGAGCCGGTTCACCCACGGCATCCCGTCCCCGTCGGCCCCGTCCAGCCCGGCCAGCCGCAGCACGGCCCGTTCCACCGACACCGTGGTATGCGTCCGGGCCAGCTCCGTGACCGGCTCGCCGGCCCGCCGGGCCAGTTCGCGGGCCCTGGCTACCAGCGCGGGATCCAGGTTGAGCTTGCCGGTCATGCCAGGAGCCTCCGTTCGAACAGGGCGCGCACCGGTGGGTTCGCCCGGAGCAGGTCCAGCGCGAACTCGGCGTGGCCAGGCACGTAGCCGTTGCCGACCAGCATGGTCACGTCGGCGGCCAGCCCTTCGGCGCCCAGGGCCGCGGCGCTGAACGACGTGGCCATGGAGAAGAAAATCACCGTCCCGCCCTGGCTCGTGGACAAGATCGCCCCGCCCTCGCATCCGGCCACGTCCACGCACACCACGGTGACGTCCGCCGGTCCTCCTGCGTTTTGTACCTTCTCTGCCAGTCCGACTGGGTCTCTTGCGTCGGCGATCACTATCTCGTCGACGAGGGGGGACTGCGGCGCTCGGAGGTGCGTCGCCGGGCGGCTACTCCGACTCTGCTGGTTTTCGCTGGCCGTCGCCGCACCTTGGGCGCCTCCGTCCTGCGTAGCCGTGGGGTTGCGCAGCAGGGCTGCTTCGGCCTCGGTGGGGACGATGCCGATGACTTTGCTGGCGCCGGCCTGGCGGGCGGCGGCGGCGGAGAGGGAGCCGCTCTTGCCGGCGGCGCCGATGATGAGGGCGATGTTGCCCTTCTGCACTACGCGGCTCGTCAGGGCGGGGGCGCCGCACACGTCCAGCACTGCGAGCGACAGGGGAATAGGGAGATCGTCCGGCAGCACTGCCGCGATGGATCTGGCGAACAGGATGGCGTGGCCCTGGCAGGGGATCTGCTCGGACTGGCCGTCCCAGCGGCTCAGGCCGTCGGTGATGAGCAGTGGGGTGAGGGTGAGGGAGACCAGGGTGGCGATGCGCTGGCCGGGGGTGAGGCCGAGCGGCGATCCGGGGCCGACTTCCTCCACCGTGCCGGTCAGCATGCCGCCGGAGCCGGTGACCGGGTTCTGCATCTTGCCGCGGGTGGCGATGATCTCCAGCACCGCGGTCCTGATCTTGTCCGGGTCACCCGCGTGGGTCTCACGCAGCTGCCGGTAGGAGGCGGCGTCCAGGTTCAAGCGGTCGACACGGACCCGGACCTCATCGGGGGCGATCGCGGGACTCGGGTCCAGCCGCCAGGCCGCCTGCGGCAGGACGCCGGGCGGGTCCAGCACGCGGTGCAGCCCGAGGGGTGAGGCCGTCCGGGGCGAGATCGAAGGCGAGGTGGTCATGCGCTGGGTTTCCCTTCCCCGCAGGCCGGCCGCTTTTGGGGCCCGGCCTGCGCTCTGCCCGCCCGGGCGTGCACCTGGCGGGCACGTGACACAACGATCCGTTCAGTAAAATCTTCTGTTAGATGGCTCACATGCCGTAAGTTTTGCGGCAGATCTGCTACTATACCGTAGATATTGTTGCAGCGGCGAGCCTCGGGTGGCCGGTCACCCGAGGGCCGCTCGGGAAAATCTGCGGTCCACTACGTTTTGTACCGCAGCTCCTTCGGTATTATCCCCAGATGGGAGGGCTTCGTTCATGAACTCTCAGCCTTATGTATACAAACGTCATGAGCTGGCCGAACCCGACTGGCGCCGCTTCCCCGGCTGGGCCGGGGTGTCCGTCGCCGACTGGGAATCCGCGCAGTGGCAGCGCGCGCACTGCGTCAAGAACGCCCGGCAGCTGAGGCAGGTCACCGGGCCGGGGCTGGACGAGGGGTTCTTCGCCGACCTCGAGCGCGACCAGCGCGAGCGGGCCACCATGTCGATGCTGATCCCGCCGCAGATGCTCAACACCATGGTGCCATCTGGGGCGCCGGACGAGCCCGGCTTCACCGAGGCGTTCTACGCCGACCCGGTGCGCCGGTACATGATCCCGGCGTTCAGCGACCGGCGGACCGACTGGCCGTCGCACCCGTACGCGCAGCGTGACTCGCTGCACGAGGCGGAGATGTGGGCGGTCGAGGGCCTGACGCACCGCTACCCGACCAAGGTGCTGGCCGAGCTGCTGCCGACCTGCCCGCAGTACTGCGGCCACTGCACCCGGATGGACCTGGTCGGCAATCCCACGGCCCAGACCGACAAGCACAAGTTCGCGATGGCCCGCGAAGACCGGCTCGGGGCCATGCTGGACTACCTGCGCCGCACCCCCGGCGTGCGCGACGTGGTGGTTTCCGGCGGGGACGTGGCCAACCTGCCCTGGCCGCGGCTGGAGTCGTTCGTGGCCGCGCTGCTGGAGATCGACTCGATCCGCGACATCCGGCTGGCCAGCAAGGCGCTGATGGGCCTGCCGCAGCACTGGCTGTCCGACGAGGTCCGCGCGGGCATGGCCCGGCTGGCCGGCACCGCCCGCTCGCGCGGGGTGAGCATCGCCATCCACACCCACGTGAACGCGGCCCAGTCGGTGACGCCGCTGGTGGCGCGGGCCGCCGGGGCCATGCTGGAGGCCGGAGTACGCGACGTGCGGAACCAGGGCGTGCTGCTGCGCGGGGTGAACGACAGCACCGAGGCGATGCTCGACCTGTGCTTCGCCCTGCTCGACGGCGCCGCGATCATGCCCTATTACTTCTACATGTGCGACATGATCCCCGGCAGCGAGCACTGGCGGCTGTCGCTGGCCGAGGGCCAGTCGCTGCAGCACGACATCATGGGCTACCTGCCCGGCTTCGCGACCCCGCGGGTGGTCTGCGACGTGCCCTACGTCGGCAAGCGCTGGGTGCACCAGGTGGCCAGGTACGACACCGAACGCGGCATCTCCTGCTGGACGAAGAACTACCGCACCGCCATCGAGGCCGACGACGAGCTCGCCCTCAGCCACGAGTACCCGTACTACGACCCGATCTACCTGCTGCCCGAGTCAGGCCAGGCCTGGTGGCGGTCCCTGGCCTCCCGGCCGCAGGCCGGCGCCGCCGTCCTCAGCCTCGTCGACGCCGCCGCGCGGAGATGAACCCGGCGGTCCGTCACTCATAGCGGGCCGCCAGCTCCTCCAGGTGCCGGCGCACCGCGGGCCATTCGCCGGCGGTGATGCTGAAGCGCGCCGAGTCCCGGGGCCTCCCGTCCGCGCCGAGCCGGTGCGCGCGCAGGACGCCCTCGTAGCGGGCACCGATCCGCTGCATGGCGTCCCGCGACCGCTGGTTGCGCACGTCGGTGTGCAGGCACACCGAGGACACCCGCCAGGTCTCGAAGGCGTGGGTCAGCATGAGGCGCTTCATCTCGGTGTTCGCCCCGGTCCTGATGGCCTTCGGGCTGAGCCAGGTATAGCCGATCTCGCACGTGTCGGGGCCGGTGCGGTCATGGCCGTCCGGCCACGGCCACCAGGCGAGGTCCCAGAACCGCGTCGAGCCGATCACGGTGTCGTCCGCGGCGCGGATCACGGCGAACGGGACGGCGGTCCCGTGGTCCCGGGCCGCGACCGCGGTCTCCACGTACTGGCGGACCTGGGTCTCGTCTTGCGGCACCGGAGACCAGCGGTACAGCTCCCCGCCGTCGGCCGCCGCGGCCACCAGCCCGGGCACGTGGCGGTGGCCCAGGGGCTCCAGGCGGACCACCTGGCCCGCCAGCAGTGTTTCCCCGGGGGGACGAACCCTTTTCCCCCCCCAGACCGCCCCGCGCACGGGGGGGCTCCCCGCCTCCCCGTTCCCTCCTCGGGGCGGGCGCTCCAGGTAGCGGCCGTTCGGCTGGGCGAAGCCAAACTGCCGGTACAGGCCGTGCGCGTCGGAGGTATGCAGCATCCAGCGGCAGCCGGCCCCCGGGCCGTCCTCGATCATCATCCGCACGACGGCCTGGCCGAGCCCGGCGCCCCGGTGCCCGGGCAGCACGTACACGTCGGCCAGGTACACCGCCCCGCCGTCGCTGAACGCGCGGGCGAAGCCGACCATGGTGCCGGCCTGGTCGTAAGCACCCACGACCCGCCAGGCCGTGGTGATCTGGCCCTTGATGTCCCCGGCGCCGCGCCACCGGCCCCAGTAGGCCTGGGTGGTCAGGAACGCCGCCGCGGCGTCGGCGTCGACCCGGCCCGGGTCGTCGTCGATCTCGTAGTCACCTGCGGTCCTGCGCATCACGGCACCTCCGGCGTCGCCAGGGCTTGGTCGATATCGGCGATCAGGTCGGCGGCGGGTTCGATGCCAACCGACAGCCGGATCAAGCCGTCCGGCGCCGTCTCACCCGGCCACCTGGCCCGCCGCTCCCAGGTCGACTCCACACCGCCGAAACTGGTCGCGGGCAGGATCAGCCGCGAGCTGGCCACCACCCGGTCGGCCGCCGGGGCCGAGTCCATCTCGAAGGACAGCAGCGGCCCGAACCCGTCCGGCATCTGCCGCCGGGCGAACGCGGCCGCCCCGAGGCCCGGATAGTGGACGGCGCGCACCCGGCGGTGGCCGGCCAGGTACCGGGCGACGGCCAGCGCGCTGTCCGACTGGCGCGCGATCCGCAGCGGCAGCGTCTTCAGCCCCCGCAGCGCCAGCCAGGCCTCGAACGGCCCGGGGATGCCGCCGCCGCTGCTGCGCCAGGCTCGCAGCCCGGCCAGCAGTTCGGCGTCCCGGCTGACCACCGCGCCGGCGATCACGTCGGAATGCCCGGATATCACCTTGGTCAGCGAGTACAGCGAAGCGGCCGCGCCCCAGTCAAGCGGCCGCTGGAGCACGCCGGTGGCGGTGGTGTTGTCCACGATCATCGGGGCGTTCGCCGCGGCCGCAACCTCGGCCAGTGCGGCCAGATCCGCGACCCGCAGCAGCGGGTTGGTCGGCGTCTCGGCCCAGAGCACCGCCGGCGCACCCTTCAGCTCGCGTTCTACCGCGGCCAGGTCCCGCAGGTCGGCGTGGACCGGTTCGGTGCCGTGCGGCCGCAGCTTGCCCGCGAGCAGACGGGCACCGTAGTAGCCGTCGGCGGGCAGCACGATGCGCTCCCGGCCCTGGGCCAGCGTGAGCATCAGCGCCATCGAGGCCGCCTGGCCGGAGGCGAAGGCCACCGCCCCGGCGTCCTCCAGGCCGCCGAGCGCCTCCTCCAGCGCTTCCCAGCCCGGGTTGCCGTCCCGGCCGTAGCCCCGCTCCCGCCGCGGCTCTCCCTCGGACACGTAGATGCTGGTGGGCACCAACGGCGGGGTGGCGGGCTGGGCCGCGGTGCGCGCGGTCCCCGCGTGGATCAGCCTGGCCTCGGCGGAGAAGGACCCGCTCATGCGGGTTCCCGGCGCCGGTTCCGCTCATTCCGGAAGAATGTTACAGTACATACTGTGAACATACTGGTACGATATCGCGTTCAGGGCGGTACGGCAAAGGAGATATCGGCCAGCGTGGAAGCGGGCGTCCGCGGCGGCCAGCTGACGCCGGGCGACCGGCTGCCCCCGGTCCGTGAGCTGGCCGACCAGCTCGGCGTCAGCCCGACCACGGTCGCCGCGGCCTACGGTGACCTGCGCAGGCGAGGCATCACCGCCGGCTCGGGCCGGGCCGGCACGCGGGTCCGGGGCGCTCCCCCGGTCGGCAGCCGGAGCTACCTGACCGTCCCGGCGGGCACCCGCGACCTCATCACCGGCGGCCCCGACCCCGGCCTGCTGCCCGCCCTGCCGGCCCGGCCCGCGATGCGGCAGGCCCGGATGTACGCGCAGGCTCCGGTCGCGCCCCGGCTGCGTCAGCTGGCCGCCGGGCAGCTGGCCGCCGACGGCATCGACGCGACCAGCCTCATGGTCACCGGCGGCGCGCTGGACGGCATCGAGCGGGTCCTCGCCACCTGGCTCATGCCCTCGGACCGGGTCATCGTCGAGGACCCGGGCCACGCCGTGACCTTCGACCTGGTCGCGGCCATGGGCTATACCGCGGTACCGGTCCCCGTGGACGAACTGGGCATCCGGCCCGCCGAGCTGGCCGCCGCGCTGGGCCGGGGCGCGGGCGCGGTGATCATGACCCCCCGGGCCCAGGCCGCCACCGGCGCCGCCTGGGACGCCGATCGCGCCGCCGAGATCGGCGCGGTCCTGCGGCACCACCCGTCCGCCGGGGTGATCGAGGACGACCATGCCGGGCCGGTGGCCGGCGTGCCCGCCTTCTCGGTCTCGGCCGGATTGCCGCGGTGGGTCACCATCCGCTCGGTGTCCAAATCGCTCGGCCCCGACCTGCGGCTCGCGGTGCTGGCCGGGGATGAGGCCACCGTCGCGCGGGTGGCGGGCCGCCAGGCCCTGGGCACCGGGTGGGTGAGCTACCAGCTGCAGGAACTGGTCGCCGACCTGTGGACCGACCCGTCGGCGGCGCACGCGCTGCGCGCCGCGACCGAGGCATACGCCGCCCGCGGCGATGCGCTGCGCTCGGCGCTGCGGGGTTACGGGATCACCGCCAGCGGCCGATCGGGGTTCACCTGCTGGGTACCGGTTCCCGATGAGGACGGCGTGGCGTCCTCGCTGGCCGAGGCCGGCTGGGCGGTCGCCCCCGGGCAGCGGTTCCGCATCGCCGCGCCGCCCGGGATCAGGATCTCGTTCGCCACCCTGGACACGGCCGACGCCGTCTCGTTCGCGGCCGACGTCGCCCGCGCGCTGCGGCACCGGCCGTCCCGCCTGGACTGAGCCGGGCGGTCGCTGACCTCACTGGCGGTCGCTGAGCACGCAGAACTCATGGCCCGCTAGCTGGTCGGCTCGCGGTGCGGCGCCGGGCCGGGCGGGATGGTCTTGAGCGGGATGGTGCTGAACGCGAATTCGCGCAGCGCGGCGCTCGCGGCGCTCTTGGCACTCTGGGCGCCGCCGGTCCCCCCGGGGCCTTCGGGGCCTTCGGCGGCGCCTCCGGCCTGGTGCCCGCCCGCGGCCGGCTCGATGGCCAGGATGGTCAGCTGGCCGCCCGCCAGATCATGGTCGCGCGCCCAGCCGCGCAGCGCCTCGATGACGTCGGCGACGTGATAGGCGCAGGCGAGTGCCCGCCGGTCGGCCTGCCGCGGGTGCGAGGCCTCCAGCTGAACCTGGAAGCACGCCGCGTGGCGGCAACGTGGATCGGCGTCACACGCGGCCGAGGGCGCGAGGGCGTCCGGCGGAGTCACGAGCCCCCCGGATCGCCGGGGGCATCGCCGCGGTCCGGCGTCCTTCGTACGGTCATGGTCGGCCGTCCCCTCCCTGCGCGCCAGGCGTTCCGATGAACCTTCCGTAAGAACCCGGGAAGGCGATGCCCCGCCAATAGGATGACGGCCTGGCACCGCGCGGAAATGCGGGCCACAGTGACCGTCGGAGCAATAGTGACCGCAACGACGGGCGGCGCGCTACCCCATTGGGAATATTCGTCTCACTTTCCACGTAAATGTGTAGCTGTGTGAATACCCTCCGCACGAACCTGGGTTAACTCCGGGCACGTTGCGCCTCGGGCCCGCCGGACTTGTGCCCGGTAAATCCGGGTATTCGCCTCGTGTTTACCATGCCGGGAGCACGATCCCGGGACTCGGCGGTTGATCTTTCCCGCCGATGCGCCGGAATGTTAACGCGCACAAAACGGGGCGTGTGCGCTACAGGAAACAGAGCCATGTCCATAAGAGAGCAATTGTCTTCTTCGTGCACGTGCAGATGAACGTTTGCCATTATGACTTTTAGCTCGGGGCAGGAACATAAATCGCGGAGCCGGCTCCCGTACCGGTCGCAGGGCGGTGCGGCGCGCGGCGGCGAGGCAGGGCGGCCGGGGTCTGCGGGTCGCTAAATCAGTGAAAAACGATTGGGAAAATCGGGAATCGGTCAGGCGATCTCTCGCGAACCTGAGGCCATGCCGATAGCGTTGTCCCATGGCGCAGCGCAGCGAGCAGATCAGCCTCCACCTCAACGCGTACCTGACCGCGCACAGCAGCCCGCCGGACGCCGTCCTGCGGGAACTGGCCAACGAGACCGCCGATCTGTTCCCGAACGAGACCGGCCTGCAGATCGCTCCCGAGCAGGGCACCTTCATGACCCTGCTCACCCAGCTGGCCGGGGCCACGTCGGCGATCGAGATCGGCACCTTCACCGGTTACTCGTCGATCTGCATCGCCCGGGGACTCAAGCCCGGCGGGACGCTGCTGTGCTGCGACGTCAGCGAGGAATGGACCTCGGTAGCCAGGAAGTACTGGGAGAAGGCGGGCCTGGCGGACCGGATAGAGCTGCGGCTCGGCCCGGCCATGGACACGCTCGTGTCGCTACCCGACCAGGAGCTCTTCGACCTGGCCTTCATCGACGCGGACAAGGGCGGCTACCTCGGCTACTGGCGGCAGGTCGTGCCGCGGATCCGCCCCGGCGGGCTGATCATGGTCGACAACACGTTCTCGCACGGCCGCGTGATCGACGCGGGCAACGACAATCCCGCCGTGTTCGCGGTCAGGGACTTCAACGACCACGCCGCCGCCGACGACCGCGTCGACCTGGTCATGGTCCCCATCGGGGACGGGCTCACCCTGGCCCGCAAGAAGTAGACTGGCGGTTCCCTGCCCGCGCGGCCGCGTGGGCCAGGCAGGGCCCGGACCGGAGGGCAGTCACGCCCCTCCTCATCCGCACCACCCGTTACCTGAGAAGCCCGGCCTCCTGCGCGCCCCGGAGCGCGGCCTAGCCGGGGCTGACGGCACCGCCGAGGTAGAGCGCGCCGATCTCGGGGTTCTCCAGCACCTCACGGCCCGTGCCGGACAGCCGGACGCGGCCGTTTTCCATCACCACGCCGTGGGTGGACAGCCGCAGCCCGGCGCGCGCGTTCTGCTCCACGAGCAGGATCGTGGTGCCCGTCGCGTTCATCTGCCTGATCGCGTCGAACACGGTCCGCAGGATCTTCGGCGCCAGGCCCATCGACGGCTCGTCGAGCAGCAGCAGCCGGGGCTCGAGCATCAGCGCGCGGGCGAACTCGACCAGCCGCTGCTGGCCGCCGGACAGGCTGCCGGCCTTCTGCCCCGCCCACCCCGCGATCTGCGGGAACACGTCGAAGACGGCCGCGAGCCTGCGCGCGGTCAGGGCCCGGTCGGGCAGGATATAGCCGCCCAGCTCGACGTTCTCGCGCACGGTCATGTCGCGGAACAGGCTGTGGTTCTGCGGCACCTGCACCACGCCCAGCTGGAGGACCTGGCGCGGCGACCGGCCGGCGAGATCCTGACCGTCCAGCAGCATCGACCCCAGCCGCGGCCGCAGCAGCCCGCTGATCGTCGCCATCAGCGTGGATTTGCCCGCGCCGTTCGGGCCTACCACGCAGGTGATGCCGCCCTCGGGTACGTCCAGGGATACTCCCCGTAGCACGTCCCCGCCGCCGTACCCCGCCACCAGGCCCTGGATCTTTAGTACCGAACGGACCGTGGTGCTTGTCCCCGGTCCCCTGGCTTGCTCCGTCATGTACCCTCCGCGGAGTCCGGATCGTCCTCGGCGTCCTCGATGTCCTCGCCGAGGTAGGCGTCGAGAACCCGGCGGTCGGTGCGGACGATATCGGGCGGCCCGGCGGCGACCACGGTCCCCGAGTCGAGCACGGTGACCTGCTCGCACAGCCCCATCACGAACTCCATGTTGTGCTCGACGATGAGGAAGGTCTTCCCCGCTGCGTTCAGCTCCCGGATGCGGGCCGCGATGTGATTCACCAGCGACAGGTTGACCCCGCCGGCCGGTTCGTCAAGCAGGATGATGGCCGGGTCCGCGACCAGCACGTAGGCGAGCTCGAGCAGCTTGCGCTGGCCGAAGGACAGCGTGCCGGCCAGCGCGGCGTGATAACCCGCGATGCCGACGAACTCGAGCTGTTCCATCGCCCGCTTGCGTGCTCCGGACTTTTTGGGGCGGGAGTGCTGCGAGGCGACCAGCATGTTCTCCATCACGGTGAGGCTGGGGAAGATCCTGGTCAGCTGGAACGTCCGGCCGATGCCGAGAGCGAATACCTTATCCGGGGCGATGTTGGTGATCCTCCGGTCGGCGAGGTACACCTCGCCCGCGTCGGCCTTCGCGTAGCCGGTGATGACGTTGAACAGCGTGGTCTTGCCGGATCCGTTCGGGCCGATCAGCCCGGCCACGGTGCCCTCGTCAACCTCGATCGTGCACGTGTCCAGCGCATCGACGCCGCCGAAGGACTTGTGCACGCCTTCGGTGCGCAGCAGCGCGCTCAACGCTGGACCTCCGCCGCCGGCGCCTGGTCCGGTGCCTGCGGCATCGCGGCTGGCATGGCCGCGCGGCCCCTGGTCGTCAGCCGGCGGAGGTATTCGCCGCCGGTCGGGATGATGCCCCGCGGCATGAGCAGCACCGCCACCAGGAACAGCGAGCCGAGCAGGATCTCGCTGATGTAGCCGTTGGTATTGGCCGTCAGGTAGAGCTGGCCCGGCTCGATGATGAGCGCCCCCAGGACCGGCCCGGAAACGGTGCCGAGGCCGCCGAGGAACGCCATCAGCACCACGGACAGGTCGAACAGCGGGTCAAAACCGGAGGGCGGCTGGACCTGGGTGAGGTAGAAGAACCAGACGCCGCCGACCAGGGCGGTCACCGCGCCCGACAACACGAACGCGGACAGCTTGACCCGCATCGCGCGTACGCCCAGACCGCGGGCCCGGTCCTCGTCGTCCCTGATCGCGCGGAGCTGCAGGCCGAACCGGGAGCGGCGGATCAGCCAGGCCAGCGCGATCGTCCCCACCGCGCAGGCCAGCGCGATGTAGTAGAAGGGGTTGTTGTAGGTCTGTGCCGCCCAGGGCAGGAACGGCGCGTCCAGGCCCGTGGAGCCGCCGGTGAAGGAGAAGTTGTAGGCCATCAGCTGGAAGATGAAGAACACCGCGATCGTGATCACGATGAAGGTGTGCCGCCTGACCCGCAGCGCGATCAGGCCGAACGGCACGGCGATCAGCGCTCCGACGACCGCCGACAACGGCAGCAGGGCGAACACGCCGATCCCGGTGACATGCCAGTCCCGGGCGGCGATGCCGAGGGTGTAGGCGCCGCTGCCGAAGAACACGGCGTGGCCGAGCGATATGTAGCCGGAGAAGCCGGAGAAGAAGTTCCAGGCCGAGGCGACCGCGACGAAGATCAGCGCGAACACGCCGTAGTTCGTGTCCACGGGGCTGGGGAAGAGCACCGGGAAGGCCAGCGCGCCGGCGAGCAGGACGACCACGCCGGCCAGGCGCAGGCCCGTCAGCCCGCCGAACCGGCTCAGGACCTTCGGGCTGGCGACCTGGTCCTGGCTCACTGTGCCCGCACCGCCTTGCGGCCGAAGAAACCGGCCGGGCGGAAGAGCAGCACGAGCACGAGGGCCGCGTAGAAGACCACGATCGCCCATTCCGGCTGCCAGATGTCCACGATCGACTCGAGGGTGATCATGAAGACGGACGCGACGAGCGCGCCGCCGATGCTGCCCAGGCCGCCGAGGATGATGATCGCGAGCAGGCGCGAGATCAGGTCATAGCCGCTGTTGGGATTGAAGCTGTTAGTCGCCCCGTACACCATGCCGCCGACGGCGGTCACCGCGACGCCGATGCCGAAGGTGATGGCGGCGACGCGGCTGATATTGATGCCCACCAGCCGCGCCGCCGTCTCATCCTGCATGGTCGCGCGGACGCTGCGGCCGAACCCGGTCCGGTACAGCAGCGTGTACAGGGCCGCCACCAGCACCAGCGCTAGCGCGAAGCCGAACAGGTAGATGTAGGGCAGGTAGAACCCGAACACATGAACGGTCGACGTCACGTACCAGGCGCTCAGCTGACGGTCGTCGGCCCCGAAGGTCTGGTAGAGGATCCCCTCGATGATCAGCGCGACCGCGTAGCTGACCAGCAGCGTCATCGACGTTCGCTCCCGGCCGCGCAGCGGCCGGATGAACGCCCACTGGATGACGATGCCGATCACGAACATGGCGGGCACGGTGACCAGCAACCCGAGGAACAGGTCGATGTGCAGCCGTGCCGCCAGTTCGTAACTGAGATAGGCGCCCAGGATGACCATGACCCCCTGGGCGATGTTGATGATGTCGAGCACGCCGAAGATCAGCGTCAGACCGACCGCCATCAGGGCATAAACGCCGCCGACCAGGATCCCGTCGACGATGGCCTGATAGATCTCGCGCGCCACTCACTCTCTCCTAGCGGTTTAGCTGGTCCAGGCCGGCTTGGTCGCGATGATCGCCACCGATCCAGCCTCGCCGACCGGCAGGACCTGGTTGAAGGAGTTGCCGCCGTTCTGCCACTGGGAGACGAACGCCGCGGCCGCGCCGTTCTCGCCCAGCGAGTCGAACTTCACCGGACCCTGCACGCTGGTGAGCGTGACGCCGCTGTGCAGATAGGCGATGATCTTGGCGTTGTCGGTGCCGCCGGTCGCGGTGACCGCCTGCGCCATGACCTGGCCCACGGAGTAGGCCTCGGCGACGTCGGCACTGACGTCCGACGCGGTGCCGCCGTACTTGCTCACGTACTCCTGCACCATGGCCTGGCTCGCCGCGTTGGCGTAGGTCGGATACCAGCCGTTGGGCACCATCATCCCGACCGCGTTGCCCTTGCCCACCGCGGAGATGAAGGCCGAGCCCTGGTCGGGTCCGGCCGCCGCGATGAACAGCTTCGGCGTGTAGTGCTGCTGCTCGAAGGCCTGCATGAACGCCGACACGGTCGGCACGTCGGTGGAGCCGAGCACCACGATCTGCGCGCCGGACGCCGCCACCTGGTCGGCCGGCGCCTTGTAGTCCGCGACCTCCTCGGGGAAGATCTTGGAGTAAACGGTCTTGACCCCGAGCGCCTGCAGCATCGACTGCGCGAGCTGGACCGGCGGGGTGGCGAACGGGTCGTCGGCCATCGGGTAGGCGGCGGTCTTCGGCCGCTGGCTGGGCGACAGCCCCGCGATGTAGTTGACGAACGGGACCATCTCGTCCTTGATCGGCAGGCTGACGTCGAACACGTTGTGGTCGGCCAGGTTCGCCGGGCTGTTGAAGACCGTCGGCGCGCCGCCGGCACCCTCCACGAACGCGTAGCCGTACCGGGCGGCCACGGAGGACGCCGGGGTGGTCAGCAGCGATGAGAACGGCCCGAAGGCCAGGTTGACGTGATCGGTGGCGAACAGGGTCTGGTAATTCGTGACCACCTGGGTGGGCGAGCTGGCGTCGTTGAGGATCTTGAGCACGACCTGGTGGCCCAGGAGGCCGCCGTGCGCGTTCACATCACTGGCCCACAGCTCGTAGCCCTGCTTGTAGTTCTGCCCGTCCGTGGAGAAGTCCCCGGTGAGCGAGAGCGATGCGCCGATGGTGATCGGCGTACTGGAACTCGGGCTGGAGCTGGCCGTGGAACTGCTGCTCGTGCTCGTGCTGCTGCTCGAACTGCTGCTGCACGCCGCCAGTACGCTTACCGACAGCACCGCTGCCCCGCTCAGAGCAAAGGCACGCTTGGGGAGCCAGGGAAGATTAGGTCTCACGCCTGGTTCCTCCTTTCCTCCTTGTTCCGTCCTGCTGGTTGATGTCTGCGTTAATTCGGTGGTTTCGAGCCCGTCGGGCACGTCCGCGTGCTCGCTGACCAGGGTCAGCCCGGCCGACTCGGCCTGCTGCTGCAGCAGCGCGGCGAAGTCGGCATCGCCGTATCCGCGTCCGACCAGACCTTGGATGAGCTGATGGACGATCGCGGCCACCGGCATCGGCACCTCGTGTTCACGCGCCGCGGCAAGGCCAAGATCGAAATCCTTTCGCAGCAACGTGGCAGTGAACGTGGGCTCGAAGTCCAGGTTCACGTACGCAGGCGCCTTGTATCCGGTGAACAGCGAACCCATCACACTCTTGTTAAGGCAGGCAAGGAACGCCTGCCTGCTGATGCCGCTCTTTTCTGCAAGAACCGTGATCTCGGCTAGCGACTGTGCCACCACGCCAAGGAACAGGTTGTGGCACAGCTTAACCGTCCTCGCCACCTCTCCGTCCCCGACGTAAGTGACGCCGCGGCCGAGCAAAGCCAGATACGGCTCGGCCATGACGAACGCGTCCCGGGGTCCGGAGACGGCGGCCGTCATCTTCCCGGCCCGCACCACCTTGGGGTTTCCCATCACCGGTGCGGCGAGCAGAGCGGTGCCCCGGTCGGCGATTTCCGCCCGGATGCGAGCGGAGGCCTCGGCCGACACCGTAGAGCAATCGACCAGGACCCTGGGCGCCGCTCCATCAGCTCCAGACATCAAGCCGTCCCGGCCGAGTACAGCGGAGATCAGGTCATCGGATGACCCGACCGTGATGAACACGATGTCCGTAGTGGCGAGTTCCGCGGCGGCACTCACCGGCTTGGCACCCAGCCTCACCAGCGGTTCCGCCTTGGCCGACGAGCGGTTATAGACGGCGAGATCGCAGCCGGCCGCGATCAGCCGACTGGCCATCTCCATACCCATACGCCCCGTACCCAGCCAGCCGAGCCGGTGCGCATTCTCATGTCCGACCATGCCGCCAGATCCCCTCCCACCCGGTCACAATCGTTTGCACCTGAGACTGGCCTCGCACCGCACATTTTGTCAATGCCGGATGGCCAACCTGTTACCAAAGACGTACCAAATGGTTTTCGGTCGGTCCAGCCTCACCGTGCCATCTCACTGGACCAACTTACTCGCCGGTCCCGGGCTGGGTATGATGTCGGGGACCGCGCCCTCCGGGTCCGGCCGTGTATCGCCGCTCCGCGAGGTGCGTGGAGTTGCTGGTATGGTGCGGCAATCGATTGCGGCAGCTTCGGAATCGATGGTGCCTGCTGCGGTTGGCCGCTACCCCTGCGACGCCCCGCCAGCCCGGCGAGATGTGGCCCGGCGCAGCGGCGCCGGCGCCAGATGGGCGGTCCCGCCCTCTTCCTCCAGGTCGGCCCGTGCGGCCAGCCCGGCGGGCGCCGCGGTGGACCCGCGGACCACCAGCTCGGGCGCGAGGTAGAGGATCTTCACCGGCCCCTCGCGCTCGCTGATCCGCTCGAGCAGCAGCTGGGCCGCCTCGGTGCCCAGCTGGTAGTGCGGGAACCGCACGGTGGTAAGCGGGGGCCGGAGCCTGTCGATAAACGGCATGTCGTTGAACCCCATCACCGAGATGTCGTCGGGGCATTGCAGGCCGGCTTCGTCGAGCGCGGCGTAGCATCCGACGGCCAGCATGTCGTTGGCCGCGGCTACCGCGGTGAAGCCGTCTTGCACAGCCAGCAGCTCGTGGGTGCAGCGCGTCCCGTCCTCGACCGTGTACCGTCCGGCGTAGGCGATAAGGTCCTCCCTGACCTCCAGCCCGTGGGCCGCCATGCCTTCCCGGAACCCGCGCAGCCGGCTCACGCCGGTGGACGCTTCCTGCGGGCCGGCGATGTGCGCGATGCGAGTGTGGCCGAGCCGGGCCAGGTGGCTGACGGCCATCCGGGCGCCTTGCTCGTTGTCGACCGAGACCGCGGGAAAGCTGTAGTCCTGCGAGAGCCGGTTCATCAGGACCACCGGCAGGTCAGCCGCCGCCACTTCGGCGAGCAGGCGGTCGTGCAGGGTGGCGGTCGCGAGCACGAAGCCGTCGACGTGACGGGCTCGCATCTGCTCGAAGATCAGGCGCTCCCGGCTGGCATCGGCATCGGTGTTGCCGATCAGGGCCACGTATCCGGCCGCGGCGAGCTTGTCTTCCAGGCCGCGGACGATCGGCGGGAACAGCGGGTTGTTCAGGTCAGGAATCAGGACACCGACCGTGTGCGAGCGCCGGGTCCGCAGGCTGCGTGCGACCGGATTGGGCCGGTAGCCGAGCTTAGCCGCGGCGGCCGTCACCCGGCGTGCGGTGTCCTCGCTGACCAGGAGGCGGGTTTCCGGATTGAGCGCGCGCGACGCGGTGGCCGGATGGACACGGGCCGCGGCTGCCACGTCTCGCAGGGTGGCCGGCCGGTCAGGCATGTTTCATCTCGCTCCCCCATCGCGCGGGCGTGGCACTTGCCGCACGTCATCGCACTTCGGACGCACTAACACTATCCCGGCGACCGCCAGGCGAACACTACCCGGGCTGATTATTCGCCGAGGTCAGCATCGCGGCGGGCAGGGTACGCGCGAGCACCCCGCGGTGGGTCGGTGCCGCCTCGGCGTGACGCTGCTCGCCCGCCCCGGTCAGCACCACGTAGATGCCACGCCGGTCCCCCTCGCAGCCGCACCGTTCGACCAGGCCGTGCCGGGCCAGCGGCTGGCGCTCTTGCGGACCCGGCGGTTCTGGCGCCGGGTCGTCCGGGGCGTCCAGTGATCCTGCGGCCGGCGGTTAGTCCTCTCCGGAGAATCGCTCCCATGCTGCCTGTTTGGACACGCCGAGCGCTTCTCCTATCCGGGTCCAGCTGATACCCCGGCCGCGCAGGACGTCGACGTAGTCGTGGACGGCGGCGTCTGCCTGGGCCACCACGGCCTGGACCTTGACCAGGCCGGTGAGCAGTTCGTCGTCTGGCCGCTCGTTCCACGCGCCGAATGCGGGCGCTGGCTCCTCGGCGATGATCAGGTTGCAGAGGCCCACACATTCGTTGCAGATGTAGACGCCTGGGCCGGCGACGAGCTTGGCCACGGCGTCCTTGTCCTTGTTGCAGAACGAGCAGCACAAGGTGTCCAGCCGGGCTTCGCCCGGTGCGGGGATTCGGGTATTCGCCATGCAGTCAGGGTAACCTTGACGAAACTGTCGCGTCAAGGTCGCCCTGACGGGATGTCACAGTGGGTACGTGACTTCAGCCGACCACCAGCACGAGCTTCCCGCGCACGTGACCGTCCTCGCTGACGCGGTGCGCCTCCGCGATCTCGGCGAGCGGGAAGGTCTGCGCGACCGGGAGCGAGAAGCGCCCGGACTCGATCAGCTCGC
>Ga0209415_10008821_pt1 | contig 17425 bp, 16 predicted proteins | sample PeaSoiSIISIP2007_FD_187696 | JGI IMG/M metagenome (GOLD analysis project Ga0209415, IMG submission 187696) | Peat soil microbial communities from Weissenstadt, Germany - SII-SIP-2007 (SPAdes) (version 2) | ecosystem: Environmental > Terrestrial > Soil > Wetlands > Peat | place: Germany... | reverse complement strand
GAACCACGACGATCCAATAGAGATCAATCGAGTACAACTGGTCCGCCTTGGCGGCAAAGTAGGCCATCCGCTGGTCGATAGCCGTTTTGACCAGGGGATTGGTATATTCCCGGTGCGGGATTGCAGGCTCGTTCGCTTTGAGCAGGGCCTGATAAACCCGCACGCGCGAGTCGAGGGCTCGCAGGGCAGCTTCAAGCCGTTTGACGGCATGGTCCCGGCTGGCGTGGTCCAGGCTTTCGTAGTCGATACCCTTGACCCGGAGAACCATGCCCAGATCGCCCGACTTGGTCAGAAACGTTTCTTCGTCCCAGAAGCCGTAGAGGTTGATATGCGCCTGCAGCGCCCCGGATTCCTTCCAGTCCTTGACGATTTCGCTCAACTTAAACATTCGCTTTGATCCGTATTTCGAGCGGTTCCCACTTCATGGGGTCATAACGCGACTTGAACCTGGCCGAGTTCAGCAGTATTCGCAGAATCTCGGCGTCGTACTTGGTGGCCCTCTGTGCAGCTATCAGCCCGACGGCGAACAAGAGAACACCTCCCGCGAGGCTGTGCACGAGGTTGAAGATTCCGGTTCCGGAGAGCAGAGCGACGAAAAACAGGCGCCGCTCCGCTCCCAGAATCGTCAGTGGTCGATTCATCACCTTGTAGACCCGGTTGGTGCGCATGGCAGTTGACTACGGAAACAGCCACGCCATGAAATTCACCGCGCCTACGGCCATGCCGATGCCAAACACGATGCCGGCGAAGACCTTTTTCGACTGGCCCTCGCCAAAGGCAAACATCAATCCGCCGACAACGATCGCCACTAGGCTCAGTCCGGTGGCGATCGGCCCGGTGAAAGCCGTCTTGAGGACGTTCACCGCGTTGTCCCAGGGGTCGCCGCCCTGCTGTGCGTGGGCTGGTGCAACGAGAAGAAGTGCTGTGGCGACGCGAAGAGCATTACGATGCGAGACGATTAAAGAATTGGATAGGGGTAGACGAATCCTGTTCACTCCGGTGTTCTCCTTGGTTGGTGCGCTGTTTTTGGAGCGCGACTGATTAGCTCGGCACGAGACTAAGCAGGCAGAAGCAAGGAGTCCAAGACTTCCTCGTCACGTATTGATAGTGGCGGGCTATGAAGAAATCGCGGAATCCGCGTTACGGGATTCCGCAAGGTGGCTGTAATCGGTTGACGGAGCCGTCGTCGGCTCGGAGCGACCTCCGCAACCTCCAGTATGTCTGTCAGCGGCTGCCCGATTTGGTCGGAGATCTTGCGGGTGTCGAAGAGCCTGCGGTTTAAACGTTACGACGCGCATGCCTACGCAGATTAAGGCAGGACACGCTTGGCGGCGTTCAAGGCGCGCTCAACAATGAAGCGGCGTGAGCCAGCCCCGACTCACCCCAAACTGCCTGCCAGTTCTGATCCCAGTTCAGCAACGCGAGTGAAGGAGTCGAACCGGTCAGACAATGTACAGTAGACCCTTTCGATTTCGTCTGAATACTTCCAGTCTTCACCGTAGAAAATCTCGCGCACGCCAGATGCCTTGGCGATCGCTAAGCACTGAAGGCAAGGACGAAGATTCACGTAGAGTGTGGAATCGTTTGTGCTTACTCCCGTCTTGCGGCGTCAGCAATCGCGTGCTGCTCGGCGTGGATGCAGATGCATGTTTCGTACCCAATGCCGGTATCTCCACCGTTGACCAGAAAATGAGGGAAAATATCTTCGGAACCAGGCACCTCACACCGTTCAACTCAAATTGAGTATTGACAAGTCCTTTCGAACTCTGTCAAAAGGTTCTGCAGTTCGCGCAACTGGTTCGAATGGTGCTTGGCGAGATATCTGTTCACTCGGGAGTTCTGTACCAGAGACTCAGCGTACCGGCAGCAGACGGTTAGGCTCAATTGATCAAGGCAGAGGTTTTTCGGAGGCTCCCCCGAAAGCCGTAACAGATTCGCTCGTACGGGTGCGATACCATTTCCGCCAGCATTCGCCGCCGTCTTCACTAGCAGGTTTCATGCCCATCTGTTGCTTTCTCAAATAGCGCCATAAGGTACCTTGGGATTGTCGTCATTGATTCGGCTCGTAAAAGGGTTACAAAATTCTCATCCGAAAACAGATCCGCAAACACGGCATTTACTTGCTCAAGACGTTGTGCGACAGCCTCGGCACGCTCGGGCAAAGCCAATGTGTTCGTGACTTGGACAGTCTGACGTCTGGTTTTCTTGCCTTTGGCGCGCTCCCGGCAACTTTCTCTCACGCTGCCTCTAGATCGAACAACATCGAAACGTCTCGATGAACGGCTCCAGATCATCGAATCGGTAAAGGTTCAAAAAAGGAACGTTATCTTTCGTACGAGAGTTCAAAGCTCCGCGAAGTCGCGAGACCGAGGGAATTACGAAATAGTCAAGTATTGAACGCTCCGGCGGTTTCAAACGGCAAATTATGAGGACATCCGCAGCGGGTCGTTTGCCGAGAGGTAGTATCCAAACAATCCGGGTATCCCGTACCCAACATTTACGAAGGGCCACTTTGACGGTGACGTTGTGGTTAAGCCGAACCATTCCCGCGGTCGGCATGGACTCCGCACTTCCGCCGATCGCCCGCACGCGCGTACAAATCTCATCACAAAGCCTCTCCCGAATTCTTCTAGTCATTCGAACAGCATGGCCCCAGGAAAGGTCTCTCGGTAGCGGATAGCCAATTAACTTGTACACCTCACTGATTCCACCGAAATGTTTTGTATAAGCGACCGCAGAAGGTATGTCTCTCGCGGCATTAATTATCTTGCTGCTGAGTTTTCCCGTTCGTTTCCATACCCGCCGCAGTCCCTCAAGCATCTCCCCATCATTGGGTCGTCTCGTTTCTTCAAGGACGCGCTCGTATGCCTGCGTCCAGTCTTTATCGGCGATGATTGCCGGAAAAGCATGTTCGCGGATTAGCCACTTTTCCCGCGGAACACTTCTATACTTGTCATGATGTTTGCCATATGCGAATGCGCCTTTATAGATAGGGTTGCTGAAGAGGCAGCGAAGCATCACGATATCCCAAGGTTTTTCCCCTCGAAACCTTCCTTGCCGATTAAGGGTCTCTGCAATCTCGTAACGGTTTTTTCCTTTTTTCGTATAGAGGTCAAATGCAAATTGAATCGTTTTCACGGCATCTGGTGGACCAGGCGTTAGGGTGATACGGTCTGTCTCAATACTTTTCCATTCGCCTAATTTAAGGAGTTGTTTTGGCTGTCCGTCTTGACCGACAAGTTGCCTTTGCATTCCAAAAGGTCCGTACCCACCCTGCCACCACCCCATTGCAGCGAGTCGACGCTGGCCAGCGGATACCTTTACCGACAACTCGCGGCTGTACTCGCCTGCCATAGTTCGTTTGAGCGCTTTCAACAAGTTGGATGTGGTGCTGTTGTCATTCTCAAACTGCTCCGCGCAATAGTGAACCGTGATTCCAGCTCGCTTACAGAGATACTCGTAGTGTGCAGCTTCGTCGGAATCCAAGAACCTTCCCCACCTGCTTACGTCATAAACCAAAATGTGATCGAAGTCAGCTGCTCCGGATTCAACTAAGCGAATCAACTCCTGCAATCCTTTGCGACCCTTGATGGTTGTCCCGCTCTTTGCTTCATCTATGAAGGCTCGCACAATGCCGGAGTTGTGAGCGGCCGCATAAAGGGCCATTGTGGCAGACTGATTTGCGATTGAGTATTGTTGATGCTCAGTGCTCATCCGCAGGTACTGCGCGGCTCGCGAGAGCTTGACCGAAGGTGGATTGGAGGGGCTGTCCTGCATGACCTCCTCGCACAATTGCCTCGTGTCGCATTTCGGCCAGAGGATTAAACATCAGCAAGTCTGAAGAACTTGACTGGAAAGAAGCCGCGCACTCACGGGTGATTAGGTTTATCTCCCAGAAAAGCGAACAGTATTCTTTGCCCTCCGGGCTCCCTTATGGACTTCTTCGACGACTCTACCGTAACGAAAACAGAGTTGATTTGCGCCAAGACTTGAGGATCGTCAAACGTAAGGACCCATCGGCCATCATTCGCATCATCATTGTGAAAGATTCCTAAGCTCTTGATGGGTTTTTCCGCACCGAGGCGTTCGCCCCATACATAGAAAGAGACTCGGGCGTCCAGCTTTCGTGGGTCACTGAGATCGTACGCATAGAAGATTAGCGACTTCCCTTCGGTGTAAAAAATCCGTCCGAAGGCGTGCTGACTCTTGCCATTCCCATCACGATCATGCACGTCAATGATGTGGAGATTGCGAGCGACCACGAGATCGCGTACGTCAGATCCTCTGGCCGCCAGCGCCTCTTGCTGGCCGAGGGCCTCGGTCTCATCCGCGACCTGCTTTCGTAGTTCGCTAAGCTCGGCTTCCCGTAAAGATAGTGCGGTGTCACTCGCATTCTTCTCTGACTGTGCCTTTTTCAATTCGCCCTCAAGTTGAGCGATCCGAGCATCCTGCTGCGCCATCTCAGACTGAATACGAGCGTTCTCCTGCTGTACGCCGGCAAGTTGCAAATTCACGGAGTCGCTCGCTTTGCGCATTGATTCAAGCTCACTACGCTCTCCGCGGATCGAAAGTTCCATGGAATTCATTTCAGATCGTGCAGTCGCGAGCTTGCGTTCTAACTGAGCTTCTTCGGCGTGGCTGGACTGTCTGGACGTGTCAGAAGGCACACGAACAGATTGCTGCTCCAGCGATGGCTCATGTTCTATTGTCCATTGCGACGCTTGGTGCCTTCTGATTGCGACAAACCCTACAATGAGGATGATCGCAGCAATGGTGCCGACGCCGGCCGCAAGTCTTTGCCAACTTCGTGACCTTACCTTCGGTAGGGTCTCTCGCGTAATCTCTATCCCCTCGGACCGCGCTCTAGCAACAAATCGTTGGGTCATTCCAGATGGTATCTGGCAATGCAGCCGCTTCGCTGCCAACTGCGAGAGAGCCTGGGCGCTGATCTGCGTAAAGTCGTACGCCGCGCCGCGACAGCTCGGACAATTTTCGAGATGAGAGCGCAGATCCGTTAGTTCATCAGGAGATACCTGCCCGCTGGCCGCCAACGCGCATAGCTCTTCATAATGTTCATGGGTATTCAATGAGAATCCCCTTAGCGTTGACCTTTCGCTCGCTGACTGTCTTCTCTTTGGCTTGGCTTTTTTCCAAGACGCTTCGTAGTTTCGCTAGGCCACGATACAAATGGTGACGAACCGATGAAGCTGAGTCTCCCGTTTTCTTGGCGATCTCTTCCGCCGTCAGACCGTCGAAATAGGTGAGCTCAATGACTCGCCTCTGACGTGATTCGAGAGTTGCGAGCACTTGCTCAACCAAGCAAACTACTTCCTGTGGAGGCAAGCACAGCAAATGTCCGGCTGCGTAGAACGGCTCAGCCGAGATCCCCTCATCGAGCTGATCCCGTCTGTAAACTCCATTTTTTTGGAGATGCTGCTTTCGGTCAATGCTGCGGTGGTAGACATACTGAAGCAACCAAGTCTTGAAGGTGCCGCGATCTGGATTGAAAACGTTCACTGCCCGGAAAACGTCCATGAAGATTCGTTGGACGGCTTCTTCAGCTTCGCCATCATCACGCAGGATGGCGCGGGCGATTCGAAAGACCAATGGACTATGCCTTTCAAACAATACCGCTAAGGCATCGTTGCAACCCATGCGCAAAGCTTGCATTAGGTCTTCATCGGTAAGGTTTCGGAGCCGTGAAGGAGAGCACAGACATGCTGCCAGTTCATCGTCCGACAGAGACATAAGCCCGGTTCTCCTCTCTGATTCCAAAAACGTCGCTATTTTACTCCTATATCGTCATCTCGCAACGCAATGATTCCTGCGCACATACAAAAGCCGTAACGACAACTTTCGCCGAACAGCTCGACAAGCCACTCTTGCAACCTGGAAGAGCAGGACGAGACAGAATTTCAGCCTTACGATCCCGGAAACATGTGTAAGACCGCAGTCTCGCCTCAGGACCGACTCATGGGGAAAGAGACTGCATCCGGTGTGGCCGACGCCACCAAGCTACCCCCCTCTCGAATGCAGTCTCAAAAGCTAAGCGTACCGGAGTAGCGGTATCCTGGCGAGTCACTGTACCGCAGAATCGGTACAATGGCAAGAGGACAATCGCAGTCTCTACAAGTGCGATTCGGTCGAAGAATCAAACAGCTCCGTCAAGGACACGGATGGAGCTTCACCTACCTTGCCGTACACAGCGGCGTTGCGAAGAGCACACTCTTGGAATTGGAGAAGGGTCGCACCGAAGCGCGGCTGAATACCATTGCCGCGCTCGCGGGATCGTTTGGCAAGACCATATCACAGTTGTTCCGGGGATTGTGATTTTGCCCTGCGGTCTATTCTTAGGCGATACGCAATGGCAGAGCGACGACCATTCGCCATTGCAATTCTGTAAGGGCAAAAGTGGTGGAATACAATCTGATGCGTTGGAACAACGCTGCCGGACGTAAGCCCGACAGCGGGGAGTTTGTGCCGATGAATACCAGGAAGGCGGCGAGCACCTGCCTGGGGTCATCAAACTGCTTACGATTTACCGAGCATCATCCGATCACATTCCGCTGAGCGAAGTTCTTTCAGAACTGTGTTCCGGAATTCTTGGCGATGAACCCAATAAAATTCCAATGCTGCCATCTGCGCCCCCTCGCGACAACCTTCTTGTTCGATGTCGGATTTGCGCCACGGCGCACAGCCTCTCGATGACGCGGTAAGTTGCTGCACAATTGCATTTTCGAATTCATCAATGTCCGTGATTCCATTCTTGAATTGTGTTTCGAGTAGTGCTCGCGTGATGTTGCGTCCTTCGATGCGCGCGAAGCGATACTGCTGAAATTCTGCATTCATCGTCTTTTCTCCTTATTTGGGATAAGTATCGGACAAACGAGCGGCGCCAGCGTCGGTTCGACGCTGGCGCCGCAAAAATGTGGAAATAGGGGCACGATGACGACGTGCCCCTAATGATTGTCAACAGTTCAGAAACAACCTGCCATCCGCATTGAAGACCTTGCGTAAGATGATCCTTGCCTCGCAGAGATTGCGATGTACCGTGCGACGATCGGTCCCCATAGCCTCGGCGATCGCCTCAGGGTCGAGGATCGGCCGCCGCCCTCTGTCACGTTTCCATTTATCCGGGTCGCCCGACGCCGTGTATGCGTGTTCTTTCAGAGCGTGATCCGGGCCGAGTGCTCGAATGCATTGCAGAGTTTGGAATACAGGGTCGCGCAACTGCGGGCAACTCGTGACTTGATCGAGCAGTTCTCGGGTAATGATGTCTTGCTCGACCCTGTTACGGAACGGCCTCTTGTGGGTGACCACTGTTGCGAGATTTGGGACAGGACGAACGCCATCATTTTCCCCCCGCATGAAGTATGAGCGAACCGTCCCCAGAGCCAAGGCACGGATGAGATAGCGTCGAAAAGGGTCCGTCCCTGGGTTCACCGTATAGCTACGCTGAAATATATTGATCATCGCTGTGACCGCGCCGTCGTACATCAATTCCAGCTGCCAATCGGACGGATAGAGGAATAGTTTGTGTGCTCGGCGACGTGCTGCCTTCTCAGCCAGGGGCAGCGTGCAGGCAAGAAAGATTTCCAATGCGCTCGGATGGTCGTGATCGTGACGGTACACGACTTCGGCAACACGAATGCGAAGCATCTTTTCGGCGGTGGTGAATAGATACTGCAATAGATCCTGCATCTGTACAGCGTCGAGAGGCGGAATTTGTTTGTTGGCGAGTAAATTGTCTACGGTGGCAAGCATGGTGGTTGTCTCTCCCTTCGTTGGTTTGTTCAGCTTCTGGGCCTTTTAGGCCAAGAAAAAACATTCGTTTCATAGCGGCGAGGGTTGAGCGCAGAGAGGCGCTGTCAATCCCCGGAGCGCAGCGGAGCCGGAACGGGCGCGGAAGCGAGCACAGCGCGGAGTTGGGGTATGCGCCGCGCGGAGCTGCACAAGCGGGATTGACAGGAGGAGCCGAACGTAGCTCCAAACTTCGCCATGAAACGAACGTGGAGTGACAGGACCAGCTGAAAAGCTGCACCGAGAGTTGAATGCACGGTCTTCGGGCCGGATGAAATTCAGTAGTGAATGATTTTCGGAAAAAGGAGGTGAGCGGACCCGTGTAGCATCCAATCAGGGGGAGGGTGGCAGGGCGTGAGTGAAAGCGCGGCGAGTGCCAAACGCGGTTGGGTTTAGTTTGGAAGAGGAGAGAGTGGAATAAAGATGCGAAGCACAACACTTATGTTTTGGAGTGGGTCTTGTATTCAGCAGCACGTTGACGAAATTGCCTTCATCCGAGAGGCTCAACTTGTTTGGGCTCAGCAAGAGTGCAACGTGACATCCCGGCCATCTTGCCTCCGGACTGGTAAAATCCGAATTGCGATTGATGCCTGGACAGTTTATAGTAATAGCGAATAAAAGGCGAATATAAGTGGGGAAACCTTATAAATCCGAACTGCAGCAGTTGCCGCGTACCTATCGTTGGGCGTTGTCGCTGGATTACGGCACCCTGAAAAACCGAATAGATGCGCTTGCCTCATATCCTCTTATCGCAATTGGCTCTGGGGGTTCGCAGAGCACAGCAACCTTGGTGGCGGATCTCCACCAAACCAAATTTGGACAAGTAGCAAAGGCTGACACGCCACTCAGTGCTTGGAGCTACCTAAAGATTCTCAAGCGCTCTGCGGTCTTTCTGGTCAGCGCGGGGGGGAAGAATCCTGACATCCTGGGTATTGCGAAAGCCGTTGTCGAATCGGAGCCAGCAACCTTGATCGCGATGTGCGCCACCAGGAATTCGACTTTGGCAAGGCTTGTGAAGGGATTTTCACGGGGTTTTTGTTTCGATTTCGAGCTGCCGACGCGCAAAGATGGTTTCTTGGCGACGAACAGTCTCTTGGCATTGAGCATGGCCGCACTCCGTGGCTACGGATACGATGCAGATCTACCGCGATCGTTTGAAGAAGCATGTGAAGTCAGCGGCAGGGCTGGACAAGGGAAACGGTGGCGCGAGGCCTCTCGCCTGGTCAATGTGCGCCACCTAGTTGCGTTGCACGGCGCGCAGAGCAGAAGCGCAGCTTTCGATCTCGAATCGAAGCTGGTTGAGGCGGGGCTTGTTTCAGTGCAGCTTGCCGACTACAGAAATTTTGCGCATGGAAGGCACCATTGGCTTGCAAAGAACCCAGATTCGGCTGTAGTGGCGTTAGCCAGCAAAGAGGAAACTCTTCTTGCGGAGCGAACGCTCGAACTTCTTCCTCGTGAGGTTCCATCGCTGCTCATCGCGAGCCCGGTGTCTGGCTACGCTTCTTGGGTTGGACTTCAGGCAGCAGTATTCGATTTGGTAGCGAAGTTCGGAGATGCCAGAAAAATCGATCCGGGGCGTCCGGGGGTGCCGGAATTTGGCCGGCGTATTTATCACCTGAATGCCTTTCGACGTTCCAAGAGCGACTTAAAGTCCACGGCTATTAGAAGAAAGAAGAAATCATGGGGCCAGACCGATGCCGAATACTTACAACAACTGGAAGTCGCTTTCTCGGAGGTCTGTGAAAAGTTTCGCAAGGCAAGGTTTCACGGGCTCATTCTGGATTATGACGGGACGGTGTGTGACCATGTTGATAGGTTCGGTGCGATTCCGAAAACTATGGGTAAGGCACTTAACTGTATTGTAGATGCTGGTTTCCTGCTCGGGATCGCAACAGGACGTGGCAAATCGGTCAGGCAAGCTCTGCAGGCTGCGATTAGCAAGAGCACCTGGCGGCGAGTAGAAATCGGTTATTACAACGGTGCTGTGGTGGCAGGGTTGGAAGATGATACGCAGCCACTGACCAATTCTTGTATCGCGCCCGAGTTGCAGAATGCAAGCGACGCTCTGAACAAGTTCACGCAATCCCAGTTTGAGCTGAGCATCCGACCGCAACAAATCACTGTTGAGGCACGGACTACCATGGACGTACGCGAATTGTGGTCCCGTGTGGCACAGCGTTTGGAGGAAGCAGGTGTGAATGGCGTCAAAGTTGTGGCGTCGACTCGGTCGGTGGACGTTGTGCCGGAAGGAACGAGCAAGCTGGCGTTGGTCAGAGCCTTGGAACAAGAAAGGCCCAATTCGACATTTCTATGTATTGGTGATCGGCCGTGTTGGCCCGGCAATGACGCCCAGTTGCTTAGCCAGAATTTCTCTTTGAGCGTGGATGAAGTGGATGGCAGTCCATCAAGTGCGTGGAATTTGGCCCCGGCCGGCGTTCTGGGGGCTGCGGCACTTCGGTATTATCTTTCCAAAATAGTAACGAGCTCAGACCATTTCTCGATTCGGTTGGGGTGCAATTGAAGGATCAACTGGCTGAAGAGTTGCTCGCGAAGGTGATGGGCTGGAAGAACCCAGCGGACTTTGTCGAACACGGACGACCGTTGATGGCCATGTCCGCTTACAAATACGACGAGTATCAACAGTTCTCTCCCGGGATGCGCTTCATCGAAAGCCTGGCTCTGTGGCTAGGGCAGTTCAAGACGCCTGCGCAGCGCAAGGCGGCACTCGCGTTTGTCAGGGAACGTCTGGTGTTCGTTTCCACGGCAGAGATGAATCATCTCGTTAGCATTTCATACCCAGACCACGTCCGCCCGTTCTTGCTTTCAAAGGCCGCTGCAGAATCAGGCCTGTCGAGATGGCAAATGGGAAAAGTCGCGAACAGTTTGGAATTTCGGGTGCGGGAGCGTAGGTGCCTGTTCCTCGGATTGAGCGACGGATCTCACACCGACGTTTTTCGGCGGGCGAATCCTCACCTGCAAAACGAACAGGTTCGTCAGAGTCACGAACTGACCCCAGAGCGCTCGAAGGATTTGCGCGAAGAGCTGATCAAGGATTTGGCAACGCTATTCGGCCGGGCTCCGAGCGATGAGGAAGCAGTTTTTCGCTCGGTTGTGTTGCTCGATGATTTTTCAGCGAGCGGCATGAGTTACATCCGCAAAAAGGAGGACGGATCAGCCGTTGGCAAGGTAGGCAAGTTTCTGGCAACACTGCATGATTCCAGTGGGCCGCTGTCGCAGTTGTTCACGAAGAAGTCCCTCGAAGTGATTCTAGTTCTATACATGGCGACGGAGACCGCTGATCGAGTTCTTTCCGATGGGCTATCTGCGCTGTGCAAACCGCATGGGTACGAACCGAAGCTGGTGATAGTCCAAAACTTTCCCGAGAGCCAACGCGTGACACGGGGTACGTTAGCAGACTTCGATGCACTGGTGGAAGCGCACTACGATACCGCGAATGAAACGACGAGCACAGCTTTGGGCGGCACCGATCTCAAATACGGATTTGCAGGGGGTGCCTTGCCACTGGTTTTGAGTCACAATACGCCTAATAATTCACTCGGGCTGCTTTGGGCCGAAGGTCCAAGCATGAGACCTCTGTTCCCTCGTGTCACCCGGCACAAGGATCTATGAGAGAGCCTCGAAATCCATTTCGGCTCAGAGCTTCCGAGGCCATCGAGTCCGACACGACTTTCTTGAAGCTGTTCGGCCCAGGTATGCTCGAGTTGCTGCCGAGTGGGCAGCAGCTTTGGGACAAGCCTCAGGTCTTCCGCAGCGCTCCCGGCGCCGGAAAAAGCTCATTGCTCCGGCTATTTACTCCATCAGTCCTACTGACACTGCACTCTTTTCGACGGAATGATGATCTGAAAGAGCTGTATCAAAAGATGGCAGAGATGGGCGTGATTGGTGAAGAAGGTCCGCGGCTCTTGGGAGTGTTTCATTCCTGTGCGCGCAATTACGCTACGCTAGAGGACCTAGAATTCGATCCCGCGCGAAAAGAAAGATTGCTATTTGGCCTACTGAATGCCCGAACTATTCTGGCCACAGTACGCTCCGCCTTGGCTTTACATCGACTAGATTATCCAGCCGATCTAGGAAGGATCACACTCGGCAGTAGTGTGATTCAGGCATTCGGAAGCACATTCTCAGCGGGCGGCACAGGCGAGGATTTGCACCGGTGGGCCACTCAGCTCGAAGGAGCAGTTTGCGATGCGATTGACAGCTTTGGGGGGCCGGACTTAAAGAGCCTTCCGGGGAGCGACACGTTTTCGGCCCTGAGCCTGCTTCAACGCGATAGCCTGTTGATCGACAAGAAGCCGGTTGCGGAGCATGTTCTGCTGCTCCTGGACGATGTTCATCATCTCACCCACAAACAACGGAGCCGTGTATTGAAAGTGGTGGCTGAATTGCGGGCGGGTGTGGGTATTTGGCTGGCTGAAAGATTTGAAGCTCTTAGTTCGGATGAGATGCTGTCGTCAGGGACGTCTGAGGGGAGGGACTACGAAGGCGAAATACTCTTGGAACGTTTCTGGCGGGAACACCCCCGCAAATTTGAGACTCTGCTGATGAATGTTGCTGATCGCCGCGCGAGCGCCGCACTGGACGTGGAAATCAGTTCTCTGGATTCTTGCTTGCAAGCGTCGCTGGATGGACCGGAATGGGTGGGGAAATATGAGTTGGCGATCCCGACGATCCGAGAGCGCGTCATTAAAACAGTGGGCGGTCGGTCTTTGTTCCAGTCATGGATCGAAGCTCAGGAGAATGCTGTAGGAACAGGACGGGACCGGGCAATAGGCTGGCGGACGTTGGAGATTCTCGTTCATCGTGAGATCAAGCGAGAGCAGGGTTCATTCGATTTCCCGCTGAGTGCGTCTGACTTGACGGACCGGAGCGATTCCCAGTTGAAGGCCGCGGCGGAGTTGTTTCTATCGCAAGAGTTCAATCTGCCGTACTACTTCGGGACTCGGAAGCTTGCAACGCTCGCGTCATGGAATATCGAACAGTTCATGCGGCTCGCGGGCGACGAATTCGAAGAAGTAGTTTCATCCCGTACGGTCCGGCGGGCGGCGACACTCGATGCAGGGCGGCAGGATGCCTTGCTCCGCGTCGCTTCGAACTCATTTTGGAGCGAGATTCCGCGAAGGGCCCGGAACGGGGAAAAAGTGTTGAAATTACTGGAATCGATTGGTGGATTCTGCCGTCAGCGGACCTATGAGCCATCGGCGTCATACGATCCGGGCGTTACCGGGATTGCGATATCGATGCAGGACAGAGAGTCCCTACAGGACGAAGGGTTCTTGCAGCGGAATCCCGAGTATTCCGTCTTGGCGGATGTGTTGGCGGCGGCAATCGCCAATAACCTCCTTGAGCCGCGCCTTGATTCGAAAGCCAAGGGCTCTAGTTGGATGGTGTTGAACCTTAATCGACTGCTGTGTGTCACCCTGGATTTGCCACTGGGATATGGAGGATGGAAGGAGCAGCACCTGCGGGATCTGCACGCCTGGATGACGGCTGGATATAAGCCGAAACAGGCTGCGCTTCTATGAAGCCAGCTCGAAAAGATCGGTGGGCGTCTTACGTACATGTGAGCGGCGATTCGCTGCATACTTTCTTGCAGGAGCATGTGGGCACCCAGGACAAGAACAAGAAGAGTTGTTTGATAGTGGGAAAGGGATTTGATCCAAGGATGCTTGGTGGGGCGACGGCTCTCGGCGCAGTTCTGGAGCCTCAGCAGCTTTCGATCGTGATGCTGGTTTTTGACGAAGGGCCTACATCACCTTCGCGTAAATATGACGAACTCGTGCAGAAGAACATTGGTACGCTGACGCAGATGGTTCCGGCGGGACAGGTCCAAGAGCGGACGATTAGCATGTTCTCGTCAGAGGGACGACGGATCACTTCGCGTTCAGCGGGATCGGTATTTCGTTCCGTGGATGAATTGATGGGGTTCAGCGACATTTTCGTCGACGTGAGTTCCTTGCCGCGCAGCGTCTATTTTCCAGTGGTAGCAAAACTTCTGCACTTGCTCGATGGAGTGAACGATGGTGAGCCGCCCAATCTCTTTGTAATGGTAAGCGAGAGCGCTGAACTGGATCGTCGCATTGTGGAGGAAGGAATTGATGAAGACGCGGACTACATTCATCCATTCCGAGGGGCTGTAGAGAGAGAGTCGGCTGCCGGTCGGCCCAAGGTTTGGTTCCCGCTGCTGGGGGAAAATCAGGGTGTCCAGCTCACGCGGATCTATGATTTGATCAATCCTGCGGAGATTTGTCCGTTGTTGCCGTCTCCGTCGATGGATCCCCGCAGGGGAGATAACTTGGTGGTCGAATATCGGGAGCTTCTGTTTGACCAGCTGAGGGTTGAAACCAGAAACTTCATTTATGCGTCGGAGACGAACGCGTTCGAGGCATACCGACAATTGAGGCGAGCAATCCTGCATTACGCCGAGGCTTTGGAACCATTGGGTGGATCAAATGCGGTAATTTCGGCAAATTCAAGTAAGCTGCTGTCAGTCGGAGCATTATTGGCCGCCTATGAGCTAAAGTGTGACGGAGCGGATATTGCGATCGCGCATGTTGAGGCACACGGCTACGTGTTGAGGGACTCGGACGACGATCTGGATCGGTTAGCCAGCGAGAGCAGGCTTCAGTGCCTTTGGCTCTCCGGGAGTTGCTATGCATAAAGCAAAATCACCGCAGAAGTCACGGCTGGTAGCAGCAGGGTTTTGTGCTCTCGATATCGTCTTCGGCCTTGATGATCTTGCACCGAAGTTTTACGCAGGCGGCACGTGCGGCAACGTCGTCGCTGGTCTCGCATTCCTCGGATGGGACGCCACGCCCGTTGCGCGACTCGGGCACGATGTTGCCGGGGAGTTTGTGCGACAGGACCTCGATCGCTGGGGGGTTGACACGAGTTTGCTGGGCTTAGGTCCTTCTGGTGCGACTCCCATCGTTCTCGAGAAAATCCACCTGAGCAAGAACGGCGTGCCGAAGCATCGATTTTTATGGAACTGTCCTGACTGTGGTTCGTATTTCCCCCCATTCAAGCCCGTATTGCGCGCTCAAGTGGAGGATTTGAAAAAGAGGTTGGAACCGCCTGAAATTTTCTATACTGATCGAGTTTCTCGATCGACGGTTGAACTGGCGAAGCACTTTCGCGAGGAAGGTTCCTTAATCTACTTTGAGCCATCTGCGGCCGGCGACCCTAAGCTGTTCCGTGAGATGTTGCAATTGTGTGATGTGCTGAAATACTCGGCTCAACGGGCCCGTTCCTTCTCGGAGTTGCTGCGGGATCACAAAGCCTATTTGGAAATCGAAACTCTTGGCGAAGACGGATTGCGGTTCAGGACACGCAGGGCCTTTGCATCGTGGCACGCGGTAGCAGCCTATGAAGTAAGGATTAAGGACACCGCGGGATCGGGAGATTGGACATCAGTTGGTTTTATGTCTGAGATGTTGGTCGACGGCAAGAAAGCTCTTGAGAAGTGCACCAAGCAGAACGTCTCTTCCTGTCTCGAACGCGCGCAGGCCATCGCGGCCTTGAACTGTCAGTTTGAGGGACCAAGAGGAGGCATGTACCAAATGTCAAAAACGAGGTTTATAGAATCCGTGGCAACACTGGAGGCGAAGAAGCCAGGAGAGCCGAAGCAAAGGCGAATCTCCTTGACTCAACAACTATCGACCGCTTCGGTATGCCCAAGTTGTAGCCCGAAAAACGATTGTAGGCCGAAGTTCGATAGGGAGCCAGACCGGGACCCGATTGGAGCAGTTTCAGAAAGCTGACCCCAGGATCTCCGAGTGAATGAGGGTTCGATAGGGGTTCGATAATTGTGTCTTGCAATTTCGTCAGGCGCTTCTGGTGGCCACCGGTGCCTGGAATGTCAATCGGTTACTTGTCGTGGGAGCGTTGAGGTAGAGGTCTGGGATTCGAGTTCACCCAGCATCATTTTCCCTGCATACTTCGCACCTACCGTTCGAAGAAAAGTTGGGTTTGGAAGGGTTCAGTAAAAACCCGCCCCCCGATCCCAGTACCCTTGAACAACATCGAAGGTGTTTCGATCACACTGCTGATCTGTTTGCGTCCTTAATTCCGTTGCCCAACCCCGAGGGCTAGGTTCAATAGACTGCGGTTATCAATACGGATATCGAGAAGTCTTGGACATTCGGGTACTGCCCTCGTAGGTTTCTCGTGGGAGGCCTTTCCATGCCGCCTGCAGAGATGCCGGCAGTCAGCACACTAGCACTGCCGAAAGAAAACCTTAATTCGGGGACGTCAGATTCCACCGTCGGTCCGCTTGGTCGGACGAACTGCGGTTCCCGTCTCGTCAGCACGAAGGAACTGTCGAAAATGTGGGACATGCCCGAGAGCACTCTTCGTTATTGGCGTTGCGCCGGAATTGGTCCTACCTACGTGAAACTCGGTGGTCGGATAAAGTATGATCTTGCCGACGTAGAAGCTTACGTCAGAGCCAACAGGCGAAAGCCATCCGTGCGGGCACATGGAGGGTAAGCAATGGCTCTTTACAAGCGAGGTCGGGTTTATCACTATCGCTTCCGGATCAACGGTAGACGTTATCGGGGGTCCACGAAGAAAACCACACTCACTGCTGCTCGAAGAATCGAGGCACTCACAATGGCCCGAGCCGAAGAACGAGGAGGTGTTCTTACACTCAGGCGCAGTCCGGTGCTTCGTGAGTTCAGCACTCGGTTTCTTGAATGGGTTGAGAACCAAAGCACGCTGAAACAGAAGTCAAAGGACTACTACGCCAACGGATGGCGGCTGCTTGCGGACACGGATATGGCTGGTATGCGACTTGACGCAATTTGCCAAGACGACACCGGCGTGGTCAGTTTTCCTGGCGGCCCGTCGAACCACAACAATGCACTTCGCACGCTTCGGCGTATGCTCGGCAAAGCGGAAGAGTGGAGAGTGCTTAGGGCGGCTCCAAAGATCAAACTGCAACAGGAACACGAGCGGGAGCGCATCATCGACGAACACGTTGAAGCCAAGCTTTTGCCTTTTTGCAAACAGCCGCTCCGAGACGTGCTAATGATCATGCGCGATGCTGGAATGCGAAACCAGAAGGAAGTATTCACAATGCGCTGGGAGCACCTGGACTGGTCGAACAGTCGCTACTTCGTCTACGACAGCAAGACCCCAAAAGGACGAAGGCACGTTCCGATCAGCCCGCGCGTTCTCCAAGCACTACTGGTACGGTATTCCGATCAAAAGGAGGGCTGGGTCTTCCCATCAAAACGCGCAAAGTGTGGCCATCTCACTACGGTGGCGAGGCAATTCCAGGATGCTCGGAACGATGCTGGCCTGCCGGATGACTTGGTCCTGTACTGTGCTCGTCACGGCTTCGGAACTGAAATGTACAGGGCCACGAAGAACCTCTTTGCAGTGATGAAGGTGATGGGCCACGCCGCAGTAGCAACCACCATGAAGTATCAGCACCAGGACATCGACGAAATTGCGCACGTTGCCAGTCAACGCGTGCAATAGTGGACACAAAATGGACACAATCGGTGGGAAGATGGCCGTTCGAGACCGCCAAGTGCTTGAAAAGATGGTGAGCGCGGTAGGAATCGAACCTACAACCTACTGATTAAGAGTCAGTTGCTCTGCC
>Ga0209415_10008820_pt1 | contig 17426 bp, 10 predicted proteins | sample PeaSoiSIISIP2007_FD_187696 | JGI IMG/M metagenome (GOLD analysis project Ga0209415, IMG submission 187696) | Peat soil microbial communities from Weissenstadt, Germany - SII-SIP-2007 (SPAdes) (version 2) | ecosystem: Environmental > Terrestrial > Soil > Wetlands > Peat | place: Germany... | reverse complement strand
CGGCCGCACCCCCATCGCCGCATTCATGGACGGAATCAGAAAGGAGGATGCACCACAGCCGAAGCCGACAAAGAAGGCCGCCTAACCCTCGGCCGCCGAGGCGGCATCTGTCAGGCGATTACCCTCTCTGTACAGCCTGAATATCACCGCGCGAGCATTCTTCACGGCCGACTATATCAGAGTCGCCACATGCGTGCCGCAACATCGCGCGTCATCCGGGAATGCGGGTTAAGATACACTAATACGTGATTTATCTTTTTTAACCTTAAAATGCGCTGCAAACTTAAAAGTTATTAAGCCCAACAGAAATCGGCTCGATATTGAGAATTTTGAATTGTCGGTTTCTTTTACGAATTTGGAATCAAGCTACGCACCGATTACGCGCAAGGTATTGCAATCTCGTCAATGTCATCGATTGGCATATCGTTTGCATATGCTGACGGTAACTTTGTCGAGAGGACGATATGCGGACAACGTCGAAGATCTTTGCAGTAGCGCTCACGGGCGCTGCTGCGTTCAATGCACCCTCAGCTTTTGCGGATCCATCGATGACGCTCACTCTGAGCGGCTCCGGGGGATGTAGCGCATCGAGCGGCCCGGGAACCGGCATCGTAATGTTTACTGGGGCGTGCGGAGATTGGGACCTCAATGTAGACGTCGGTTTGGCGTTTCCGGACCAGCCGCTGCCGGATCTCTGGTTGGACCCGCTGGCTCACACCAGCATCACAGGCGCCACTCTAACCATTACGCTTAATGGGATTAATTACACTTCGCCACTCAGCCCGCATCTCGGGCTGGAGAGCGCCTTCAGTGGGACATTGAACACCGGCATGGCAGAAACGGTGTCCGACTATTTCGATTCGACAAACGCGTCTACTCTCGGTGGTTCATCGCAACTGCTTGGGACCGACTCAGGCAGTAACACAGATTTTAGCCAGACGGTCTACTCGACGGTGGACACCGGCACTGGTCCCTATTCGGAAACGTGGGTTCTGACCATAACGGCGACCACTCCGGATACCGAAACCGGGACGTCGGCGGGTGGGCAATTCCGGCTCGAGGCCGTTCCCGAGCCAGCGTCCTTGAGCCTGATGGGAGCGGGTTTGTTCGGGATGGGAGCTCTGGCGTGGCGCCGTCGCCGCAAGAGCTGACGCACCGATGGAAGCCTCTCGAGCAAACTATTGCGTGATCCTCCCCGTCCCGGGCGGATGATGATGCAAGTCTAGGTATTGACGAAAAAGCCCGATGCGACCTATGCCGCAACTACCGCCTTCGTCAGATCCCGAAGCATGACTTGCTTGACGCTCATCGGATGCCATCGGCCACGCGCGAGGCGTGCGCACGCCGCTTTCGTTGAGCGCCTTGGCGATGGAGCCGTAAGTCGTTGTCCTCGTGGGGGCCGTGATTCGCTCGATCTGGACCACGATGTCCGCTGCACGGCGGGTTGAGCCAGAACCGCCGCCAGGAGCTTCGCCGCAATCTCGCCGTCCAAGAGCCGGTCGCGGTTCTTCGAGAAGGTCGAATGGTCCCACACCGGGTCATCGACCCCGAGCCCCACGAACCATCGGAACAGCAGGTCAAACTCAAGCCGATCCATGAGCTGACGCTCCGAGCGAACCGAGTAGAAGGCCTGCAACAGCATCGCCCGCAGCAGCATCTCCGGCGCAATCGATGGCCGACCCGTTCCCGCATAGAGTGCCGCGAACTCCGCCGAAAGCTTCCCCAGGGCCGTGTTCGCCATCTCCCGGATCGGCCGCAGCGGGTGATCCCGTCGAACCCGCTTCTCAAGATCAACGTACGAGAATAGCTCTCCCGACCGCTCGTCCGATCCGCGTATCGCTTCCCTCGACGAAAACCGTCGGCTGAGTGAATCATGCAAGGGCCAACTCCGCTACCGGATTTTCAACAGCCTGCTAGTCCTGATCGGGCGCGCACTCCGTCTGTTATTTCCCTGTTCGGCCGGAAAAAATTCCCTGCTCCCCGCTGCCCCTATTGCACCGACGTTTTCGCAGACGTTCCTGTGTTTCTGGGCCTTTTCGCACCTCCGCCGATCCCGCCGCATCTCTTTTCGGATGCACAATCCCTGTTTAATTCCCTGTTCGCAGGGAATTGCTGTGGCGAGGTGGTTCCAAGCCGATATAGCTCCCGATCTTCGCCACTTCGCAGCCGGCGTTCTCGGCCGCCGCGTTCTCCGGGGATATACGTGCGCCGGCGGCCAAGGTCTTTCGCGTCGACGGCTGATAACCAGGAGGCTGGGCGTGACGTCGAGTGCGTCGATATAAGCGTCGCGTTCTCGTCGTCGAGCACCTTCAGCCAGCGCTCAGCCATTGTATAACAGCGCTTTGAGACGCGCGACCAGGACTTCAACATGCGGTGGCCGCAACATGACGGCGGTATCCTTGCCGGGGACCCTGGCGACGTCAAACGCCCCGGTGCACAGCTCTCGCCAGTCGGCTGCAGAGCTGCGTTCTCCGCCCGGGGCGTAGCGATCGCCCAACAGGAGCGCCAAGCGGCCGCTATAAGGTTGCGGCGCATACGCCGTCAACGCGGCGATCGTTGCTTCGCGAACACGCTTAAATTGGACTTCCCTCCGGTTGGCGCGCAGCAGGTCGCGTTTCGACAGAATCTCACGCGCCACCGATAGCTTCTCGCTGAGGAAATCGCGTCGTCGCTTGCCTTTCAACCTGGCCAGCGTTTGCAGATACAGCCAAAGTCGGCCGGCCAGGAACCGCGGCAAGATCAGTTGCCGCCAGAGACGGTGGGAGCTGAGGCGGCGCGACCGTTTCGCACCTGTGGCGGGGGGATCCAGCATGACGACGAGGTTCACGGCGCGTCCGTCCGCGATAAGGCATCGTGCCAGCTCGAACATGACCAACGCCCCGGCGCAGGCGCCCATCAGCACGCACGGCTCTCCGCAGCGTATCTCGCGCATTTCCTCACGCAACCGAGCGACAGCGTCCTCGATCCGCTCGTGCGACATGTTCTCGCTCTCGAGCCCCGGCATTTCGAGGCTGTAGAACGGCTGGTCGTCGCCGAGCGCCTTGCTGAGCGTCGCGTAGGCACGGTAGTTGCCGCCGATGCCCAGCATGGCGAAGAGCGGCGGCTTACCGCCGGTGGGCTGAACCGGGATCACATCGCCGGATCGGCCGTGCCTGTTGCCGTCCTCGATCGCGGTTGCGAGGGCGGCGATCGTCGGCTTATCGAACAGCCGCGCGAGCGGAAGCGCGACGCCGCATCGTTCGCCGATCTCAGCAAAGATGCCGGCCGCGATCAGCGAATGTCCGCCCAGATCGAAGAAGTCGTCCTTCACCCCGAAATTCGCATGGCCAAAATGCCTGGCCCAGATTTCTGCCACGATCTGCTCGGTCGACGTGCGCGGCTTGACGCTCATGCTTGTCGTTGCCGCCGAGAGCGTGGCCAGTGCGGGCAGGGAATCGCGGTCGATCTTGCCAATTGGTGTCAGCGGCAAGCTTTCCATGGTTACATAGTCGGATGGCACCATAAAGGCCGGCAGTTCCGCTCTTAGGAAATGGCGGAGCAGATCGGGCGCGGCGGATGCGCCATCCTTCGCGACCACGTAGGCAACGAGCCGCTTGTCGCCGGAATCCGCCGCGCGCAGCAGCACGACGCATTCGCGAACGGACGGATGACGATTTAGCGCCGCCTCGATCTCGCCGGGCTCGATGCGAAAGCCGCGGAGCTTCACCTGATCGTCGGTCCGACCGAGGAACTCGATGTTTCCGTCCGCCAGCCGCCGCGCCCTGTCGCCTGACCGGTACAAGCGCCGTCCGTCCACCACGACGAAGCGTTCCGCCGTTAGCGCCGGTTGGTTGAGATATTCCCGCGCGAGACCGTCGCCCCCGATGTACAGCTCCCCCGGCACGCCCTCCGGCACTGGCCGTCGCCGCTCATCCAGAATATATACCAATGTGTTGGCAATCGGCTTGCCGATCGGTACTGAGCGGCCAATCACGTTCTCCCGCGTCATGACGTGACAGCAGGCCAAGGTGGTGTTCTCGGTCGGCCCGTAACCATTGATCAGGCGATGGCCGGGCGGCAGCGCATCGAGCATGCGCCGGACATGAGCGACCGACAGCGCTTCGCCGCCGGCCATCAACCAGCGTACGCCCTTGAGCGTCTCCAGCTCTAAATCCACCATTTGATGGAATAGTGCCGAAGTAAGAAATAGGGAGCTGACTTGACAGGTACGGATCGTCTCAGCCAAGGTTTTGAGCGACGGCACGCCTGGCGGAGCGATGGCGAGCCGCGCCCCGTTGAGGAGGCTGCCCCAAAGCTCGAGGGTGGAGGCATCGAAGGAGATCGGCCCAAACTGCAGGAATGTCTCCTCCGGCCCCGCGTTCATGTAGTTAGTGTTCTTCACGAGACGAACTACGCTGCGATGCTCGACGCACACTCCTTTCGGCCTGCCGGTCGAGCCTGAGGTGTAAATCACGTAGGCGAGGTTCTCGGCTTTCACGGCCGCCAAAGGATCGGCCGTGCTTTCGCGCTCGATCGCATCCGATTCCGCATCGATGCACACCACCTTGCCGTCAAACGCAGGCAGCAGATCGCGTAAGCTCGACTGGGTCACCAGCACCGGCGCTGCCGCGTCGCGCAGCATGAGTTCCAACCGGCTGCGCGGGTAATCCGAATCGAGCGGCACATAGGCACCTCCCGCCTTCAGAATGCCCAAGATTGCAACCACCATCTCGATCGAGCGCTCGACGCAGATGCCGACCTTCACTTCGGGTCCGACCCCGTGGCGCCGCAGATAATGCGCCAGCCGCTTGGCCCGCTGGTTCAGCGCACCGTAGCTGAGCGCCGTGTCGCCGGATACCAGCGCCGCCGCCGCAGGGTTGCGGGCGACCTGCTCCTCGAACAGAGCGTGGATGCTTTGCTCGCGCGGATAATCGCTCGCCGTATTGTTCCATTCCACCAGATGCCGGCGGTCCGCCGCGTCGAGCGTGACGATGTCGGACACATGCGCCCGTGGATCGGCGGTACCGGCTTCGAGCACGCGAAGATAGCGCTCCAGCATCCGTTCAACGGTTGCGTGGTCGAATAGATCGGTATTGCAGTCCCATTTGATCGTGATGCGCTCGTCGCGGAGCGCCGACTCGGCGTCGGCTTGCTTTTCGCCGTACGGGATGACGATTACATTCATGTCGAATTTCGCCGACCCGTTGTGCGGATAGCTGATCTCGCCGGTCAAACCCGGTAGCTGCACGGAGGGCACGGGCGAGTCGTGAAAGCTGAACGCGACCTGACACAAGGGATTGCGCGACGGATCGCGCGGCAAATCCAAACTGCGGACGATGACATCAAACGGGAGCGCCTGATGCGCAAGGGCATTTCGGGCGACCGCATGAACGCGCTCCACGAGCTCGATAAAGGTGGGATCGCCAGCCAAGTTCACGCGCAATGGCAGCATATTAACGGTCATGCCGATCAGCGCCTCGACCTCCTTGCTCTCGCGGTTGGCGTAGGCGGCGCCGACCAAGATGTCGTCCTGCCCCGCATATCGCCGGAGCAGCGAGAGGAAGCCGGCAAGCATGACGCTGAAAAGCGAGCATCTGTGCGTGCGCGCGAAGGCGCGGAGCGCAACAGCGCACGGTGGCGGAAGATCCGCTTGCACCTCGTCGCCGCGGAAACTCTGAATGCTTGGCCGTACTCGGTCTGTGGGCAACTCGAGGACAGGCAGGGGGCCGGCCAACTGGCTCTTCCAATAGGAGAGCAGCCTCAGCAGCACCTCGCCCTGCAGCAAATTGCGTTGCCATAGGGCGAAGTCCGCGAACTGCACCGGCAATTCGGCCAACGGCGACGCCTGGCCCGCGCGATATGCGGTGTAGACCGCTAGCAGCTCCTTCATGAAGACGCCGAACGACCATCCGTCATGGATCAAATGATGTTCCAGATGCACGAGGACGTGCTCGCGCGGTCCGAGGCGAAGCAAAGTCCATTGAACCAGCGGCAGCTTCGCGGGATCGAAATGATGCTCGAAGATCGATCGCAGCACCCCCGGCGCCGCCGCGACGATGGGTAGAGTGACCGGAAAGGGCGGGTGGATCACTTGACGCCATTCGCCGTCTTCGCGCACAAATGTCGTCCGCAGTGCCTCGTGGCGGCGGACGATTTCACCCAGTGTCCGCTCAAGGACCGCCACGTTCAGATCGCCACGGAGGTGAATCGTCACCTGATTGTTGTAGGCAAGATTGTCGGGCGCCAGCTCGTGAAAGAACAGGATCGGATCCTGCGGAAATGACGTCGGCAGGTTGCGATCGCGACTGTTCCGCCGCAGCGCGTGCCCGGCACCGGCGATGCCGTGCCGAGACATGGCGTCGATGGTATCCGCCAGGGCCGCCACATTGCGCGCCGAAAATATGTCGGTGATCGCGAGCGGCACATCGAAGGCATAGCGCAACCGGGCGCAAACGCGGACGGCCATCAATGAGTGACCGCCCAGCTCGAAATAATCGTCGAAGATGCCGACGTGATCGGTTGCCAGCGCTTCGGCCCAGACGGCGGCGACGCGCGCTTCGGTTTCGGTGCGCGGTGCGGCGGCCTCGATCGCCACGCGATGCTGGCGGCGCGGCGCCGGCAGGGCCGCGCGATCGACCTTGCCGTTGCGCGTGAGCGGCCAGGACTGGAGCGCGACGAAGGCGGAAGGCACCAAATAGGCGGGCAGTGATTCGCTGAGGTCAGTCCGCAGATGCGATGGCGTCGCGCCCCTTTCGGCAATGACATAGGCTACGAGTTCTTTCTCGCCGGAAGGCGAGTCCCGCAGGACGACGGTGCTCTGGATCACGTCCGGCCGCCGGTTTAGCGCTGCCTCGATCTCGCCCAATTCGATGCGATAGCCGCGCAGCTTGACCTGATAGTCGACGCGCCCGCAAAACTCGAGTTGGCCATCCGGCCGGGTGCGCGCGCGGTCGCCGGATTTGTACAGGTGCGCGCCCTGATCCGTGCTGAACGGATCGGGGATGAACCGTTCGGCGGTCAGGTCCGGGCGATTGAGATAGCCGCGCGCCACGCCGGGTCCGCCGACATAGATCTCGCCCATGGTGCCCGGCGGCACCGGGGCTCGATTTTCATCGAGCAGGTGGATCTGGAGATCGGGAAGCGGCACGCCGATGATGCTTTCGGGACCGAGCGCGTCGGTTGCGATGGCGTAATAGGTGGAATGCACCGTCGTCTCGGTGATGCCGTACATGTTGACGAGCTTCGGGCGGCCGCCGTGGCGCTCGAGCCAGGGCTTAAGGCGGCGAAACTCCAGCGCTTCGCCGCCGAAGATAACGATGCGAAGCGCCAACGGCGGGTGCGCTTCGGCGGCGGCGTCGACATCGATGAGCGGGTAAAAGGCGGAAGGCGTCTGACAGAGGACGGTGACACGTTCCTGGAGGAGCAGCGCATGGAAGGTCTCCGGCGAACGCGCAACCGGGCCCGGAATGATTACGGCCTTGCCGCCATAGAGCAGCGCGCCCCACAATTCCCAAACTGAAAAGTCGAAGGCGAAGGAATGAAACACGGTCCAGACATCGTCGGGACCAAAGCCGAACCAGGGATCGGTCGTGCGAAACAAGCGTACGACATTGCCGTGGGTGACCAGGGTGCCCTTGGGTTGCCCCGTGGAGCCGGAGGTATAGATCACGTACGCCAGATTATCCGCAGTGACGGCGCATGGCAGATATTGCCGACCCTCCTGCTGGTCGCAATCGGCGATGTCCAGACACACCACTTCCGCTTCACAGCTCGGCAAACGGTCCCGCAGCCACGTCTGGGTCACAATCACTCGCGGCTTCGCGTCATCGAGGATGAAATGATTGCGGCTCGGCGGGTTGTCTAGGTCGAGCGGCACATAGACGCCGCCGGACTTCAGGATGCCCAAGATGCCGACAACCATATTCAGCGAGCGGTCGAGGCAGAGCCCGACCAGAACCTCCGGCACGACACCTGAGCGAGCCAGCCGGCGCGCCAAGAGGTTGGCGCGTGCATTCAACTCCGCATAGGTGAATTGCGCGCCCTCGTAATGAATGGCGATCGCATTGGGCGTGCGCGCGGCTTGCGCTTCGAACCAGCCGTGAATGCTCGCAAACTGCGGCATGTCGCGCGCGTGCACGTTGGCAAGTGGGATCTCGTCAGTTCCGCATCGCCCGGCAATCGCATCCGGCGTTCGCGTCGCCTGTGCTTCGCAATCCTTCGTCAGCGTCATCGCGCCGAGCGGCAGGTTGACCGCGATGCGCGACGTTTCGGCTCGAAGTCGCTCGCGGTCGGAGGGGGCCATGATCGGCACCCGTGCGACCGTGACCGCAAGGTGATCGAGACCCTGGTCTAGCAGGAAGCTAAGGGAGCGCGCGAGCTGCGCCGCCTCTTCGGCCTCGACGAGGCCGGCATCATAGTCGACGATCAGATCGACGCCGTTAGCCGCACCGAGATCGGCAATGGTTATGGCCCAGCGGGTAAAGAAGCCGGAAGAGAGATTAACCACCTCGATCGGCGCGCCGGCGATATTGAATCCGTAGTCGGTGGTGAGGAAATTGATCGAGACGTCGTAAAGGCTGGCGCGTCTCTGGCGCGCGAAATGCAGCTCGCTGCCGAGCTCATGGAAGGGGAAGCGCCGATGCATAACGTCCTTCGCGAACGCCGTGTCGATCAGCGCCAGCGCTTCGGCCAACGTCGCGTGACGTGGAATGTCGACGCGGAACGGCATGATTTGGGCAAAGAGGCCGATGGTTGCGCGGAAGTCAGCGGTCGCGCGGTTGGCGAGCGGCACGCCGAAAACGATATCGCTCTTGCCGTAAAATCGGCTGAAGGCGACATGCACCAGCGCGACGACCGCCTTGAACGCCGAGGTCCCGCGCGACCGGGCAACCTGCCCCAGACGCTCGAACACGCTGCGCTCGATTTTCGCTGCCAGCCGCGCCGGACGCCCGGAGCGCAATCGTTCGCTGTGCCGCAGGTTGCCGTCGAAAAACGGCTCCGGCAGTGCGGCGAGGCGATCGTGCCAATAGCGCCGGTCCGCGCAATAGGTGTCGGACCTGAGATAGGCTTGTTCGGCATTGATGATGTCAACGAACGGCACACCGGGCGCCACCTGCGGCACGGATCCGTCCTGCAGCGCCGCATAGATTTGCGCCGCGCGGGAGGTAATGAGCCGCCGCGCGGTCGCGTCGACGATCAGATGATGATACTTCTGGAGCCATACATGGCGCTGTCTGCCGAGCCGAAGCAGGGCGAAGCGGAAGAGTGGAAAGTCGCGCCAGCCGATGGGCCGCCAAAACTCTTCCTCGATCCATCGGACGGCGGCCGCGCCCGGATCGGGCGCCGAGACGAAATCGACACGGTCGATTGCGAGCCCGGCGGCAGTCCGCACCGATTGACACGCCTCGTCGCCGTCCATGCGAAGACCGAGGCGGAGTGCATCGGTTTCGCATGCGAGTTGCCGCAGGGCCTCGACGAAGAGGTCGGCGTCGAGAGCGCCGTTGATGGCGACCGTCTGGCCCGTGTTGTAAACGGGCTTTCCCGGATGGAACGCCTGGTCGAGCCAGATGGCGGTTTGCGGCGCCGTCAGGCCGTAGGCGATTTCGAGCGTCTCAGGCATCTTTTACAAAATATCCGAGATGGCTACGGCCTTCTGCCACGTTGATACTAGACCATATGTTCGTCGCAGATCGACGGCAGCGAAGATTCTGTCAGGATCGACGGTCCAGATAAAGGGCTTTGGTTCATTTTCAGTCTCGGCAAGGAAGCCATTGATGGCGGTCTGCGGTTCGACAACGGAGCGGAAGACGCCGCGCTCGAGGCATGTGCGGGTGGGCCTAGGCAAAGTGGCCTTCGACGGCATTGAGCGAGGAGGAGAATATTGGGGTAAAATGACGACGAAGCAGGGATGGCATTTGAGCGAAGCGTGGACCTTGGGATGCTTGGGGGTCGCTTCGTTGTCGAGAATGGCGTGAACCGCCTTTTCGATCGGAACGTCGGCTTCGATGGCGTTGAGACAACGGTTGAGTTCGTAATGCCGATGGACTTTACCATCGCCGGAGCGGCACCTACTGTCGCACAGAAGCCCTTCCACACCGTCCAGCGTGAAGCGTTCCCGCCAGCGCTGTAGAGGTCTTATCCGGCATTTCCCAGATGGCTGCCGCAGCTTCCCATCGTGAGCCTGCAAGACCCAGGCCGACATCTCGCAGAAAGGAAAATCAGTCATTTAGAATCCGATCCGCGGTAGACGGTAACATTTACCGACAGCTTTGACCCCAATCCTCGCCTCAGAACGCTGCTATTCCGTTATCGATGCACACTTCTGTCTTAACCCTCGCACCTCATCTCGAGCCCTTATGCGTCTGCAGAAGGGCCCCGCCCGGTGCGCCGTGCCGGCGGCAATGGTCCGCTGTTCCGTCGCGGGATGCCGCCGGCGTTGGCGGGAGACGGTGCCGGGGCCGGTCAGGGGTGTCACGCTGCACGCCTGGGTGTTGCCCAAGAGACGTGCGAGCGTGAACGTTTGGTTGCGCACGAATGCGGTCGTACCGGCGAAATCGTTTGGAAACGTGTTGCGCTCGAAAACGAGCTCGCCGGTTGTATTGCGCTTGCTTTCCTCGCCGATGGAGATAGCGGCCGTGCGGTTCGCGCTCGCAGGGCCCTTCTCCGGCACGTTGTTGCGCATGATGAGCGAACCGCCATCGGGCACGTCCACGAGGTTGCTCGCATTGCCGATCGGCCCATCGTTGATCGTGTTGCCGGCCAGCTCCGTGCGGAGTGCGCGGGACTTGATGTGATGCCTTATGTGCTGCTGCAGGAACACCGAGGAGAAGACGTGCAGCGACGCGACCCAGCCGATGTAAATGCCGTGCGCACAATCGCGGTCGCATATGCCGGTTCCGGTGAACACGCTGGTGCGAATGACGATGTGGCTGCCGTCCTTGAAGCCCAAGAGAATTCCGCTCTAATTGTCGGTGAAGCGGCTGTAGAGGATCGTGAGATTCGCGCCCTCCGCCCGGATGCCGGCACCGATCCTGTCCGAAGACCGCGCGTGCGCGAACTCGATGCTGCGAATCGTGATGTTCCTGCCAGCGATCACGAAAACTGCCTTGTCATGGCAGACCATGTCGCCGACGACCACGTCACCCTTGTCCTCGATTATCAAGTTATTAGCGTTCCACACGGCGCAATCGGAATGCTCGCCGCTATCGACCGAGATGGTGTCCCCGTCTGTGGCAATGATCGCTGCGGCGCTCGGCGTCTTGAGCTCGCGCTATGGGCCGACATTGAGGGACCGATTGGATGCAGCGCAACAATCTGCCACGACAAGACTCGTCAATGCCAGCATCGCGGCCGCATTTGCGATTCGTCCAACCAAATTCATAGACCATTAACCTTTGCCAGGGCTCTTTATGCAAGAGTTCGACGATTGTTATTGTCGGCGTCGATTGCGATGCTCGACAACGCGCTTTTGTCTACTGTCCGAGCAGGAACATGCCACCCCAGACCTTTATAGCCATGGCCGATATTGTCATGGCCGAGCCTGGCCAGCTTGGCTAAAGTATCGGGACTCATGGAAATGTGCGATCGAACATGCTCGCGGCGTCCGGCGGGTCCTGGCATTGAGCCATGGATTCCGCTAAAAGCGTAATGCCGCCGCAGTTCAGTTCTACAGCCTCCGGAGCAATCATTTTGCGATTCCTTGGCTCAACGCGATGAATGGAGCGAGTCTGGCGCAAGCGGGATATTACGGGCATCTCGCCGCCGCGGGCGCATATGTCCTGTTGGCGCTGCTGATTCTCGTCTATTGGCGGCAATACGCGTTCTCCGGCCTTATGTTGGCTTTCGCGAGTATTTGCAGCGCGCTATGGGCGGCGGTGACCGCCTATTCCTTCCGGGCCGGAGGCGCTTTCGTTCCTTCGGCCCAGATCCTTGAGATTTTGCGCAGTTGTGCGTGGTCCCTCCTTCTTCTCGGGCTCCTCTATTGGATCACGCCCGCTTGGCGCGCCGGCGGCGCCGCATTGATCCTAATAATCGGCGTCGGTGCCGCCGCTGTTAGCGTCGCGGTCAGGCCGCCGTCTTCGGCGTTCGTAATCTCCCAGTTCGCCATCAGCGCCCACCTCGTCATCGCACTGATCGGCCTCTGGCTGGTCGAGAATCTGTTTCGCAATTCGCCGCGAGCGCGGCATTGGGCCATTAAGTATACGTGCTTCGGCGTCGGTTCCATCTTTGCTTACGATTTCTATCTTTATTCCGATGCTTTGCTGTTTCAGCATTTGAGCCCCGACATCTACGCGGCGAGGGGCGTGACAAATCTTCTCGCGGTGCCGCTCCTCGCGATCTACGCAGCGCGCGAGCGCCTCACGGGGCCGCGCGTAGCGGTCTCGCGGAGCTTCGTCTTTCACACAGCGACGGTGGCGGGTGCAGGCGTCTATCTGATGATCATGGCGGCGACCGGCTACTATGTCCGGCTCTATGGCGGCAATTGGAGCGTGTTCCTGCAAACGGTGTTCTTCTTCGCCGCGATCATGCTCCTTCTCGTCCCGCTGTCATCCGGCAGCGTTCGCGCCTATCTGCGCATCTTGGTCGAGAAGAATTTCTTCCAATTGAAGTATGACTATCGCACCGAATGGCTGCGGTTCATCAAGACCATCTCGCCGAGCGACCTGAACGAGAGCCTGGAGACTCGCGTCATCGAGGCCATCGGCAACATCGTCGAAAGCCCTGACGGCGACCTTTGGCTTCAGCGCGAACAAGGGCAGTACCGGCTTGCTGGATCCTGGAACGCGTCGCGCTGGGAAGGTGGCGGGCAGGACGCGGTCCTGGACGCCGCGAGCCCGCTCGCCTCCTTCCTCGTGCGGACGCAATGGATCGTCAACGTTGACGAATTCGCCGCGGCGCCGAGTCGTTATCAAGGGCTCGAACAGCTTCCCAAATGGCTGCTGGCGAACGGGCGGGCATGGCTCGTGCTTCCGCTGCTGCACCGCGACAGCCTCCTCGGATTTGTCGTGCTCGGAAAGCCGCGCGTGCCGCGCGAGTTGATTTGGGAAGATTTCGACCTCATTAAGACGGTGACGCGGCAGGCCGCCAGTTACCTGGCCGAGCAGGCCGCTTACGAAGCGTTGACGGAAGCTCGGCAGTTCGAGCTCTTCAACAAGCGCTTCGCGTTTGTCGTGCACGACATCAAGAACCTCGTGAGTCAGCTGTCGCTCATCCTGTCGAATTCCGTCAGGCACCGCGGTAATCTCGAGTTTCAGAACGACCTGCTCGAGACCATCGGCGGATCGGTCGAGAAGATGAAACGGATGCTGCGGCAGCTGCAGGCGGAGCCGGAGCATGGGTCCGCGGCGCGCGCGGTCGCCCTGGCGCCGCTATTGCGCAAGGTCGTCGCGACGCAGAACGAGGTCGGGTTCAAGGTCTCGCTCGATCTTCGAGTGGATGAGATCGCGGTGGCAACGGACGAGGACAGGCTCAAGGCGGTTGTCGAACATCTCGTGCAGAACGCAGTGGAGGCCGTCGGCCGTCGCGGCCGGGTCCAAGTCCGCTTGGCCGGCGAGGGCGGGATGGCGGTCGTCGAGATCGAGGATGACGGGCCGGGCATGGAGCCGGAATTCGTGCGCGAGCAGCTCTTCCGCCCTTTCGCGACCACCAAGAGCCAAGGCTTTGGCATCGGAGTCTATGAGAGCCGCGACTTCGCTCAGGCGCTCGGCGGCGGGCTCGACGTTTCGAGCGAGCCGGGCAAGGGCACGATCATGCGGATGCGGCTTCCCGCGACCGCGCGGCCGTGACGCGGCGATTTAGGAGGAATCCCTCATGCCGAACGAGAAGCCCAAGCTCCTGATCGTCGAGGACGACGCAGGCTTGCGACGCCAGCTCGCCTGGACCTTCGACGATTACGAGGTGAGCCTCGCGGGTGATCGGGAGGCGGCGCTCGCGCTGGTGAAATCCGAGGAGCCGCCCGTCGTGACGCTCGACCTCGGCCTGCCGCCCGATCCCGACGGCGCGAGCGAAGGTCTCGCGACGCTCGAGCGGATACAGCAGGAATCGCCCTACACCAAGGTCATCATCATCACCGGCAATGGCGAGCGCCAGAATGCCCTCCGCGCCATCACGCTCGGGGCCTATGATTTCTATCAGAAGCCCATCGAGCCCGAGACCATACGCCTGATCGTCGCCCGCGCGCTCAATTTGCATGAGCTCGAAAGCGAGAACCGGCGGCTGCAGGCTGTCCAGCAGCATTCGCCGCTCGAGGGCGTGGTGACGGTAAGCCCGTCGATGCTGGCGGTGTGCCGAATGGTCGAACGAGTCAGCCCGAGCTCGGCGAATGTCCTGATCCTGGGCGAGAGCGGAACCGGAAAGGAGCTGATTGCCCGCGCACTGCATCGGATGAGCGCGCGCGCAGCCAAGCGCTTGGTCGCGGTTAATTGCGCCGCCATTCCCGAAAATCTCCTCGAAAGCGAGCTCTTCGGGCATGAGAAGGGCGCCTTCACCGGCGCGCACAAGCAAGTGATCGGCAAGTTCGAGATGGCGAACGGCGGAACGTTCTTCCTGGACGAAATCGGAGACATGCCCCTCACGCTTCAGTCTAAGCTTCTCCGGTTCATCCAGGAAAGGAAGATCGAGCGGGTCGGCGGGCGCGTGGAAATTCCCATCGATGTCCGAATCGTGTGCGCGACACACCAGCCACTCGAAGACCTAATCAAGGCGCAGCGTTTCCGCGACGACCTTTACTATCGCCTCAACGAGATCTCCATCAATCTGCCGCCGCTGCGGCACCGACCGGGTGACGCTGTGCTGCTCGCTAATTATTTCCTCATGGCCGCCGCCGGGCGGAATCGCAAGGACCGCCGGCGCTTTGCGCCGGACGCGATCGGCGCGCTCGAGCGCCATGCGTGGCCTGGCAATGTTCGCGAACTCGAGAACAGAGTGAAGCGGGCGGTCATCATGGCCGATGGCGCTTACATTACAGCGGCGGATCTCGAACTGACCGCGCCATGCGCGCCGGTGAGCCTCAAGGAGGCGCGCGAGCGCGCGGAAGTCGAGGTGGTGTTGAGCGCGCTCAGCCAAACCCAAGGCAACATCTCGCAAGCCGCGCTCATTCTCGATGTGAGCCGCCCCACCCTCCAACAATTCGTGCGTCACCACGGGATTCGTCCGGCAGAGCATGCGCCCCGAACCGATCCCGCAGTTTAGCGCGCGGGCACCGGCCGAATGCTCATGCAACGGTTGAATGCGCCTGCCCGTGGGCTCGGCGGCAAGCCGCATCTCATTGTCATCATCGACACCGAGGAAGCCTTCGATTGGTCGAAGCCGCATTCGCGCGCGGAGACCGATGTCGGCCATATACGCCATCACGGTCGTGCGCAGCGCATTTTCGATCGCTACGGCGTCAAACCCACCTATGTGGTGGACTATCCGGTAGCGGCGCAGGAGGAGGGATACCGCGCGCTCAAGGAATGCGCGATGGACGGACGATGCGAGATCGGCGCGCATCTTCATCCCTGGGTCAATCCTCCCTTCGAGGAGGAGCTCTCCGTGCGGAACTCCTTTCCCGGCAATCTTCCGCCTGCGCTCGAGCGGGCGAAGCTCATGAGCCTCACCGCGCGGATCGAGGAAAGCTTCGGCCACCGGCCCGCGACCTATCGCGCTGGGCGCTTCGGCATCGGCGAAGCGACGGCGCCGATCCTCGCGGAGCTCGGCTATGCGATCGACACCAGCGTCGTTCCGAGGACGAGCTTTGCCGCGTCCGAAGGCCCGGATTTCAGCGTCTATGGTGCCGACCCGTTCTGGTTCGGCCCCGCGCATAGTATCCTGGAGCTTCCGGCGACGGTCGGCTGGTGCGGAGGAATACGCGGGGCCGGCGAGCGTTTGCAGTCCGTCGTCTTCTCGCCTGTGGCGCAGCGTCTCCATATTCCGGGTGTGCTTGCGCGTTGCGGCCTGTTCGAGCGGATCAGACTCACGCCCGAGGGCGCGGAATTCGAAGAGCTCAAGCGGCTCGTCGACACGATGCTCCGCGATGGGACGCAGCTCTTCAGTCTAACATTTCATAGCCCCAGCTTGGTCTCGGGAAATACGCCCTATGTACGCGATGAGAGCGAACTGCGGCAATTCCTCGACCGCATCGAACGTTTCTGCGACTTTTTCTTCGGTCCATGCGGCGGCGCAGCGAGCACGCCCTCTGACATCCGCAAGGCCCTCATGGCCGAGCAAGGGGCGCCAAAGCGGACCAAGGCCGTCCTGTAGAGCCGATGCGCAACGTCGCCATGTATAGCCGGCTCGAGCACATTCCGCCGCGCGTCGGAGCCTTGCTCGACGAGTGCGGCAGGGAGGATTTTTTTCTCGGGACGGAGTGGTTTCGCCTCCTCGCGAGCCACGCCCTTCCCGAGGGCGCGGTACCGCGCCTTTATGTGGTGAGCGACGGCGATGACATCGAATGCGTGCTCGTCACGGTCATGGTGCCGCGCGGCCGCTGGTATTTCCCGCGCCAGCTGGACAGCCTCACGAATTTCTACACCATCGGCTACGCGCCGGTGCTGCGGCGCGATCTGAAGGATGATAGGGCGCCCCTTGAAGCGCTGGTGGAATTCATCGCGGGCGAGCGGCCGCGCTGGAGCATCATTGAGCTGCGGAACCTCATCGCCAGAGAGCACCTGACGCAGCGTCTGCTCGTCGAATTCCGACGCCATAGCTTCCTCGCCTCCACATATTTCCAGTTCGACAATTGGTATGAGCCGACCGCGGGTTTGAGCGCACGGGACTATTTCGCCTCGCGCCCCTCGCGCGTGCGGAACACAATCACGCGCAAAGGCAAGAGGCTCGAGCGTGAGCATAAGGTCGATTTTCACGTCTATCGCACGGTCGAGGAAACGAAGCCGGCGCTCGCGCATTACCATCATGTCTACGCCCGGAGCTGGAAGCTGCCCGAGGCGTATCCCGACTTCATCCCCAGTCTTGTGCGGATCGCCGCCGAGAAAGGCATTCTGAGATTGGGCGTCCTGTCGATCGACGAGACTCCGGCGGCGGCGCAGATCTGGATCGTCGCGGGCCAGCGCGCCACCATCTATAAGCTCGCCTATGACGAGGCCTTTGCGGCGACCTCGGCCGGCTCCATCCTGACGAAACGCATGTTCGACGAGATTCTCGACAAGGACGATGTGCGCGAAGTGGATTACGGCATCGGCGGCGAGCCCTACAAGCTCGAGTGGATGGGCAGCCGCCGCCAAGGCGTGGGCTTGATCGCCTTTAACCTGCGGACCCTGCCGGGATTGTTCGGCGCGGTGAGGCACGTTTCAGGGCAACAGACTCGACGCTGGCGCCGCATTCCGTCGCCGGCTACGCGCGCCGAAGATGTTGAGGATTGAGGAACCCGCGCGTTGTAAGCGCTGTTGTGCGGCCCTCGTGGCAGGCGTGAGGCATTCGGGATAGGACGAGCTTAAGAGCGCACTTAAGGA
>Ga0209415_10008819_pt1 | contig 17426 bp, 10 predicted proteins | sample PeaSoiSIISIP2007_FD_187696 | JGI IMG/M metagenome (GOLD analysis project Ga0209415, IMG submission 187696) | Peat soil microbial communities from Weissenstadt, Germany - SII-SIP-2007 (SPAdes) (version 2) | ecosystem: Environmental > Terrestrial > Soil > Wetlands > Peat | place: Germany... | reverse complement strand
GGCTCCAGCGCCGAAGGAATCGCAGGCCACACGAGCTCCGCGGCGTGCGGGTCCTGTCACACGACCGAGTACGCGGCGTGGTCGAGCTCGCGCCTCGCGTCGAGCGGGACGTCGCCGGTGTTCGCGGCCCTCTCGACCCGAGCGGCGACCGCGTGGGGCAAGGACGCACGAGCGCGATGCGTGACGTGCCACCAGCCCGGCTTTGGCGGCGACCACGGCATCGGGTGCGTGGCGTGCCACTCGTCCACCGGCAACCTGGCCAATCGCGACGGCCTCCTCACGGTCGACGTCTCCCAGCCTGTCAGCGGACCGTTCGACGACGCGCTCCCTACGCCTGCGCACGGGTCGCGCACCTACGGCCTCCTCACATCGCCGGTGCTCTGCGGAACGTGCCACGAGGTCACCGGTCCGCGGCTCTTCCACGAGACCACGCTCGACGAGTACGACGCCTCGAGCGCCGCGGCGCAGGGGTTGACCTGCGTGTCCTGTCACATGCCTGCTCTCGAGCCTGGTCCAATCGCCCTCGGTGAGACGAACACGCGGGACCGCACGGATCACTCCTTCGTCGGGTTTGATCCTCCGTGGGGCGCCGCGCCGGACGTCGCCACGCGCGCGGCGAGTCGGACCCTCATGCTCCTCGAGGCCGGGCTCGAGCTCACGGCGACGCGCGCCGGGTCGGGGCTCGACGTCGTCCTGACGAATCGTGCAGGACACGCAGTGCCGACGGGGATCGCGTTCTTGCGGGGCATCTGGGTCGATGTCGAGATGAGCGGCGTCGATGGGAAGTCCACTCGCCTACCTGCGGTGATCGACCTCGGCTCGCAGCCGACGAGGAAGGGTGAGCCGGTCGCGCTCATCACGGAGGCTGATTCGGTCGACGCGCGCGTGATCGCGCCGGGGGCGACGCGGTCGGTGCACGTCGAGCCGCCCGCGTCGCTCGCGGCCCCGGTCAGCGCGGTCGTCACGCTGCGAGCGCGCGCAGTGCGCGCGGAGGTGCTGGACGCCCTCGGCCTCACGGGGCGCACCGGGGAGGTTCCGACCCACGAGGTTGCGGTCGTTCGCGTAGCGGCGGGGGAGTGACGTCGTCGTCGACTCCGGCGTTGGCCTCAAACGAGCCCAAAACTTGGCCCGTCCCCGCCCGATTCTCTATCGCGGAGGACACGGCATTGAACGCGGCGACCGCTGTATCCCGCGGTGCTGGAGGAACTCATGAGCGTCGAGACCGAGTCGGTGGAGCAGGAGCAAGAGGGAGAAGCCGAGGAGCGCCGCGAGGCTCTCGGCAGGCGCATTCCGTTCGACGGGCTCGTCGAGGTCGGCGGCGCGCTCGGGCCGTCGTTCGAAGCTCAGGCGGTCGACGTCTCGAAGGACGGGATGCACCTCCGCACCGCGTATCTGCCCGAGGTCGGGCAGCCGCTCACGTGCCGCTTCGGCGCCGCGGGCCGCGAGGTGCTCGCCTCGGGCGAGGTCGTGTGGCGCCACGAAGAGGGGCGCGGCGGTGAGTTCGCCATCCGCTTCAACGAGCTCGACCCGGACTGCGCGGCGGCGCTCGCGCGCCTTGTCGACCCGGAGCCGGCGTGCGCGCCGAAGGAGCCGGGCACGCGCGTGCGCCTCCACATCGACGGGCTCGGCTCGCCGATGCGGGCGCGCGTGAAGGGGAGCGGCACGTCCGAGCTCACCGTCGGCAGCGAGCTCGGCTTCCTCCAGGTCGGCAAGCAGCTCGAGCTCGAGGACGCGACGACCGGCGGCAAGCGCCCGGCGCGCATCGACCGCGTCGAGGTCGAGATCGACGCCGAGTCCAAGATCCCGCAGCTCGTCGTGACGCTTCGTTACGAGGACGAGCCCGCGGTGGAGCTCGCCCCGATGGCGGCACCCGCGACGGGCAAGGCCGAGGGCACCCCCGAGCCGAGCGTCATCGACGGCGAGCCCAAGGTCGCCGCCGCCCAGACGGTCGAGGACGAGATCGAAGGCATCGTGAGCATGAAGAGCGTCTTCGCGCGCAGCGCGGCGAAGGTCACTCCCGCGATGAGCAAGCTCGCCAAGCGCGCGATGGTCACGCTCGCGCTCCTCATGGCGCGCGCCAGGAAGAGCGACGCCGCACCGATTCCGCTCCGCAGGACCACCGCGCCCCCGCCCGGCGGCGCCCTCCACGCGAGCGGCCGGCGCGTCGTGCGAGCCGACGTGCCCTTCGAGATCCCCGAGGCGAAGGGCTTCCTCCGCGGCAAGCGCGGCATCGCGCTCGGCGCCGCCGTCGTCTGCGCCGTCGTCCTCGTCGTCTTCGCGCTCCACAAGCCCGCGCCGCAGGCGAGCGCGAACGCGCCCGAGACGGCGCCCCCGCCCGGCTCCGTGCCCCCCACGATGCCGGCCGCGACGATTCCCCCGCCCGAGCCGGTTCTCGCCGCGCAGGCGCCCGCCGCCTCGACGTCGGAGGCCGAGCCCACTCCCGCGCCCGCTGCGGAGGAGCCTGGGCACAAGAAGCCGCCGGGCCACGTCGCCCCGTTCGGCAACGGCGCGGTCGCGCACGGCAACCTCCTCCACATCAAGATGGACGGCGCGATCGAGAAGATCGAAGGCGCCAGCACGCCGACCGGCTTCACCGTCGTCATCCCGAACCGCCGCTCCCTCGAGGCCGCGGCCCCGCTCGCCGCGCGGGACGGGCGCATCGCGACGATGCACATCACGAACGAGGCGCACGGCGCCGAGCTCGCCGTCACCTTCAAGGACGGCGTCCCCAACTACCAGGTGCGCGCGAAGGGCGACACGCTCGAGATCGTGCTCGCAGTCGCGGGCCGAGTCATCGAGAGCAACGACACGCCGCACACCATCCCCAAGCCCGTCGCGAGCAAGAAGCACCTGAAGCACTGAGGCCTCACCTCGCCCCGCGCCCCTTGCGGGTCCTCCTCGGCAGCACCGTCGCGCTCGTCGCGACGAGGTCCCAGCCGTCGGGCGGCTCGCGGGCGGCGCGCATGGCGCCGGCGTAGGCGATCATCGCGGCGTTGTCCGTGCAGCTGGCGAGCGAGGGGACGTGCGCGACGAGCCCACGCTCGCTGGCGAGCGTGGCGACGCGCGCGCGGAGCTCTCGGTTCGCCGCGACGCCGCCACCGAGCACCACGTGCGCGACGCCCTCCTGCTCCGCGGCGCGGACGAGCTTGTCCGCGAGCGCTCCCGTGACGACCGCCTGGAACGACGCGCAGAGGTCCTTGAGCGCCTGCCCCTCGGGCACGCCGTCCTTCGCGACGCGCGCCGCGACGCTCGTCTTGAGGCCGGAGAAGCTGAACTCGAGCGATCCCTTCATCGGGCGCGGCAGAACGACCGCCTCCGCGTGTCCCTCCGCCGCGAGCGCGTCGATGCGCGGTCCCCCGGGGTAACCGAGGCCCAGCAGCTTGCCCACCTTGTCGAACGCCTCGCCCGCTGCGTCGTCGCGCGTCGCGCCGAGCTCGGTGATGTCGCCGGGCTGCGGTCCGTCGACCCGGTAGAGCGCGGTGTGCCCTCCCGACGCGACGAGGCACACGAACGGGTACTCGGGCGGCGGTCTCGCGGCCTCTCCCTCGCGCCGGAGAAAGACGGAGAGGAGGTGCCCGACGAGGTGGTCGACCCCGTAGAGGGGCTTGCCGGCGGCCCACGCGAGCCCCTTGGCCGCCTGCACCCCCACCAGCAGCGCGCCCACGAGGCCGGGTCGGTTCGTCACCGCTACGGCGTCCACCTGATCGAGCGTCAACTTCGCGCGCGCGAGGGCCTCGATGACCACCGGCGCGAGGTTCCGCACGTGATCGCGAGACGCGAGCTCGGGGACGACGCCCCCGAACGGCGAATGGAGCGCCACCTGGCTCCGCACGACGTCGCTCCGGACGACGCCGCTCGCGTCGACGACCGCGGCGCCCGTCTCGTCGCAGGACGACTCGATGCCGAGGACGAGCGCCGCCCCGCTCAGTACGGACAAGAGCCGCTACCCCGGGTCAGCGCGAACACCCCGAACAGGCTCCCGGGAGCGTCGGGCGCGCCCCGGAGCAGTCGCACCTCGATGCCCCCGGCGTTCATGAACGAGATGACGACGAAGACGTCGCCTGCGGGTCCGCCGTCGAGGGGGTTGCCGTGCGCGACGTAGACGACGTTCTGGATGCGTCCTTCGCCGAAGGTCAGGGTCGACAGCGGGTCTTGCCAGAGCTGGGGGATCGACCGGAGGGCGGTCTGCTGGAAGAGGCCGTCGGTCGTCGTGAGCGTGCCGGGCGTGTCTTGCAAGTGGGTCGTGTCGATCGTGAGGCACAGGCGCGGCTCGCCGAGACCGGCGCGCACGAAGCTGGCACTGCTGATGGGGCCCTCGTAGGAGCCGCCCGACGCGGTGGAGAAGCTCGACACGTCGTGGCAGGCCGAGACGAGAAGGGCGCTGGCAACGGCAAGAATCCGCCCACTGTCCCGCAAAGCTCCCCCCGGGCTGAAAGCCCGGGGCACCCAAGGCAACTGGGCGCGAAGCCCGCCATCCGGCGAGCTACTTGTAAAAGGCCCTCCACGCGCGTCTCTGGAGGAGCCCGCCGATAGGCGGGCTTCGCGCCCCGCGGCCGTCCGTGCCCCGGCATTCATGCCGGGGGTACCGAGAGGCTCGACAGGGATGAGGGAGCTCCCGCGGCCGCTCATGGCTTCGGCTCCGCGAGAATCGCCCGCGCGGCGTCGCGCACGCGCGGCTCGGGATCGGAGGCGACCATCTGCGCGGCCAGCGTCCGCGCCCTCGCCGCGTTGAACAGACCGAGCGCCGTGAGCGACGCTTCGCGGACCAGGGCGTAACCGTCGTGCGTCGCGGCATCGCCGAGCGCACGCCCCGCCTCCTCGCCTCCGAGCCTCCCGAGCGCCTGCGCGGCGAGCACGCGCAAGGCGAAGCGATCGTCGCGACGCGCGAGCGCCTGCGACGCCGCCTGGAGCGCGGCGGGCGACGAGCGGGCGCCGAGCGCGGTCAGCGCCGCGCGCTCCACGGCCTCGCTCTCGTCGTGCGTGGCCTGGACGACCGCCGCCGTCGCGATGTCGCTCTTCGACCGACCGAGCAGGAGCACCGCGCGCGCGCGCAGCGTCGGGTCGGTGTCCTTCGTGAGGTTGGCGAGGCTCGGCTCGAGCGCCTGGGCGATCTCGCGGGCCTTCGCGCGCGCGGCGTCGGCGACGTCCCCGGGGCCGACGAACGGAAGCAGCGAGCCGTCTCCGTCGCCGAGCGCGTCGAGGACCGCGCGCCCGCCGCCACCCGACGTCTCCATGGCCGAGACGGCCGCGCGCTGGATGGCGTCTCCGAACGTCGTGAGCGCGAGGGCACGCTCCTCGCTCGAGAAGCCCTCGGGCACGAGGTGCTCGAGCTCGGCCTCCACGTCGAGCGCGCCGTCCGGCACCACGAGCGGGTTCTTCACGACCCGCGCTTGCCCCGCGCGACCGGTCGCCAGGAGCATCAGCGCGTGGCTCGCCGCCCTCTGCACGGCGCGCGCGTTGGCGCGCGAGCGCCCGCCCTCGGCGTTGCTCCCCGCGAACGTCGCGTCCGCCATCGCCGCGACCGCGGCGCGCCCGGAACCGAGCCGAGCCAGCGCGACGAGCGCCATCTCTCGCGGGAGCGCGTCGCTTCCCTCCGCGATCACGGTGAGCGTCGGCGTCTCGGACTCGGCGCCGAGCTCTCCGAGGGCGTAGGCGGCCGCCGCACGCGTCACGTTGCCGGAGTCGGGCGACTTGGCGATGCGGGCGATCTCGAGCGCCGAGCCCCGGTCCTTGAGCAGGCCGAGGCCGAGCACCGCGAACGCCCGCATCTCGGAGCTCCCGCGCTTCGCCAGCTCGCGCAGGAGCGGCGCGGCGCGCTTGTCCCCCATCCGCGCCACGCCCCAGCTCGCGGCGACGGCAGCCGCATCGGTCGGTGGCGCGTCATCGGCCCCCTCCGCCGTGCCGCGCGGGAAGAGATAGCGCTCGTAGCGCGGCAATAGCTCCGCGGCCTCGAGCGCCCCGCACGCGATCATCGCGCGCACGCGGAGCGGTGTGTCGGCCGACCCCGTCGCGAACGAGAAGAGCGCGGGCGCGGCGTTCTTGTTCTGCACGTAGGCGAGCACGTCGATCGCGACCTTCTGCTGCCCCTCGTCCGCGTCGGCCAGCGCGTCGAGGAGCGGCTTGACCGCGCGCTGCCCGATGCGCGCGAGCGCCACCTTCGCCTCCTCGGCGTCCTTGGCGTTGCCGTGTCGGATGCGCTGGACGAGCCCGAAGGTCAGGCTCTCGTAGATCTCGACCAGGAGGCGCCGGTAAATCGTCTTCTGGGGGTTCCCGATGGCGAGCGGGAGAAGGTCCTGCTCGAGCGAGGGGAGCGTCCCCTTGCCGAGGTTGATCTGCATCGAGAGGCGCGCCGCGCGCGCGACCAGCTCCTCGTCCGTCGCGGCGCGCAGGACGCGCCGGAAGAGGCGATCGGCCTCGTCCGAGTCGCCCTTCGCCAGCACGAGATCGGCGAGCTCGAAGTAGACGATGTAGAGGCGCTCGTTCTTGGCGATCGCCGCGCGAAACTCGCGGATGGCGCGGCCCTGGTCCTGGCGCGAGCGGTACATCTCGGCGAGGCGCCGGTGCCCCTCGGCGTCCTCGGGGTTCAGCTCGACCGCGCGCGCCGCGTACTGGACGGCGGCGTCGTCCTTGTGGAGCTGGAACGCGTACTGCGCCATGCGCTGGTAGAGCTCACGCGCGCGCTTGGGGTCGACCAGGACGAGCTTGTCGAGCGTCGCGATGGCTTGGTCGAGCTTGCCCTCCTGCACGAGCACGCGCTCGAGGGCGAGGTACGTCTCGGCGTCCCCCGGCGCGAGCGTCACGATGCGGTTCAGCGTCGCCTCCGTCTCGGGCAGCCGGCGCAGGTGCATGAGGACCTCCGCCAGCGCCCGCCCCGCGTCGAGGTCGGCCGGCGGACCGACGAACGCCCTCGTCAGCGGGGCCACCTGCGGCTCGAGCGCGCGCTCCATGCTCCAGATGGTCACGAGGTGCGACCGCGCCTCGCGCGCGAGCGCCGGATCGGCCTTCTCCTTCGCCCTCTTGGCCAGCTCTTGCCAGTGCGTCTGCGCGTCGCGGTAGTTCTTCCCGTGCTCGAGCGCGCCCGCGAGCGCCTTCTTGTACGGAATGCTCGACGGGTCGAGCGACAGCGCCTCGCGCAGCGCCACGATCGCGTCGCTCACCATCTCGTGCTCGAGGTACACGTCGCCGAGCGCGGCGAGCGCGCGCGCCCGCGGTGTCACCGTGAGGAGAATGCGCTTCCACGTCGTGACGGCGAGCGGGACGTTGCCGTCCTGGAAGTAGCGATCGCCCAGGTCGACGAGGTGCGAGGGGTCTCCGGAGCCGATCTGGGCCAGCCGCGTGAGGACCTTCAGCGACAGCGCGCCCTCGCCGATGCGCCCGTAGAACTCCCCGAGGCGGCTCAGCACTTCCTCGTCCCCGGCGCCGCGCGCCTCGAGCTCGGCGAGCAGGCGCAGCGCGCGGGCGCGGTCGCCGCGCTGGATGAGCGCGTCGCACATCTCGAACACGAACTGCGAGTTGTTGGGCGCCGCGCGGACCAGGCTCTCGTACTCGGCGATCGCGCGGTCGAGCTCGCCTTGCGCCTGGAGCAGGCGCACGACCTTGACGCGCAGATCGATGTTCCGAGGGCTCTGCGCGAGCGCCTTGCCGTACGTCGCGATGGCTAAGGTAGCGTCGCCCGTCTCCTCGTAGAGCGAGCCGAGGAGCGCGAGGCGCGCGTAGTCGGTCGGGTGCTCTGCCTCGAGCTCCTGGATGAAGTCGGCGAGACGCTCGTCGGCGCGATAGAGCTCGGTGATCGTCTGGTAGATGCCCGCGCGGACCCCTGCCTCGGGCCCCGCGACCGACAGGGCGCGCTTGAGCGTCGCGAGGGCGTCGGCGTTCTCGTGCGCCTTGGCCTGGGCGCGCCCGAGGTCGGCGAGCGCGGGGGCGAGCGCGCGATTGTCCCCCGCGGCGGCCGCGACCAGCTCCTTGAGCGCGGCCTCTGCGCGCTCGTACTCACCACGCGCGAACAGTTCGCGCCCGAGCTCGCCCTTCACGAACAGGCTCGACGGCTCGAGCTTCACCACCTCGGCGTGCGCGCGCTTGGCGGCGTCCCAGTCCTTGGCGTCGAGGGCCAGATCCATCAGCGTGCGCAGCGTCTGCTCGCGGTCGACCGGCGTCGTCTGGAGCGCGAGCGCCTGCTCGTAGCGCCCGCGCGCGGCCGCGCCGTCCCCGCGGTCCTGCAGGAGGTGCGCGAGGGCGAGGAGCGCGCTCGGGTCCGACGGCTTGAGAAGCGCGGCCCTCTCGTAGCTCTTCACCGCGTCGTCGGGCCGCCCGTCGAGCTTCTCGATGCCTCCGAGCGCCACCGTGGCCGCGTACTGTTCTTGTCCCGCCTGCGCCGCGCGCTTCTCGAGGTCCGAGACGAGCGCCGCGACGTTGCCGTCTCTCTCCCGATAGAGCTGCGCCAGGCGCTGCAGGGGAAACGGCGCGCCGGGCTGGGCGAGCACGACCTTCGTGTAGCGCTCGATGAGGACCGCGGGCGACGTCGCGTCGGGCGGCTTCGGGGCGTGGGCGGGGGCGTTGCCGTGCGCGGGCGGGCGCGGAGCCGGCCGGTGGCGCCCGTTCGGATCGAAGTCCTGGCCGTGCGCGACCCCCGCCCCGGCCAGGAGGGCCAGCACGGCCACGAGACTTGTAGGCGAGAGGCGCACGCTGCAAGCTTAGACGCGAACGGGGACCCCGGCACTTGGGTCCTCTCTTTCAACGCTCGACAAGAGGCAAACGATGCCGTTTTTCCAGGAAGGGCCCACCCTCGGCAACCAGCTCACCGAGGACGGCGTCCTCTCGTCCTACCTCGACCGGACGCTGCCCCCCGACGTCCGCGCCGCCACCCTCGGGGAGCTCACGGAGCTCGGCGAGCTCTCCGGCGGGAAGCTCCACAGACAAAGCCTCGAGCAGCACAGGGCCGAGCCGGTGCTCCGGCAGTGGGACGCGTGGGGGCATCGCGTCGACGCGATCGAGCTCGTGCCTCTCTGGAAGGAGATGGCGACGATCACCGCCGAGCACGGCCTCGTCGCGACGGCCTACGAGAAGAAGCACGGTGAGGTGTCGCGCGTCCTCATGTTCGCGAAGAACTACATCGTCGACCCTTCGAGCGGCACCTACTCCTGCCCGCTCGCCATGACCGACGGCGCGGCCAAGACCCTCCTCGCCATGGACCACAAGGGCCTCATCGACCGCGCCCTGCCCCGCCTGCTCAGCCGCGATCCGAAGACGGCGTGGACCAGCGGCCAGTGGATGACCGAGCGCACCGGCGGCTCCGACGTCGCGATCAGCGAGGCCTCCGCCAAGCCGGTCGCCGGCACCGACCAGTACCGCCTCTACGGCACCAAGTGGTTCAGCTCCGCCACCACCTCCGAGATGGCGCTCACCCTCGCGCGCCCGGAAGGCAACGGCCCCGGCGGCCACGGCCTCGCGCTCTTCTACCTCGAGATGCGCGACTCGCACGGCGCCCTCAACGGCATCCAGGTCAACCGCCTGAAGGACAAGCTCGGCACGCGCATGCTCCCGACCGCCGAGCTCACCCTCGACGGCGCCCTCGCGACGCCGGTCGCGGGTCTCACCGACGGCATCAAGAACATCACGCCGATGCTCACCATCACGCGCACGTGGAACTCGGTCTGCGCCGTCGCCGGCATGCGGCGCGCCCTCGCCCTCGCGCGCGACTACGGCAAGAAGCGCGTCGCCTTCGGCGCCCCGCTCTCGGAGAAACCGCTCCATCTCGACACGATGGCGGGCCTAGAGGCCGAGTACGAGGGGGGCTTTCACCTCGCGTTCCGCATCGCCGAGCTCCTCGGCAAGGAAGAGGCGGGGACCGGCAGCGAGGAAGACGCGCGGCTCCTCCGCTATCTGACGCCCATCGCGAAGCTCTTGACCGCCAAGCAAACGGTCGCGCTCGCGAGCGAGGTGCTCGAGACGTTCGGCGGCGCGGGGTACGTCGAGGACACGGGCGTGCCTCGCATCCTGCGCGACGCGCAGGTGCTGACGATCTGGGAGGGGACGACCAACGTGCTGTCGCTCGACGTGCTGCGCGTCCTCGGGCGTACGGGGACGATCGATCCCCTCGTGCGCGAGGTGCGGACGCGCGTGGAGCGCGCGAACGACCCCGTGGGCCACGCCGCGATCCGCGCGCTCGAGCACGCGGCCGGCTGGCTCGAGACGGCGCGCGCCAAGGGGCTCCCCGCGCTCGAGGAGGGGGCGCGTCGCCTCGCCATGACGCTCGGCCGCGCCGTCGAGCTCGCGCTGCTCGTCGATCAGGGCGCGTGGGAAAAGGCGCACGGCAAGGGCGGAAGGACCCTCGCCGCCGCGCGCCGCTTCGCGAGGCACGGGGTCGACCTCATCGTCGACGAGACGGACGCAGCAGAGTCGAACGCGCTCGCCAACGACATCCCGCTGTAGGCCGGGTTCGACCGGGAAGTGCGCCGGTTGAACCAGGAAGCCAGCCGGTTCGACGCGCGAGCCGTCCCAGCCTCTCAAGAGGCTTTCCAGGTCAACAGCGCGGCCAAAAGCGCGAACCCGAGCAGCGCCAGGAGCAACCCGATCGCCACGCTGGCGGCGCTGAAGCGGCGCTCGATGGCTCGCTCGTCTTCCTCGAGCATCGCGGCCACGCGCGCGAGCTCGCGCCGGGCGCGCTCCACGCCGCGCAGGATGAGCAGGGTCTCGAGCATCGCCGCGACGGCGAGCGAGCCGAACGCGAGGAGGAGCCCGCGCTGCCTTCGTCCTCCGTCGGCCGCGCGCCGGCCGGGCAAGCCGTCGAGCGCGACGAAGCGCGAGAAGCGCGGGGGCGCGAGCGTCGACAGACGCGGTCCGAGCTCTCCCGCCGCCGCGCCGCCCTTGCCTCCCACGACGAACGGGCGCGCCACTGCCGAGCCCGCGAGCCTCTCCGCGCCGCGCGGGTCGCCGGCCGTGACGAGCCAGTAGCTGCCCGCGGCGAGCGGCCTTACCTGGACGACCGCGTGGGGACCTTTCTCGCCCTTCTCGACATCGAGCACCGCGGCGAACGCGCGGCCGGCCGCGTCGTCGACCTCGGCGTAGAGGCGCGGGAGCACGGTGGGGACGAGCACGTCGAACGAGAGCGGCGCACCCGCCGGGCTTTCGAGCGGGACCTCGACGAACGCAGCCCCCGGTGCCACGGGGAGCGCGCCGTACCACGCGCCGTGCTTCGGCGCGGGCTCGCCCTTCGCCTCGGCGCGCAGGCCCAGCGCGACGACGTGAATCTGCGGCGTGGCGCGGAGCTCCGCCCAGCCGTCGGCGTTCGTCGTCGCGTGCGCGGCGGCCAGCGACAGGCCCGGCTCCGCGTCGGCGTCGAGCGTCACGCCAAGGACGCCCGCGCCCGTGACCCGATCGCGCACGTGGACCCAGACGCTCGACGAGAACCCGGGCACGAGCCGGCTGCCGTATACAGCCACGGCGATGAGCAGCTCGCCGTCTTGCTTGGACGGGCGCGCGAACGAAGCGCCCGAGACGGCCTCGCGCCCAGCGCCCGTCGGCCACGCCACGAGCCCCGCCGCGAGCGCCGCCTTCTCGCCGGACGCGCGCACCTCGAGCGTGACCGGATCTCCCTGGGCGACGTCCGGCAAGTCGAGCCACACCTCGGCGACGCCGTCGGCGTTGGTGGCGCCTTCCCATCGCACCTCTCGGCCCCCCGCGCGCGCGATCAGCGTGAGGCCTCGCATCGCGATCGCCTCGCGGACGCTGCGGTCGTCGACGATCGTGAGGAGCTGCCACGCGAGCCCGCGCTTGTCGGCGGACGGCGGCGCGCCGTAGACCACCGCCGCGTGCACTGCGGGAGACGCGCCGATGCGCAGCCCGACCGCCATCGTGACGACGGCGGCGAGCGGCGTGAGGACGATGGCGCCTCGCTCCCAGCGGGACATGGGAGAGACAGTAGTCTACCGTGCGGCCTTCGCATGGGGCTGCGAGCGATTCCCCTCCTCGTCGCGACGTTCCTCGTCGCCGGCTGCCATCGCCGCACGCCCGATGCGGCCGACGCCGCGACCGTCGACTCGCCTCCCGAGTCCATGGCCGTTCGCTCGACGCCGCGCGACGCCGGCGCGCGTGTGGCCGCGCCGAAGGGCGGGACGATCGACCGCGACGCGGGCACCACCTTCGCCGGCGCCCTGAAGCGCGGTCGCAGCGCGACGATCAAGAAGGACTACGCCGCCGCCATCGCCGCGTTCGACGAAGCCCTCGTCGCGATCCCGAAGGAGCCGCGCGCGCTCGCCGAGCGGGGGTACGCGAAGCTCCTCGCCGGCGACGACTCGGGCGCGAGGACCGACCTCTGGTCCGCCCGCGGGCGCACGAAGGACGAGAAGCTGGGCTCGCAGATCTGGTGGAACCTCGGTCTCCTCTACGAGAGACAGAAGGACGAATACGCCGCCCACGACGCCTTCGCCCACGCCTACGCCCTCCACCCGACGCTCGCCGCCAAGGCCAAGCTCGGCGACGCGGGCACGTGCCCGGCGACCGTCGACGCGGAGCACGTGAAGCTCGTGCACCACGCCACCTGGCCGAGCGAGTGGGACGACGTCCGAGCGAGCTGCGGAGCGGCCTGCCTGGTCGGCCCCGCCCCCTACGACGCCGGAGACGACCCGAGCCACGACGACTCCGACGTCGTCCCGTACCACCTGGTCGTCTTCATCCCGGGCGGAGGCTACGACGCGCTCGAGTCGGTCGTCTCCGTGAGCCCGAGGCCGTACGGCGCGTGCGGAGTCGGCTCCGCGACGGTGGACGTCGTCGACGACAAGGACCCCGTCCACGTACAGATCGTCCACATCATCAGCGTGGGCCAGGAGTTCGATCACGAGGTCGACGACGCGGGAGAGGACCAGATCGTCGGCTATCACTGCGGCGGCGAGGGCGGCGAGTCGGAGGTCCTCGACGTCTTCATCGACCGCGCCAAGCGCGAGCGCGTCCTGTTCGTCCGGCAAGACCTGACGGGCCAGACCCCCGCGGTCGTCGTCAAGAAGGGCGGGGGCGTGACCGTCGCGGGCGGCGGGTGCGACGAGAAGCGGAGCTTCTGACCGTCAGGGAAGCGCGTCCCAGCGCACGAGCACGCTCTTCGCGGCAGGGTCGTCGATGACGATGGGGAGCGCCGTCCTTGGCGACGCTCCGAACGCGCCGCGGGGCAGGGCGATCGCAGAGACCCCGCGGGCGCGGATCACGTGCACGGCGCCGTCGTCCTGGCGCTCGACGTCGATCGAGGCGTCCCCGCGTGCCCCGCCGCGCGTGAGGCGAATGCCGTACACGCTCGCGTCGTAGGGGGTCACGCTGGTGAACGAGACGCGCCGCGGCGCCTCCGGAATGCGCGCGTCGGCCGCGCGGTCGACGACGCCCGCGATGAACTTGGCGACGAGCATGCCCTCGTGGCCCATGCCGGGAACGCGGTCGAATCGGACCGCGAAGCCGCGCTTCTGGAGCGCCTGGGCGAGCATCTCGCTCTGGGCGATGGGGGACACGGTGTCGGCCTCGCCGTGGATGAGCCAGACGGGGACGTTGCGCGCGTTGTCGGCGACGTCGAGCGCGTTGACTCGGTGGGCGCCGGCGTCGTCGTGGAGGATCGATTTCACGTACGTCGCCATGTCGTACTTCGAGTCGCCGAAGAAGCTCGTGATGGTGGCGAAGCGGTCGGGGTGATGAAAGCCGATGGTCGTCGCGCCCGCGCCGCCCATCGACGCGCCCCAGAGCGAGACGCGGCGACGGTCGATGGCGACGGCGCGAGCCAGCTCGTCGATCGCCGTCATCACCTCGTCCTCGGCGTGCTCGGTGTAGAGCGAGTTGCCGAGCCCGCTCGGGAAGAGGAGCACGACGTCCTTGGCGCTGGCCTCGCGGAGGAGCTCGGCGTACGCGGCGTAGGACCAAATGCCGTCGTTCCAAGGGTGCAGGCCGACGAGGAGCGCCGAAGAGCGGGCCATGTCGTGGCCCTTGGGGATGAAGACGGCGGCTTTGCCGCCGCCTTCTTTCGCGTGGATGCTGAGAAACGAGAATTGGTCGAGTCCCTCCAGTGTCGTCACTCGCGTTCCCATTCGCGGTGGGTACGAGCACGCGACGCGAGGGTTGTAGGTGGACGCCTTCACGCGAAGCCGAATGTCGTGCTCCTTGTCGTCTTTCGGCAGGTCGATGACCGTGGGGTACAAAGACGCCGCCGGTACGACCTTGAGATCGACGGCCACGTCGACCAGGTTGGCGCAAGCCGGAATCTCGACGGCCGCCGTGCCGGGCGGTGCCGTGAACAGCAGTACTGCTAGCGAACGGGCTGGGCGCGCCGTCGACGAGAGCGTCGCCCAGTCGAGCGTGGAAGCGTGATCGCGGTCTTGGAACTCGACGACCTGCTTTAGCTCGGCGTCCATTACGCTCGCGTGTGGCGCGAGCTGCGCCCCCGCCGCCGCCGACCAGCTCAGCGCCGCAACTATCGCGACGTTCCCTACGCTCCACCGCACGGTTCCGAGCATAGACCCAGCTACACCTTGTCAACGTGGGTCCCCAGGTTCTAAACCCTCGCGCATGTCGACCGCGACCGCGCACGCCTCCCCGTCAGCGACCAGCTTCGTCCGGGGGCGGCTCGCGTCGCTCCTCGCCATCGCGCCTCTCGGGGTGTGGACCGGGCTGCATCTCTGGCACAACCTCGCCGCCTTCCAGGGCGCCGCGGCCTGGCAGTCCGCCGTCACGACCTATCCGCACCCGATCGCGCAGCTCGTCACGCTCGTCGTGGTGCTCCTCCCGCTCGGCCTGCACACGGCGTGGGGCATCGGACGGCTCACGACGTCCAAGCCCAACAACCTCCGCTACGGCTTCTACGCGAACCTGAAGTACTTCCTGCAGCGGCTCTCCGCCGTGGGCGTCCTCCTCTTTCTGGGCGCGCACCTCTGGCTCGCCATGCTGCGCCCGCGCCTCGTCGAGGGGCACGCCGAGGCGTTCGACGACATCGCGCACGAGATGCACTTTCACACGCCGACGCTCGTGGTCTACGTGCTCGGCACGCTCGGCGTCGCGTATCACCTTGCCAACGGCCTGCAGGCGGCGGCGATGGGCTGGGGCGTCGTCGGGACGCGCCGCGCCGTGAAGCAGCTCGAGTGGGTCGCTGCGCTCAGCTTCGTCGTGCTCCTGGGGATGAGCTGGGGGGCGATCTACGCGCTCTATTCGATGGCCACGTAGGAGCGTCACTGGCGAGTGGATTGGCCGCCAAGCCGCCGTCTCCGGAGGAGGTGCGCGCCGACCACCTGGTAGCGGGTCTCGCCGCGCGCCTGCTCGATCGGCTGACGGCTCGCGAGCTCCGCCGCATTCAACAGCGCCGGGTCAACCGCTTCGGAGGCAGTTGCCTGGCGGTGGCGCAAAAGCCGTAGGTTATTCCCGGCTGCTATCCCGCCCTCCGCAGCGCATCTTCCACGGAGAATACTCCGGCCAAACAGGCTGCAACATACTCTCCGATGCTGTGACCGATCATCGAGTCGGCCTGCACGCCAAAAGATATCCACATCTGCGCAAGGGAATACTCGATTGCAAATAATGCGACTTGCGCGATGCGCGTTTCGTTCAATATTTGAGAGTCGGCGCCTGTCGCCGCCAGGACCGCCCGCAAATCAAAGCCAAGATCTTCCCTCACAAAGTCTGCGCAAAAATCCATGTGCCGCCGGAAAACAGGCTGCGTTTCGTACAATCCGCGCCCCATGCGCGCATATTGGCTGCCCTGGCCGCTGAACATGAACGTAACAGGCCGCGTTGCCAACTCTTCAAACGATGTCACATAGTTCTGTCCGCCTTCGCCGCGCAGACCTTTGATAGCCTCCTCTTTGCTGGAGCAAACGAGCATGCGGCGGTGAGGAAAACGCGTCCGTCCCACTTGCAATGTGAAACATGCATCCGCCAGTGAAATGGATGGAGTGGTTTCCAGATGCTGGGCCATGCGCGCCGTCATGGCATCCAGGGCGGTGCGGGTTCTCGCCGAGAGAACGAGCAATTGCGCCGGCCACGCAACCTTGGAAGATTCCGGGGCGGGCGCTTCTTCGAGCACAACGTGCGCGTTGGTTCCGCCGATGCCGAAGGAACTCACTGCGGCCCGGCGTGGTGAGCCGTCCGAGGGCCAATCGGATAGCTTTTCATTCACATAGAAAGGGCTGTTTTCGAAATCGATTGCCGGATTGGCATTACTGAAATTGAGTGTGGGAGGAATTCGCTTGTGCCGCAGAGTGAGGACTGTCTTGATCAGTCCTGCAACACCGGCTGCAGCGTCAAGGTGGCCTATATTCCCTTTCAACGCCCCAATCGCACAGAATCGTTTCTTGTTGGTGTAGGCCCGGAAGGCCTGCTCGAGGCCGGCGATTTCAATTGGATCGCCGATCGGAGTTCCCGTTCCATGCGCCTCGACAAAACCGACCGTAGCCGGATCGATTCCGCTCATTCGAATCGCGGCGGAAATGACAGCGGATTGACCTTCGACGCTGGGGGCGGAGTAGCCCATTTTCGCGGACCCGTCGTTATTCACAGCCGCGCCTAGAATAACCGCGTGGATGTGATCGCCATCCCGAAGAGCGTCTTCGAAACGTTTGAGGACGACTATTCCCGCACCACTGCCTCCGCGAATTCCACGTCCCTGCTCGTCAAAAGGACGGCAGTGACCGTCGGGTGAAAAGATCATGCCTTCGGAGTACAAATAACCGGACCCTTGCGGGAAGGTCACCGAAACGCCGCCGGCCAGCGCCATATCGCATTGCCGGGTCAGCAATGCCTGCGACGCCATCTGCACGGCGACAAGTGAGGTAGAGCACGCGGTTTGGATCGTAATGCTGGGGCCTTTGAGGTTTAATTTATAGGAGACGCGCGTGGCCAGGAAATCTTTGTCTGCAGCGATCATCACCTGGTAGAAGCCCGCTGACTGGAGAATCTCCGGATTGCTGAACAGACTGGTCATGGCATAGGAATTCATGCTTGTGCCCGCATAAACGCCTATCGCTGCCGGCCGTATTTCGCCTCCATAACCTGCATCCTCGATTGCTTCCCAGGCGCATTCAAGAAAAATCCGCTGCTGCGGATCCAAAATCTCCGCTTCGCGAGGGTTAAATCCGAAGAAGGACGCATCGAAAAGATCGGCGCCCTTCAGGAGCGACCCGCGTTTGACGAAATTTGGGTTCTGGAGCAAGGCTGCTGGCACGCCTGCCGCTAGCAGTTCCGCGTCGGAGAAGTCGGCAAGCGACTCCACACCCTGTTCCAGATTTCGCCAGAACGCCTGCAGATCCTCGGCATCAGGAAAGCGACCCGCCATTCCGATTATGGCGATCGCCGAGTCCAATTGTAGTCGCTCTGAGTTCATCGACACCCTCTCAAACTAACGTTGGGATGCCATTTCCTGGCTCGGCTTGTTTGCGTTCTCAGCATCCAGCAGCGAAGCGATTGCAGCCACA
>Ga0209415_10008818_pt1 | contig 17431 bp, 5 predicted proteins | sample PeaSoiSIISIP2007_FD_187696 | JGI IMG/M metagenome (GOLD analysis project Ga0209415, IMG submission 187696) | Peat soil microbial communities from Weissenstadt, Germany - SII-SIP-2007 (SPAdes) (version 2) | ecosystem: Environmental > Terrestrial > Soil > Wetlands > Peat | place: Germany... | reverse complement strand
GTGACCGCGATGCTGCCGGCCGTCACTCCGGTGTTGCCGAATGTGACCGTGGAGCCCGCCGCGAAGTGCGTGAACTGCCCGGTGATCTGCACGCCGGTCAACACCTGGCCCTGCTGCCCGCCGGCCGGACTGATCGCCGTGACGGCCGGAGGCGGCGACAGCGTCACGCTGGCACTTGCGCTCTTCGTGGGATCCGCCTGGCTAGTGGCCGTGATTGCGACCGTTTGCAGGGCGCCGATGCTTGCCGGGGCCGTGTACATGCCGGTGGTATTGATTGTGCCGGCCCCGGTCGCGGGGTTCAGCGTCCAGGCGACGGCGGGGTTGCCAGTGTTCGCGACACTGGCCGTAAATTGCTGCGTCCCGCCGCCGTAGAGAGTTGCCTGCGTGGGACTCACGCTTACCGATACCGGCGGCATCAGGGTAACGGTGGCGGTAGCCGATTTGCTCGTGTCGGATTGGCTGGTGGCCGTGATGGTAACGTTCTGTTGCGCGGTCACGGTGGCCGGAGCCGTGTAGAGGCCGGTGGCGCTAAGGGTGCCCGCACCGGTCGCGGGGCTCAGGGTCCACGTCACCGCCGAAGTGCAGCCTGCCGTTACCGAAGCTGTAAACTGCTGGGTCTGCCCGCCATAGAGCGTCTGCGTGCCCGGAGAAACCGTCACCGATACTGGCGGCAGCACCTGCGCATTGCCGGGGTTGAGCGTGATGCCGACTCCACCCTCGAAATCGATGGTGCGGGCCAGAATGGCAACGTTGGAGGTGCTGCTGGCGCCGTTGTTGAAGGTGACAGCGGTGGTCGGGAAGTATAGGGCTCCGGTCACGCTCATGTTGGCGCCGCCGCCGAAGTTGCTGGAAAGCGCGGTGTTGTTGATGGACCGGTCCTGGAAGAACAGCATGCCTTGGTAGGTTCCGGACGTGGGCGCGGACAGATTCACCGACATGCCGTTGTTGATGGCCACCACCTGGTTGTTAGTGAACGAGGTTCCCGTGATATAGAATGTGACACCAGTGCCGCTGACACTGCCGCTGCCGAACTGGATGCCGCCGCCACTGATCACGTAGACCCCTGGGTTGAAGTGGGCCGTGACGCCGTTCGAGACGGCCAGACCGCCGCAGTAGGTGCCGGGGTAGATCTCGTAATGGCCGTTGGCGCCCCAGGAAGTGTAATCGGGATGGGATAGGCAGCTCGATGGCGATGGCGATGCTACGCCAGCGAACGGATCGGCGGCCGTCGAAGCGCCGGTGTGGGGAGCGGGCGTCGCGCTGGCGCCGTTGCCGATGCTGGCGCCGCCTACGACCTGGATGGAAGCGGCCTTTACCACCGCCCCGCCGGTGGCGTAAAAGGCCGACGAACTGTCGGAATTGACCGCGATGCCGCAGTTATTGAGAGAGGTGTGCGCCCCATTGCCGGACGTGAATGCATGGCTCGCATGAGGATCGAGAACCATGAGGCAGGCCTGGCAACTCTGCCCTTGCGCCGGCCTGGTTCCCGCCGCGAGTACCAGCCAAAGGAATAAAGAAGTGCTTTTCAGAAGATAGCAGCGACGACGCATGGACGTAGCCTCCCTACTTAGTGCAGTAGCAGCCTAACGCTCAGTGGCGCAGAGCCACACGAACTGCATGTCAATATCAACCGAAGTGAGAACCGAGATTACGGGACTGAGATCCTACGGACCCAATCCGCACAGATGACCGGAAGGGCTCAAGCTCTGTCGAAAGCTTGCGCAAGCAAGTTGTCTATAATCGGCTAATCAATAGTAAACTTCGGAATCTCGTAGCGCCAGCCGTCCTCCGCGCAGCGATTTCGCGGATAGCGATCACCGAGGACCACATGGATAGCCTCGACTGTCACCCAACGAAAAATCGATTACCAGACCCAATTAGGCTGAACCGGGGGTGTGCCCGTCCCGGCCCGGGACTTGGCCACGACGGCCTAAGGAGCCGGTTCAGTAATTGCTACCACCAGAGGTCCGGTGGTAATAGTACTCACATAGTGTCACGATTAACTTGGGTTAGCAAGAGAATAATTGATGAATGTTTCGCGCCATTGAAAGCACAGAATTTAAGTGGCGTAACTCCGTTTGTACTCTCCATTAAGAGGAACCCGAAGCACTGGGATCGAAACTCAGTGACTTTTCAGTCGCTTGAAGACGCTAACGTCTGTATTGACAACACTTGCCCAATTTCCCAAGCCGGACGCCGCCGGTTCGAATCCGATCTCCCGCGCCATCCAAATCCGAGAAATCAAAGAAGTTACTTACACCTGCAAGCCTCGCCAAATCAGCCGTTGGTCTCATTTGTCTCAATTCGGCGCAGACTCGACGGACTTTTGAGGAACTCGCGCAAAACGGCGGCGGCGCGATCAGTTCCTCTCCCGTATGGTGCCGCGCCGCGGCCTTTGCGCTTCAAAGGCCATTGAAGTCCGGCCAGGGGGGCCGCGGGTCGAGCCCTACAGCCTCGCTACCGTCAGGTTTTTCACCCGCTGCCCGCCCGCCTGATGGCGATTGTCCTCGGCGCCGAACATCACCCCCATGGTTCCCTGGTTCCAGCCAACGCGCTTGGGCGTCTCCCAAACCGGTGGGATCTCCACCCGGTCCACGCGCCGGCCGCCTTGGTCGAACCACACCAGGGCGCCATCCAGCCACACCTGCAATGTCGTGCCGCGCGCTTCCGTCACCAGGGTGTGATGATCGGCCGGGTCAAAGCCCGCCACAGGCGATGAAAACGCCACCACCGCCAGCGGATTCAGACTCTTCACCTTGATCATGCCGTTGGATTGGAGCGGCACCCAGTAGCCCGCCGATTCGCCCCCCATGAACCCGTCTCCCGGGCCCGCGCTGCGGCTCCGGAAATAAGGCCCCGCCTGCGTAATCCTCCCGGCTTCGTCCCGCGGCACCACCGCCTCCATGGAGACCCGGAGGTCTTGCCCCACATCCGCACCCTCGATACCGGTCAGGGCACAGTTGCCGCCGAACCGGGCAAGCTGGATGCCGGCGAAGTCTTTTCCTTCATTGTGGAACGCCGTGGCGGCCGCCCCTGGTTCGCGGAGTTCGAGGGTCAGCCCGGCGACGCCCACGGGCATATAGTAATAGTCGCCGAGATCTTTGACACCCGCCGAACAACGGTAAAGCGCGGCGATTTGGGGCTCCACCAAAGGCCATCGGAAAACCCGGACATCCTTGATCGCTCCCCGGAAGCCGCCGCCTTCGGGACCATGGCCGATAATCCAGACCGCATCGGAAGCGGTGGCGGGACGTCCCCCCAGGAGATCCGCATGGTCCAGTTTTCCGTCGATGAAGATGCGGGCCATGCCGGTCGACGGGCCGTCGTAGGTAACGGTCACCATGTGCCACTGGTCGTCGTCCAGTTTCGCCGTTGAGCTGACGGTGCTGTTGTTGAGATTGACGCCGAAGCCGGCTCTTCCGTCGAAGCTCAGGCCCATGTCGAAGTATTTGCCATCGCTATATCGGCTGTAAGCGCCGTAGAGTAAGATGCTGCCGACATCCACCTGCGGCGCGGCCGGCTTGATCCACGCGCTGATCGTCCGGGCAGTTTCCCCGGCCGGCAGGAATCCCTGCGTCCGCCCGGCCACCCTCCCGTCCAGCCCGTTAAACCGGAGGCCGCCGCCGGATTCTTGGGCGGCCCACGCGGCGCCGCCAGTGAGCCTTCCGTCGAGCCCGTGGCCGCTGGCGTCGTGCGCCACGCCACCTTGCCGCTCGTCCAGTTTCCACCAGGCCACCTCGGTACGGGGCACGCGAGCGGGCTTCGCCGTCACCTTCAGAAGTACCAGTGCGCCGGCGGCCAGGATCAGAACCACGGCGGCCACTGCGCGGCGCCGCAGGAAAGGCGCGCGCGGCGGGGGCCCGGCCACGGCTGGCTGGAGTGGAACCAACTCCACCGGGGCCACCAGCCGGTAACCCATCTTGGGATAGGTTCGAAGGATCTGCGGATTCTTGGGATCGTCGCCAAAAGCCTTGCGGATCTCGCCGATGGACTGCACCAGCACATCGTCCGAGACGGCCGTCCCTTCCCAGACGCTCCCCAGCAGCTCCTCCTTGGTGACAATCCGGTCGGGCCGCTCCATCAGGAACAGCAGAACCTGGTAGGTCTTGGGCCGTAAGGGGATTTCCCTACCCGCCTGCCGCACCAGTGCCCTCGCTGGGTCGATTTCAATGCCTGCGAGCCGGTACATCCCGGCTTTCGGCAGAATTTCGTCGGAATTTCGGCGGCTTTCCGTGGCTTTCCGCACACCCTCGGGCATACTCGATCCCAATGGCAGTATACCCCGGCCAGCGGTTCGCGCGGGGTTAGCTATAGTCCTGTGAGTTACAGGAGGGGTTTGTCTTGTCGTCATTCAGGTTCCCGTTTCACCTTGCCGGGCTTCTTTTTCTGATTCCCCAGGTTTCGCCCGCCGTCATGCAGATCACCCAGGCCTATGCGACCACGTCCCCCGGGGGTCAGACCTGCGCGGCGCCGCCCATGGTCAACAGTTTCCTGACCACCGACGCGAATGCCTATGTCTGGTTTTCCGTCACCGGCGCCAACGCCGGAGACCTCTTCTCGTTGGCATTCAACACGCCTCAAGGACCGGATTCCCAGTACACCGAAAACTTTGCCCCCCTTCCCCAGGCCGGCAGCTATTGCTTCACGGTCGGCATCCAGATCGCGGGCCACCCGCCGTCCACCCTGCCCGGCAACTGGACGGCTACTATCTCGTACAACGGCGCGCCGCAGTCCCCGACGATACCGTTTACCATCGTCTCGGCGGGCATCCAGATCACCCAGGCCTTCATGACCACGTCCCCGCAGGGTTCGACCTGCGCTGCGCCGCCCATGGTCACCAGTTTCCCGACCACCACTGCCACCGCCTATCTCTGGTTTTTGGTAACGGGCGCCGATGTCGGCGACGTCTTCTCGGTGGTCTTCAACACACCTTCCGGGCCGAATTCCGTATTCACCCAAACCTTCCCCCCCCTTACGCAGGGTGGCAGCTTTTGTTCCACAGCCGCCATCGACATTGCGGGCACCCTGGCGGCGAGTATGCCTGGGAACTGGCAGGCCGTCATCTACTACCAAGGCAATGCGACCGCCACCAGCGTCCCTTTCACCATCGTCAATACCTGCATGTACCAAGTCACCGGAGCCATCGCCACCAGTCCCAGCGCCTCCGGCGTGGACGGCTCCTTCACCGTGACCACCGGGTCGGGTTGCCCGTGGACGGCCAGTGCCGCCTACAGCGTCACCCCGCCTTCTCCCTGGATCGTCTTCACGCCCGCCTCCGGCGCCGGCACTATCCCTGTGAACTACAGCGTGCTGTCCAACACCGGCAGCAGCCGCGCCGCGACAATGACGATAGCGGGACAGAATTTCCCCATCACCGAGGGCGGCGGCGCCACCGCTCCCGCGGGCGGAGGCGCCGGAACCTGGCAACCCGCCGGTACCGGCGACTGCGCGGGTCACGATGTGGCCGCCACCACGGGTTCGACCCCCGATTCCGGCCAGTGCACCGCGGCGTTTTCCGGTTTCACCGCGGAATGCTGGAGCACCGGCTGCACGTACAAGAATCTGGCCACCGCGTCGTGCACCGGGGGCGCCTTTCCCGCACAGCAGTACACTTGCGTCCTCTCACCCACGGCTACGCACTTCGCGGTCTCCACTCCCGCGACGGCCACCACCGGAACGCAGATCAGTTTTACGGTTACGGCGCAGGATGCCAACAACCACACCGTAACGGGCTACTCGGGAAACGTGAAGTTCAGCAGCACCGACAGCTTCGCGACGCTGCCCGCAAGCCACAGCCTGACGAGCGGCACGGGCATGGGAACCTTCCAGGCGACGATGGAGACCGTCGGCTTTGAGACCATCACCGCCACCGATACCGCCAGTGCATCGATCACCGGGACCTCCGCGGTGATCGTGGTCAGCCCGCCCACTCCCACCGTCACGCACTTTGCGGTCTCGGCGCCCTCGACGGCCACGGCCGGAACGCCGATCAGCTTCACCGTGACGGCGCAGGATGCCAACAACCACACGGTAACAGGCTACTCGGGAATGGTGAACTTCACCAGCACCGACCACGCGTTCACGCCGCCCACCGGCCACACCCTGACGGGCGGCGCCGGAACCTTCACCGTGACTCTGAACACCACCGGCAGTCAGACCATCACGGCCACCGATAGCGTCACCTCATCGATCGCCGGGACCTCCGCGGCGATTGCGGTCAGTCAGGCCGGCGGCACGGGAGGCACGAGTTATGACATCGTCGGCGGTTTCTACACCGCCCTGAGTGCCTCTGGTCCATGGTCTTATGGCTCGGAAGCCGGTTCTCCTCTCTCCGGATTTACCGCGTTTACTGCTTTCAATGCGACTACCGGCACATGGTCGGCATCGACAAACAGCTTGCCCGAGGTCCGAAAGAACACTACCGGTACCGACATACCCCCTGCCGGCGGGGTCACGTACGATCTTCCACCCGATGCCCTGTTCATGCATCCGGGGGGAGGGCCACATTCCGTGGTCCGCTTCACGGTGCCTGCGTCCGGTTCTTATAACTTGAGCGGATCCTTTCTAGGCCTGGATAGCGTGGGGACCACGACGGATGTCCACATCCTCGTCAATGGCGCGCCGGTTTTCAGCGATGAGGTCACGGGATATGTCAAGGACCCCGGCGGCGCGCCTTCCACTGCCACACGGCCATTCAACTTGACCCAAAGTCTGACCCAGGGCGATAAAGTCGATTTTGCCGTGGGCGACGGTACGGACGGGTCGATCAGCTACGACGGCACGGGGCTCAAGGGTACCATCTCCCTCGGCGGCGGTGGCACGCCCACCGCCGCGCACTTTGCGTTCTCGGGGCTGCCATCGGCGGCCACAGCCGGCGCCCCATTCACTTTCACCGTGACGGCGCAAGACGCCAACAACAACACCGTAACGGGCTACTCGGGAACCGTGAACTTCACCAGCACCGACCACGCGTTTACGCCGCCCACCGGCCACACCCTGACGGGCGGCGCCGGAACCTTCACGGCGACCCTGAACACCACCGGCAGTCAGACCATCACGGCCACCGATAGCGTCACCTCATCGATCACCGGGACTTCCGCCCCCATCGTGGTCAGCCAGGCCGGCGGCACGGGAGGCACCGTTACCTTTCTCCAGATCAAAGGCGGCTCCTACGCAGCGGCCACCGGTTTTGGCTTCAACACCTTCTTTTGGGCAACCGACCTCAACGGCTGGTTGATCGGCGTCGCACCCAGCCTGACCGGTACTTTCCTCAACATCGTCAACGGCAGCACCTATTCCGTTGCACTCCCGGAGGGTTCCTCCTACTACCTCTTTGGGGCCACCGCCCCCTTGGGTACCGCCGTGCAAGTAACCTCGCACTGGAGCGACCGGCCAAACGAAGTCGCGGTGTTCACGGCGCCTTCGACTGGGCTATCGAGCGCTGCCCCCTGGACGCTCGTCTCCGGCCCATCCGACCTCACTCTCTGCAGCAGCGGGAACACGACTGCAAACCGGGTGAGTCCCAATGCCCTCCAGCCTTATGTTGGCTTCAGCGATTGGGTGCTGGAGCTCGGGATCCTCGGCAACTGCGCTAGTGGCGGCACGGGCCCGGGGGGGACGTTTACCCAGCAGGGCAACAAGCTGGTTGCCCCCGGGGGAATGGACCAGGGCACATCGGTCGCACTTTCCTCCGACGGGAATACGCTGGCCGTCGGTGGGTACGGGGTACAGGTGTGGGTACGCACCAGCGGTGTCTGGACCCAGCAGGGCCCCAGCTTCGCCCCCGGTTCCGAGGGGCCCGTTGCGATCTCGGCGGACGGGAACACGTTGATCGAGGGCGAGGGCGAAGGCGCGGGAGTCTTCGTCCGCAGTAACGGAGTCTGGACCCAGCAAGGCCCCACGCTGCAAAATGCCAACGATACCGGCGTTGGCTTTGGCGGTGCCGTCGCGCTTTCCAGCGATGGCAACACCGCACTGATCGGCGGTAGTCTCGATGGCCTCGGCCTGGGTGCCGCGTGGATCTTCACCCGCAGCAGCGGCAACTGGACCCAGCAGGCCAAATTGGTTGGCACCGGGGCTACCGGCCTCTCCCAGGAAGGCGCCAGCGTGGCGCTCTCGGGCGATGGAAACACAGCCGCCTTGGGCAGCACTCTCGACCAAAATTATCTGGGAGCGGTCTGGGTGTTTGCCCGTAGCGGGACGCAATGGACGCAGCAAGCCGAACTCGATGGGAACGATGCCAGTTCAGAAGGCGCCAACCAGGGCGCCTCCATCGCGCTCTCGAACGACGGGAGCACGTTGATCGAGGGCGGCTCCGCGGACACCGCCACGGCTCCGTCCGGCAACACCGTAATCGAGGGAGCGGTGTGGGTCTTCACCCGCAATAACGGAGTCTGGACGCAGCAAGGCCCGAAGCTGAGTGCGGCTACGGGAGACAACAACAGCTACCAGGGCACGTCCGTGGCCATCTCGGGCGATGGCAACACGTTGATCTCGGGAGCGCCGGGCGGCGTTTCCCCTGGTGGGGCCTATGTCTTCCGGCGCAGCGGCACGACCTGGAGCCAGTCAGGCGGTGTGCTGATCGGTACCGCAGCCATCGACTCCGGCAATGGCGTGGCTCAGGGCGATTCCGTCGCGCTCTCGGCGGATGGCAGCACCGCGGCAGTCGGCGGAAACGGCGACAACGGCAATGTTGGCGCCGTGTGGATCTTTACCACCACCGGCACCTCGCCGCCATCGCAGCCGCACTTCACGATTACTGCTCCCTCCTCGGCCACCGCTGGAACGCAGTTCAGCTTCTCGGTGACCGCACTGGATGCCAACAACGCGCAGCTCACGTCCTATACCGGGCCAGTAGTATTTAGCAGCACTGACTCCGCCGCGGTCTTTTCCTCAGGGCCACCCTTCAACCTCTCCGGCGGCAAAGGCACTTTCAACGCAACTCTGAATACCACGGGATCCCAGACCATCTCGGTGGCCGATCAGTCGAACTCCAGCATGAACGGAACTTCGAGCGCCATCGCCGTCTCGGCCGCCGCGCCTGGTTGCAACTACACGATCACCGGCAACATCGACCCCAGCCCCCTCGCATCCGGCGTGGACGGCAGCTTCACCGTCACCACCGTCACCACCGGCACCGGTTGCGCCTGGACTGCCACCGCCTCCTACAATGTCACTCCGGCTTCTCCCTGGATCCTCTTTTCGTCTGCCTCCGGCACCGTCAGCATGTCGGTCGAATACTCGGTCCTCGCCAACACCGGCGTGAGCCGCTCCGCAACGATTACCGTTGGCGGACAGAATTTCCCGGTCACCGAGGCCGGTGGCGCCACCGCTCCCGCCGGCGGAGGCACGGGAACCTGGACCCCCGCCGGCACCGGCGATTGCGCGGGCAACGACGTAGCCGCCACCACCGGCTCGACTCCCGATACCGCCAAATGCACCGCCGCGTTTTCCGGTTTCACCGCGGAATGCGGGAGCTCCGGCTGCACTTACAAGAGCGTGTCCACTGCATCCTGCAAGGGCGGCCCGTATACCGTGCAACAGTACACCTGCGTCCCCAGCGGCGGCACGGGAACGACCGGCATCACCGTGAACAGTATCGGGCTGAATGGCGGCTTCACGGCCAGCCCGTTTGCCAACAACAGCAATAACTGGACGACAGTCGCCGCCGGCAATGTGCTCGGCGTCACCGCGCCCAGCCTGGGCAGCAGTTTTCTCAATGCCGCCGACTTTTCCGTTCAACTCCCGGCGGGCACTTACTACCTCTACGGTATCTACACCCTCACAGAGATAGGCAACGCTCTCGAGATTTACTCCACCTGGAGCGACGGACATGGCGAAACCGAAGTCTTCACGCCTCCGTCCTCCGGCACCGGGGCCTGGACACTGGCCTCCTTCAGAACGTCGGCGGCTTCCGGCACGTCGCGTATCACCGTCTGCAGCACCGGGATCACCAATGCAAACCGGGTGTCAAGCGCCACCTTACAGCCGAGCAGCACCTTCGCCAACTGGGTATTGGAAATCGGGATTCTCACTCAGTGCACCAGCGGCCCCGCGACCACCTCGCCCGGCGGTGCCAGCCCCGCCGCCGGGACCGGCTCCAGCCAGACCCTGAGCTATGCCTTCAGCGACCCGATGGGCTACAAAAACCTGAACGTGCTCAACGTCCTGATCAACAACGCTCTGGATGGCGTCAATGCCTGCTACGTGGCTTACAGCCAGCCTGACAACGTGCTGTATCTGGTCGGGGATGGTGGTCCGGGCGTCGGACCAAACGGGGGACTGTCGCCGGGGCTGACTTTGGGCGGATCGGGCAGTGTCAGCAACAGTCAGTGCACCATCTCGAGCGCGGGGTCGTCTGCGAGCGGAACCGGCAACACCTTGAACCTGACGTTGAATGTGACTTTCACCCCTGCCTTTGGCGGCAACAAAGTGAGTTACCTGGCCGCCGGCAATCTCCAGGGCGGCAATTCCGGATGGCAGGCCCTGGCCACGTGGGGAGTGCCCGCCGCCCCCACCGGCACCATCGCGGTGGCAACTCTCACGCCGCCGCGCGGAGCGGCGCCCGCGGGCACGCCGCAGGTGTTCACCACTACTCTGACCGATACCGTGGGGGCCGGCAACTTCGGAGTCGTGAACCTCCTGTTCAACAACTTCATCGACGGACGGAAGGCCTGTTATCTGGCCTATGTGGCATCCTCCAATTCGCTGTTTCTGGTGGACGATGGCGGCGATGCCGGAGGACCGTTCGCCGGGGGCATCGTGCTGAACGGTAGCTCCACGGCAATTCAGAACAGTCAATGTTCGATCGGCGCCACCGGGTCGTCGGCGGTGACCAAGGGCAATGTGCTGACCCTGACGTTGAACCTCACCTTCCTGGCGCCCTTCGCCGGCAATCACGTCGTGTGGATCTCTGGGCGCGACGCGGCCAGCGGCAATAACACCGGCTGGCAGGCCGTGGGGACGTATACCGTGCAGTGAGGAGCGCGCATATAGCCGCGCTCGGCTCCCGGAGGCAGGAAATGAGTTCGCTAAGTCGCCGTCAGGAAATAACCAGTTCAATCGGCCACAACCGCTCCCGGGGTGCCCTCTGGGCCGGGTACCCTCTGGGCCCGGCTCTGAAAGCGCATCGGAGCCGCGACCGTCACTCGCCCTTGGCGAGCAAGGGAGCGGTGGGCACAGCCCTAAAACGATATACGTGGATTGAAGTATCGGTGGCTGTCTTTCTGATTGCCGGGTCGGCGCTCCTCGTTGGCTCTTGCGGCCCGGCGGGCGCCTTGATCGGCATTGAAGATGCCGAAACGGTAAATCCAAATCTCCCCAATATGATTCCGGCTACCGGAAAGGCATGGGAGGATGGCAACGCCAGTCAAATCGCGGCCCAGGTGGCACAGAACTCCTTCCTGATGATCACCAGGGCAGGTCTCCCGGCCGGCTCGATTCCGGGGCAAGGCGCTGAGGTGGCGCCCAGAGCGCCGTCCACCCCCTGCCCGCCAATCCTCTTCGCACAAGTCCCCCTCCAGGAGACGCTGGCATTCGACTCGACCGGCGCCACAGCCTACACCATACCGTTGTTCCGCCAGCCGGACGGCAGTTTCACGGCACAATCCTTCTCGCTGCCGGCCAGTGCTACCAACCCCGTAGGCACGCCGGTCACAACCCTCACCCAAGCGCAGGCATATTTCTCCAACTGTACCGGTATCAGCCCCTGGACCCCGGTTCCTCATCACACCATCCTGGCCGACATGCCCGGATCCATGTCCCGGGACGCCATAGTCACTAACCTCGGCGGACCCTCCACTTACGCGGGTCTCAAGGTGGGCAGCTCCATCACCGTCACGCTCGACAGCCAGACCACCCTGGGCAGTTCCTACGCCGCTTATCCCGTCGGCAGCGCGAGAGGCATGCTGACCGCGGATTTCAACGGCGATGGCAAGCGCGACGTCGCGGTGGTCGGGGACGGGTCGCCCGGCAGCGTTTCCATTCTGCTCGGCAATGGAAACGGAACTTTGGGTGCGGCCAAAACCATCGCCGTGGGCAACGGTTCGGTGGCCATGACCTCGCTCGATTTCGACAAAGACGGGCGCGCGGACCTGGCCGTAGTCAACCAGAGCGACAACACCGTAACCATTCTGCTGGCCAACGCCGATGGCTCTATGCGCACGGGGGCCACTTACAACCTGCCGGGGAATTTTCCAACCCAGAATGCCATTGTGGCCGCCGATTTCGATGGAGACGGCAACGCCGACGTGATGGTGTATTCAGTCAACGGCTTCAGCCTGCTCCACGGCAACGGAGACGGCACGTTTCAAGTGTTGCCGCAAAAGACGGGATACACTCCCACCTACGTGCCTCTCTACCTGGCGCCCGGCGATTTCAACAAAGACGGTAAGATGGACCTCGCCTCTTTCAACTCCGATGGCACGGTGGCCCTCCTGCTGAATGCGGGCGACGGAAGCTTCCCCACGTCGACGCGCTACATGGTGGGCACTCCATTCTCGGCGGGTATCTACCAGTTGGGGATGTTCGCCACTGACTTCAACGATGATGGCAACCTCGACCTGGTGTTTGGCACCGGGCATCCGGACGCGCTGTACCCGAACCCGCTGTTCGTCACGGTGCTGTTGGGCAAGGGAGATGGAACCTTCCGGGGCGCGGCGCCGGCTTATGACGTGGGCAACGGTCCGGGGGGCATGGCGGTGGCCGATTTCAATGGAGATGGCCGAAGCGACCTGGTGGTCGCCTCTGAAACCGACACCTTCAGCCCCAGCCTCTGGATCCTGCTCGGCGCTCAGGGCGGCGGGTTCCAGACCCCCACCACTCTCGCTATGCCCGCGGGCGCGGGCTTTGCGGCGGGCGTCGCGGCGGTCGATCTCAACGGCGACGGCCGCGCAGACATAATTGCCTTCGATTCCCCCTTTGGAAGCGCCGGTCACGTGTACACCTGGCTGGGCAAGGGCGACGGCACATTTCAGGCGTCCGCCAGCTATCCCGCCGGCAACCGGCCTACGTCCTTCACCGTGGGCGATGTGAATGGCGACGGTCTGCCCGACCTGCTCATCACCTACGGAAATCTGAATGAGACCACCCCTGGAGTAACTACGGCGCTGCTGATGACCGGGAAGGCCGGCGGCGGATTCAACACCGGCGCCACCGTGCCCACCGGCGTCAACACCGTTCAGGTAGCGCTGGCGGACGTGAACGGGGATGGCAAACCCGACATCATCGCCGTCAATATGGGGATTTGCAATACCGGGTATGCCGGCGCGGTACCGTCGGCAGGCAATGTGTCTGTGTCGATCAACAACGGCAACGGAACCTTTAAGGCGCCGGTGCCTTATACAGTCGGCCTGAATCCCACCTGGGTGACCGTGGCCGACGTGAACGGCGATGGCAAGCCCGACCTCATTGTCGGCGCGATAACCGCCACCACCGCCAACATCGGCATCCTGATCGGCAACGGCAACGGTACCTTCGGCGTGCCTACCTTATTGAGTACTTACTCCTGGCCGAGCAGCATCATGGTAGCGGATTTCGATGGAGACGGTAACCTCGATCTCGCCATTACCCACGTGGCCGCCGACCCTCCCGTTACCGTCATGCAGGGTAACGGAAATGGAACCTTCCAGCCGGAATCGATGGTGCTCGCCGGCAGTTCGCCGATAGCCGCAGTCGCGGCCGATTTCACCGGCAACGGCCGGCCGGACCTGGCCGTGCTCAACACGGACGTCGTTGGCGAGGGGGGCACGGTCAATCTCTTCCACAATATTTCCACGTCGACCCCCTGCACCTTCAGCCTGAACGGCAGCTCGCAGTCCTACACGGCCGCGGGAGGGACGGGATCGTTCCAACTGACCGCCGGCAAGGGCTGTAATTGGGCCGCTGTCAGCGGTAATCTCAGTTTTCTTCAGGTCACTTCCGGCGAGTTTGGAAGCAACAGCGAGACGGTAGCGTTCTCGGTCGGCGCCAACACCGGCGCGGCCCGAAGCGCCACGGTTACGGTGGGCGGACAGACCTTCACGGTCAACCAGGCTGGCACCGGAGGTGCCTCTGCGGCGACGCACTTTACGGTGGCGGCGCCGGCGTCGGCCACGGCTTCGGCATCCTTCAACTTCACGGTGAACGCGTTGGATGCCAACAACAACACCGTGACCGGCTACACCGGAACGGTACACTTCTCCAGCACGGATGGCGCGGCGGCGTTACCGTCCAACACCACCCTGACCAGCGGAACCGGCACGTTCGCAGCCACGCTCAAGACGTCGGGCAGCCAGACCATCACCGCCACCGATACCGCGACGGCAAGCATCACCGGCAGCTCCGCCGCGATTATTGTGACAACCACGGCGGTGACGCCGCCCATGCCGCTCTCAGTAAGCCCGGCCGGCGGAAGCGCCCCGAGCGCAACTTACTCGTTCACTTACACCGACCCTCGCGGGTACCAGGACCTGAACGTGGTCAATATCCTGGTGAACAACTTCCTGGATGGCCGCCACGCCTGTTACCTGGCGTACGTGGTCTCATCCAGCACGCTGATTCTGGTGGATGACGGCGGCGATGCCGGCGGACCGTATGCGGGATCGGTGGTGCTGGGCAACTCCGCCGCCATCCAGAACAGTCAGTGCTCGGTCACTCTGGTGTCGGCCGTGGGCGGCGGCAACACACTGACTCTGACGTTGACCATCTCCTGGGCCGCCGGCTTCGCCGGGGACAAGATCATTCAGATGGCGGCTCGGGACGCGGCGCAGAACAACTCCGGCTGGCAGGCACTGGGAGTCGGGCGCGTACCGGGACCCGCTCAAACCCCTATTGCCGTGGTGGGAATGAGCCCTGATCAAGGCAGCGGCGCCGGCCCCACTCCGTTCACGTTCAACTTCACGGACGCGAGGGGCTACGCCGACATGGGAGTGGAAAACATCCTCATCAACACCGCCCTGAACGGCCAACAGGCCTGCTATCTGGCGTTTTCCAGGCCGGGCAACGTCCTCTACCTAGTAAACGACGCGGGCGCCGTCCTGTTGCCCGCGCAGAGCATGGCCGCGGCCGGCAGCCTGAGCAATAGTCAGTGCGCGGTGACTTGGGGAGCCTCGGCAGTGAATGCCGGCGGCAACAACCTGTCACTGACTTTAAACATCGCGTTCATGGGAGCGTTGTCCGGCAACGATGTGATCTACCTGGCCTCGCGCGATGTCAACGAAGCCAACAGCACCGACTGGCACGCCATGGGTACGTGGACGGGCGCGGGCGGGAGCAGCGGCGACACCACAACGGGTCTGGCCGGATGGTGGAAGTTCGACGAAGGCACCGGCACGGTAGCCGGCGACTCGTCCAGCAACGGCAATACCGGCAACCTCACCGGCAACGCCACCTGGACGGCCGGAAAGTTTGGAGACGCGGTCAATCTGGACGGAGTGACCGGGTACGTCCAAGGGTCCGGAACCGGCAGCGGTTTCCCTCGCGGGAGCGCGGCGCGATCGATCAGCGCGTGGGTGAATGTCCCCAACCCTCCTGCGGCAGACAACGCCATTCTGCATTACGGCACCGCGAGCGGAAGCCCGGCGGCGTCGAACTTTCATCTGTATTTGACGGGCAGTCCGGCCGGCCGCGTGGGATTGGGCAACGGCTATGGATTCGGAACCATCGAGGGCACCAAGTCAGTGTCCGACGGAGCCTGGCACCTGGTGGTGGGGATCTACGATCCGAGCGCAGGGGCCAGCGGGACGGCGTACATCTATATCGACGGTGTGCTGGATACGTCCGGGCCGCTCGGTACCGTGCCCAATACCGGCTCGGTCAGCAACTGGCGGATCGGGCAATTCATCGCGCCCAGCACGGCGTTCCGCGGAGCGTTGGACGACGTGCGGATTTACAGCCGCGCGCTGGCTTTGGCCGACATACAGGCTTTATATGCAGGGCATTGAGCACCTGCTTGATAGTACAATCCAGTAATGCATCAGAGATTCTTTGGGATCGTCATCGCCGCAACCGCGGCCATCGGGATAGCGCACGCGCAGGCGGCCGAGTCCAAGCCGGCGGAGCAGGTCTTCAAGAACATCACCCAGCTCAAAGGCACGCCGGCCGACCAGTTGACTCCGGCGATGCAGTTCATCGCCTCGTCCCTGGGCGTGGAATGCACCTTCTGCCACGTGCAGGGCAAGATGGAGGCGGATGACAAGGGGCCTAAGAAGACCGCCCGCAGCATGATGGCCATGACCGCGGCCATCAACAAGGATAGCTTCGGAGGCCGGGTGCAGGTGACCTGCTACTCCTGCCACCGCGGCTCGGCGCGCCCGGTGAACATGCCTCCGGTCCTCGAATCCGATGCCGCGCCCAAACCCGCCGCGCCTCCCGCGCCGGCCGGCGGCACTCAAGCCACGGCGGACGAGATCGTCGGCAAGTATGTGGTTGCGGTGGGCGGCGCGGACGCCATCCACAAGGTCACCAGCCGCGTCATGAAGGGCACTATCCTCGCGGGTGGGAGTCCGACCCCCATCGACGTCATTACCAAGGCGCCCGACAAGCGTGTCTCCATCTCCCACATGGGAGGCGGCGATAGCTTCACCGCGTTCGATGGCACCGTGGGCTGGTTGGGCACCACCGGCCGTCCGGCGCGTGAGATGTCCACCGCCGAAGCGGGAGCGGCCGGGCTCGACGCGGAGTTCTATCTTCCCCTGCGCCTGAAGGAGCTGTACCCGCAATTGCGGCGCGGCCGGCCGGAAGAGATCGCCGGAGTGGAGTGCGAGGTGATGAACGGCACTGGCCCGGGCCACCCGCCCGTCCGCCTGTATTTCGACAAGCAGTCGGGCCTGCTGGTGCGCATGGTGCGCTACGCCGAAACGCCCATGGGCCGCATGCCCACCCAGATCGACTACTCCGACTACCGCGAGACGGATGGCGTAAAGACTCCGTTCCGCTGGACACTGTCGCGGCCCAACGGGCGATTCACGATTCAGATCGCCGAGTTGAAGACCAACGTTCCAGTGGATGACGCCAGGTTCGCCAAGCCTGACGGCAACGTGAAGTAGGCCATGCCCGGCGCGACGCCCGAGGAGTGGAGACAACTGCTGCGGCTTCTTCTGGCCCAGCGGCTGGAACTCAATGCCATCGAGAGTGCTCTGAAGAATGCCCACATCCTTACCGATGCGCAGATCAAGGAGATTCGCACCCAGGCATCGGACACGGCCGCGGCCTGGAGCTCGAATGATAGCGACGACGTCCTGGCACTCCTGAGAGTGCACTCATCGCGCGCCGCCACGATGCTGATTCCGCCCACACGGGAAGACTAGCCCGGATTTTCTCACACTCGGCCGGCCTATGTGGCGCAGGCACTCGTGCCTGCCGTGTCGAGACTAAGACTCTGACCTCCTGATCCCATGGAATTAAGCCGAGCCAAGTTTATATATTAGCTTGAGACCAGTCCCCGGAAATAGCG
>Ga0209415_10008817_pt1 | contig 17431 bp, 15 predicted proteins | sample PeaSoiSIISIP2007_FD_187696 | JGI IMG/M metagenome (GOLD analysis project Ga0209415, IMG submission 187696) | Peat soil microbial communities from Weissenstadt, Germany - SII-SIP-2007 (SPAdes) (version 2) | ecosystem: Environmental > Terrestrial > Soil > Wetlands > Peat | place: Germany... | reverse complement strand
CGCTCTTGCCACCGCGTTTCTCCACCAGATAGATGCCGGAAATCTCCATTCCTTTGTCGAGAGCCTTGCACATGTCGTAAATGGTCAGCGCGGCCGCTGAAACGGCAACCAGCGCTTCCATTTCGACTCCGGTTTGCGCGTGAGCGGTGGCGCGCGATGCTATCTCCACGCCATTTTGGCACAGCCGGGTGGTCACATCAATGTGAGTGAGTGGTAGCGGGTGACAAAGAGGTATCCACTCCGATGTGCGCTTGGCCGCGGCGATACCGGCGATACGGGCAATTTCCAGGGGATTTCCCTTGGGCGTTTCCATGCGCCGGATTTTGGACAATGCCGGCTGCGCGATGGTGATGAATCCGCGCGCTACAGCGACACGGGAGGTGACAGCCTTGGCGGTCACATCCACCATGGCCACTTCCCCGCCCTTCCGGTAATGAGTCAATCGCGCCATTGGTCCTTATTTTTGGTTTCAGTTTATTCCAGAATCCTACAGCGCCCCGCGCCGGGGTAAAACATCAATCCACTCACCCGGTTCCCAATTTAGCTTTTCTTCGCGCACAACCAGGAAACAATTCGTTGAAGCCAGCGCGACCACATCACCCGACCCTTGCCAGCGCACGGGATCCACAACCGGCTCGCCACCCGTCCACTCCAATCGCGCCGGCAAGAAATGCGCCAGGTCCGGCTTTTCCCGCAACGGCGATCCAAGTTTGGCGCGTAGCAAAGGCAGAGGCCGCGGCGCACCCCCGCACAAAATATCAAGTGCGGGTAGCACGAAAAGCTCAAAGGTAATCATGGTCGAAACCGGGTTCCCGGGCAGACCAAACACCGGCACACCGCCACATTGCCCGAAAACCGCTGGACGGCCGGGACGAATCGCAACTCCATCGAAAAAAAACTGCGTCCCCAAATTTGTAAGCACCTCTTCCACCAGATCGTATTTCCCTGCCGATACGCCGCCGGAAATAATTAACGCGTTACAATTCAAACCCTGCTTGATTTTCCCTAGTAGTTCCTTGGCAATGTCCGGTGCATTTCCTTGTAGGACTGGTTCGCCGCCTGCCGATTCAACCTGTGCCGCCAACGAAAAACTATTCCCGTTGCGAACCTGCAGAGGTCCCGCGGCTTTATCTGCGTCAACGATCTCGTCGCCCGTGGAGAGGATTGCCACGCGCGGCCGTGCCCACACTTCAGGCCGAGTGCATCCGACCTGAGCGGCGAGCGAAAGCTCGACATAACCCAACCGCGCGCCCACCTCCAGTAAAGTCTGCCCCGCGCGCGCTTCCTTCCCGCGCGGCACAATGTTTTGACCCGCCTGGGCCTCTCGCTCAAAGATGATTCGAGTCTGTCCGGGTGCATCCTCGACGCGAGTGTGCTCAACCATCACGACTGCATCCGTACCCACGGGTGTGGCTGCCCCGGTCATGATCTGCACGCATTGGCCGGGCCTGACTTTCCCCGCATATCCTTGCCCGGCGCGTATCTCGCCCACAAGTGCAAGCGATGCACCAGGTTCGCCTAGATCTGCTGAGCGCGCTGCGTACCCGTCGCGTGTGGCGCGATCGAAGGGCGGATAGTCCCTATCCGCAATTACGGGCTCGGCAAGAATGCGCCCCAGCGCTGCCTTCAGGGCCACCGTTTCGCTGACGGGATTGCGAGAGAGGCCTTTGACAACCTCTATGACTTTTCGGCGGGCATCTGTAAATGACAGCATTGGTGTGTTGAGATGTCAGGATTGTAGCCAGCGATAGAGCTGCGAATCGCGGTTGATAATGGTAGCGTCGCGCTCCGGGCCGGTCGAGATCATGCCTATTTCCACGCCAAGTTGGTCTGAAATGAACGTGAGGTAATCTCGCGCCGCCGCCGGAAGCTTGTCGCCGTCACGCAGGCCAAAAGTCGGGCTCTGCCAACCGGGAACGGTGCGATAGACCGGCTCAAGTGCCGCATATTGTCCGACTTCGGCGGGCATTTCGCGGACCAGAGTTCCTTTATAGCGGTAGCCTGTGCAAACCTGTATTTCCCGCTGTGTATCGAAGACGTCGAGCTTTGTGACCACCAGCGATTTGATCCCGTTAATCATCACGGCGTAGCGGAGCATGACCAAATCAAGCCAGCCGCATCGTCTCGGGCGGCCGGTGACGGCTCCATATTCATTTCCCCGATCGCGGACTTCCTTCGCTTCAAGGTCGGCCATTTCCGTGGGAAATGGCCCACTGCCCACGCGAGTCGTATAAGCCTTCGTAACTCCTACAACCCCTGTGATGCGAGTCGGCGCCACACCGGAGCCGGTGCACGCTCCGCCCGCCGTAGCGCTTGAAGAAGTCACGAAAGGATAGGTGCCGTGGTCAATATCCAACATGGTTCCCTGAGCGCCTTCAAACAAGACGGAACCATTCTCGTCCAGGGCGTGATTCAAGAACTCGGCGGTATCGGTTACCAGCGGACGAATCCGCGCCGCCTGCCGCAATGACTCTTCCAACAATCCGGCGCTTTCCAAGTTCACTCCGTAGGCCGCGCGACAGATGGTATTTTTTGCGGCGATGATTCGCTCCAGCTTGGAGCGGAATACGTCCGCGTCCATCAGGTCACAGACGCGCAATCCTTGCCGCGTCATTTTATCTTCATATGCGGGGCCGATGCCACGCGCAGTGGTGCCGATTTTCCCGGAACCGCGAGCGGCTTCGGAGGCCTTGTCCATCTGGCGATGGTAGGGAAAAATCAAGTGGGCGCGATTGCTGACGTGCAATCGGCCGGTAACTTCAATTCCGCCTGCGGAAAGCATGTCCAGCTCTGCAATCAAAGCTCCAGGATCTACCACCGTGCCTGGTCCAATCACGGCTTGTTTTCCGGGGCGCAGAATCCCGCAAGGGGTGAGCTGCAATATGAAGCGGTGATCGCCGATGATAACTGTGTGCCCGGCGTTGTGTCCGCCGGCAAAACGCGCGGTAATATCGAAGGAGGCGGCAAGATAGTCCACGACTTTGCCTTTGCCCTCGTCGCCCCACTGGGCGCCAACGATTACGATTGCTCTGCTCATGATTTTTGCGTTCTTGCAACCACCTTCAGGCCGCACACCGCCCGCTGAAATAAAGACGGGAAGTCAAACGAGGCCGCACAGAGCGCGCAATTTCATCCTACCTGCCGCCGGAAATGAACGCAAGTTGAACAGCCGGTAAATTATTTTTTACGAGATTTTCCGGAAAGCTGGGCATGGCGGAAGCATCCAACCCAGTGATCGTTGACCATGCCGACGGCCTGCATCATGGCATAGCAGATCGTCGAGCCGACGAAGCGGAAGCCGCGGCGCTTGAGCTCTTTGCTCAAGGCATCGGATTGCGGCGTTCGCGCGGGCACGCTGCCATGTGATCTGCGACTATTAATTTTTGGCATGCCGCTGACGAATTGCCACAGGAATTGGTCGAACGAGCCAAACTCTTTCTGCACCGCCAGGAATGCGCGTGCATTTTCCACGGCGGCTCGCATCTTCAGGCGGTTGCGCACCAGTCCCGCATTGCGCAAAAGCGCGCGGATCTTGCGCGCGTCATATCGAGCAACGACCGCGGGATCGAATGCGTCGAACGCCAGGCGATAAGCCTCGCGTTTGCGGAGAATGATTTCCCAGCTTAGCCCGGCCTGGTGTCCTTCGAGGATCAGAAACTCAAACAGCTTCGCGTCGTCATGCAGGGGCACACCCCATTCCTCATCGTGGTAACGAATGGAGAGGTCGGACTTAGCCCAGTGGCAACGGCGCAGCACAGAATTGAAAATCAGCCCAGATGGCGTTGAAGCGCTTTTTGGATCTGGTCCTTGGGGACATTGCCGACAATTTGCTCGGCAAGCTGCCCGCCCTTGAACAGCAAAAGCGTGGGGATGCCACGAACGTTGAACTGTCCGGGAGTATTCACATTCTCATCCACGTTCATCTTCATCACTTTCATTTTCCCGCTGTATTCGGCGGCGAGTTCGCCGACGGTGGGCGCCAGCATGTGGCACGGCCTGCACCATTCTGCCCAAAAATCGACCATGACGGGCTGTGTCTTGCTCGCCTCAATCACGTCGCTCTGAAAAGAGCTGTCAGTTACGTTTGAAATGTTCTCCGCCATTGAGTCCCTTTCGTCATAGTCCAGCCGCGCAGGCCGGGCCCTATTGTTACATCGAATTAGATGTTACACCTACATTAAGGATTCGGGCCTTGCGCGCGGCCTCATAAAGCTGCGCATATTCACCCGCCGACGCGCGCCAGGAGAAATCGCGGGCCATTCCGTTGGTTTGCAATCTCTGCCATACCGGGGCGCTCTTGAAGGAAGTGAGTGCCTTGCGTATGCAAGCCATCAAATCCTTGGCATCATATTTTTCAAACTTGAAGCCCGTGCCGCGCCCGCTTGCTGGATCGAACGGCTCGATGGTGTCGTCCAGTCCGCCGGTGGCGCGCACAATCGGCACAGTGCCGTAGCGCAGGCTGTAGATCTGGTTCAAACCACAGGGTTCGTAACGCGAGGGCATCAGGAACATGTCAGAGCCAGCCTCGATCTTGTGGGCCAGTGTGTTGTCGTAGGCCACCTTCACGCCGACTTGGCGTGGATACTTGCCGGCCAGTTCGCGGAAAAGCGCTTCGTATCGGGGCTCGCCGGCGCCCAAGGCGACGATTGACACGTTTTCGCGGACCAATTCGCCGGCTATTTCTTCGATCAAATCGAATCCTTTTTGCGCGGCAAACCTGGAAACAATTCCGATGAGGGGCCGTTGCAAATCATTGGCGTCAAGTTTGAACTGCTCCAGCAAATCCTTTTTGCAAGCTTTCTTGCCGGTGAGGTCCTTGGCGGAATACTGGGAGGCAATCAGCGGGTCGTTCTCAGGGCTCCAGATGCTGTAATCCGCGCCATTCAGGATGCCGCGCAAGCGGGAGCTTCGGTCGCGCACCACACCATCCAGGCCGTGACCAAATTCTTCGGTTTGAATTTCCTGCGCGTATTTGCGGCTCACAGTCGTCAGGTAATCGGAATAAATCAAGCCGCCCTTCAAAAGATTAATGTGGCCGAAGAATTCCATCGCTTCGATGCGAAACAGGCTCTCCGGCAGGCCGAGTTCTGCCAGAGTATCGCGCGAAAACAAGCCGTGGTATCCCATGTTGTGGATCGTGAAAACCACGGGGAGACCGCTGACCAGCGGATCCGCAGCGTAAACTGTCCGCAGCAGCACCGGCACCAACGCCGATTGCCAGTCATGGCAGTGGATTACGTCGGCGGGCCAAACATTCTTGGCGATTTCGATTGCTACGCGGCTGAATTCCCCAAAGCGCAGGGCGTTATCGGGATAATCCACGCCTTTTACGCCATAGAGTTGTTCGCGGTCGAAATATTCAGGATCATCGACGAAATAATATCGGACCCCGGCGAGTACCGTTCCATCGGAAACTGCAGGAAAACGCAGGCCGCGTCCGTCGGGGATAGTCATGCTCGGAACTACGACGGCAGTTGCTTTTGTGCCGCGATAGCGGGGCAACACGACAGCCACTTCGTGTCCGGCTTCGACCAGCGACTTGGGCAGGGCCTCGACCACATCAGCGAGTCCGCCGGTTTTGGAAAATGGCAATCCTTCGGAGGCTACAAAAAGTATGCGCATGTGGGCTCTCGATAAGAGTGCTTCAAATTCGATACCAGACGTTACTGGACGAATCGCGCCGCGTCAAGACTGGACAGGAGCCGGTGCTGATTATCGGAAACTAGTATCGGGGTGAAGGCGAAAAAATGGCGGATGGGCCTGTAAGCCGGATTCTGTGCGCAATAGAATTGCGCGACGATCATTCCTCTAGGTCACGGCTCGCGCCGTGACTCCAGCAGCCTACCCGAGGGTGGATTGCGTCAAACGATTTCGCGTTCAACGCATACTCCTGACTCTTTCGAGTGCGGAGCAACGGGCCGGGCCGGCCCTCCCCTCCTATTTGGCCTTGCACCACGCGGGGTTTTCCGTGCCGTCCCGATCGCTCGGGACGCGGTGGGCTCTTACCCCACCTTTTCACCCTTACCATGCGCGACGGCCGAACGAGTGTTCCAAAATTCGCCGGCGGGCCTGAGGTTTCGCCTCCGACCTGCCACCGAGGTGGCTCACCCGCCCGGTGCGTTGCACCGGCGGTCTATTTTCTGTGGCACTATCCGTAGCCCGGCCCTTTCGAGCCAAGCCCCCTGCCGTTAGCAGGCGCGTTGCCCTTCAGTCAAGGGCCTTACGGCCGATGACCGCGGTGTCCGGACTTTCCTCCCGCTCTTTGCCTTGCGGCAAAACGCCAGCGATCGCCCGGCCCACCCGCCGGAGCTATTTTAGCGCGAAGGGCGGCATTCGTGGAAAGAAATTCAATTGGATAGATTGTTGATGGGGACGGGGACGCCGTCGCGCCGCTACTTCGTGGAAATCCAGACGGTGGTCCGGTCTTCTATTTCCCAGACGCCGGAGTGCTTGACCAGCCAGACGAATTCGCCCTGTCCGCACAGCGTTCCGCAGGAGTTGCCTGTATACACGACCGCTTCGGTGTGCTGTTTGTTGAAGCCGATACGCGAGACGACCACAATTCCAGGCGTATTCCGGTGTTTCTTGAAAAAGCCGCGCCAAGCCCGGTCGTCTTTCACTTGCGGTGCCAGATCGGCGATGTCGGCCGTGATGCAGGCGGGTGCCAGCCTGCAGGGCGAAGGCAGCTTCTTGGATTGATGATTTACTTCTTCATAGTCCTGCTTCGCGTCCGCCGAAATAGGAGCCAGAAACTTTTGCGTTTGGAGCCCCTGGACGGGAATGTTGGCGATCATTCCCGGGGGAACGCCGAGCGCGGTCTGGTCAGAAAGAATAATTGGGCGACTCTTGGATGCTTGATAAACGTCCAGGAAAAGCGCGGTGTAAACAGCAGACTCGTCATCACTGAGTTGAGCGGGGGGCGGCGTTTGGGAACGCGATATCGCGATGGCCACATTCAATAAGAGAGCGGCCGTGAAGATTCCACGGCATGCCCGTAAAGCGTGGCCAGCCTGCTCCGTCTTGAATTTGCGATTTCGCAAAGGCGATTTCCCGATCCAATATTATCAGACGCTGAGTTCCGTCGGCTCTCGCCAAAGCTTGGCCGGCGTCATCATCGTGTTAAACTCTTGGCCCTGAGCGAAGCGATCTTGTCCGCAAATCGCCTTTTCATTTTCCGCGAGGGTTGGATTCTATGACAACGAAAAACGCCGCACGTCGCCGTTCCAAGATTCTTATGCGCAATTTGATATACCTGTCGGCGCTGACGGCCGCTGCTCTGTTGGCGCCATTTGCGGGCCAGTTGACATTGAGAGCAGCCGCACAGAATGGGACGATTCCGGATGCCATGCATGTGCCACCGCCGCCTGTGACCCGGACCGACAATGTCGTGGACGATTATTTCGGCACGAAGGTCACAGATCCCTACCGGTGGCTTGAAGATCAGAACTCCCCCGAAACCCGCACCTGGATTGAGGCGCAAAACACCTACACTGATTCCATTGTAAAAAAACTGCCGGCGCGCGACGCAATCAGCGGGCGAGTGAGCCAGCTTTTGAAAGTGGATCAGGTGGGACTGCCGATGGAAAGAAATGGGCGCTATTTCTTCACCAAGCGCGCGGCCGCCGAGGATCAAGCCAAACTTTATTTTCGACAGGGCCCAACGGGAAAGGATGAGCTTCTGGTCGATCCCCTGCCCATGAGCGCGGACCACAGCACGACCGTGAACTTTGGGGAAGTCTCGCGCGATGGCAGCCTGATGATTTACATGCTCCGGCAAGGCGGAGCGGATGAGGAAGTTCCTCATCTCTTCAACGTGGATCAGCGGCGCGAGATAACAGAAGAATTTCCCAAGGCGCGCTATTTCTCAACGGATTTCAGCGCGGATAAAAGCAGCGTCTACTACTCCAGGCAGACCGAGAAAGGGCCACGAGTTTTCTGGCACAGACTGGGGACACCTTCCAGCGAGGACAAGATCATTTTCGGTGAAGGGTATGGCCCGGAGAAAATCATTTCCTCCTCGGTCTCGGAAGACGGCCAGAACTTACTTATCCATGTGCTTTACGGCGCGTCTGGCGACAAGGTCGAGGTTTATATCAAGAACTTGGCCAAAGATGGGCCCATCGTGACAGTCGTTAATGGCGTCGACGCGAGGTTTCAGGCGTCTATTGGAGGCCAGAAGATCTATATCCAGACAAACTGGGACGCGCCGATGGAAAAAATCATGGCGACGGACATCGTTACTCCAGGCCGGGATCACTGGAAAACGGTGGTGCCCGAGAGCAAGGCGCACATTGAAGGTTTGTCTCTGGTCGGGGGAAAGCTCTCGGTTTTGTACTCCCGAAATGCCAGCTCTGAATTGCAGGTATTTGATGCGAACGGGAAGCCCGTCCGCGAAGTTGCCATGCCCGCCATCGGCACGGCTCTTGGCTTGTTCGGTCGGTGGGCCAGCTCAGAGACTTTTTATTATTTCGCGTCCTACTTCGTGCCTGGAACTGTATACCGGTACGACCTGAACACTGGCGCGCAAAGCGTATGGTACAAGCCGGACGTGCCGGTCAAGAGCGATGAGTTTGAGGTTCGTCAAGTGTGGTTCAACTCGAAAGACGGAACACGCGTGCCGATGTTTGTGGCACACAAGAAGGGGCTGAAGTTGGATGGCTCCGCGCCGGCGCTCCTTACAGGCTAAGGAGGATTCAATGTCAGCGAGACTCCTTTCTTCAGTTCATCTGCCGTGGTGTGGATGGAGCAAGGAGGAATTTTCGCGGACGCGAACATTCGCGGAGGAGGCGAATTCGGTGAGAAGTGGCACCAGGCCGGCATGCATGAAAAGAAACAAAATGTTTTCGACGATTTCATTGCCGCGGCAGAATGGTTGATTGCCAGCCACTACACCAGTCCTTCCAAGCTTGCGATCCGCGGCGGGAGCAATGGCGGGCTGCTGATGGGTGCCATGATTACACAGCGGCCGGATTTATTCGCCGCGGTGCTGTGCCAATTCCCTCTTCTGGACATGCTGAGATACCAGAACTTTCTGGTGGCGCGGTATTGGATTCCTGAATATGGTTCGGCGGAAAGTGCCGACGAGTTCAAATACATTTACGCCTATTCGCCCTATCAACACATCAAGCCGGGGACGAAGTATCCCGCAGTAATGTTTGTTACCGGCGATTCCGACACGCGCGTGGCGCCGCTGCATGCGCGGAAGATGGCCGCGTTGATGCAGGCTTCTGCGGCTCCAGGGCGGCCCATCCTGCTTAAATACGATACGAAGAGTGGCCATTCCGGAGGAGACCCTGTGACGAAAACGGTTGAAGATGTCACGGACGAACTAAGCTTCTTGTTCTGGCAGGTAGGAGGAACGCCAAAGTAGTTAATTCCCTTCCCTTGGAGAAATTCGGAGCGGTTGAAGATTTCGCTTGACATATTCTTATATGGGAATATATTATTCCCATTCAGATGGGAAGGTGATAACGAACGTGCCGCGGGCCACAACCAATTCCGACGCTTTCAATGCCGTGGCCGAGCCGCGCCGCCGCCAAATCTTGACGCTGCTTACGATCCGGGAACATCCTGTGGGGGAAATTGTCATTGCCCTCCGTCTGGCCCAGCCCTCCGTTTCCAAACATTTGCGCGTTCTGCGCGATGTGGGCCTGGTTCGAGCGCACCGCAAGGGCCGCCGCGTGCTCTATCGCACCAACGCCGCCGCCATCCGCCCGTTGCATGAATGGACCAAGACATTCGAGCGCTTCTGGGAGCATCAATTGCTACGCATCAAGGAGCGCGCGGAGGCAACAACTCAGAAGTCTCATCCAGCATTGCCAAATCACAAGGAGGAAACATGAGTCCAGCAACGCCAGCACCAGCAGTTGAAAACCTGATCCTGAATATTTCGCAAGAAATTCAGGTACACGCACCGCTTGACGTCACCTTTGCCGCTCTGCTTGAACAGCTCGGCCCAGCCGGTGACACACCGGAGGGCAAGCCCATGCCGATGAAACTCGAAGCTTGGCCCGGAGGCCGTTGGTATCGCGACCTGGGTGACGGCAATGGGCATTTCTGGGGGAACGTGCAAGCCATCAAACGGCCAACACTGCTCGAAATCAGTGGACCGCTGTTCATGTCATTTGCCGTCATATCCAATATTCAATACCGGCTGAGTGAAATCCCCGGTGGCACGCTCATCGCATTTCACCATTTCGCCCTTGGGGCAATTCCGGATGATTATCGGCAAAACATCGGCACGGGCTGGACGCACATCATCAACAACGTTCGCACACGCGCCGAAGCCTTGCGCGGAAAATAAATTACCGAATAATTTTGTTGAACAATTTGGCGCATGCAAAAACTGAGTCCTTGAGAGGAGACACAGAATGGTACCAATGGTCGAACCAATCTATAACGAATTCCGCGAGGAAATGCCCGCTACACGGCGTCTGCTCGAAAGGGTCCCTGCCGACAAGCTGGCCTGGAAACCGCACCCGAAATCCAGGTCGCTAGGTGAGTTGGCCACGCACGTCGCGAATATCCCAGGAATGGTCGAGCGAATTGCCAATCAGGATGAGTTTGCGCCGGGAAGCATCGCGCTGGGGACGATGAACAGCGTGGAAGAAATACGTGCCGCGTTTGAGAAAAATGCCCGCGCCGGAGAAGAAACCCTGAGCAATATGACCGAGAAAACCGCTTCAGGCAGTTGGCGGCTGGTTTTCAAAGGGAAAGAGATCTTCAAGAAGCCGCGCGTCGAGGTGTTGCGAACGAATGTGTTGAATCATTTGTATCATCATCGCGGGCAACTGGGGGTTTATCTCCGTTTGTTGGATGTGCCGGTTCCTGTAGTTTATGGACCAACAGCGGACGAAAATCCCTTCCTCTAATAACAGCCGTCGAGTTCTTTCTACGCCCGAAGATCATCGAAGGCGGCCGAGTTGGCCGCCTTCAATTTGTCCGCTGATTCCCTTTTCTCAAATACGGATTGATTTCCTTGACCCCAGCGTGGCGCGTAAGTATGCTCCGCGCAATCCTAGTCGTATGCCCTGACACCCGGCCCTGGAACAGGAACTCCAATCTCGAGGAGAACTGCGCATGGGGAAAATGTACGCGGTCGTCGTTGGGTTTGTTCTGCTCTTGGTCGGGATCATCGGGTTTGTGACAGGTGACGCAGGAATAATGGGATTGCACTTCAGTCTTGCCCACAACGTCATTCACGTGGTCAGTGGATTGGTCGGCCTGGGGGCCGGGTTAGGAGCCGGCGAAAAAGGCGGGCGAGCGTTCGCCCAGGTTTTTGGAGTTGTCTATACGATTGTGGCGATCATTGGATTTGTCGGCGCGCCGCAAATAATTGTGGATATGTTGAATCTGAACCTGCATTACAACTTGATTCACCTGGTCGTTGGGGTGCTCGGGTTGGCAGCGGGATTCATGGGAGGCAGCGCCCGGGCTGGGTCTTGATGGGATTATGTGCGTCGATGGTCTCAGCGCGGCTCCCGCGAAGTGGAGGGAGCCGGGCTTGTTTGAAGGTCTCTCAGCAGGAGTTCATGCTCACATCTTGGCAACTTGCGCTGGACGTGACATGATGCGCTTCATTCAGCGCTGAACTCTGGAGAATCATCCAACATGAAACGCCATGCCCTTGTTATTTGTGCCGCGCTGGCTCTCGCGCCAGTAATTTCTGCTCCATTGGACGGCGCTCAGTCGAAGCGCGCAATGACCTTCGACGACCTCATTTCCATGCAGCGTGCCAGCGATCCGCACGTCTCACCCGATGGAAAGTGGGTGGCCTTTACGGTGGCCACTCCCGATAAGGAAGCTAACCGCAACGCATCGAATATCTGGATGGTTCCCGCGAATGGGGGCGCGACTAAGCAGCTGACAAGCAGCGGACATGATTCCACGCCCCGCTGGGCACCCGACGGAAAGCGCATCGCATTCATTTCTTCCCGTGATGGTGAGGCACAGATTTATTTCATTGCCGTGGAGGGAGGCGAAGCGTCGCGCGTGACCAACATCGCCAGCGGAGTTGATAATTTCCTTTGGGCGCCGGATGGCAATTCGCTGGCTTTCACTTCGGGCGTTTTCCCCGATTGCAAGGACGATGCTTGCAACAAGGCCCGCATCGATGCTGCCGCGAAGAGCAAGGTCAAGGCGCATGTGGCTGAGCACCTGCTCTACCGGCACTGGACACATTGGAACGACACCCGCCGGAGCCATTTATTTGTCATGCCGGTGGATGGCGGTGCGCCGCGCGACCTGATGCCGAGCGCTGACTACGATGCCCCTCCCGATTTTCGTGGAGAGGCAGCCGACATTGCATTCGCTCCGGATAGCAAGGAACTCTGTTTTGTTGCGATCACCGATCCCATGGAGGCAGTCAGCACGAATGGCGACCTGTTCATCGTCCCTCCAGATGGCTCGGCTGGCCCCAAGCGAATCACGGAAAATCCGGGCTATGACGGGCACCCCGTTTATTCACCCGACGGAAAAACAATCGCCTATCGCGCGCAGCTTACCGCTGAAGATGAATCCGACCGCTGGCGGCTGTTCATTTACGATCGCGCGAGCGGCCATCGCACAAATCTGACGGAGGGGTTCGACCGCAGCGTGGACAACCTGATCTGGTCGCCAGACAGCCAGACTATTTATTTCACGGCGGAGGAGCACGCCGAAGCCCCAATCTATGCCATCCCGGCACAGCAGGGAGCAACACCTCGCACGATTATCGGCGAAGGATTTAACACCGAACTCTCTTACAGTGGCGCCGGGCGAATGTTTGTTTTCACCAGGTCGACTCTGATGGCCCCCTCTGAGGTTTTTACTACCGGCTCAGGCGGAGGGCGCGTCAGGCAAATAACGCACATTAATGATGCGCGGCTCGCGCCACTTGATATGGCCAAGCCCGAATGGTTCTGGTTTGACGGAGCCGGCGGAGCAAAAGTTCATGGCGCGATCATTCGACCGCCGCATTTTGATGCGTCCCATAAATATCCGACAGTTCTGCTGATTCACGGCGGCCCACAAAGCGCGTGGGATGATAGTTGGACCTATCGCTGGAATTCTGAGCTTTTCGCTGCGCCCGGATACGTAATTGTAATGATCAATCCGCGCGGCTCGACGGGCTACGGACAGAAGTTCACCGACGAAATCACCGATGACTGGGGCGGCAAGGTTTACGAGGATCTGATGAAGGGACTGGACTACGCAATCGCCACCTACAAATTCATTGACGCCGATAAAGTTGCCGCTGCGGGCGGTTCTTACGGCGGATACATGGTGGATTGGATTGCCGGACACACCGGCCGCTTCAAGGCGCTCATCAGCCACGCGGGGCCTTACGACAAAGTCAGTATGTACGGCGCCACGGAAGAGTTGTGGTTCGAGGAGCACGACATGGCCGGCACTCCGTGGACGAACCCGGGAAGCTACCGCAAGTGGTCGCCTTCGACCTATGCCGGGGATTTCGGCAAGTATAAAACTCCAACTTTGGTGATTGACGGTGAAATGGATTACCGCGTCCCCTATACACAAGGGCTGCAATTTTTCACGGCGCTCCAGCGACAAGGCGTACCCTCAAAGCTGGTTATCTTCCCAGACGAAGGCCACTGGATTCTGAAGCCGCAAAACAGCGAATTCTGGTACAAAACGTTTTTGGATTGGCTGGCGAAATACTTGAAATAGAAATTTTTAGCTTAAGTTTCAGTGCTTACCGCGAGTGAACAGCCCCACTCCAATCCGCGCCTGAATCGTGTTGATACCCGGATTGGGTGAGACCAGGCCGGCATTGGAGATGTGCTCATAGCGGATTTCGACGCTCCAATTGAACCGGTCGCCGAGAAAATGCAGCCCTGCCGCCGCTTGGGGAGTGAAATTCACTCGCGAAGTTCCCGTCGGCACGGTCATATTCGAGAAGAGCACGCCACCGGCAGTTTCAATGTAAGGCACGACTCGCCCACCTGTATCGAAATTCCATTTGAGAACAACGGGATCGAAGGAGGCGCCGAAGGCGTTGTGCCCAGGCTGGAATACATAAAACACGGGGATTAAGTCTGCGGCGTACTCAATTCTCCCACGCAGAAAGCCCGGGCCGTGCGGCTTCGTAAGTATGAAACCCAGGCGCCCTCCAAAACTCCAAGCGGCATCGCCCGACGTGCTTCCAGAAACAGCGTGGCTCCCGCTGGTCCAGAGCTGAAATTCGTGCCCGCCTTCTTCCGGGCCGGCCTGGGAGCGGGCAGCCGGAGAGACAAAGAGCAGCGCCAGAAGCGCGATTAAGAATATTTTTGCTTTCACGATTCCTCCTGAGCTCTTGCTAAAGATGACGGCGTTGTATAAGAGAGTAGGCAAGATACCGGATATTTTGCCGTTGGGCAATCGCGGCAAGCTTTACTGGTGGATTTCACGGGCACGTGGCGCTGACACCTGACTCAACTGAGAGCGAGGAGATGCTTGAAGTGCTTACGGTTCTCGCGCATACAAGACCGGAGCTAGTGTCTATCAGCAAATGAATTTTTTCTCCGCCAACAACAGCGTATTATTCTTCTCGACAAAGTGAACCCCACTTCACAATCAGAGTTTGCCTCCAATTCAGGCGCTCGCGAATTCTCCCTGCGCGAGCGATTCCTGCTTTGGCTCATCTCTTGGAGCGCTTACCTGTTGGTGAGGCTGGTCGGTTCCACGCTGAGATTTCAGGTCACGCTGGAAGAAGGGTCGCTCGCCGATGGCGCGCAGCGCGCCCTTCCGGGGATTTATTGCTTCTGGCACCGGGCCATGATTCCCGCCGCCTACCACTTTCGCAACATGCAGATCGCCATCATGATCAGCCGCAGCTTTGATGGTGAGTGCATCGCCCGCATCGTGGAAAAGCTTGGCTTTCGGCCTGTCCGCGGGTCGAGCTCGCGTGGAGGTGCCGGCGCGCTGATGGGAATGCGACAGGAAATGGAAAAAGGTCATCCGGCGGTGTTCACTGCTGATGGACCGCGCGGGCCGTTGTACGTGGCTAAGCCGGGTGCGGTCCTTTTGGCGAGGAATACCGGCTACAAAATTTGCTGCTTTCACGTCGCCCTGGAAAGGGCCTGGATCCTGAAGTCCTGGGATCGGATGATGATACCCAAACCTTTTTCTCGTGCTTCGTTTTACATCACCAGCCCTCTTGCGGTTCCGCAGAACGCGTCCGATGACGAACTAGAGGTGTGGCGCATAAAAATGCAAACCGATCTGGATCGCGCCCGAAAGAAAGCAGAGGAAAAACTCGGCCTGAAATGATAATGATCACGGAACTGCGTCAGTCGCTCCACGAGAAACGCTAACGCGTGCACCCCGCACCATCGGCAATCGTTGACTCCCTTTGGGCCGCATGCAAATGTGTCCAAAACTATGTCCGTTCTGAGGGTAAATGTCTTAGAATCAGTATGGTTAGTGCGCCCGTAGCTCAGTCCGGAAAGAGCGTCTGCCTTCTAAGCAGCCGCAAATTCAATCCAAGTCGTTGCTTCGGTTGCGCTTACGAGTTTCGGGCCATCCTTGTGCTGCTCTTAAGTTGCACCAACAGTTAGTGAAAGTCGGCGTATCAATCCTCGCCGCGCTCGCTCCGAAGGGCGCGCCAATCCGCATAATGATTCCTAATGAGACCTAGAAAACGCTCAATGCTCGACGTGCTGCAAATCCACCGCTTTCGCAAGACATGCGCGACCTGCTGGCAAGTCCGGCGTCTCCGTCATAATTGTTGGAGAGTGGCACGAATTTGGGAGCACGAACTTGATGACGCCCCGGAGAGGATGTTTCGCAATCAAAGGTCAGCCCTGAGCCGATTGCTGACTTGAGATTTCGCCCATGGGTAACAGAGACAAACACAGTCGAGAGAAGATAAAACCGGGGACCTGAGGGACGAAGCGCAGCTTGCTTGCAAAGCATGGTAGTATCGCTCCCCCCGATGCGCTCCGAAATGGAATTGCGTCTGAGTAAGAATGCTCCGACTGCGGTCACAGACGCAAACGAGATTCGTGCAGCATATGATGAGCTGGCCCAGCAATTGCGGAATCGGGCGCAGCGTTTCTCCCGCACGGTCGGTTGGCCCAGCGGCCACAGGAAAGTTATTGTTTTCTGGCATGAGCGACATCGCTTCTGGGTTGCTCTCTCTCCTACAATGGACCCTAACCACTACTGGCTTGGATTTGGCCTCCAAGACCCTGCGAGACACAAAGCGATGAATATCACCTGTGAGGTCAACCCACCCCGGAAGGGTGTTGACCGGCGATGTGCGGGTGTTCTGCTGAGAGATTCAGCAGGGGGTATTCTTCTCGGCCACAGCGGCAAGGTTGGCGGGGGCCAAAAGGGCGTCGGAAAAAAGGCATTCCTTGAAAAATACCGAGGGAAAACCCAGCGAATTGCATGGACCGATGGGAAAAAGACAACCACAGGGGAGGTTGTCGTGTTCGGCAGGATTGGCGCCCCCAATTTCTTGAACAGTTTGGGTAGGTTTATTGTAGATGTCGACAGCTTCAAGCAAGGCATAAAGGGCCTGCCCAACACGAGCGCATTGTTGACGAAAGCAGAGAAGACGGCCAAATCAGAAGCGGAGTTCAACCCGGAGAATCTACTAGATTCAAGACGAAAGGTTATTGCGAGCATTGTCTCGCGGCGTGGCCAACCTGCATTTAGGAAAGCGTTGTTGAGTGAGTATGGAGGTCGTTGCGCGGTCACTGGTTGCAATTGCCCGGAAGCGCTCGAAGCAGCACACATTCGACCCTATTTAGGTGAGGAAACAAACCATATAACCAATGGACTCCTCCTGCGAAGCGACCTGCATACGCTATTCGACCTTCAAAAAGTTAGCGTATCCGGCGATTATACCCTGCTGGTTTCAAAAGAACTTATGAGTACAGTCTACGGAAAGTTGCACGGAAAGAGTTTGCGTTTGCCCAGAAACCCCGACCGACGGCCAAACCTCAAGGTGCTTGCTGAGCACAGAGCAGGAATGAAAGGGGCTACTGATAAAAAATAGAAGCTGTCGGCGCGGCAACACAAACTGCGGAGTGCCTACACCCCAATACCTGCGATGGATTTTTACATTGCCCGCCAAGTTGGTGGGTTCCCACCACCTACTCCTCAGCGGAAGCCAGAGGCCGCAGAGAGAATCGAACTATCTTTACAGGCAAACTGCCAAAGTGTTAAATTCCAATTCTTACCCAGCACTCTAACTTTCCTAACTCGCAGCTTTTCTGGCTCCCGCTTTCACCTTTGCCCATCGTCTTTTCGCGGCTGCCGAAATCTTTGCCCTTGCGGCTCCCGATAGGACTCTCTTCCGTGCTTTGCCTAGTTCGTCACTCGCAGAATGGCCAAGAGCCTCGGCTGCGGACTTCAGTCCCTCCAATCGTCGCTGAAGCCTGCCGACTTGCTTTTCGAGCTTCCGATGCTCACGTCTGATTGCTGATAGGATGTTCATTCCAGA
>Ga0209415_10008816_pt1 | contig 17431 bp, 15 predicted proteins | sample PeaSoiSIISIP2007_FD_187696 | JGI IMG/M metagenome (GOLD analysis project Ga0209415, IMG submission 187696) | Peat soil microbial communities from Weissenstadt, Germany - SII-SIP-2007 (SPAdes) (version 2) | ecosystem: Environmental > Terrestrial > Soil > Wetlands > Peat | place: Germany... | reverse complement strand
TCCCCGTAACTTTGACGAAGCCGATAGTAGAGGTGCCCGTTCTCGGTGCTGTCCCAGATTCCCCACTCTGTGATCCAAAGCAGCACCGGCATTCGAAATGAAATGGACTCAGCGATCCAACGCGCGAAATAGAAGAACGTATGAGGCCCCGAAGGAAACAAAACGCGGGCGCCGTTGACACCGGGAATAGCGTCCGGCTTCTGCCGATTACGGCCCTTCAGCCACTCTTCGCACTCTGACTGTGTGTAGAATCGCATCGGACACCTTTTCCTTGCTTCTGACTATCCGCGCTTCTTTCCGCCGAAGGGACGCCCGCCGCCTGGCCGCGAGCCGCCGCGTGCGCCTTGGCGTGGAGGTCCGCCGAATCGTCCCGGTCTCGCGCCAAACGCGGGTTTTCCGCCGCCGAACCCCGGCTTCTTCCCGCCGAAGTTTCTTCCCTGTCCTCGGAAGGCGGGAGCGCCCTGGCGCGGCGCGCGATTGTCTCCGCGCGGGCCATCCACTCTGGGACTCTCCGGTCTGGCGTCGGGCTTAGAGCTGGGCCCTTCGAACCTTGTTTCGGCGCGCGGGTGTTCGGCGCGCGGACGAAAGGGCTTTGCACCGCCCGCGCCGGAGTTGCGAGCTCCGCCTTCGCGGAACGGCTTGCGCGCAGCATCGAATCCTGCGCCCTCGCGATGGCGCGGCGGTGCGCCACCGAAGCTAGGCCGATCGGGTCTGGGTCGGTCAGGTCGGGGCCGGTCAAAGCTGGGCCGATCGGGTCTGGGTCGGTCGAATTTGGGCCGGTCGAAGCTGGGCCGGTCGGGTCTGGGTTGATCAGGTCTGGGCTTGGCGCCGGGGAACGGCGGCCTCGCGGGACGATCGGCGAACCCGCCGCGCTCTTCGCCGCGTTGCCCGCGATCTTGGCGCGGTCTGACAAACTCGCTGCGGCGGAAACCGCCTCCGCGCTCGGGGCGGCCAGGGAAGGGCTTTCTATCGCCCTGCGCAAACGCCTCGCGCTGGCGAAATGGCTTGCTATCGCTCTTGCCAAATCGCGTGGCTGCGCGTTCCTGGAAGGGCCTGCTGCCGCCCTTGTTCAACCCTCCACGCTCGCTGCGCTCCAGGAACGGCCTGCTGCTCGGGCCAAATCCCTCGCGTGGGCGCTGCACAGACTGTCCGCGCTCCCGCTGGCCAAACTCTCTTGCGCCGCCGCGCGGGCCGCGGCCCTCATCGCGATGGCGCTTCTCTGGTGCTCGTCCCGCGTCTTTGGGCGGCATGCGGTCCGCGTGCAGACGCCGCGGCTTGATCTTGCCTTCGGCAGCGCGGCGCAGCGCATTCAATTCATCGGCGCTCAGTTCGCGCATCTTCCCCGGCTCTACGTCGAGCACGAGCGGTCCGTAGCCCACGCGGCGAATCTTCTCGACGAAGTGGCCGACAGCGGCGAACATTTTGCGCAGTTCGCGATTGCGCCCTTCGATGAGAACGACTTCAAACCAGGGATTGTCGCCGACGCGCACTTGGTGCACGCGTGCCGGGGCGGTCCGCACGCGCTCCGATCCCTCCTCGGCGCGCTCAATGGTGACGCCAGCGCGAAGCCGCTCCAATTCTTCCTCCGTCGGCCGCCCGGCGACCTTGACCAGATACGTTTTCTCGACGCCGGAGCCGGCTTTGGTGAGCAGGTTTGCCAGCTCGCCGTCGTTGGTCATCAAAAGCAGGCCTTCGCTTTGGTAGTCGAGGCGGCCGACGGGATAGAGGCGTTCGCGCATGCCGGCAAAGAACTGCATGACGGTTGGCCGGCCCTCGGGATCGCTTACCGTGGTGACGAAGCCGCGCGGCTTATTGAGCAAGAAATAGCGATGCCGCTCGGCTCCGTGCAAGAGCTTTCCGTCGACGCGAATGTGATCGCGCGCGGGATCGGCCTTGGAGCCAAGCGTGGTGACCACCTGGCCATTGACTATCACGCGGCCCGCCACGATCATCTCCTCGGCGTGGCGGCGGCTGGCGATGCCGGCCTGCGAGAGAATCTTTTGCAGGCGCTGCGGGTTGGCGGGTTGGGGCGGCGCTGGGGTGGCGGCATCGGGCTGGGCGGAATCGACGCCCTCGGCTCGATGGTACGACTCGGTTGCCTCCGCGGCAGCCTCCAGGCCCGGACCGGCTTCGAGGATCGCATCGGACGCCTCGAGGTGCGTCCCTTCGCGAAATGCGTCCATCTCGGCGTTGGCCAGCGAGTGAGAGGCGGACTCTGCCTCGCCTTCGGGCAGCTTCTTCCGCGATCGCGTGCTGCCCGCCTTCTCTTTCGGCGCGGTCTTCGCTGCCGGTTCTTTTTTCGCGCGGGATGATGCAGGCTCAGGCTTCTTGGCGCGAGGCGTTTTCTTGCTCTCGTCCGCGGCAGCGGTTCTCGCCTTTGGCCCGGCGGCGGCTTTTGTTGGTTTCGCCGCGGTTTGCGGGCGAGCTTTCTTCGCGGCGGTCTTTTCGACCTGCGCCGCGCGTTTTGGCGCGCGAGTGGATGCAGCCGGCGCCTTGGCGGCCGATTTCGTTTTTTCCTTCATGGGGAATGCCTCGGTTCTTACCTGCAATGCGATGGCTTACTGCGCGCTCGGCGTTTCCGCAGCGCTACTTGAGCTGGGCGCGCCGCGCTCTGCGCCGTCTGAGGGGTTTGATTGCAGCTCGTTGCCGGCAGCCGGCTCAGGAGCTACGGCCTCGGCCTCTTCGAGCTCAACGTTTGGGTCTTCAACGCTCGGGTCGGGGGTGAACTCTTCGACTTCGCCGCTTGCCGCACCCGCTTCTTGCGGAGCTTCGTCGGAGTCCAGCTCGCTGGCCGCCATCTTCTCGAACTCTTCCATCGAGGGCAGCTCGGAGACGTCCTTGAGTCCGAAACGGAGAAGGAACTCGCGCGTGGTCTTGTAGAGAATGGGCCGGCCGACCACTGGTTTACGCCCGGCGGTCACGATGAGCTTGCGCGCCAAGAGCGAGCCGAAGACGCCGGACGAATCGACGCCGCGAATCTCGTTGACCTCGGGCGCGGTGACAGGCTGCTTGTAGGCGATGACGGCCAGGGTTTCGAGCGCCGGCAATGACAGCTTGAGCGGCGGCTTTTGGCCTTTGACAAACGCGCGCACGGCGTCGTGAAACTCGGGCTTGGTGGCCATGCGGTAGCCGCCGGCAATTTCGCGGATCTCGATGCCGCGGCCTTCGGCCGCGTAGTCGGCGACCAGCTCGGCCAGGAGCTGCTTGATTGCGGCGCGCGCCTCGCGCTCGCGTTGCTTAGCGGCCTGTTTGGCGGCCGCCTCGCCCTCCGCCTCAGGCTCGGCCATTGGCTCAGGAGCTGCTTCTTCGCTCGCTTGCTCCGCAGGCGCCGAGCTTTCGGTCTCGGCCGGCGCGCCGCTGGTGACAACCGCGGTGCTCGATTCATCGCCCGCGACTATGGCCGGCGACGCGGCCAGCAACGCGGCCGGTTCGGTGGTTACCGTTTCCGCGATGGGCTCCAGATAAGGAAACGCGTCGTTGAGTTGCGCCGCAGCCGCGCCTACCGGCGCGTCCTGCGCAGTTGCGGCCGCCGCCTCGCGCTCCGCACTCCACTGCAGGGCTTCCTCGGCGAAGATCGCCGTGAGCTGCGCCAGAGTCACCGGTTCCTCGGCCGCATAAATCACTGCTTCGAGCTTTGCTTTCAGGCTCATTCCGTGTCGATCACCATTCTGTATGGTAACGGATTGAGCGAGCCTTCGGGCGTCTCTGCCGACTGGCTTTCCGCGCGCAGAAGAAAGGCGCTCGCCGAAGTGAGCGCCTTTTGCAGCCCAGACTTGCGGGTGGCGATACAACAGACCGAAAACGCGAGGAACCCGGTTGCGAATTGCCGGTCGGTGAATGTGCGGGCGAGGACGTCCGCACGACAGCCGGCCAGGAGGCCTGCGCTACAACCGCGATCAGTGGGCGATTTGGCGGAAGAGGTAGAACAACCCTCCGGAGAGCAGCGCCGCGGGCCGGGAAGGAGTCGCCCTAACCATATCAATGGCTTCAACCTGAATGAATCGCTACTCCGGCAACTTTGCCATCCCGCTGATCCTGAAACTGCCCGTCACCGCAGGCGCTCCCGCGTCGGGCTGACCGCCGCCGACGGTTACTGTGTACGCGCCCTCGGCCACGATCGGTTCGCCGGCTTCGGTCACCATGCTTAGGTCGCGCGGCTTGAGCTCGAAGCGCACCGTCTGGCTCAGTCCCGGCTCCAGGTGGACACGCTCGAATCCCCGCAGCGCCCGCAACGGCGCTCCGGGAACAGCCGGGAAAGTGAGATAAAGCTGCGCTACCTCGTCGCCAGCCACGGCGCCTGTGTTGGTCACTGTCGCTTCTACGACGGCGGCGTCTCCCGCATTCACAGGAAGTCCGGGGACTTTCAGATGGTCATAGGAGAACTTCGTATAGCTAAGCCCGTAGCCGAAGGGATAGAGCGGCGTTCCCGTGAAGTAGCGGTAGGTACGGCCCTTCATGGCGTAGTCCTCAAAGGGCGGCAACTGGTCGACGCCTTTGTAGAAAGTGACCGGCAGCCTGCCGGCCGGATTGTTTTTGCCGCTGAGCGACTCGGCCACGGCAGTTCCACCCTCCTCGCCGGGATACCAAGCGTCGAGAATGGCGTTGGCGTGTTCATTGGCCCAGTTCACCGCCAGCGCGCTGCCGTTGGTGAGCACGAGGACCAGCGGCTTTTGTGCTTTGGCTAATGTCTCGAGCAGTTCCTGCTCCGGCCGCGGCAGATCGAGGCTGGTGCGATCGCCGCCGTTGAAGCCCGGCTCGTCTACTTTCATCTCCTCGCCCTCTAGCTCGCTGGTGATGCCCACGACCGCCACGACCGCGTCGGCGTCGCGTGCGGCCGCGGCCACCGCCGGATCGACGCTGCGATCGATCTTGGCCCACATCAGCTTGATGCGCGGCGCCGCATTGCCGGTTCTCTGGTACTCCACTACCACCGGATAGGGCTCGCCTGCTTCCAGGTGCACTTTGCCAGCGTGCGTTTCAACGCCGTGCGGATAGTTCGCCTTCACGACCAGCTCGCCGGCGAGAAACACTTTGAAAAACGCATCCGTTTCCACGCCGAAGTTGTAGTCGCCCGTCTCTCGCGGGGTCAGCGTCGTTTCCCAACGGGCCGCCAGCGGCTTGGCGTGCTCGACGGCGGCCGGCAGCGGCTGAGCGGCAACGTCGATCCCCGGCTCGATGCGCGTGGCCAACGCCCGGGCCGTGATATTCGCCATCTCGTTCGAAAAATTCACAATGTTCTGGCTGAAATATGTCGCCTTTGCCCCGGGCTTGCCGTCCATTGAGAGAAACACGTCCGGAACTGGCACGGCGTGCTTGCTTAGGAATCCTGTGCCTTGCATGTAGCGAATGGTGTCGCCGGCGAACTCCTTGCGGACGCCTTCGAGAATCGACACCGTGTGCGTGGGAATTCCGTTGTAGTTGCCGAGCAGCACGCGCGTCTGCTCCGCCAGCGGCCCCACTACCAGAATTTTCTTTCCGGTGGTTTTCAGCGGCAATGTTCCATCGTTCTTCAGAAGTACCATGGCTTCATCGGCCAGCTTGAGCGCCAGGGCGCGATGGGCGGCGCTGTTGAGCTCGCTCGGATCGATTTTTGAATAGGGCACCATGGCGGGCGGATCGAACATGCCCAGCTTGATGCGCGCGATGAAGAGCCGCGTCAGCGCCCGATCGATGTCGCTCTCCTTCAGGTAGCCCGCCTTCACGGCGTCGAGGTACGGCCGGTAGTCGTGGTCGTCGGTAACCTTGGCGCGGAAATCGATGCACTCGTTGTCCATGCCGCGTTGGAGGCTGATGGCCGAGGCTTGCGCCTGGGTCGGCTCGAAGTGGTGGCCGGTGAAGATATTGCGCACCGCTTCGCAATCGGAGACCACGTAGCCCTGGAATCCCCATTTGCCGCGCAACTGGTCTTCAAGCAGAAACTCATTCGCGCAGGCCGGCTGCCCATTGATGCTGTTGTAGGCGCACATAACGCTGCCGGCCTTGCCCTCCGTCACGGTGGCGCGAAATGCGGGGAGGTAGGTGTCGAGTTCGTCGTGCTTGCTGACTGCCACGTCGGCCACGTGCCGCGTGGGCTCCGGACCCGAGTGCACGGCGTAGTGCTTCGGCGTCGAGATCACACGGTAGTAGCGCGGATCGTCGCCCTGCATTCCCCGTACGAAGGCCACGCCCATCTTGGCAGTCAAGAACGGATCTTCTCCGTATGTCTCCTGGCCGCGGCCCCAGCGCGGATCGCGAAAGATGTTGATATTCGGCGCCCAGAAGTCCAGCCCGTAAAAGATTGGCGTACTGCCGCCATTTTCGGCCGCCGAACGCGCGTGCACGACGCGCGCCTCGGTGCCGATGGCCGCGCCCATCTCGTGAATGCGCGCGGGATCGAAGGTGGCGGCTAGCCCTATGGGCTCGGGGAACTCGGTTGTGCCCACCATGTTGGCCACGCCATGCAGCGACTCGCTCCACCAGTCGTAGCCGGGGACGCCGAGGCGGGGAATGGGCCGCGCCTGGTTCACGAGCTGGGTAGCCTTCTCATCGAGCGTCATGCGCATCACCAGGTCTGCCGCGCGCTGCTCCGGGGGCAAACTCGGATCGAGATACGCGGGCTTTGCCGCATCCTGCCCGCGCATAGCAGCCGCCGCGCACAGCGCCAGTAGTCCAACCGCAAACACTCGCCGCGCCAACGCCGGCATCAATATGTTTTTCGCCTCGCGATCCATTCTTCCCCACTTCCGAGCCAGACTGTGGAGCGGTTTTATTGTTCCGCTGCCTTCGGTGAGACTCTAAAAGGCGTCAATTCGCTGTGTCAAACCGGTGACTCTCAACTTCAAGATTGTTCTTACCTCCCGCGCCGCGAGCGCCGGGACGATCGCGTGACAGCGGATTCCGACCGCGCATAGGTTTCGCCGCGCCCCTACGGGGCTCGCAACCTCTTTTGGGCGCTGTCCCAGGGTTTCGTCCGCCGCGGCGGACTCCACCCTGGGCTACTCTCGCGTCGTCCCTCCGGGACGAAAGCTCCGCAGCTTAGCCATGATTCCGAAGAGAATGCAAATCCGTTTGGGCGGTAATCGCTGGAAGGAAGCTTTCTTGTGAATTGCCCTGCCGCGAAACGGAGCTAACTCTGCAGCTCGGCTGACACCGCACGATGTAACCTTTGTCTCCCATCCGCCGTACACTTCAACAGAAAGGGAAGCGAAATGCCGGATCGGGCGGAGAGCGTTCCCGAGGCCATTCTCGGGACCGTACTTGAGCGGTTCCGGCGTGGCGATCTCGACGCCTTCGAGGCGCTCTTTCGCGAGCATCAGCGCGCCGTCTACGGCTGGATTCTGCGTATGATTCGCGACACAGGCGCCGCGGAAGATCTCACGGTCGAGTCGTTCCTGCGCATGCATCGCGCCTGCGCCAGCTTCGATCCCGCGCGGCCGTTCGCACCATGGGCGCGGCGCATCGCCACTCGCATCGCGCTCGATTGGCTGCGCGCCCGGCCGCCGGAAACCGAGCTCGGCGACGAGATCGTGGCCGCTCTTCCGGCTTCCGGGCGGTCCGATCCCGGCGTTGTCGCGGAGATCCGCGCGAAGACCGCGCAGGCCTTGGCCCGGCTGCCGCCCCGCCTGCGCATCGCGGCCGTTCTCTCGCTGGTCGAGGAGCAGCCGCACAAAGAGGTTGCCGCGGCGCTCGGCATCTCCGTCACCGCCGCCAAACTGCGCGTGTTTCGCGCCGTTCGATTGTTGAGAAAGGACCTGGAACGACAGGGAATCACGCCATGACCGCACAGAGAGCGAAGCAAGTGGAAGAGGAACGAGTGAAGGAACTGCTGAAGCAGGCGCTGCCGCCAGTGGCTTGCGATGCCGAACCCGCCCGCGATCTGTGGCCCGATGTATTGCGCCGCCTTGATGCGGAGCCCGCGCCGAGCCGCGCGCTGCCCGCAAAACTTCCGTGGTTCGACTGGGCACTGATTGGCGGGCTCGTCGTCTTCGCCGTGTCGTTCCCGGCCACGATTCCGGTGTTTCTCTACTACTTGTGAATGGTGGTTCGTGGTTCGTGATTCGTGAAAGGAGTCCCACTATGGTTGCTCACCGTTACCTTCGCGCCTATCTGGCTGGAGTGTTTGTTCCCACGCTGATCCTGCCGCTGTTCCTCACGGCGTTCGTGGTGATCCGGCTCGTGTTCCAGATCCCGGTTCCTATTGAGCGCGTCATCATCTTTCCCACCGCGCTTCTTCCCGTTGCGTGGGGTTTGTGGAACGCACTCTGGCTGGGATCGCACACTCGAACGCATCTCGGTCTTGGTCCGCATGGCGCAATTCTGGCGATTCTGGTCGTGCCCTTCGGCGCAGTCGTCGCCGGTCACCTCGGCATTCTCGCCTTCGACGCCACCGGCGTGTCGAAGCTCGGCATCCATCTGCCTTACGCGCTGGTTGCCGCCGGCCTTTGCTGCTTTATCGCCGTCTACTATCTGGTCTGGAAGTACATCGTGGGCTTCATCAATGGTGTGCTGGGCATCGCACCGTAGCTGGATGCCGGCAGTCGATGGAGGAAAGGAGAACGGAGATGTTTATCCTGATACGCACACTCACTTATGCCTCGCTTTTCATTGGATTCGTGCTGATTTACCTTCCGGCGCGAATCCTTGCGTGGGCAGGCATCGCGAGGCAGGCGAACTTCGCTTGGCCGCAGATCGCCGGCCTGATCGTGGGAACGCTCGGCGCCGCGCTTGCACTCTGGTGCGTGGGTGCTTTTGCGTTTTTCGGCAAGGGCACCCCGGCGCCATTCGATCCGCCGCGCCGCTTGGTGATTCGCGGGCCGTATCGCTGCGTCCGCAACCCTATGTATATTGGCGCCGCTCTAGCTCTAGCCGGCGCCGCGCTCTTTTATGTGGCGATGCCGCTTTTTCTGTTCGTCTGCGGATTCCTCGTCGTCACGCATCTCTTCGTGACGATCTACGAGGAGCCGGCCCTGCGCCGCAGCTTTGGTGAGGAGTATGAAGCGTACTGTCATCGCATCCATCGCTGGCTGCCGATTGCGGCGCGACGGCGCGCGTCACCAGCCGCCCAAGGTTAGCTGCGGCGTCTACACCAGCCAGAGGCTAAGAGCTTATTCCTCGCTGACGTGCGGCATGCGCACGATGCGCAGCAGCATGCCGCCGTCGAGCCAGTGCAGTTCGTCACGCTCGCAGGTGGACATGATGGCGTGCCCGCCGCCCAAATAGAAATGCGTGTCCATCGGCTGGCGGCACTTGGGGCAAACGATCTTGTTCTCGATGAGTTTCTCGTCAACCGGCCCGGGAAACTCCCTCTCCTCATGCAGTCCTCGCATCTTGTCTACGAGCGCGGCAAACGCGCCCATGGGAATCAGCAGGCCGTGGCACTTCTTGCATGAGTGCAGTTCAATGGTTGCCAGCACAGCGTGCCATAGAGGCGCTGCGCAGGTTGGGCAGGGCAGATCGCGCACCTCTTCGAGTAACTGCACGCCCGACTGATCGCTGGTGACGGTGACCATGACCTGACAGTAGTCGCAACGCAGGCTGGTGTTGCCGGGCGCCAGCTTCAGAGGCGCGCCGCAGGAAGGGCAGTTCATTGCTGCTTGCCGCACTCGGGGCAGAACTTGGCGACCGCCGGGACGGGCTTGCCGCAATCCATGCAGTACTTGGTTCCAACCGTGGCCACCATGCGCGCGTGCACCGGCACGGCCTGTCCTGAGGAGGTTTGGCTCATGAGGGCCTGCGCCATCGCCGCACCCGCGCCCAGCCCCACGCCCATGCCCGCGACGCCGCTGGGATTCTGCGCGGCTTCTTCGAGCGATTCCGCGGTTTCAAACTGTGTCAGCCGGCCGACGTCGCCGGCCATGCTCATGCCGATGCGCTGGTCGAGAATCTTCTGCAGCTCCTCGGGCAGGGACACGCTTTCGACCACGAACTGGCTCATGTCCAGGCCCAGCTTGGCGAAGCCCGGCATCATGGCGTCGGCGATCTTGTCGGCCAGGACCGTCTGATTTTGCGCCATATCGAGGAAGGAGATGTTGCTTTCGGCGAAGGCGCCCGCCATGCGCTCCACGATCATGGCCCGCAACTGATCCTCGAGATCGGCAACGTGGTAGACGTCGCGCGTGCCGCTCACCTGCGTGAAGAAGACCTTGGGGCTGGCAATGCGATACGCATAGGTGCCGTACGCCCGCACCCGCACCGCGCCAAATTCCTTGTCACGAATGGTGACCGGGGTCCCCGTACCCCACTTCTGATCGAGCTGCAGGCGCGTGGAGAAGAAATACACGTCCGATTTGAAGGGCGACTCGAAGTCCTTGGTCCAGTTCATCAGATCGGTGAGGATGGGCAGGTTGCGCGTGGAGAGCGTGTGCAAGCCCGGCCCGAAGACATCGGCGATGCGCCCCTCGTTGATGAAGGCCGCCATCTGCGACTCGCGCACCGTCAGTTGTCCGCCGCTTTCGATCTCCATGTCCTGCATCGGATAGCGGAATGCCAGCACGCCATCCTCTGTCTCGTTCCATTGGATGACGCTGATGAATTGTTTGCCGATGAAGTTGGCCAAAGGCACAGGCTCCTCCTAGTCGTTTATCCTCGCCCGCGATGGTAACACTGCCTCCGGTGCAGGGCACTCCCACTTTCGTCCGCGGAGTACAGGGAAAGCCAATAGGCAATAGGCATTAGGCAATAGTATCGATTGGTGCCTTGGATGCCTTGCTGATCGCCGATAGCTAACGGCTGAAAGCTAGAAGCCGGAGGCTAGCAGCTCTCTTTGAGGCGCTCGGCGTGCGCCGCCATCGCAGCCTGGATGGTGAGGGCGAGTTCCAGCGCGGCGCGGCCCTGGCGCACGGTGACGCGAGGTTCGCAGCGTGTACGAACAGCATTGAAGAAGGAAAGCAGCTCGAGCCGCAGCGGCTCGCCCGGGGTCACCTCTGGTTTGACGAAGCTCAATCCCGGCGCCGGACCCTGGTGCGGCCCCGGCCCGTAGGCCGAATCAGTCCCGGGCTCTTTGACAAATCCTCCAAGTCCCTTCATGATCGCCTTCAGCTTTTCGGGATCGCTCTTGGCGGCAAAGAACTGCCACATGAGCGTGGCTGGAACCTGGCCGGCTTCGGTCAGCTTTTGCATGGTCGCCGTCTCCAGCTTGCCCGTCGCCAGGAACTCTTGAGCCGCTTGGGCAATTGCCGCATCTGGCGAAGCTGCCGCGGGAGTCTGCCCTGCCTCGGCGCTATCGTCCATGCGAATCACCAGCACGTCGCGCCTGGCATAGTCGATGGAGACGTACTGCTTTGGCTCAAAAAAGCGCAGCTTCCTCACCCTCTCGGTGGAGATGCGCGACGCCGTGAAGTTGGCGACGCAGCCGGATTCGAACTCCACGCGCACGTTGGCGATGTCCACTTGGAGAGAGACGACCGGCAGCCCCACGGCGCGCACCTCGCGCACCGGCGACTTGGTGAAGGCGAGCACAATGTCGAGGTCGTGGATCATCAAATCGAGCACCACATCCACGTCGAGCGCCCGGGGCGTAAAGACGCTTAGCCGGTGCGCCTCGAAAAACATGGGCCGCTTCAGGGTCGGCTCGACAGCCAGCACTGCCGGATTGAAGCGCTCCAAATGGCCCGGCTGCACGATTCTCTTCTCGTTTTGGACGAGCGCATCCGCCTCAGCGAGCGTTGCCGCCAGCGGCTTTTCGATGAGCAGATCGAGCCCGGCGTCCAGCAGCACCGACGCCACTTCGTAGTGCTTCACGGTGGGCACGGCCACGCACGCCGCATCCAGCTTCAAATCGGCGCGGAGTAATTCGTCGATGCTGGCGAAGACTGGAATTCCGTACTGCTTGGCGGCCTCTTCTGCCCGCGCGGCATCTGGCTCAACAGCGGCCACTAATGCCGCGCCTTCACCGGCCGACTCGAGTTCGCGCACCACACGCAGATGATTGCGCCCAAAGGCTCCGGCGCCGGCCACCGCTACGCGCAACTGGCTTCCGCTGGCGATTTCGCCGCCTCTTCCTCTTATTCCTTGCCTTGCACGGCCTTCAGGCAGCGCGAGTAGAGCGCCAGGAGCTGGTTCACGTGCTCCTCGGGCTTCGGCGCGCCCGATCCGCTGAACCCGGCTGAGGGCGAAGCCAGCCTTCCCACGCCGGCCGACCCGGCCACGAATTTCATCAAGTCGAGCGCGATGTCTTCATTGCGCCGCGCACCAAGCCCCGCTAGTTCCGTTGTTTCCATGGGCACATTTCTCCGAAGTCCGATGCTAGCAGATGGAGCGGCCGGCGAGGTGCTAGCCGGCTTCGGCGGTCAGGGCAATCGCATGAAAGGCATTCGGGCGTTCTGAGCGTCCTTTGGCACCGCCCCTACGGGGCTTGCGCCCTTTCTTGCCCCCGATCCCCACGCTGAAGCGCGAAGCTAACAACCATTGCGCCTCCGGCGCGATTGAATCGGAACCCGATCCGTCAACAAATTCAATTCATGCGATTGCCCGGCTTCGGCGGTTTTGACGCGAGGCGCGGCAACTCCGCTACTCTAAATCACATGCTCGCGGCAATCATCTCCCTCGGCGCGAACCTTGCCGGCCCGGCGGGCACCCCAGACGCTACGCTTGCCGGCGCCCTTGGGCATCTCGCCGCGATCGGCCGCGTCGCCGCCTGCTCCTCGCTCTATTCCACCGCGCCGGTGGACCTGCTCCCCGGCATCGTTGACCAGCCCCGCTTCTTGAATGCCGCTTTGGTCCTCGAAACCTCGCTCTCGCCGCTTGAGCTTCTCGGCGCGCTCCTGACCATCGAAAAGGAATTCGGCCGCGACCGTATCGCCGCTATTCCCAACGGCCCGCGTACTCTCGATCTGGATATTGTTCTTTATGGCGACTTTGTTCTAAGCCAGGCCGCCCTTGACATCCCCCACCTGCGCTTCGCCGAACGGGCCTTTGTTCTGGTCCCGCTCACAGAAATTGCGCCGGACTTCCGCGATCCCCGCTCGGGCCGCACCGTGCAAGAATTGTTGCAGGTTCTGCGCAACTCACTTTTCCATTCCCCGGCCGATGCAACCGATGACGTGGTCAAAGTCGAAAGCGACCTGTGGCGCGCTGCTGTTGATGGCGTTTCTGCCGGCGGCGCTGCGCGCGCAAACACCGGCGGCGATTCCCCTCACCGTTGAAGATTCCACTGGCGCGGCGTTGGCCGGCGCGACCGTCTCGGATGCCGCGAATCGTCTGCTTGGACGAACCGACTCCTCGGGCGCACTCGCCGTCGCCTGCGCTCCGCCGTGCCGCATCATCGTCTCCACGGCGGGGTTTGCTTCGCAATCGCTCACCCTCGGCGGGCCCACAACCGTACGGCTGCAGCCCGCATCGGGCGCGGAGCAAGTCACCGTGACCGCCTATCGCGCTCCTCTGGGCGATCTGGAAAGCCCCGCGACCACTCGCGTCCTCAGTCAAAACGCTCTCGCCACTACCGCCGGCATCACACTCGACGACCAGCTCCGCCAGCTTCCCGGCGTCGAGCTGTTTCGCCGCTCGCCTTCGTTGGTGGCCAATCCTAGCTCGCAAGGCATCAGCTTGCGCGGCCTCGGTTCCACGTCGGCATCGCGCACGCTGGTCACCGAAGACGATGTGCCGCTGAACGACCCGCTCGGCGGCTGGATCCATTGGCAGGAGCAACCCGCGCTTTCCATTCATTCCGTTGAAGTCGTCCGCGGCGGCGCCAGCGACCTCTACGGATCGAGCGCCATCGGCGCCGTGGTCAACATCGTTCCGGTGCGTCCTTTGTCAAAAGAGTTAGAGGTGCGGAGCACCTACGGCGGCGAAGGCACCTACGACTCGAGCGCTCTGGCGCAGACGAGATTCGGCGTGTGGGGCCTGCTGGGCGCGGCGGGCATGCTCGGAACCGACGGCTACATTCAGGAGTCGCCCCTGCAGCGCGGGCCGGTCGACGAAGCGAGCAACGTCCATAGCCAAAACGCGCTGGTCGATTCCCAGTACACCCACGGGGCCGAAAATGGTCAGGGCGCGGACCACAATCGCGTCGCACTCCGGCTTTTCGCCCGGGCCGGCGGCTACAACGATCTGCGCCATAACGGCACGCCCTACCAGTTCAACGCAACGCGCCTCATCCGCTACGCCACGGGCGGCGATTGGACGAACGCGCACGGAGATGCTCTTGCGATTCGGCTCTACGGTTCCGACGAGCGCTTCCGCCAGACCTTCTCCAGCATTTCGAACTCACCGAACGCCGCCAACCCCACGTGCAGCTACCGCTGCGGCGAGACGCCAACGCGATTCTCCTTTGTGCCTACGAACGAACTGGGCGCCGCAGCGCATTGGAGCCAGCCTATCCGCGCGGGCCTGCTCCTGGTGGCCGGAGCCGATACGCGCGACGTGCGCGTGTGGGATCGCGAGCAAACCTTCGCTACAACCTCCAGCCCAGGGGCGGCACTGACCAATCTCCACGATCGTCAGCGTGACTCCGGCGCCTACGCCGAGCTAATGGCAACGCTTCGCGCCTGGACCTTCACTGCCTCCGGCCGCGCGGATTGGTACGAGAACTTCGATGGCCACACCGTGAAATGGACCGGTTCCTCATGGACTCCCGCCTCCACGCAGCCTACGCAGCAATCGGAAACACTGTTCGATCCGCGCATCGGCGTCTCGCGCAAACTGGGCGATCACTGGGCGGTTTCGGCCTCGGGCTTCCGCGCCTTCCGCGCGCCTACACCCAACGAGCTCTACCGCACTACGACAGTAGGCAGCAAAACCACGTTTCCGAATGGCAATCTGCTCAGTGAGCGCGCCACCGGTTGGGAGACCGGGCTTGCCTCGCAGCGCTCGTGGGGCGTCATCCGCGCCAGCTATTTCCTCACGCAGGTCAACCGGCCCATCGTCGCGCTCACCGAGACTGCCACCACGCTGATGCGCGAAAACCTCGGCCAGATCGAGAGCCGCGGCGTTTCGCTCGACTACCAGCTCTCGCCGCTCCGCTGGCTCATGCTCGACGGGGGCTACCAATATGCGCACGCGACCGTTACACGGGGATATCTCTTGCCCCCCACTTCGCCCCCCACCCCACCGGTTTACGTGGACCAAGGCAACTGGATTCCCGAGGTGGCGCGCAATCTTGCCACGCTGAACCTGCGCGCCTCGCGTCCGCGCATCGGAACCCTCAGCCTGCAGTCGCGCCTCAGCGGCCGCCAGTACGACGACGATGCCAATATCTATCTCCTCGCCGGCTACTTCCGCCTCGACGCGTACGGATCGCATAGTTTCCAGGTTCGCGGCTCCGAAATCGATCTCTTTGCCGCCGGGGAGAACCTGACGGGGCGGTCGATTGAGGTGTCGAAGACACCAACCACAACTTTGGGCCAGCCGCGCACGGCGCGGATCGGCTTCGACCTTCGCTTCGGCACCTCGGCTCAGTAGTTGCTCGACCTCGATAGAATCGTTTCGTGTCCCAGCTTTTCCAGTTGATCGCGCAAACTGCCGCCGGCGGACGCCGCGCGCGTCTCGTGCTGCCGCATCAGAATGTCGAGACTCCGGTGTTCATGCCGGTGGGCACGCAGGGCACGGTGAAAGCGGTGCCGCAGGACGCGCTCGAGACGTTCGGCGCGGAGATTATCCTCGGCAACACCTATCATCTTTATCTCCGGCCGGGCCACGAAGCGATCCGCCGCATGGGCGGCCTGCACCGCTTCATGAGCTGGCCGCGCGCTTTGCTCACCGATTCCGGCGGCTTTCAGGTTTATTCGCTCAGCCAACTGCGCAAAGTGACGGACGACGGCGTGCAGTTCCGCTCGCACCTCGACGGGAGTTCGCACTTCTTCTCGCCGGAACACTCTATCGACGTGCAGATCGCCCTCGGCGCCGATATCGCGATGGCCTTCGACGAGTGCACCGAGTACCCCGCAACGCGCACGCGCGCCGAAGAGAGCCTGCGCTTGACGATGACCTGGGCCGCGCGCTCACTCGCGCATTTCCGCGCCCACAGCCACGAAGTCCCGTGGTTCGATCCAAGAGTCTGCTGCATGCAATGCTTCGGCATCGTGCAGGGCGGCATGTGCCGCGACCTGCGCCGCCAATGCGCCGAGCGCCTGGTCGAGATGGACTTCGACGGCTACGCCATCGGCGGCTTGAGCGTCGGCGAGCCCCGCGAGCTGACGATGGAGATGATTGCGGAGGTGCTGCCGCTGCTGCCGCGCGACAAGCCGCGCTATGTGATGGGCGTCGGCTATCCCGACGAGATCGAGCAGTACGCGCGCATGGGCGTGGACATGATGGATTGCGTGCTGCCCACGCGCGCCGCGCGCCATGCGCTCTTGTTCACCAGCGAGGGCCGCGTCAACATCAAGAACAGACAATATGCAGAGGACCAGAACCCGCCCGACCCGGCGTGCGACTGTCCCGTGTGCCGCCGCTACTCGCGCGCTTACCTGCGGCATCTGGTGCAAGCGGGCGAGCCGCTGGCGGCCACGCTCAACTCGATCCACAATCTCGCGTTCTATTTGGGCATTATGCAGCGCGTGCGGCAGAGCCTTGCCGAGGTGTGAACGTCTCGCTGGAGCAATTCCTGGGTTGATGTATCCGGACAGGGGCTAAAGCCCAAAGCTATTGGTAGGCCTTTTTGCGGCACGACTAAAGTCATGCCCTGTTACAAGACTTCGCAGTCGGATACGTCAACTCAGAATTCGGTGTAGCGTCCCGGATCCCAGCTCAGTCATTCGCATGGCGAACTGGCCGGCGCGGTCTTCGGCGATAGACTTTCTAGATTCTTGCTGAGAATTACGACCGCGGTGATCCATAGGGACATACCCGTTCCCCCCGCGGCTATAGCGGAGCTGAGGTCGCTCCGAGAGACCAGGAGCGAACCAAAAGCAGCCAGCGAAATGGCCGCGCCGGTCGCATAGTAGAGAGGCACTTTGAAGAGTTTCCCGAGAGGAAAAAAGTGGAGTCCCACCACCGCGCCGACCCATTGTCCGTAGAGGTCCGGCCGATGGAAATGGCCCAGGATCGGCCCTCCAACCGATATCGCGGCGCCTTCTATCGCGACGATCAGGCCGTATCCGATTCGGTAAAACCACACCAGCCGCTTATCCAAAACAACTTTTGGCGCGTGCCGGAGCGCAGCAAGGTTGGCAATCGCCCAAACGACGAGAATTGCCGTAACCAGCGCGATCGCCCCAAGTAACGGTCTTCGTTCGCCGCGGATCGCGCCTTGGGTCCACCAATACAGCGCATAGGCGCCGAATCCGGCACAGACGATGGCGCCAACCGCTCTGCCTCGCATGCGAACCAGCAAATCCGGACCGTCCTTTGGACCAAGAATTCCGCCTGCCTCGCTCATTCGATCCCTCGGTCCGATTCTTCGCCGGCAAAATTCACTTCGCGCAATTCCCGCCCCTCAAATCGCCGAGCCCAGCAGCTCCTTGAGCGCCGATACATACTCCGTCAGCGCCGCGCGCCCCTTCTCCGTCATGCG
>Ga0209415_10008815_pt1 | contig 17434 bp, 18 predicted proteins | sample PeaSoiSIISIP2007_FD_187696 | JGI IMG/M metagenome (GOLD analysis project Ga0209415, IMG submission 187696) | Peat soil microbial communities from Weissenstadt, Germany - SII-SIP-2007 (SPAdes) (version 2) | ecosystem: Environmental > Terrestrial > Soil > Wetlands > Peat | place: Germany... | reverse complement strand
CGCAGGAGCCGCCGGACCTGTGTTATACCTGCCATGAAGCATTCGGGAAAAAGAAGTTGGTGCATTTCCCCGTCCAGAACGGGATGTGCACGACGTGCCACAATCCGCATTCGTCGGACCAGCCCAAGCTGCTGGCGCAGCCGCTGAAAGATCTGTGCGGGGCCTGTCATGCGGATCACCTCAACTTCAAGGTCGTCCACGGCCCAGTCTCCGCCGGCGCTTGCACCGCCTGTCACACCCCGCATGAATCCGACACCGAGAAGTTGCTGCTAAAGGAAGGCCCGGAGCTGTGCTTCGGCTGCCACGTCGACATGGCCGAAGTGGTGAAGAAGAAAAACGTGCATCCGGCATTGGGAGGGGGATGCACCTCCTGCCACAACCCGCATGGCGCCGACTATCCAAAGATGCTGGCACAGGAGGGACAGGAGCTGTGCTTCATGTGTCACCCGCAGATCGGGGACAAGGTCAAGGAATCGCCCGTCGGTCATCCGGCCCTCCTCATGGAGAAAGGCTGCGCGACGTGTCATTCGCCGCATGCCAGCGACAACGAAAAGCTGCTGCTGAACCCGGTGAAGGACACCTGCGTCACCTGCCACGACAACGTGATCCCGAAAGACGCGACCGTGCTGCACGGTCCCAACAACGACGGCAAGTGCACGCGCTGTCACGAACCGCACGGCAGCCAGAACGACTACCTGCTGGTGAACGCATTCCCCTCGGACACGTACGTTCCGTACACCGACACCGCGTTCGCATTGTGTCTCGGCTGTCATAAGCGGGATATGGTCGAGTACGCCGAAACCTCTTTTGCAACCGACTTCAGAGACGGCGAGCGCAATCTGCACTACGTGCACGTGCACAACACGCAGAAGGGACGCAGCTGCCGGCTGTGCCACAGCTGGCACGGCAGCAAGAATCCCAAACTGATTGCGGACACTGTGCCGTTCGGAAAATGGAATCTGCCGTTGCGGTTCGTCAAGACCGACACCGGCGGCGGGTGCTCACCGGGATGCCACAAGCCACGGTACTATGACCGGAAAAGTCCGGGCAAGAAACCGGAAGCCCCGAAGCGTGCGGAAAAGGACAATTGACCGCACCAACCCAGCTTGCTATCCGGCCTGCGTGGAGCGTACCGGGAGGACCCAATGACGATTCCCTGCTTCCTGCGGCCTGTGCCGCTCCTGGGCTTGCTGTCAGCCTTGGTGTTAATCCCGGCGCGCAGTGCCCATGCTGCATCGGCATGCTCAGCGTGTCCGGGCGACCTCAACAACAATGACCAGGTCACCATCGACGAAATCTTGACCGTGGTGAACGCTGCCCTGACCGGGTGCCCCCCAGCAGGGCCGTCTTTGAGCTCGTTGCTGCAGACCGGGCAGACCGCGTGCGACCAGGGAGACGGCACGCTCGGCGCGTGTCCGGGCTCGCCGCCCGACCAGGATGGCGCCGTCGGCGCGGGGATTCCGCCGAATTACACGGACAACGGCGACGGTACGATCGCCGACAAAGTGACCGGGCTGATCTGGGAGAAACTGTCGAACGATGGCATGATCCACGATTGGACCAATACCTACACCTGGTATGACGCCTTCAACGTGAAGATCGCCGCGCTCAACACGCCACCGTGTTTTGCCGATCACTGCGACTGGCGGCTGCCGAACCGGCGCGAGCTGGACAGCCTCGTGGATACCGGCCGGGCGCCTCCGGCGATCGATCCGGTGTTCAACGCCGGCTGCACGCCGGGCTGCACGGTGACGACATGCAGCTGCACGCAGTTGATGCGCTCCTACTGGTCGTCTACGACGTACCAGGACCGCCCTACCTTCGCGTGGAGTGTGGACGGCAACGTCGGGATCGTGAACGCCTTCGAGAAGAGCGTTGTCACGCAATACGTGCGCGCCGTACGGGGTGGCCTGTGATCTTTCATGAGGTTCAAGAACAAATTCGAAAGGAGGATGCAGTGATGAGGAAGCAGTACAGTGGGTTGATGGTCAGAGGCGCATGGCTCGTGGGAGCCGGTGCGCTGCTGGCCGCGATGGCGGTGACCAGTGCCAGGGCCGATGACGGCAAGGCACTCTTTGACAAGAACTGCGTGGCGTGTCACGGCGCTGGTGGCAAGGGTGACGGCCCGGCCGGCAAGATGCTGAAGCCGCCGCCCGGCGACCTGGCGACGGCACTGAAGGGCAAGAGCGATGCCGACGTCGCCAAGGTCATCAAAGAGGGCGGTAAGGCGGTCGGCAAGTCCGCCAGCATGCCGCCGTACGGCAGCAAGCTGAGCGACGCGCAGATCCAAGACGTCGTTCAGTACATCAAGTCACTCGGCAAGTAACACCAGACGCCGGGCGCCAGTTGTTCTCTGGCGCCCGGCGCCGGACACCGTTCCGCCTGCCGGTCCTCGGCCTCGCCCCCTCTGCGGTCACGCCTACGCGCGGTCGCGGCTGCCCAAGTCTCGCCTCTCAATACACTCAGCATCAGAGCCAGGGGACAGCACTGTATTGCCTGTAACAAGTCACACCGTCGGCGATGTGATACGTTATGTGAGATCTGCTTCGATCGCTAGTAGCAGCTCAGCAACAGGCTGTTCCCTCCATATCCTAGGGCTGACGCGATCGTGTTGCACGCTCGGCACCTTCTGAACACAACCCCGATTTTCGTCAAGAACGCGATGCGACGATAGGTCACCCGCCGGCGCCATCGCTCAGGCGCTTGGCGCAATCACCTCCCTGGCACATCGGTTGCCCTGGTTGGGAAGCCGGGATTGCGCGCGGACAGTTCGATCTGCCGCGTCGAAAGCCACGGGAGGCTCGATTCATGACCGCCGCAACAAGAATGGAGTTACTGGCTGCGCTCGTATGTCTGACACTAATGGGGTCACCCGCCTGGGCGCGCGCAAGAGCCGGCTCCGGCCTGGCCGGCAGCTCGCACGATTTCACCAAGCCGGGAAACGGCGTGCCCCAAGGCGATCCCGCCGACATGTGTCTCTTCTGCCACGTCCGCCGCCACGACCCTGCAGCGGACGGCCGACCCCAGTGGAACCAGAAGCTGACCACAAGTTTGACCCGCGACGCGCGCAACGCGACAAGCAGCCCGCAGGCGCCGGATGACTTTGAGTACCTGCCCCTGTGGAACCATGAGCGCACCGGGAACCAGGCGTTCTACACGATGTATCAGAACGGAACTGGTTACGGGGCACCGGACATCGGCGCCAAGGCCTCTCAAGCCATTGCCGTCGGTATGACCCCGGGCAGCACCTCTCTGCTCTGCCTCAGCTGTCATGACGGAAGCGTTGGCATCAACTCATACGGCAATACGTCCGAGCTGAGCGTGCCGAGCGTCGGTGCGCAGTACGTCATCGGCAAGGACAACAACCTCGCAAACCACCACCCCATCGGGTTCGATTACGACGCGGTGCGGTCAATGGACAGAGAGATCCGGTCCGCGGATAGCGCCACACTGGGTAGCGCCGGGAGCGTAAGGGACCACCTGTATGGCGAGTCGAACACAAGGATGGAATGCGGAACCTGCCATTCGGTGCACAACACGGGCAACACGGGGGAGCTCTTGCTCTGGAGGAGCGATATGCGCAGCAGGCTCTGCCTCACCTGCCACGACAAGGGCACGGATCCCTTCGCAATGACTCCGTAACGCAAGATCGATTGAAGGTCTCGGCAAGTAATACACGGCGCCCGGCGTCGCGCTCACGAGCCCACACCAACGGCCGCCACCACGTGCCTCGGACCGATGCGCACGGAACGGCCGCAATGCTCGCGCTCGGTCATCGTTGCGGCAAGCCGTGCATCCATCGTCTCCGCAAGGGTGTGGCGGCCGTCGGGGAGATCGCAGATCATCACGCCACGCACGGGCGTATCGCCCTCGTAGAGCACGGTGTACGACGCGATCGTCGCCGGACCTTCGTACGCATCGACGACCTCGACGGTCCGCATCGCGCCTGCGACGGCGCGCGTCACGTCGGCGAAGTGGAACGGCGCCACCGGCGGTCGCGCCGACCACAGGCTGACGCCCTGCTTCGTCAGCATGCCGCTCACGGCCGTGATCATCCCGGAACTGGCGCGCTCTGCGCGCAGGATCTCGGTCATCCGCACCAGCGCCTGCAGGACGAAGTTGTTCAGCGGGCCGCCCGCGAAGGCCATGCTGCCGGTGACCGTGAGCGGGCGTCCGGCCGGGACGCCGAGCTCGCGTGCCTGCACGCGCACCGCAACCGGAAAGCAGCTGTACAGCTCGAAGTGGTCGATCGCATCGAGGCCGAGACCGGCGCTCTCCAAGGCGCGCTGTCCGGCGATGCGGAAGCCGTGCGAACGGTGCAGCTCGGCGCGGTTCGAAAGCGGTACCATGTGATTGGAGTCGGCGACGGCGAGCGGAAATATCCACCGGCTCTCCGGTACCCCCGCGGCGCGCGCCGCCGCCACCGAGCAGAAGATCAGCCCGGCGGCCTGATCGACGTTCCACTGCGAGTTGTGCAGCTTGGTGTACGGAAAGGCGAGCATGCGGTTGCCGCCGCCGGGGCTGGCGATCTCCGCCGCGCTCAGCGGCGTGCGGTTCCAGGCGTGCGGGTTGTCCGCGGCGACGCGACTGAAGTCCGCCCACAGGCGCGCGACTGCGCGCCGGTGCGCGTCGATGCTCATGCCGTCGGCGTGACGCAACGCCGTCTCCATGATGCTGTATTGGTTGACCGGCATCATGAGACCGAGATCGGCTTCCAGCGGGCTCCAGATCTCGCGCTCGGGACGCAGCACGCTGTCGGGCTCGACGCCCGTCTGCAGAGTGAGTGGCGCCTCGACACCGGTAATCTGCGCGCGCAGTGAGCGGTGCTTGGCTTCGCCGCCGGCGACCAGCACGACGTCCTCTTCACCCGAGGCGATCGCCTGCGCCGCGAGGCCGAACAGCGTCGTCTGCAGGATGCCGATCTCCGCGACCTGTGTGCGCGCCGCCGGCGCACCGACACGGGCGGCGATGATGCGTCCCGGATCGGAATAATCCCAAAAGCCGCGCGGCACGCGGATCGAGCTCGCCTTCGACAGCAACGTGCGGTCGCCGGCATCCGCCGCGGCGCGCTCCAGCGCCACGATCATCAGCTCGATCGGCTCTAACGCGGCGCGCGGATCGTCGCACCGCTGTTGCACAGCACCGACGCCGACCAGCACGGGTGTGCGCGGATCGATCGGCATCAGGGATTCCCCGATGCGCGGATGTGGTGCAGCGCCGCAATCAACGCGTCGACCCCGGCCGGTGGCAGATCCGGCACGGTCAGCCCGGCGCGCACGGCGCGGTCGAGCGTCTGGGCGAGGCGAGCGTCCGACACCCAGAGCTGGCAGCGCGCCAGCTCACGGATGATTTGGTCACTCGCCGCCGCCACCGCGGCGCGGACGTCGGCCAACTGCAGATCAGCCGGCGCCATCTCTGCGCCGCCACCCTCGATCGCCTTCGCCAGCTCGATCTGCACCCGGAATACCCCCGCCACGTCGTCCGCGCTCAAGCCCGCTGGCGCGGCGGCGGTGCGGACGTGGTCGAGGACCCGCGCCTCCTGCGCCGGGTCTTCGATGGGCATGTGCTCCCGGCGCTTCACCGCCGCCGCCAGCGGCATCAGTTGCAGGCGCAGATCGATCGCCGCCACCAACGCCTCGAACCCCGCCTGCTGCGGAGTTTCCATCGCCCGCTGGCCGAGCCATTGCCGACGCTGTCCGTTGAGCCAGCCGTCGGCCTCGCGCGCCGCCAGCCAATCGTCGACCCGATGCACCAGATCGATCGCCTCGCGAGGCATCGCGTAGGCCTTCCGGTCGCGAGTGAACGGCCCGAGCACGACGAACTTCGCGACCGGCCACGTCTGCGCCTCGAGCTCCTCGCTGACGACCGCATCGGCACGGCCGTGCAGGAGCATCCCGGGCAGCGCCTCGTTATCGCTCACCGCCATCAGCGTGGCCTGCGCGAAGCGCCGGCGCGCCACCTGCTCGAGGTGGCCGCCGCGGTTGACGGCAATCCGCACGCCTGTGCGGTCGAAATCGTCCAGCCGGCGAAACCGCTGCCGATCGCGGACGCGAATGACCACCACTGCACCGGTGACGGCGTACGGCCGGGTGAACGTCATCTGTACGGCACGATCGGCGCGCACGGTGACGCCGCTCATCGCGATGTCGAACGCTCCGGCGCGCAGCTGCGCGGCCATGTCGGGCCACTGAAACGGCACGAACGACAGTGGCCGTCCGAGGTCGGCGCTCAAACGCCGGGCGACGGCAACGTCGAAGCCGGTGAAGCCACCGGCGGCGTCGTGAAAGCTAAAGGGCTTGTAGTCGCCGCTCGTGCCGACGCGCAGCACCGCGCCGGCAACATCGGCCCGCGCCGCTGCCGCCAGTGCGAGGACGGCAATGGCAAGCGCCACGCAGCGGTATCGGGACCCTCCAGGCATGCGCCAGGGTTGACACGCGCCGGAGTGAGAGGCAAGAGACCGAACAGGCATGGCGCAGCTCTCCCAGAAGGAATTTCAACGCGCCATCGCGCTGCTCGCGGGCGAGATGGGTCTGCAGCGCCTGCGCGATCGCTTCGTGCAGCTCAATGCGCTGGTCACGCGCCGCAAGGTGGCCTCCGCTGAGGCCTTGGCCGACCAGCTTTACATGCTGTCCGCCGGCTTGCGGCGCCAGGTGCCCGCGACCTACGCGTTCCATCATTTGTGGACGGAGAGCGTGAATGCCAAGCTCGGCGAAGAGGGCGAAAAGCAGCTCGAAACATTGGCCGAAGCGGTCAACGCGTGCTTGGGCGAGAAGGATGATCTCCTCGCCGAGAAGTCAGCCGAGCTCGACGCCGCGCTCGCTGCATACGAGCGTGCGCTCAGCGCCGCCGTCGGGTCCGAGATGGCCCGCATGGACATGCTCATGAAGGCGGTGCCGGACATCGCCGAGAAGCTGCGCGCTGCGCCGCCGGCATCGTCCGCGCCTGACGCGCCGCCCAGCGATCCGCATAGCGCATCTTGAAACGGCTCGCCGATCTTCTGCGTTCCGTCTCAGCCGAGCTGCGCTCGGGCACGTTGGACGCGGCCGTCCGCGCGATCGCATCGGACTCGCGCGCGGTCGAGCCGGGAGACGTCTTCGTCTGCCTGCCCGGGTACCGCACCGAAGGCGGCGAGGTGCGCGCCGACCGTCATGACTTCATTCCGATGGCCCTTGAACGCGGCGCGACGGCGTTGGTCGTCGAGCGCGATGTCGCCGTACCGCCGGGCGTGACGGTCGTGCGCGTCCCGGACTGTTGGACGGCGATCTCTTGGATGGCGTGCGAGCTTTTCGATCACCCGTCGCTGGCGCTGACGGTGATCGGCGTCACCGGCACGAGCGGGAAAACGTCGACGACGTATTTCATCGAATCGGTGCTGGCCGCCGCCGGCATCCGCGCGGCGCGTTTCGGCACCATCGAGTACCGCTTCGGCGACACCGTGCTTCCAGCGGCGCAGACGACCCCAGAAGCACCGGAGCTGCAACGCCTCCTGCGGCGTGCCGTCGACGCAGGGTTCCAGGCAGTGGTCATGGAGGTCTCGTCGCACGCCTTGGAGTTGCGCCGCGTCGGCGGCGTTGCCTTCGACGTCGCCGTGTTCACCAACCTCAGCCAGGACCACCTCAACTTCCATCCCGACATGCACCACTACCTGCGTGCCAAGGGCCGATTGTTCGAGGAGCTCGGCAGCGGCGGCAAGACGGCAACCGCGGTGGTCAACGCCGACGACCCTAGCGCGGACCACATCGTCGCCGTCAACAGTGGTCGTCTGCTGACGTTCGGCATCGAACGACCGGCAGACATATCGGTACATGACATTGAGACCGGCCTCTCCGGCACACGCTTCGTGGCGACGACACCGGTCGGTGAGACGGCGGTGGAGCTACCGCATCTCGGCGATTTCCACGTGCATAATGCGCTGGCGGCGATCGGCGCCGGCATCGCGCTGCAGGTGGATATCCCGGCGATCCGGCGCGGCCTCGCCGCCGCGCCGCCGGTTCCCGGCCGCTTCGAGCTGGTGGACGGCGGCCAGGATTTCAAGGTGGCGGTCGACTACGCGCACAAGCCGGACGCGCTGGAACGGCTGCTGCACAGCGCGCGCGCGCTCAAGCTACGGCGCATTATCACGGTGTTCGGCTGCGGCGGCGACCGTGATCGCGGCAAGCGCCCGATCATGGGGCGCATCGCTGCGCAGCTCAGCGATCAAGTGATCGTCACCTCGGACAATCCGCGTTCCGAGCCGCCGGAGCACATCATCGCGGAGATCGTCGCCGGGGCCCGTGGCGTCGAGGGATTTGCAGAGCGCGTGACCACGGAGCCTGATCGGGCGGGCGCGATTGCGGCGGCGATCGACCGCGCCCAACCGGGCGACCTCGTGCTGATCGCAGGCAAGGGACATGAGACCTATCAGATCTTCGCCGACCGGCGCATCCACTTCGACGACCGCGAGCAGGCGCGCGCCGCGTTGCGCCGGCGCGCGCGGACGGGCACCGCCCTGTAGCGTGTCAGCCCGAGCGCGCTTTGAAATGCTCGACGGAGCGCGCTAGAGCAGTACGCACGAAGCTTCCCTATGGACAGCACCTGGCTGCTGTGGTCATCCCTGTTCTCGCTGATCGGCATGGCGGTTTCCGTCTACGGGCGGCGGCAACGGCAGCCTGTGCCGTTGCTCATCGGCCTGGGCCTGATGATCTACCCGTACTTCGTCTCCAACACCTGGTTGCTGGTCGGGATCGGGGTGCTGCTGATCGTCGCATTGGTCGTTGGCCACCGACTCGAAGACAGCCTGTGAGTCACAGTCCATCAGCCAACGACGCGCCCGCTGCGGTGCGTGAAGCGCGTGCCATCGCCGCTCTGCGCTGGGAGCACGAGCAGCAAGCCGCCGCGGTGCTGGCACGGGCCTTCGTCGACGATCCGCTGGTGATGGCGATCTGGGCCGCGCCGGCGGCCGAACGGCAACAGCGCATCCTGTGGGGCTTCCGTGTCGCGCTGCGCAGCCAGTGTCTGGCCGCGCAGCCCGCTTGGGCGATGCTCGACGCCGGCGGCGGGCTGATCGGCGTCGTCCTGGTCACCCGGGCCCATGCAGCCGCGCCGGTCGCGGCGCGATCCGATCTGCTCTTCACGCTGCGCGGTTTCCGGCACGTCGGCGTGCGCGCCGGGCTCCGCGGCTTCAGAGCGGCACAGCTCATCGCGGCGCAGACGCCGCGGGAGCCGTTCACGTACCTGCGCACCCTCGGCGTCGATCCCGCCTTCCAACGCCACGGCGTGGGCGCGCGGCTGGTCGAACACGTGTTGCGCACGGCGCCGGCGTCCGTGCCGGTGTACCTCGAGACGGCGAAGGAGGGGAACCTGCCCTTCTACGCCCGCCACGGGTTCGAGTGCCGTGGCGAGTTCTCCTGCCTCGGCGTGCGCGTCTGGCGGCTCCTCCGGCCAGCGGCGTGAATCGCATCGAGAATCCATGCGTGCTAGCGTACCGCCCGCGTCGGATGCACCGATCGAATCAGGAGTGTCGATGAACTTCGGCTTGAGCATGCCCGTCGTCCAGCAACTGCCGGGACGCGTGCAGCTATGGGAGATCGCCGCCGGGCCGCACGAGATGCTGACCGTAGCGCGCGCGGCGGACCGGCTCGGGTTCAGCCACCTCTCCGCCTGCGACCACATTGCCATCCCCCAATCGTACGCCGCGTCGGCCGGAACCGTGTGGTACGACGCCGTGGCGACGTTGGGGTTCTTGGCGAGCGCGACGACGCGCATCCGGCTGTTGTCGCACGTCATGGTGCTGCCGTATCGCCATCCGCTCGCTGTTGCCAAGGCGTTTGCGACGTTGGACCATCTGTCCGGTGGGCGCGTCATTCTCGGCGCTGGCGCCGGCCATCTCAAGCCCGAATTCCGCACGCTTGGCGTGCGCTACGAAGAGCGCGGCGCGCTCAGCGACGAGTACCTGCAGGCCATTCAGGCGGCGTGGGAGCACGAGGTGGCGTCGTTCAACGGCCGGTTCGTGCAGTTTCGCGACGTCACCGTGGCGCCGCGCCCGCGGCAGCAGCCGCGGCCGCCGATCTGGATCGGCGGCAACTCGCGCGCCGCCGTGCGCCGCGCCGCGCGCTACGGCGACGGCTGGATCCCGTGGATGCTGACGCCGGCGGAGTTCGGCCGGCTGGCCGCGTACGCGTGCCAGGTCCGTGCAGACGGTGGCGGCGCGCCGTTGACCTGCATCGCGCCGTTGGCCGTCGCCGCCGACGATGCGCCCGACGCCATCGCGGCGCGCATCGCCGAATGGACGGCCGCCGGTGCAACGGCATTCCACGTCGGCGTGGTCCATCGCAGCCTCGAGCACTTGCTGGAGCGCATGGCGATGTTCGCCGAGAGGTTCGTATCCCATGCCGCGTGACGGGATCGCGTGCGCTTGCCCGCCCGGAGCGTTTCGGCTAAACGAAGGCGAACAAGCGGCTCACGTGTCCGGGGCTGTAGCTCAGTTGGGAGAGCGCCTGAATGGCATTCAGGAGGTCGACGGTTCGACTCCGTTCAGCTCCACTTTGTTTTCAAGGACTTAGCGCGTTTCCGGCACAGCCCGATCCCTCAAATGTGTGCGTATTGTGTGCACGGCCCACCTGTGATACAGGTGGGCCGTCTCTTTGGAGGGCGCGCCGATGCGTGGACAAATCATCTCGCGGGGCGAAAGAACCTGGTTGATCCGGGTCGCACTCGGACGTGAACCGCAAACCGGGAAGCGACGTACGTTCAACAAGACGTTCCACGGCAACAAGAAGGACGCCCAGCAAGAACTCACGCGCATCTTGCGCCTGCAAGACACGGGCAACTTCGTCGAGCCCACCCGTCTTTCCGTCAACGACTATTTGGACCGTTGGCTTGAGTCGTCAGTAAAGACGCGGGTTCGACCGCGAACCTACGACGGATATGTGGAGCTACTCGGGTTGTACATCCGCCCCACCCTCGGAAGCGCCTCCCTCAGTGGATTGACGCCGCTTGATGTACAAGCCGCCTACACAGTCCTCACCGACCGCGGCCTCTCCGCGCGCACCATCCGGTATGCCCATTCCCTGCTGTATATGGCGTTGAAGCAGGCGGTGAAGTGGCGCATGTTGGCGTACAATCCCGCGAGCGGCGCTGATCTCCCTCGGCAGGCGAAGGCCGAGTTGCGCGCTCTCTCCCCCGAGCAAGTGGGTCAGTTCCTGGACGTCGCCAAAGCTGATCGCCTCGGAGCGCTCTTTGTGCTCGCCATTGCGACCGGCATGCGGCCGGGCGAGTACCTCGGCCTGCAATGGCCCGACGTGGACCTTGAGAAAGGCGCGGTCGTGGTGCGCCGGACGCTTGTGTGCCAGCACGGCGGAGGTTGGCAGTTTGGGGAACCGAAGACCGACCGCGGGCGCCGCACGATCCCGCTTCCCCCGAGCGTAACGCGCACGCTGGTGGACCAAAGACGGCAGCAGGCCACCGAACGGCTCGCCGCCGGACCCAAGTACACAGATCACAACTTGGTTTTCGCCACGGCCACGGGCGAGCCATTGCATGAGCGCAATGTCGTGAATCGCCACTTCAAACCGCTGCTCAGGGCTGCTGGCTTGCCGGATTCCTTTCGCCTGTACGATCTGCGGCATACGTGCGCGACGCTTCTCCTCGCAGAGGGAGAGCACCCGAAGGTGGTGAGCGAGCGACTGGGCCACGCCAGCATTACGCTGACCCTTGATACGTACTCGCACGTGTTGCCCACGATGCAGCAGCGGGCAGCCGAGCGCTTGGAAGGCGTTTTGTTCGGAAAGAAGAGCGCTAGGTAGTATCTTTATTCTTCGCGGGCGCCGCGTGATTGCTCGGCAAGACCCTGTCCGCCGCGCGCAATGAACTCCGCGAGGGCAGTTTCGGTCACCCGGACCTGGCGAAGCAAACGAACCGACGGCACGATTCCACGCCGCACCAACTCATAGCACCGGCCCGGTGAGATCCTGAGAATGCGCGCGACCTCGGGAACGGTATAGACACCAAGTTGGTTCTTCTCTCGAATCTGCTCCATGACTCCCTCACGACCGACCTCGCGCGTGAGGTCGGTAAGATCGGCACTGGCTGCCGTGTTCTGCATCGACGCGTTGCTGTTGCGATCGTGGTCCACGATTGCTATTCTCGAACGTCAAAGTTGCATGAAGGGTCGCTGATTGCAAGAGTCGAATTGGGGGCGCGCAATGGACAAGGAACATTTCGACACCGAGGCGTTCTTCGCGGCCGTTGACGCGGCCCGCGAGGCCAAGGGACGCACTTGGAAAGAGGTCGCGGCCGAGTCGGGCGTAAGCGCCTCGACGCTGACCCGCATGGCCCAAGGGAAGCGCCCCGATGTGGATGGCTTGGCCGCGCTCCTTGTCTGGTCGGGCTTGAAGGCGGAAGACTATCTCAAGGGACGGCGACCGGTCAGCGGCAAGCCGGAAACCCTAGCGGTCATCTCCAACCTGCTCCGGGCCGACCGGAAACTCGGCAAGGAGAGCGCCGCGGCGCTCGATCAGATCATTCGTGTCGCGTACAAACGGCTCGCCGAGAAGAGCTGACAAGCTGCCGCCGATGAAATTGCGGTGGGGCTTCAAGTCCGAGGCCAATACGATCGCGCGGGATATGCGTCACGAGCTGGGACTCGACGCAGCCGCGCCGCTCGACCCGTGGCGGCTGGCGGCGCACCTCGATATCCCCGTGGTCGACTTGAGTTCGATGAACGCCGAGGCGGAGCACGCCGTGATGCACTTCACGGGGAAGGACCGCGAGTTATTCTCTGCGGTCACCGTCTTCTGCGGCTACAAGCGGCTGATCGTCGTGAACGATGTGCACAGCCGCGGTCGCCAGGCCAGCGATATCGCCCACGAGCTCGGGCACTCGCTTCTCTGGCATCAACCGACGCCCGGCTTCGATGGGGATGGTATGCGCGACTGGAATGCGGAGCAGGAGGAGGAAGCGCAGTGGCTGGCGGGCGCGCTGCTCATCTCGGAAGAAGCGGCGTTGAGTATCGTGCGCCGTAGGTTGTCCATCGAGGACGCGGCGCAGCTCTATGGGGTGAGCATCGACATGGTGCGTGGCCGCATCAACGTGACCGGCGCACGCAAACGGGCGGAACTTATTCGACGTCCGCGTCAAGCCAACCCCAACCCCCGATAGACAAGATTGCTGGACCCCGGCCGCGTTCAAGTCCGACGCCGCGATCCCGTATCTGGCGCACCGATGCTCTTTCAGCCCTTCACATCCGTGCGCAAATAATCAAGAAATAGCGCCGCTGGACACACAGCAACCGACCGGGACGGGGCATACCAACTGCTCTGGACGCCTACCAACCGGTACTTCATCGGCGGCCCGACTTTGAGCGCAAATACGGGACCGCCACTCATTCCCGTGATGTCGTCCAAATCTTCATCCAACGCTATCCGGAAATAGGTGCGAGGGCCTGTTTTCTCTTTGAACCCGCCGGGAGCGGAATCCAGCGGCTCCAATGTGTGGAGAGTGCACGACAACTCCAATGCGTCCCATTGACTTTCATCCCTGCTGGGATCGACGAGTTGACGGGGAAATCCCGCGAGCAGGAAGGCGTCTGGATCGGTCGGCCAAGTGACCCATACTTCCTCATTCAGTGGAACAACCCCATTGGTTTCTAACTGACGCCTGTAGTACCTCGCCACGGGAATTGCAGCATAATCATAACTGGCGGCATTCCCGACTACGATCGGGGTTGTTGAGTCGTACTCGAAGGGAATGCCCATTGGGCATTTCGGCTCAAGTCCACTCAAGTCCACGAGTCGCGTTCTTACCGAAGCCACACCACGCGCTGCCCGTTCAGCTGCAAGGTCTTCAAGGACATGTCCTGCCGTGATCAGGTACCACTGGTCATTCAACGATGCTACGAAAGTCGTAAGGACCCAAATCCCGTTGCAGTTGTCGGCTTTGATGACGACAGCAACGAGGTGCCGTCCAAATACGCCAACTGCTCGCGACTGCTGCATACGTTCCGAATAGCACGCGCTCGCTTGGCCTTCGAGGCCGTCCTAGAGACCGCCTCTCCTCCCTAAAGATCGCTTCGATTTCTTCCGTGTGAGCACCAATTGCCTTAGCCGCGCGGGCAGCGCGTGGTGGCTACACACTCGTTGTCTTTGACACGACTCGCCAACATCCCGTACGATGTAGAGGCTTGTTATCCCCTCTTTCAATCATCGATGCCCACCATCATCGCCGTCGCCAACCAAAAGGGTGGCGTCGGCAAGACCACCACCTGCCTCAACCTCGCCCACGCGCTCGCCGAGCGTGAGCGCACCGTTCTATTAGTCGACCTCGACCCCCAGGCCTCGCTCACCATCTCGCTCGGTCTCGACGTCCGCAACCTCAAGGCCACAATCTATGACGTGTTGCTCGAAACCACGCCGGGGGTGACGCTCGCTAGCGTGACGCTGCCCACGCAGATGCCCAACGTCTCGCTCGTTCCGGCTTCGATCGATCTCTCACAGGCTGAAATGCAGCTCATGAGCGAGATGGACCGCGAACGGGCGCTCGCCGCCATACTCAAACCCGTACAGAGCAGGTACGACTACATCCTCATCGACTGTCCACCGTCCTTGGGACTCCTGACCACCAACGCCCTTGCGGCGTCCAACTCCGTCCTCATTCCCCTGCAGAGCGACTACCTGGCCATGCGCGGGGCCGAGCTGCTGCTGTCAACAATCGAGAAGGTGCGCAAGAAGCTCAACCCTCACCTAACCCTCTTGGGCGTGCTCGTCACCATGTACAACGCCCGCACCAGCCACGCCCGCGGCGTTCTGGAACAGGTGCGCACCGCCTTCGGTGATCGCACGTTCAAGGCCGTCATTGCGTACTCGGTAAGCGCCAAAGACTCCAGCGCCGCCGGCCAATCAATTCTCGCCTATGACCCCACCTCCGCCGTCGCCAAATCGTACCGGACGCTGGCTGATGAAATTCTTGCCTATGCCGAAGCGGCCTAAAATCAAAGCGCTCGATCTCTCCGCCATCCAGGGCCGCGGCGCCGATGACCGGCACCCCGTGGACACGTTCACCGAGGACGCCGACGCGGGCCGTGTCGTGAACATTCCCGTGGCGACCATCACCCCGAATCCGGACCAACCGCGCAAGTACTTCGACCCGCAAGCGCTCCACGACCTCACGGAGTCGGTCCGTGAGCGCGGCATCCTGCAGCCCATCATCGTCCGTCGCAATCCAGACGGTGTGTTCATTCTCATCGCTGGCGAGCGGCGCTGGCGCGCGTCGAAAGCCGCGGGGCTCGCCAAGATCCCGGCGCTCATCCGCCAGCGCGAAGATCCGGCCGAAATTGCCCTGATTGAAAACCTGCAACGCGAGGATTTGAACCCGATCGAGGAGGCCGAGAGCCTGCTCCGCTTGAAACAACGCCGCCGCCTCACGGACGGGCAACTCGCCCGCATTATCGGCAAGTCCCGGCCGTCGGTGGTCGCAAGCGTGAGCCTCAATCGGCTGCCCGCCGCGATCCGCCGTGAGTGTCAGACGTCTGACAGGTTCACCAAGAGCCAGCTGCTCGAGGTGCTCCGTCAGCCCAACGCCGCCGCGCAGCTCGCCTTCTGGCGGGCCATGAAGCACGGGAATCTCAGCGTGCGACAGGCGCGGGCGCAGACCGCGGTCAGCCGTGGGGTCACACCGGTCCCGCGGTCCTTCGAGCACACCTACCAGCCAACAGACCGGTCCTTCACCGTCCGCGTGAAGTTCCGCAAGTCGCGCGCGTCGCACGATGACGTCAAGGACGCGCTCCGTGAGGCCATCAAGCACGTCACCTAATTTCTATGGCGGAGAGGGCACCCTTCCGCGGTTTCCGCGGTTTCAACACGCCGAATAACACCCAGGTTCCGGATGAACTGTTCGACGAACTCATGGTCCACCTCTCCGGGGCCGAACTCAAAGTGCTCCTGTACATCATCCGGCGCACCTACGGTTTCAAGCGCGAGAGCGACAACATTTCCCTGAGCCAGATGCTCACCGGCATCGTGAAGCGCGACGGCGTCCGTCTCGATCACGGCACCGGCCTGAGTAAGCCCACCCTACTCAACGCGCTCCGAACTCTCGCCCAGAAGGGCATGATTATCCCCGAGCGCCGACGCAGCGCCGAACACGGCGATCAAGCGACCACGTACCGACTGCACCTCATCACCGACTCGAAATCCGATACCACTCCCCCACCCACAGCTAATGACAACGGCGAAGGTCACCCACCCGTGGTAAAGAAATTTGCCCAGGGGGGGTCAAAGAACCTTGCCACCCCCGTGGGCAAGAAACTTGGCCACGCCGTGGTCAAGAAATCTGCCTCACAAGTTACAGGTGACAACCACCAGGAGAACAAGGTCGTTAACGCCGAGACGGCTAACGACCTTATGACAACCCCTAAGAGACGACGATCGATCGGGAACGGGCAGGTCATCTCGGACCGTGCCCTCCGTGCTACCTACAACCTCACCGACGACCAAATCGGCCGCGTCCACTGGCTCGTGCAAAAGCAGACCGAGATCCTCGGCGCGGCCGACCGTAACCACGCCCACTACGTGAAACGCGCGGCCGAAGCCGTCCGTGACGGCGATGGCGACTTCCTCGACCGCGAGCTCGGCGATTTCAAGCAAGCGGCGACCGAGATCGCCGTGGGCTCTCGACCCGCCTACTTTCACTCGATGTACGTCGAAGCCACCCAGAAGCGCGGCGTCGAAACGAAGGTGCTACCCATCCCCGAACCCTCACCCCAATTACCAACCCCCAGCCGGCTCCACCGTCTTGGCGAGACCTTCAGAGATATTGTCCGCACGGCACAAGATCACACCCCAGATGACCCCCGCGCCCGGCTGATCGCCGACGCCGAGCAGCGCGGCTTCCGGGTGCCCGACTACATCCGCACTGCCGACATCCAAGCCGTGAATCGATGGTGGGCCGGACTCACGACCGGAGCCGAAAGCCAACCCTGACCACCACCCTTACCCAGCCGACCTCCACTCGCCGCCCGCCCAGGGCGGTTTTCCATGCGGCTCGTTCCGGGTGGCTCACTGCAGCGACCCGCTCCGCGTTTCAATAGTCGCCTCCGTTCGCATCGCCATCCATGCGCGCGGCCGTCGCTACGTCGCCGAACAGCACAACAACACATCGGATTGACGGGGGAAGGGCGCCTCGAAACGCGGGCGCCCGGCTGTTTTCCGGACTTGAAAAGTCCTGCAAACACCCGCACCAAACCCCTGCACCTAGGGCTGCAGGACTTTGATGCACATCTTCCCCCGTCTTTTCGGAGTGTTGTGCTGTCCGCCGCCTTCGCGACCCCCCTTGAAATCCCCTCACCTTTGCAGCACTCACGACCGTCCATCTTCTGTATGGCGGTTGTGTGTCGTCCTGCTGCTGCGGTTCGGCTTCGCGTCCCCTCCCTCCGGTCGGGGTCGCTCGGTCGGCGAGGGCC
>Ga0209415_10008813_pt1 | contig 17436 bp, 14 predicted proteins | sample PeaSoiSIISIP2007_FD_187696 | JGI IMG/M metagenome (GOLD analysis project Ga0209415, IMG submission 187696) | Peat soil microbial communities from Weissenstadt, Germany - SII-SIP-2007 (SPAdes) (version 2) | ecosystem: Environmental > Terrestrial > Soil > Wetlands > Peat | place: Germany... | reverse complement strand
CCTCCGTTACCACCACGAAGCGCACCGGCGATGGGCAATTCGATGTTGCCCTTTCGGGCAATCTCACGCTGCACGGCGCTTCGCGCCGGCAGCCTGTGAATGCGCGTACGATTGTCAGTCCTGCGACACTGCGGGCGTATGGTGAGTTCAGTGTCAGACAGACTGACTACGGAATCAAGCTCGTGAGCGCCGCAGGTGGGGCGGTCAAGGCAAAGGATGAGCTCAAGTGTACATTCGACATCGTCGCCAATGTGTCTAGCGATTCCCGATAGTATCGTCGAGATGGTCGCCGATCAAACGACGCTCAGGCTCGATGAGTTCAGGTGTACATTCCACATCGTCGCCAAATGTGCCTAGCGATTCCCGGTAAGATCGTCGAGATGGTCGCCGATTACGCGACGCTCGCGCTCGTTGACGTCAATGGGGTGCGCCGGCGCGTTACGTATTGCAAGGGAAGGCGTGTCCGCCCGACCGCGACTCCAGCTGGCACAGAATCCGTTTCGGTGGGCGGCGCACAGCGATGCCAGAATGCGGGAACGCTCGAAGATCGGTGGTGAATTCAACCCCACCAGACCAAGCTAAGGAGGAGATCTGCTTATGTGCCGTCTACGCTACATCAGTCCCCTGATTCTTCTCACTGTCGTTTGTCTCCTGTCCTCCGCACGAGCCGTTGAGGGACCGTTCATCGGTGCTGACCTTGGCGTGTCGGAGCCGACGAACACGAACTATCGCGCCCACGTCGAGACCGGCGGGAGCGTCGCGCCGTTCGGCGGCGTCATGTTCAACGACTATCTCGGGCTGCAGGCCGGGCTGCACGCTATCTGGCAGCCACCAGACCGCGACAGTCGCCGGTTGTTGGGGCAGACGAATATCAACAATGAGACGCAAACAACCACAGTGCTCGGGGCGACGATCGGCCCGCGCCTGCAGATTCCGCTCGGAGATTTGATCGACATCTACGCCACCGGGCAGGGCGGCGGCTACAAAGGGCTCGGCGGCCGTTTGAATCAGTTTGCGCCCGGGTTCTTGGTAGGCGGCGGGCTCGACGTGAATCTCACGCGCAACGTCGCCGTCGGCATCTACGCCGACTGGACCCGCGCCTATATGGCGCCGCATCCGACTACACTGCAGAACGATGATCCGGCGGCTCACGGGCCCAAGGACGCGCGTTGGGCGACGGCAGGTATCAGCCTAACGTATAGCTTCGCGCAAGCGGCGCCACCTCCGCCGCCGCCACCACCACCGCCCGTCGCCAAACAAGCGCCACCGCCTCCACCACCGGTGAAGAAAAAGATCGTGCTGCGCAGCGTGCACTTCGATTTCAACAAGTCGAATATTCGTGCGGATGCGCAACCCGTGCTGGATGAGGCGGCGGCCACGCTCAAACGCGAAAAGGACATCCAGCTGGTGATCGTGGAAGGTCACACCGACGGCATTGGCAGCGTGTCGTACAACCAGAAGCTGTCAGGCCGGCGTGCGGATGCGGTGCGGCAATACCTCGTGACGCACGGCATCGCCGATAGTCGCATCCGGACCGAGGGCTTCGGGAAATCGCGCCCGGTCGCGTCCAACACGACGGCGGACGGTCGGGCGCAGAACCGCCGCGTCGAGCTGCGCGTCGAGTGAGCAGCCGCGGCGCATAGGTTTTGTCGGATGCGTGCCGGACACGAGCCAGGGTGTCCGGTACGCATCCAACGTGGAGTCGAGCGATGATGATAGAACATCCGGTGCTCATCGTGGAAGACGATACCGATACGCGCGAGGCGATGAAGTTTCTCCTGGAGGGGCACGGCTATGCGACCGTGGTCGCGGCCGAGGGGGCGGAGGGTCTCGCCAAGCTGCGCGCCGGCCTGCGGCCTTGTCTCATCCTGCTCGATCTGATGATGCCGGAAAAGAACGGCTTCCAATTCCGGATTGAGCAGGTGTTGGATCCGCGGCTGTCGGAAATTCCGGTGGTCGTGTACTCCGGCAATCCCGACGCGCACGCCAGCGGCGCGGCGCTGGGTGCGGTGACGCATCTCAGCAAGCCGCTCGACGTCGACAAGTTGCTGGACGCCGTGAAGACGCATTGGGCGGCGAGCTGACCGGCTGCCGCGGGAACAAGACGGGCTGAAAGAGGTGTCCCAAAACTGTAGGGGCAATCCTCGTGATCGCCCGACGCGGCGCTGCAAACCAACGCGAAACAGACGCTGTCGCCTGCGCCGGCGCGCGTAGCGAAACTTCTGCAGGTCGTTGAGTGCCAGCCAGAGCACCGGCCGGTGGCGGGCGTTCAAACAGCCCAGAAGGTGCTTCACCCGAGCCTGCCCTCGAACGAGTTGATCCGCAAACATGAATCAACGTTGTGATCGCTGGTCAATGTCTCGGAGCCGCGGCCCTCATGCGCGCATGGAGCGGACCGGCTTGCGCCGGCGGATCAGCCTGAGGCGCTCGACAACGAAGGCCGTCAACGGCGGTGGCCTCGCGGCGTGAGACCGCTGCTTTCGGCGTTGTAAAGGCGGCCGCTCTTCGATCGGAGGGAGACGATGGAGCAATCCCAAGTCGCGGGCGAATTCGGGAACCGACATTTCGTCGATCTCGGTAACGCGCGGGTCTGCTACCGCAGGGCAGGGGAGGGTCCTGCCCTCGTCCTCTTGCACGGTTTTCCGCTCTCCGGCCTGACCTGGCGAAAAGTCGTGCCGCAGCTCTCGCACCGGTTTACTTGTTATGCGTTCGACTTGATGGGGCTCGGGGACTCAACGTCGCGCCACGTGGCGGACTTTTCTTCTGAGGGTCAGGCTGCCCTGTTCCAACGCGCGCTCGCCGCGACAGGGGTCTCGGCGTACGCGCTGACGGGCAATGACACGGGTGGTTGGATCGCCCGCGAGCTGGCACTGCTCGATGGCGCGCGGGTTACGCACCTGGCGTTGATGAACACCGAGATTCCCGGCCATCGGCCTCCATGGATTCCGCTCTATCAGCGCCTCGTGCGACTGCCGGGCAGTCGCTTCGTCTTTGGGCGTTTGCTGGCCTCGCGCGGCTTTCGACGCTCGACCATGGGATTCGGCGGATGCTTCGAGAATCTCGACTCGATCGACGGAGAGTTCACGGAACTATTCGTCGCGCCGATCCTCTCTTCTGCAGAGCGTCTCGCCGCGATGTTTCAATTCCTGATGCAGATGAAGTTCGCGCGCCTCGATCGTTTCCGCGAGCTGCACGGCAAGTTGTCGATGCCGGTTGCGTTCTTGTGGGGGGCTGTCGATCCGACCTTCCCCGAGGCAACCGCTCGCGCCATGGCATCTCAGTTTCCCAACGTCGTCCAGTTTTGGTCGATTCCGAAGGGCAAACTCTTTGTGCAGGAGGAACAGCCCGAGATGGTGGCGGAGCTGCTCATCAAGTTCCTCACAGGCGTTGTCTAAGCATGTGCCGCCCGAGTGGACCAGACGCGTTTGCAATGATGTGATACGCTGCCGCCCATGATTGACCTGTCTGAAGTGGGCGCATTCCCGTCGGTCACCGCCGGCGGATTCCAGATCCGGTTCGGTCTCTACTTGCCGGGGATTCGCGGCGCGGATGGTTTCGAGGTCGTCGTACGCGTCATCCACAGAGATGACCGGTTCGACCCCGCCATCCAGCCGCAAGACACCGCCCTCGCATGGAACGCCGGCCATCCGCTCGACCTGTGGAGCGCCTCCGTGTCCGTGCAGCCGATTGCCAACACCCACTTCGGCGGCGAAGGGATCTATCTCTACCGATTCCAGGTGTGGTGGACGCCGCCGGGAGGACCGCGCCAGCTCATCACCCGCTGGTTCACCGACCCGTTCGCACGACAGACCGACGTCGGGCTCCTCTCGGCCGTCGTGCTGGCGCGCAATCCCGTGGCGTTTGCGTGGAACGATGCCGCCTTCAAAACGCCGGAGCTTGACGACCTCATCGTGTACGAGCTGGAGGTCGAGCAGTTCAACGATACCTTCGACGGCGTCATCGAGCGGCTCACCTATCTTCAAAGTCTCGGCGTGAACTGTCTGGAGCTCATGCCGATCACCAGCCCGAAGCTCGATTTCGATTGGGACTACGGCCCGCTCCATTACTTCGCGCCCAGCGCTCACATCGGCGGCCCGGACGGCCTGCGCGGGCTCGTGAATGCCTGCCATGAACGCGACATCGCCGTCATCCTCGACGTCGTCTATCAGCACGTCGATGCGGATTTTCCTTACGAACGGGTTTACCAAGACGTCAACAACACTCCGGGATCGCCGCATGTCCCGAGCCCGATGATCGGCAGCAACGGCCCATTCGGGCCGCAAGCCAATTTCTTACTGGAATTCACGCAGCAGTACTTTGCGGCATCGAACCGCTATTGGCTGGACGAGTATCACGTCGATGGCTTCCGCTACGATGAGGTGACCGATCTCTACGTCGGCCCGACCGACACCGCATACGCCAAACTGGCCTACGATACGTATGGCTACTCGCTGGGCATTCCGCGGTTCCAACGTGATGCCAACGGCTACAGCCGGATCATCCAGTGCGCCGAAGCGCTGGGAAAAGCGCCGGAGGTGCTGCGCAACACATACACGAGCTGCGCATGGCAGGACGATCTCCTCAACCAGGCCGAAGCGATTGCCGGCGGCGCCGCGCCCAGCGATGCATTCGCACACGTCTTGGATCCGTTCTTCGGCAACCGCTATCCGGGAACAAAGAGCGTGGTGAACGCTGCCGGCACGCCGGTCGACATGCCGGTCACGCCGTTCCAGTATCTAAACTCACACGACCACAGCCACCTCATCGTCTTCGCGGGCACCACGGGCGACGGTGACTCTCCGCCCGGAGACCGCAGCCGCTTCTGGCGCCTGCAACCGCACGCCATCGCGCTCTACACGTCGCAGGGTGTGCCCATGCTCTGGGAGGGCGAGGAGCTCGCCGACGATTACAATCTTCCCGGCAGCGGATTTGCGCGCATCAACCTGCGGCGCGACACGCATTGGGAGTATTTCTACGACGCCTACGGCGCGCAGCTGATGCGCGTCTATCGCCGGCTTGCCGGGCTGCGCCGCGCCAGCCGCGCCCTGCGCAGCCGTGAATCGTTCTACTACTGGCAGCAGTCGCTGCAGGGCAGTCAGTTGATTGCGTACCACCGGCACGCACCGGCCGGTGCCGCCGGTCCGGAAGAGTACGCCATGGTCATCCTGAATTTCGCGTCCTATGCCGATACGATTCAGGTGCCGTTCCCGAAAGCGGGGACGTGGACGGAAAAACTGGATGACGACGTGCGTGCAACGCCGTGGACCATCCAGGTGACGTCGGCCGATTCAGTGCAACGCCTCATCGTGCCCTCCAACTACGGCTGCATCTTCCTGCTGTGATCTCGGAGCCGTGCGCCGCGTCGGCTTGAATGCAGTCTCGCGGCGCTGCAGTTTGCGTACGGTGAAGAGTCGGATGTGGAAGCTGGATCGCTTATGCGCCGCGTTTTGTGCGACGTGGCTGCTCCTGATCGGTATCCCGCGCGCGGATGCGGCGGGCGCCGCTGCGCGCGGCAAGGTGGTGTTCGCGCTCGCCGCTGGCTGCGGTTGCCACACGCCGAAAGATGGTCCCGTCGGCGCCGGCGGTGGCGAGGTGCCGACACCGTTCGGCACCTTCTACGGCACCAACATCACGCCCGACCCAGAAACCGGTATCGGCGCGTGGACCGATGCCGAAATCGGCGCCGCCATCCGTGAGGGCATCGCCCGGGGAAGCGGTGTCGAGTCGCCGGCGATGCCGTACTCCCAATACGCCGGGATGGCCGACGACGACGTTGCTGATTTGATCGCGTACTTGCGCAGCCTACCGCCGGTGCGACGGGCCAACCGTCCGTTTCAAGGCGAGCTGCCGCTGGCGCGGTGGGCGTATCGCGCCTGGCGGCTGCTCTTCTTTCGCCGGCCGCCGCGGCTGGCACACGCGCCGAACGCGGGAGTGGAGCGTGGGCACTATCTCGTCGACCACGTCGCGGGGTGTGGAGATTGCCATACGCCGCGCACGCGCCTCGGCGTGCCCGACAGCGCGATGTACCTCGCCGGCAGTGCGCACGGACTGAACGGTAAGCCGATTCCCAACATCACGCCGCATCGAACTGGAATAGGCGGCTGGGATGCGGATGACATCGTAAACGTCTTGACGCTCGGCATGCTGCCGAACCTCGATAACGTCCAAGGCTTCATGGCCGACGTCGTCGACGGCCACGGCGGCGGACCGGGCCTGAAGGATGCGCCCGAAAGTGACCGGCGCGCCATCGCCGACTATCTAGTGACGATACCCCCGATTGACAATACCGTGGACGCCAAGTAGCACCGCGGGAATTTCAGGTGGAGGCAGACATGCGAAAGGTGCAGTTGGTGGTGCTGTCGGTTTTCCTGACGATCGGTGCCGCGCGCGTCGGACGCGCGCACGAGGGAGACGATCTGCCGGCCGGGCCGATCCGCGACCGGCACGAGTTGATGCACGGTATCGGCGACAACGCCAAGGTCATCAACGACGCCGTCAAGGCGCACGACTTCAGCCCCGTGGCCGGGGCGGCAGAGAAGATCGAAGCGGCCACGGCCAAGATCCTGCCGCTGTTTCCGCAGGGCAGCACGGATCCGAAGTCACGCGCCAAGCCGGAGATCTGGACACAGTGGCCGAAGTTCGAAGAGGGCGTGAAGCAGCTGCAAACGGCCGCGGCGGCGCTGTCGACGGCGGCGAAGAACAACGGTGACGTACCGGGCGCCACGAAAACACTTTTCGGCGCCTGCAAAAGCTGCCACGACCCGTTCCGCGTCCCGGAGAAAGAGAAGAGCTAAGCGCCCGAGCGACACGTCAGGCGCCCAGCGGCGGGCGTTGTACGTGCCAGTGGGTGTGCGCCTGGTAGCCGTGTGCGATGCGCAAGATGGTGCCTTCATCGAATGGGCGCCCCGCAATCTGCAAACCGATCGGCAAGCCTTCGGCGGAGCGGCCGCAGGGTACCGCGACGGCGGGCAGGCCGGTCAGGTTGAACGGCATCATGTTGCGCGACAGCGCGGTGCCAACGTCGAGGGTCTCGGCGCCCACCGCCACCGCCTGGTCGACGATACGCGGCGCCGGCACCACGAGGCTGGGGACCACCAGCGCGTCGACGCGTTCAAAGGCCGCCGCGCACTCGACGCCGAGCCGCGCCCGTAGGCGCTGCGCCGCCACCATGGTGGTGGCGGGCACCTGGCGGCCGAGCTCGAGGAAGGCGCGGACGTCGGCTCCGAAGTCGTCGGGCCGGGCGCGCAACGCTCGGGCGTGATACGCCGAGGCTTCCGGCATCATGATCGCCAGCTCCGCCGTCTGCGCATGCGGCAGCGATGGAATCGATACCGGCACGATCCGCAGCCGCAGCTGCTTGAACGTGTCCAACGCGGCGGCGAACGCGGCGCGTACCTCGGCATCGAGGACATCCAGAAAATGCTCGCGCGGGACGCCGAGCGTGAGGCCCTTGGCTGGTTGGCGCACGGTGGTGCGATAGTTGTCGACACGGCGCCGGCTCGACGTGGGGTCGCGCTCATCGCGTCCGGCGAGCACAGCGAGCAGCAGCGCCGCATCTTCAGCCGTCTTGGTCAACGGCCCGACGTGATCGAGCGACCAGCTCAGCGGCACGACGCCGTAGCGGCTGATGCGCCCGTACGTGGGTTTCAATCCCACCACCCCGCACGCCGCTGCGGGGATACGGATCGAACCGCCGGTATCGGTGCCGACCGCCGCGGCGCACAGTGACGCCGCGACCGCAGCGCCGGCACCGCCGCTTGATCCGCCCGGCACCCGTTCCAGATTCCAGGGATTGCGCGTCGGTCCGTAGTGCGGGTTGTTGGTGGTGACGCCGTATGCCAGCTCATGCATGTTCAGCTTGCCCAACAGCACGGCGCCGGCGGCGCGCAGACGCTCGACGACCGCAGCATCGAATTGCGGTATCCAATCCGCGAGAATCCTCGAGCCGGCAGTGGTGCGCACGCCCTTGGTGGCGCAGAGATCCTTCACCGCGACCGGAAGACCGTGCAACGGCCCGCGCCGCCCCCGCGTGCGGTCGAGACGCCGCGCTTCGCGCAGCGCCGATTCCGCCGTGACGGTGATGTAGCTGTTGATCTGCACGTCGAGGTGTTGGATGCGATCGAGAAACGCGCGCGTGAGCTCCAGCGCGCTTACGGCACGCCGCGCCAGCAGAGCGACGAGCTCCGTCGCCGTGTTGAGAGGCAATGCGTCGCTCATCGGGGCTCGGTCGGCGCGGAGATTCCCACGGGCTCGAGCTCGCCGAAATCGATCTGTTCCAGCTGGTCGAAGGCGCGCAGCGTCCGCGTGATCAAGTCGCGCTGTTGCCGCTCGTGCGTCGCGGCGGACGCCGTCGCTGCATTCGTATCGCTGCCGGTGTCGCTCATGCTGAGGGGTTATCTCAACCTGCGCCTCACCGGTCAACTGGTCTACGTCGGATCCACGCCTACCGTTCGGCGGCGTCAAGCGCTCCGGCTACGGGCGTGAGCTGTCGGCGTACGGCATTCGCGAGTTCGTCAACATCCAAACCGTGTGGATCGGGCCGCGACAGGCGTAATCCGAAGCGGGCGGGCGTCCTGAGGCTGCCTCACGCCTCTAGGGGCGATCCTCGTGATCGCCCGACGCGGCGCCGCAAGCCAACGCGAAACAGGGCGAATACAAGATTCGCCCCTACGAAGCCGTTTTCGCCCCCGTTCTAAGGCGAGCAGGCAGGGACGCCTGCTCCACTATCATTTCATTTTCCAGATTTATCTGAGCGGCGACCACGCTGCCGGACGCAGCAGCTTGCTCTCCCAGCGGTCACGGTACTTCAACCCTTCCGTCATCCACTCGCTCGGCCGGGTCGGGCGCTCGCCCGCGGTTAGCAGATGCGAGAAGGCCTCCCAGTTGAGGATCTTTTGCAGGAGCACCACCTCGTGGAAGCGGCCGGTGCCGGGGCAGACGGTCCAGCAGGCTTCGACGGAGATCATCCACGATTGGCGGGTCGCCGGATAGAAAATGCTGCCGAGCGCAGCGGCATAGTCGTCGAGCTTACCGGTGAACGGCCAACCCGTGTCGTGCAAGTAGAGCGATGCCGGCTGATCGGTGGGGCTCGAGACGGCGGCGAAGTCGACGTCTTGCAACGGCGACCACGTTGTCGGCAGCAGCAGCTTCGAGGTGACTTCACGGCGCGACTGCCAGACGGTGGCGTACCAGTCGCGCCAGGCGGCGTCGCGGCGTGAGCGATTCACCAGCTCGCCCCATGCTCCCCAGTCGCGCACGGCGGTGATGGTAATGGCCTGATAGCTCGGGCCGGTGCCGTGGGTGTGATGCCAAAACCACAGGAGCTTCGCGCTCCCGCCGGCCTCGACGAGCGGGACCCATTGCGCCCGCAGGACGCGTTCGAACTCGTCGATCTTGCCGCCCATGATCTCATGCGTCTCGTGCAGGTACAGCATCGCAGCCACCTCCGTCTGATTTCCGGCTCCGGACGCATATCACACGGGCGACCTGAGACCAGAGGGGTTCGCTTTGCTGCCGTTGAAGCTGCGGATCTGCACGGCCGGCGCGCGGCGGTTGACATCGGGCGCTGCGGCTGGACAATCAACATCGACGATACGGAGCGATGCGGTGATGGCGGATAGTTCCCTAGCCCCAACCCTGCTGCTGGCGATGCCGCAAATGCAGGACCCGAACTTCACCCGATCCGTGGTGCTGCTGTGCAAGCACGAGCGGGAAGGGGCGATGGGCTTGGTGGTCAATCGACGCACCGAGACGCGAGTGGCGAGCATCGTCGAGCTCGACCCGCCGCCACGCCGCGACAGCGGCGTCGAGGTGTGGGTCGGGGGTCCGGTGGAGCTGCGGCGCGGCTGGCTGTTGCTCGGCTACGATCCGGGCACGGAGGAATCGATCCGCGTCGGCGAAGGCTTGTATCTCTCCGCATCGCCGACCTTGCTGCGCGGGCTGATCGAAGCCGATGACAGTCCGCTGGACCATCGCTTTCTGCTCGGCTACGCCGGCTGGGGCGGCGGCCAGCTCGAATCGGAGCTGGCGGCGTCGGCGTGGCTCACCGTGGAGCCGAACGCCCGACTGGTCTTCGGCACGCCGCCGGAGATCATGTGGGAAGCCGCGATCCGCAGCCTCGGCATCGACCCGTACGCGCTACAGATGGGCAGCGGCGTCCACTGAGAGAACACGCTTCTCATGCTGAGCCGCGGCGGCAATGGGTACGGTGAGCGTCGAGGAGAGTAGGCCCGAGCGGCGCATGCCTGCGGAGCTGGCGGCGATCAACTTCAGCCACGCTCCCTTCATCGTCATCTGGGAAGTTACGCGCGCCTGTGATCTGGCGTGCGTGCATTGCCGTGCCGCGGCGGTGGCGCGCCGTCATCCGTTGGAGCTCACCACACGAGGGCCGCCGCCTGCTCGAGCAGATCCGCGAGGTGGGTCATCCGCTGGTGGTGCTGACCGGCGGCGATCCGATCAAGCGGCCGGACATTTGCGACTTCATCGCCTACGGCGACCAGATCGGCCTGCGCATGACCATCACGCCGTTGGGGACGCCGCTGATGACACCGGCGGTCATCGACCGTCTGAAAGCCGCGGGGCTGGTGCGCATGGCCGTAAGCCTCGACGGGTCGACGGCCGCGATTCACGACGCGTTCCGCCAGGTGCACGGCTCGTTCGACTGGTCGGTGAACATGCTGCGTTATGCGCGCCGCATCGGTCTGTCGACGCAGGTGAACACCACGGTGACGCGCTGCAACTTCGACGACTTCGACCGGCTGTGCGCGCTGATGGTGGACCTGGGCATCGATCTGTGGAGCGTGTTCTTCCTGGTGGTCACCGGACGCGGGCGTCCGGAGGACGAGATCGATGCGGCGCAGCACGAGCTTGTTTTCGCCAAGATGTACGAACTCTCGAAGCGCGCACCGTTCGACATCAAGAGTACCGTGGCGCCGCCGTATCGCCGCTTCGTCTTGCAACAGCAGGTGGCCGAGCGCCGCGCCAACGGCGGGCACGGACCGCGCCCGCGCGCCATCGGCTTCGCGCTCAAGGGCGGGCTGGCGCGCGCCCCGAAGAGCGTCAACGACGGCAACGGTTTCGTCTTCATCTCCCACCTCGGCGAAGTCTTCCCCAGCGGGTTTCTCCCGATTTCCGCCGGCAACGTGCGGTGTACCCCGTTGTCCGCCATCTATCGCGACAGCGAGCTGTTCCGCAGGCTGCGGGACTATGCGCAGCTGAAGGGCAAGTGCGGTGTGTGCGAATTTCGCGAGGTCTGCGGCGGCTCGCGCGCCCGCGCCTACGGCGTGATGGGCGATTACCTGGAATCCGATCCGTACTGCGCCTACGTCCCGCCGCGCTATGCGAAGCTGGTGGCGCGCGGCGAGGCCGAGTCACCGCCGGAGTATTTCCAACGCCGCATGGACGCGTTTCTCGACGACGAACGTCGCGGTCAAGATTAGAGGCAGCCTTGTCCGGCTTGCAGCCTGGAGCTCGCCGGGCAGCTTCAGATGAAACGTGACGCAGATATGTCTCCGGCTGGGGGCTAGGCTGTTGACATCGCGCCATCGAGCAACGTATGCGTGTCACTTGGCGGTGTGAGCCGCGGACGGCGCTTGCGCCTTGACGGGGATATCACGGGAGCTTACTGCCTTCGCAACACAAGGAGTTGTCATGCCCAAGGTTCTCTACGACCGGCGCGAGCGCATCGCTTACGTGACGCTGAACCGCCCTGAAGCCAAGAACGCCATCGATCCGGAAACGCACAAAGAGCTCTGGCGAATCTGGGAGGATTTTCGCGACGACGATCGCCTCGACGTGGCGATACTGACCGGTGCGGGCGACGCCTTCTGTGCCGGTGCCGATCTCAAGACGTACATTCCGCCGTGGATCGGGGCGGACGCGCGTCGCGTGCGCGACAACGTCGCCACCGGTATCGGCGGCATCACGCGTGGTCTACATCGCATCTACAAGCCGGTGCTGGCCGCCGTCAACGGGTGGGCGCTCGCCGGCGGGCTCGAGCTAGCCCTCGCGTGCGACATCCGGATCGCCTCCGAGCGGGCGCAGTTCGGCTCGTTCGAGGCGCGCCGCGGCTACCACCATGGAGACGGCGGGATCGTGCGCCTCGTCAATACTTGCGGCGCAGGCATCGCGCTCGAAATGCTCCTGACCGCCGAGCCGATCTCCGCGCAGCGCGCGCTGCAGTGCAATCTCGTCTCGACGGTCGTCCCACACGACACGCTCATGGAGGCCGCCGAGCTCGTCGCGCACCACATTCTGCGCAACGATCAGGTCGCCGTCCGCTCGGCCAAAGAGACCATCCTCGACGTGATCGGGCGCCCCCTCGACGACCAGCTGCGCATCGAGGCCCTCAATGGCTACTCTTCGGCCGGTCCTGCCACCGCCGAGCGACTGCAGCAGTTTTACGGAAAGATCGACGCCGGCCGCGCCGGCGTACACGCAACGCCGCTTCCGGGGGCGCCCCCGTCGCGAGGTGGGTGAACGATCCGGGCTCGATTCGACACGCACGCAATCGACCGCCGACGCGGGGGGAGTCACGAGCCCTCGCCGGCCGGCGAAGATAGGAGGCACGCCATGCATAGCCCCGCTACACTCCGGCAACCCCGACGCATTCACCTTGGAGCCCTGCGCGACGGCGTCGCCTCCGCGGCGCTGCGCCGCCTGACACGGCACTTCACGTCGTCGCCGGTCCCCTTCGAGCTCCAGCTGCTCACCGGCGAGCGTTACACGTTCGGCACCGGCACGCCTGCGTTCCGCGTCTTCGTGCGCAGCCGGCAGGGACTGCGGATCCTCTGCTCGCTCGATCTCGGGCGCATCGCGGACGCCTACCTGTCGGGGGACTTCGACGTCGAAGGCAACCTGCTCGCGATGTACGAGCTGCGCGGACACCTGTCGGACTTCCACCCGCTGTACTACCTGTGGCGCTTCCTGCAGCCGCTCGTCTTCGGACAGGTCGGGACCAATGCGCGTGCAATCCGTTCGCACTACGATCTCGGCGCGGACTTCTACCTGGGTTTTCTCGGTGGCGCCCGTTGCTACACGCAGGGCGTCTTTGAAGATCCCGACGAGCCGCTGGAGGTCGCGCAGCGCCGGAAGTTCGATCTCTGCATCGAGGCCTGCAGGCTCCAGCCGGGTAGCCACGTCCTCGAGGTCGGACCGGGATGGGGTGCCTTCGCCGAGCATGCGGCCCGACGAGGCATCCAGGTCACCGCGGTCACGAATTCGCGGCAGTCCTCAGAGTACATGACGCGCCTCGGGCAACAGCTCGGCCTGCCATGGGACGTCATCGAGGCCGACATCCTCACGCACCGCCTGCCCCGACGGTACGACGCCGTGGTCCTCATGGGCATCATGGAGCATCTTCCGGAGTACGGCGCCGTGTTGCAGCGGTTCCAGGCGCTGCTGCAGCCGGGAGGGTGCGTGTACCTCGACGCGAGCGCGGCGCGCGTGAAGTATGTGGCGTCCTCCTTCATCTATCGTCGCATTTATCCGGGCAATCACTCGTTCTTCGTCTTGCACGACTTCCTGGCGGCGGTTGCGCGCACATCGTTCCAGATCCGCACCATTTCCGATGACCGGGTGAGCTACTTCCTCACCTTCATGCACTGGGCCCGAAACCTCGAGGCCAATCGGGAACGCCTCGTCCGCGAGTTCGGCGAATGGGACTACCGGCGCTTCCACCTCTATCTGTGGGGATCGGCGCACTGCTTCCTGAAGGACACCCTGCAGTGTTACCGCATGGTACTGGACTATCCCGCGGAGTGCTCCTCTAGTAAGCTCCTTGCCTCCGCAAGGTCGATGGTGTCGAGCCCTTCGGTGAACGAGCCGTAAAGCTCGCGCAACCGTGTCCCGGCCTCCGCTGGGGTGCCGCGTCTCGCCAATAGACGCCCGAGGCTCGTCGTCGCCCGCAGCTCCAGGCCCTTCGCACCCCGGCGGCGGGCGCTCGTGATGGCCTCGCCGAAGCAGCGCTCCGCGGTGGATGGCTGGGACTCCAAGAGAAGGACACCCTGTAGCCGATGAAGCTCGGGCTCCCACCAGGCTTCGCCGCTGGACTGCACCAAGGCAAGGGCCTCTGCCACCAGCGGGAGACCGTTCTGCGGCTCCCCCAGCGCCGCATACGCGTCAGCGAGCATGCCGAGCAGAAACGGCCCGACGATCTGCGCTCCGGTTGCGCGCCATGCCGTCAGGCCGTCGTGGAGATGCCGTGCTTGGGTCTTGCGCTTGTCGCCGTGCACCGCGGCCCAGCCGCGCAACACGGTGCCGTAGGCGGACCACAACGGGAAGCCCTGCTCGGTTGACAGCACGATGGCACGCTCGGCGCGCTCTCGCGTCAGGCGCGCTTCGCCGCGGAACTGGTGAACGGCTGCGGCCATATCGAGGGCAAAGGCCATGCTGAACGGGTGCGCGACCTGCTGCGCCAGGGTGAGCGCCTGCTCGGCCGTCTTCAGCGCCCGGTCCGGATACCCGAGGTGCCAGAGGACGACGGCCCCGTAGGAGAGGCAGGACACACCGGGATCCTGTCCATACAGGAGGGCATGGGCGCCGTGCTCTCGTATGTCGTAGAGTGCGATGCCCTCCTCGAGGTGTTGGTTGGCGCGCACGAAGTCGCCGAGAAAGAACAGGGTCGCTCCGACTGCCCGGTGCGCCTCGACGCGGAGGGCTTGATCGCGGACGGCTTCCGCCAGGCTGAGAAGCTGCGTGCTCAGGGTGTGCGCCGTCCGCAACTCACCGCGCACCAGGTTGAAGGCCCACAGCCCGAAGAGAACCGGGAAGAGCTGCGGCGTCTCCCCGACCTGCCGGCACAGCTCCTGGGCGCGGGTCCGGGCCCTCCCCACTTCGGGGGCGGCGTACCCTTTCGTCAGCGCGAGCGGGGCGCCCAAGGCGACCTGAATTGCCAGCTCTTGCTGCGTGCGCTGCGGGCTGGCGGGGAGCGTCTCGAGGAGTTCAAGGGCCGTGGTGAGGTGGCTGACGGCTTCGGCGTGCGCGGAGCGTTGTACCGCTTGCTGGCCGGCGCGTCGGAGGTACTCGACGGCCTTGCCCGTGTTGCCGCTTTGCCGGTAGTGATGCGCGAGCTCCCCGTAGTGATCCTCCAGGCGCGCCTGGAAGAGCGCCTCGATGGCCTGCGCGGTCCGCTCGTGCAGCGCCCGGCGGCGTTCCGTGAGCAGCGACCCGTACGCCACGTCCTGCGTGAGCGCGTGCTTGAACGTGTACTGCGGTTCCGGGAAGGCCGGCTGCTCGTAGATGAACTCGGCGGCCTGCAGAGCGGCGAGGAGTCCTTGCAGGTCGTCCTCGGCGTCGCCGACCACCCGCTCCATCAGGCTGAACGAGAACGCTCTACCGATGACGGCCAGGGTCTGGAGCAGCGCCTTCTCGCGGCTGTCCAGTCGATCGATGCGGGCCGCCAACACGCCCTGGACCGTCGTCGGGATCTGGATGCGGGTGAGCGACGTGGTGAGCGCGACCCCACTCCGCCGACGCACCAGGACGCCGCGATCGAACAGGGCCTGTACGATCTCCTCCATGAAGAAGGGGTTGCCCTCGGTCTTCTCCAGGATGAGCTGCTTCAGAGGGTCGAGCCCGATCTTGTCACCGAGGAGCGCGGTGAGCATCTCGTAGGCGCTGTCGCGCGTCAGCGCGTTGAGCGGAAGCTGCGTGTAGAAGGTCCTATTACCCCAGGCATGCTCATACTCCGGGCGGTAATTCACCAGCAGCAGTATGCGGGCCGTGACGACGCTCTCGACGAGCACGTCCAGGAACGCTTGGGTCTCGCCATCCACCCACTGCAGATCCTGGAACATCAGCAGGAGCGGCTGGCGGAGGCTCTCGCGCAGCAACAGCCGCTTGAGCGCGTCGAACGTCCGCCGGCGGCGGATGCCGGCATCCATCTGCTGCAGGGAAGACGTGAGCTCCGAGACGCCCAGGAGGTGGTACAGGTAGGGCAGCGCTTCCGCGAGCGAGTGGTCGAGGTTCGTGATGCTGTCCGCGATCTTGCTGCGCTGCGTTCGCGCATCGTCGCTGGCAGCGATGCGAAAGTACTCTCGCAGGAGCTCGAGCAGCGTGAAGTATGGATACGACCGGCCGTGCGCGACCGCCGAGGTCTCCAGGATCAGCCAGTCGGCTGTTGCACTCAGCTTGAGCTCGTGGAACAAGCGGGACTTCCCGATGCCGGGCTCGGCGACCACCGCGACGACCTGGCCGTGCCCCGCCTGTGCCAGCTCGAGCGCGCTTCCGAGGTGCCGCATCTCGTCCTGCCGGCCAACGAAGCGCGCCAGCCCGCGGCGCGCGGCGCGATCCAGCTTGGTGCGCAGCGAACCGACTCCGACGACCTCGTAGGCCTGGACGGGCTGGCGGACACCCCTGGCGCGAACGGGCCCGAGGGCTTTGAAGTCGAAGTATCCCTCGCTGAGCCGATAGGTGCTCTCGCTCACGAGGATGGTGCCCGGCGCCGCCAGGCTCTCCATGCGAGCGGCGATATTCGTCGAGTGCCCGATCGGCGTGTAGTCCGCGTGCAGATCGTCCTTGCGGATTGAGCGGAGCACCATTTCCCCGCTGTTGAGACCGATACGCACCTGCAGGGGGGAGCGGTGCTCGCGTCTGAGCATCTCCGCGTAGCGCGCGATCTGCTCCTGGATGCGCAGGGCGGCGCGCACGGCGCGCTGCGCGTGATCCTCGTGAGCGATCGGGGCGCCGAAGAGTGCGACAATTCCATCGCCGGTGGACTTGTCGACATAGCCCTCGAACTCGTGCACCGCCTCGATCATGAGCTCGATGGCAGGATCGACGAGGTTGCGGGCGTCCTCGGGGTCGAGATCCTGCATGAGCTCGACGGAGCCCTTGATGTCGACGAAGAGCGCGGTAATCGTTTTGCGCTCGCCCTCGGGCGAGGCCAACGCCTCCAGCGCTGCCTGTTCCGCCAGCAGGCGCTCGGCCAGGTGCCTTGGCGTGCGCCGGCGGGGATCGACGAATACCGTCCCGCCGTGGCTGAGCGCATGACCGCAGGCGTCGCAGAACTTCTGTCCCTGCGGATTCGGTGTGCCGCATGCCAGGCAGGAGCGCACGTCGGCGAGCACCGCCGCGCACGCACCACAGAACTTTGCGCCGGGCCGATTGGCGTGGCCGCAGGAGGCGCAGGCTACCGTTGGGACGTTTGGCAACGCGGACCCCTCGGTGACCAGGCTGCGAGGTTGCTCTGCCATGCGCGGACGCTGCATCGCCCGATCCTCGTGAAGCGCAATTCGCGCACGCCGCGTGCATATCCCACAAATGACCCGCAGTCGAGTACTTGCATTCGTTCCGCACGTCCGTAAGGGCGTCGGGCTTTCCTGCGGTGGCCTGGAGACCCTCGCACCGCAGCGGTATGGACGGTGATCAAGACGTGTTTGCGATTGGTAACTATCCCCTTGACGGCAGTACTTCCCTGTGTTACATATAGATCAGAAG
>Ga0209415_10008812_pt1 | contig 17437 bp, 14 predicted proteins | sample PeaSoiSIISIP2007_FD_187696 | JGI IMG/M metagenome (GOLD analysis project Ga0209415, IMG submission 187696) | Peat soil microbial communities from Weissenstadt, Germany - SII-SIP-2007 (SPAdes) (version 2) | ecosystem: Environmental > Terrestrial > Soil > Wetlands > Peat | place: Germany... | reverse complement strand
TCACCGGGGCGCATGTCATCTTGGACAAGCAGCCCAACGAGAACCGGTCCGCCCACGCCGACCTCTCGGTGGCGGGACACGGGGTCCTCTCCGCCTCCTCGGAGGCCGAGACCATGGGCAAGGCCCTGGACGACCTCTTCGAGAAGCTCACGCGGATCGTCAAGAAGGAGAACGAGCGGAGCAAGGACCACCGCGCCCCTCCCACCGACACGGTGGTGAGCGTCTGAGTTCTCCCGCGCCGTCTTCCCTCCTGGAACCCCTGGAGGTGCGCCATCGGGGGGTCCTTCCCCTCCGACGGCTCTTCCAATCCCATGCCTCGACGCTCGGATTGGAAGCCCAGACGGAGGTCTTCGAGACGGACATCACCGAGCCGGATCTGCACAGGCCGGGTTTGGCGTTGGCGGGTTTCACGCAGGTCTTTTCCCACAAGCGGGTCCAGTTGGTGGGGAACACCGAGTGGTGCTACCTGGACAGCCTGGGTTCCGACCAGAGACGAGCGGTGTTCCAGAGGTTGTCCGCGACGCCCTCTCCGCTTTGGATCTTCACGCACGGGAACCCCGTGCACAAGGAGATCGTCGAGGAGGGGACCGTCCAGTCCGCCACGGTCGCCAGCACCAAGCGACCCACCCTGGACGTGCTGGAACAGCTCGGCGACATCCTGCAGGACCACTTCGCTCCCTTCGCCACCGTCCACGCGAGCCTGGTGGACGTCTACGGAATCGGGCTGCTCTACGTGGGAAAGTCCGGAGTCGGCAAGTCCGAGGCGGTCCTGGACCTGGTGGAGCGCGGACACCGGCTGGTGGCCGACGACGTCGTGTACCTCACCCGGCGCGGCAACGACGTGGTGGGCACGGGCAACGAACTCCTGGGGCAGCACATGGAGATCCGGGGGGTGGGGATCATCGACGTCGCCTCGCTCTTCGGGATCCGAGCCATCCGGCAGAGCAAGCGCATCGAGATGGTGGTGGAGCTGCGGATCTGGCAGGAGGGCGACACCTACGACCGCACGGGGCTTTCCACCTACACCTGCAACCTGATGGGCGTGGACGTGCCGCGCACCATCATCCCGCTCTCGCCGGGCAAGAACATCACGGTGATCGGCGAAGTGATCGCCATGAACACCCTGCTCAAGCTCAACGGCAAGGATCCCGCCCGGACCTTCAACGAACGGCTGATCCAATTGATGAACGAAAAGCGGGAGGAAAGGGCGCGACGGGTCGCGCGATGGGAGTGAGATGAGCGGCCGCAAGACGCAGAACGTGATCGTGGGGACCGTCGTGCTGGCGGCCCTGTTCGTGCTGGTGTTCGGGATGGCGTTCCTGAACGAGTACCACCCCGGCGAATCGAACGTGGAATACACCATCGTCGCGAGCCAGGTCGGGCTCCTGACGGTGGGGGATCCCGTCAAGTTCAACGGGGTCAAGGTGGGCAAGGTCAAGAAGATCCGTCTCCAGGCCGACCACAAGGTGGACATCCTGGTCCAGGTGGCCTCCGGGGTGGGCATACCCGTCGGTTCCGCCGTGGAGATCCAGAACGTGGGACTGATGGGGGAGCGCATGATCAACGTCGTGCTCGCCCCCGGCGGCACGAGCTACCCTCCCGGATCCACCCTCCAGGCCACGTACGACTACGGGATCGCCGAGACCATGGGCGCCGCCGGCGAGCTCATCGAGCAGGCCAAGGGGATCGTGGACGAACTCCAGCGGGTCGTGGACAGCACGGTGGGGAGGCCGGATTTCGTGCCCCGGGTGAACAACGTCGTGCGGCGCGCCGACGAAGTGAGCGGACGCCTGGACAAGCTGGTGGCCGAGATCGAACCCCAGGTCAGGCACGCGGTCGGCGACCTCGCCTCCGCCGGGCACACCGCCCGCTCCATGGCCGACAGGGCCGCTCCGGTGGTGGACAGCGTCGCGGACCGCGCCGACCGCACCACGGCCGACCTCGGACCGATGGTCGAGGATCTCAAGACGGTTTCCGCCGACATCCGGGTCCTGGCGGACAAGGCGAAGAACGACCAGAGCACGGTGGGCAGGCTCGCGAACGACGACGAGTTCTACAAGCAGCTCTCCAGCGCCGTCGTGCGCGCCGACAGCCTGATCCATCGCATCCAGCGCAAGGGCCTCGACATCAACGTGGGCTGGTGAGATGGGTGAAGCTCCCTCCGTGCGGCTCCTGTGGGCCGTCCACTGCCACCAACCGGTGGGAAATTTCGACTTCGTCTTCGAGCACGCGTTCGAGAACGCCTACAAGCCGTTCGTGGAGGTCCTGGAGCGTTTTCCGGAGATCGGGGTGGATTTCCACTTCTCCGGCATCCTCCTGGACTGGCTGGACAAGAATCGTCCCGAGTACCTGGACAGGGTGGGCGCCCTGGTGTCCGGCGGCCAGTGCGGACTCCTGGCCGGCGCCTACTACGAACCCATCCTGCCCCCGATCGGGCGCCACGACCAGGTCGGACAGATCTCCGCGCTGCGCAAGCGGCTCCTGGCGAGGTTCGGTGTGGAGCCCAGGGGGATGTGGCTGGCCGAGCGCGTCTGGGAGCCGGGACTGCCGGAGGCGTTGGCGCAGGCCGGGATCGAATACACCCTCCTGGACGGCACCCACTTCAAGCAGGTGGGCTTCTCCGAGGACGATCTCTTCGGTCGCTGGCTGACGGAGAGCGAAGGCAAGGTCGTCTCCGTGTTCCCCATCCACGACGGGGTGCGCGACCTGATCCCCTTCTCCGCGGTGGACCATGCGATCGGGGCTCTCCGCGACCTCTCCGTGGCCGGAGGCAGGGACGTGGTCTTCGGCGACGACGGCGAGAAGTTCGGCGACTGGCCCGGCACCCACGTGCTCTGCTACGGTGAGCGTTGGCTCGAAAGGTTCTTCGAGCAGGTCTGCCGCGATCCGTCCATCTCCATCCGACCGGTCTCGGAGGCGTACGCCACGTCCAAGGCGCGCGGAATGGCCTACCTGCCGGCGGCATCCTATTTCGAGATGATGGAATGGGCGGAACGCCCCGCGCGCCAGACCGCGTTGCGGCACGCCCGGCAGGAGCTGAAGGCGGGGGGGTGTTGGGAGGGGATCTCCCCGTTCGTCCGCGGGGTGGCCTGGAGGAACTTCCTGGTCCGCTACCCCGAGAGCAACCGGATGCACAAGATGGCCTCGCGCCTCTCGCGGACCATCCACCAGGAACTGGAGGCCTCGCCCGGCGATCCGCGCGGTTCGGTCCTCCGGGAAGCCCGCGAGCACGTCTGGCAGGCGCAGTGCAACTGCGGATACTGGCACGGCGTCTTCGGTGGGCTCTACCTTCCCCACCTGCGGCGAGCCATCCACGGGCACCTGGCCCGCGCCGAATCGCTCCTGCGCGGCGGGGCGGTCGACGTGGCGAGGGAGGACTGGGATCTGGACGGGACCGAGGAGGTGCTGCTCGCGAGCGGCGGGCAATTCCTGTCCATCCACCCCGCCCAGGGCGGATCCATCCCCGTGTGGTACCTGGATCGGGCCGGATTGAACCTCGCCGACTCCATCACGCGGGGGATCGAGCCCTACCACGCCAGGATCCGCGGCGAGGAAGGCCGCCCCGACGGCGCCAAGCTCGCCGACCAGTTCTCGGGAAGCGATCCGGAACTCGCCTCCGCCCTGGTCTACGACACGGTTCCCCGGACCTCCGGCCTGGTCTGGTGGTTCCCCGAAGGGACGGACTCCTCGGAGTGGTTCCGCGACCGCCCGGCCCGACGCTGGGTGGGCGGAACCTGGGAGGTCCTCTCGGTCCGCCGTGGACAGGTTCCGTCGTGCGAGCTGCGCGCCGAACGCGACGGGATGGTGTTCCGCAGGGGACTCAAGATCTCCCCGGACGGGGAAGTCGAGCTCATCGTGCTGCTGGAGAATCCCGGACCGGAGGATCGAACGGGCACCCTCGGGGTGGAATGGATGGTGAACCTGCTCGCGGGCGACGCGCCGGACCGCTGGCTGGAGACGGTGGACGGGATCCGCCACCGCCTGGGCACCCGGGGCGGATCGACCGGGCCCGTCGGCATCGTCGACGGCTGGTTGGGATTGGGGTTGCGGTTGGACGCGGGAGCGGATTCCGCCCTCGCCTGGGAGGGCGTCCATTCCGTCAACCAGAGCGTCTCGGGCTACGAGAAGGTCTACCAGGGGACGTCGTTCCTGCAAACGGGACCGGTGGTCGTGCCCGCCGGCGGCGTCGCCAAGTTCAGGGCCGTGCTGGAGATCCGCCAGCCCGAGGTCCCATCGCCACTATAGGATCAGTCCCGAGGGGAACGAATGAGCAAGACGACGAGGACATTGCAGGTGATCAACCGGTTCGGGCTCCACGCGAGGCCGGCCGCCATGGTGGTGGAGGCCGCTTCCAAGTTCGATTGCGAGGTGACCTTGACCAAGGACGGCATGAGCGCCAACGGCAAGAGCATCATGAGCGTGATGCTGCTGGCCGCCGAGCCGGGCAGCGAGGTCGAACTGGTCGCGGAAGGTCCCCAGGCGGAGCAGGTGGCCGACACCATCGAGAAGCTCTTCCTGGCCAGGTTCAACGAGGAGGAAGCCTGAGATGGTGCTGGGGAAGAGCGCGCTGCGCGGCGAGCTGAGGACCGGACGCCTGAAGGTGGAACCCTTCGACGACGAGCTTCTCCAGCCGGCCTCCATCGACATGAGGTTGGGCGAGCAGTTCCTGGTCCCCGAACCCTCCGCGGGATCGCTGACGCGCTTCGGGGAGAGCATCCCGTACCAGGAGGTCCGCACCGGCTGCTACATCCTTCCGGGCAATTCGTTCGTGCTCGCCCGCACCCGGGAGGTCGTGCACCTGCCGGACGACCTGACGGCCTTCGTGGAGGGGCGGTCGTCCATCGGCCGCCTGGGGCTGTTCATCCAGAACGCGGGATGGGTGGATCCTGGATTCCGTGGATCGATCACCCTGGAACTGTACAATGGACTTCCACACCCCATCGAGCTCCGGGCCGGTTGGAGGGTGTGCCAACTCGTGTTCGTCCGGATGGAAGGAAGTTCCGAGGGCGGATACACCGGGAAGTACCAGGGACAGGTGGACACCACCGGAAGCCGCTTGCACCAGGATGCCGACAGGGCGTCCGCGGCGAACGGGTAGCCAAGGGAGATCGTCGATGCGCTATGGGATCTATTCCGACATCCACGGGAATCTCGAAGCCCTCCAGGCCGTTCTGGATTCCATGAAGTCGCTGGGAGTGGAGCGCCGCATCTGCCTGGGCGACCTGGTGGGCTACTGCGCCAATCCCAACGAGTGCGTTGAGATCATCCGGGACAGGTCCGACCTCGTCATCCTCGGGAACCACGACAGCGTGGCGCTGGGACGGGAATCCAGCGAGAACTTCAACTTCTACGCGAGACGCGCCATCGAGTGGACTCGGGAGAACCTTTCGAAGGAGTCCGTGGACTTCCTCCAGAAGCTCAGCTACATCGAGGTGGAAGACGAACTCTGCTTCGTGCACGCCTCTCCCCGCAGTCCCGCGGATTGGTACTACGTGACCAGCCTGGACGACGCCGTGGACGCCTTCAGCTTCTTCCGGCAGCGCATCTGCTTCGTGGGCCACACCCACTGGCCGGTGATCGTGGTGATGGAAGGGGAGCAGTCGTTCCGCATCTGCGACACCCTGAGCTACACCCTGGAGAAGGGGCAACGGATGCTCGTGAACGTCGGATCCGTGGGGCAACCGCGCGACCGCAATCCCTTCGCCTCCTGGACCATCTGCGACAGCGCCACGCTTTCCGTGGAGATCGTCCGGGTTCCCTACGACATCCCCAAGGCACAGAAGAAGATGCGCGACAACGATTTCGCCGACTTCCTGGTGCACCGGCTCTCCGAAGGAAAGTGACTTCGCCCACGGCCTCCGTGGCCGTTCTCCTGGACCTGCGCGGCGACGGGCCGCGCGTGTTGCTGGGCAGGCGGCGGAGCCGTCCGGACGACCCCTGGAGCGGCCATCTCGCGCTCCCCGGCGGAAGGCCCGAGGCCTCCGACCACGACGCGATGGACACCGCCATCCGCGAGTGCTCCGAGGAGGCGGGAATCCGGGTCCACCGGTCCATGGTCTGGGGAGGACTCCCGCCCGTCCTGGCCGGGCGCGTCACCGGACACCACACGGTGGTCTCGCCTTTCGTCGCTGTGCTCGAAGGACGCTTCGATCCTGTCGAGGGAGCATTCCGCAGGGATCACGGAACGGACGGCGAGATCGAAGCCTGGACGGGGTTCGCCCTGGGAGATCTGGATCGACCCGAGCTGCGGACCACGATTCCCGCACCGGACGGCACCACCCAGGAAGGGGTGCTCACCGAGCTGGGAATCCTCTGGGGAATGACGCTGCGGCTGCTGGAGCGTGTCTGGCGGGCGCCGCTCGTGCCCGGAATCTCCTCTCTTTGGCTGGATTTCGACGGGACCCTCTACCCCGCGTCGCACGCCCTCTCGGATGCCGTGGACCGCCGCATCTCCGAATGGATCTCCCGCGAGCGGGACCTGGATCCGGAAGAGGCCGACCGCGTGCGCCGGGACCTGTTCCTGAGGTACGGGAACACCCTGCGGGGCATGCTGGGCGAATCCGACGTGGACCCGAAGCGCTACCTGGATTTCGTGTTCGACTTGCCGGATTCCGTCTTCCCCGACGCCGATCCGGACCTGGACCTGGCCCTTGCCCGATTGGACCTGCCGGCTTCGGTGTTCACCAACGCGCGGGCCGACTACGTCCGCCGCGGCTTGCGGAAGCTCGGCATTTCCGGGCGCATCGGAGGGATCCGCGACATCGAATCCTTCCACTGGCGTTCCAAACCGGATCCCGCGCTCTACGAGGAGATCCTGCGAGCGGACGGAACCGACCCCCCCACCATCCTGTTCGCGGACGATCGCGCAGAAAATCTCGCACCCGCTCGCGCCCTGGGCGTCCGTTGCGTCTGGATCGACGAAGAGGAGAGAGGCGATTGGACCGACCGGGAACGCCGTCCCTGGGACGGGTTGCCATGGCAATGGAAGCTCCGCAGCCTCCATCGGCTCCCGGCCCTCCTTCTGCCTCGGCTGGGGACGTGAGGATCCTGCTTTCCGCAGGGGAGGTCTCCGGCGATCGGATCGGTGCCCTTCTGGCCACGGCCGTCGCGAAGCTGGATCCTTCGGCGGAACTGGCGGGATGCGCAGGCGTGGCCATGGCCGCCGCCGGGGTGCGACCGATGGCCGTCCCGGAGGTGTTTTCGCACTCGGGATGGGAATCCGTGCTGGCCCAGGCCCCGAGGATCCTCTGGTCCGCATGGCGCTACCTGCGGCGCGCCTCGGCCTTCGCGCCGGACCTGGTGGTCGCGGTGGATGCTCCGGGCCTCCACGCCTCCCTGTTGGCCGGGTTCCGTCGGAAGAACGTGCGCTGCGCCTGGGTCGCGCCTCCGCAACTGTGGGCGTGGCGGAACCGGAAACCGTCCGTCCTGCGCGGGCTCCGCGTCCATCCGCTGCACGGGTTCGAGGTCGATGCGCTGCTTGAGGGGGGAGCCGACCCGGTCTGGCACGGATACCCCGGACCCAGACCTCTTCGACGGGACGGTATCCGGGATCTCCTGGTCCTCCTTCCCGGCAGCCGGGAGGCTTGGAGGCGACGGCATCTCCCGCTGTTCCTGGCGGCCGCGCGGGAAGCGGACACCGGGCTGGAACCGGTTTTCGTCCACCCCTCGCCGGGTTCGTCGCGGGAGTGCGGACTCGCTTGCTTGAGTCCGGAAGCGGCCCTCCCTCGCGCCGCGCTGGCCTTGACGCTTCCCGGCACGGCGACACTGGAGATCGCCCTCCAGGAGATCCCCGCGGTGGTGGCGGCCCGCCCCGGACGCCTGGATGCAAGCATCGCCGCCAAGCGACTGTCCGGGGGGCCGGTGGCCCTTCCCAATCGGATCCTTGGTCGCATGGTCTATCCGGAACTGCTAGGCGCGGGAATCCGATCCGGGGATCTCGCGAAGGCGCTCCGCCTGGCTCGGGAACGCAGCCCGCACGACGAGGATCTCGCCGAACTCCGGGGGAAGCTCGGTCCCGAATACGCCTGCGAGCGGATCGCGAGGTCCTTGGGAGTCGGATAGTGGTTGATCCTTCCACGGATGGAATGGGATGATTCCCGGGAATGCCGGACCCAACACAGGGCTTCGACTTCATCAGGTCCGCGCTTCGGTGGAGCAACCACCCGGACGGGGCCCAGGTGGAGATCCTGCCCGATACGCCTGAAATCGACGAACAGGAGATGTTCCGCGCCTTCGCCGCCGCGGGGATCGTCAACGCGAACACCGCCACCATCTGCAACCTGATCCGCCAGAAGGTGGCCGGCTGGCAGAGGGTGGGACGGCCCTTCGAGTTCCGCGACGGCTCGATCTCGCCCGTCCTGGAGGTCCGCAAGACGGAATTGATCGCATCCGTCCGCATCGATCCGGCGGTCGCGCTGGCGCAGGGTCGGGTGGTCACCGCGGAGGAGATCCGGTCGATGCTCGCCCAGGCCGGCGTGAGCCACGGAATCGATTCCGATCTGGTCCAGATGCTCCTCAAGCCCGGATGCCACTCCGGCTGGTACGACATCGCGGCGGGAGAACCGCCGGTGACCGGGACGGACACGGTCATCGAATGCCGCGTCCGGATGGACCAGGGCCTTCCCGTTCCCCACGAGGACGGCTCCATCGATTTCCGCGACCGCGGCGACCTGCCCGAGATCACGGAGGGGACGGCCATCTACGTCCGCATTCCCGGCACTCCGGCCAAGGACGGGGTCGATCTCGCCGGTCGTCCGATCCCGGCCGAAAAAGGCCTGGACGCCAAGTTGGCCCCGGGAGAGAACATGCGGTTTCGGGAAGGGGATCCCGATGTCCTCGAAGCCGCCTGCGACGGGTACCTGCTGCGGGGACGCGAGGGCCGGATCCAGGTGGGGAAGGTGTTCGAAGTCAAGGGCGACCTGGACCTCTCGGTGGGAAACATCAAGTACCACGGCCCGATCCGGATCGGCGGCAACGTGCCGGCCGGATTCCGGATCAGCGCCGGCGGGGACGTACAGGTCCGCGGAACCGCGGAGGCCTCCGACATCCGGAGCACCGGTGGTTCCGTGCGCATCGAAGGTGGGGTTTTCGGTGGTCGGATCGAAGCCGCCGAGGACATCGCCGTCGCCTTCGCGCACGAGGCCACGCTGATCGCGGGCGGGGAGATCCAGGGGGGAAAATACCTCCAGCACTGCAACGCCCGCTGCACCACGCTCAAGTTCGCGAGCGGAGGCATGTTCGTCGGCGGTCAGGTCCTGGCATCGAGGGAGATCGAATGCGACGTGCTGGGCACCGATGCGGGCTCCACCACCGTCGTCCAATTGTCGGATCCCGAGGAGGAAGCCGCGAGATCGGATCTGGAACAGGTCTGTGCCGAAGAAAAGAAGATGCTGCCGCTGCGGGACCTGCTGGAGCAGAAGGTCGTGGTCCTGAAGAGCCGGATGTCGAAAGGTGGACAGCTCCTGGGCCGCGCCCGCGAGGACGCCGAGGAGCTGTTGCGCCAGTATACCGCGGTGACCGAGAAGGTCCGCGAACTGGAGCGCCGCCGGGCCCGGGACCAGGAAGTCCTTTCGGCGGAACGGACGCGCAGCGGATCCATCTCCGTGCGCCGCAAGATCCACCCCGGCGTGGAGGTGCATATCTTTGGTCGACGCTTCGACGCCCAGTCCTGCGATCCGCCCGTTCGGCTGGTCGCTCGCGAGAGGGAAGTCGAAGCGGCCAAGCTCTGAATCCAGGAGACCGCGATCGAATCCGCCCAGACATGGGAGTCACTGACCGTCGAAGTCATCACGCGCCTGGTCCGCGGCCTGGAACATCTCGCCCCCTGGGGGCTGCGCAAAGCCGTGGAGCGCGATCGGAAGGCCGACGACGCCAGCCGACCCCAACGCGCCCGACCCGACCGCGAAACCTTCCGCCTCTTCGAGCTCGACGACGACCGCCCCGTGCGCCTGGAGGAGATCGTGCCCGGCGAGGAAGTTTCCACGCCCCTGGGACCGGCATGGCTTTCGTTGCGGCCTTTGGACACCGTCTGGCAGCCGTTGCCCGAATTTCCGGAGGCCGACCCCGCCCGCATCTGGTTCGACATCGAGACCCAGGGAGGCAGGGGGAACCCCGGGTTCCTCTTCGGGGCGGCCTATTACGACCAGGGGCGCTGGTGGCTCTGGCAGGCGCTCGCCCGGAATCCTTCGGAAGAACCGGCGCTGCTGCACCTGATCTCCGAGCTTTTGCACCAAAGGCCCAGGCTGGTGAGCTATTCGGGATCCAAGAACGATTGGCCCTTCCTGGCCTCCCGATGGAGCCACCACGACATGCCCATCCCCGCCCACGCCGACCACCTGGACCTCTTCGATCCCGCCCAGACCCTCTACCGGGGGGTGCTCCCGTCCTGTCGGCTCGTCACCCTGGAGAACCACCTCTGCAACCGCTGGCGCGAGGCCGACTTGCCTTCGGGCTTCATCCCCATCGCCTACCTGAAGTGGCTGGAAGACGGCGACGGCCGACTGATGGCCCAGGTTCTCCAACACAACGCGTTGGACGTGGTGTGCCTGCTGGAGCTCGAACCGTACCTGACGGTGGAGGCTTGTCCGCTGCCGATCCGGCTTGCGCCGGTGGTTCCGGCGGCGGGGCCGTAGGTTTTCTTTTTGCGCCTTCGGCGCTTCGCTCCGGGCGGATCTCGGCTACGCCCCCGTGGGGGACCAATCCTGCGGTCGCGTCGCGACGAGTCCGATCAGCATGGGGTACTGCGGATCGAAGTGGTCCAGTTCCTGGGTGGTCAGCTCGTGCTGCGCGAGGCCGTAGAGGAAGGAGGCTGCCGCCAGGACGTTGCCGTAGCTCTCGACCTCCACGCTTTCCGCGGGAAGCTGCTCCTCGAAGAGCCTTCGCAGGGCCAGATCGGTGAAGCCCCAGAAGTGTCCCCACCGCTCCATGTCCTCGCGGGAGATCTGGGAAACGCCACCGGCCGTGACCAGGAGGCTCCCGCCCGGTTTGAGCATCCGAAGGGAGTTGCGGATGGTGGATCTGAGGTCGTAGACGAAGGGAAGGGTCTGGGTGAGGATGAAGCAGTCCAGGAACGCCTCTCGCGGGCAATCGCGGCTCAGGTCGCAGACGAAGTCGGCGCCGAACCCCTCTTGGACGTGCAGCACCAGCGGCTGTTCCACGCGGTCGTCGCCGAAGCGGCGGGTGTAGGTGGAGCTCGCGATCTCGAGGACGGCCCCCTTGATCTTCCGGCGGTGGGCCGACAGGAACTTCTCGATGTAGTACCTGTCGATGGGGACGCCGCGGTCGATCCCGAAATTCTTCGAGATGGGTTGGAGCTTGTGCTGGAGGGGCAGGAGGTCCAGGACCCCGCGGACGCTCCGCTTCACGATCTTCCCGACGCTGCGCCGGGCCACGTCCTGCATCCGTTCCATCGCTGCCCTCCAGGGTGGGTGCGAGCCTCCGGCGGATGGATGTGGGACTCTCCTCCGGAAACTTCGATGGGGGAAAACATAGTGACCCGGGCTGTCGTGTCCCTGCGTGGAGCGGGGATGTCGATCAATCGACGAGCTTCGCCGCGGTCCCCGTGATTTCCTTCCAAGGCAATCCCCACTTGCCGATTTCCGCCATGAACGGATCCGGATCCATCTCCTCCATGTTGACCACCCCGGCCTTCTTCCAGACGCCTCGAAGCATCAGGGCGCCGCCCAGCATCGCCGGAACGGCGGTGGTGTAGCTGATGGCCTGGCCACCCGTCTCCTTGAAGCATTCGGCGTGGTCGCAGACGTTGTACACGAAATACGTCTTGTGTTCGCCGTCCTTTGTCCCCGTGATCTGGCACCCGATGCAGGTCTTGCCGGAGTATCCCTCGCCCAGGCTGTCGGGAGCGGGAAGCAAGGCCTTCAGGAATTCCAGCGGGATGATGTCCACACCTTGGAACTTCACGGGATCGATGCGGGTGAGTCCCACGTTCTGCAGCACCGTGAGGTGCTTGATGTAGTTGTCCCCGAAGGTCATCCAGAACCGGGCGCGCTTGAGTTCCGGAAAGTTCTTCACCAGCGATTCCAGTTCCTCGTGGAAGAGGACGTAGGAGCCGCGGTTGGCCACTTCGGGATATTCGATGTCGGCCTTGACGGAGAGGGCGGGGATCTCGTGGAAGGTGCCGTTCTCCCAATAGCGACCCGGCTGGGTGATCTCCCGGATGTTGATCTCCGGATTGAAGTTCGTCGCGAAGGCCTTGCCGTGGTCGCCGTTGTTGCAGTCCACGATGTCCAGGGTGTCCATGCGGTCGAAGTGGTGCTTCCTGGCGTAGGCGGTGTACACGTTCGTCTGGCCGGGATCGAACCCGGAGCCGAGCAACGCCATGATTCCGGCCTTCCGGAACTTCTCCTGGTAGGCCCACTGCCACGAGTATTCGAACTTGGCGACGTCCTTGGGCTCGTAGTTGGCGGTGTCCAGGTAGTCCACCCCGGTTTCCAGGCAGGCGTCCATGATGGAAAGGTCCTGGTAGGGGAGCGCGATGTTCATGACGAGCCGGGGCTTGAAATCGCGGATGACCGAAGCGACCTCGGAGGCGTCGTCGGCGTCCACCTGCGTGGTGTGCACCGGGATCTCGGAAATGGACGCCGCGATCTTGTCCGCCCTGGATCTGGTTCGGGTGGCGATCAGCAGCTCCGAGTAGTCGGCGCTGTTCTGGGCGCATTTCCTGGCCACCACGTTGGCGACGCCTCCGGCCCCGATGATCAACACTTTGGACATGCGGCACTCCCCGGGTAGGTTTTGTGGGCGGAAAAGATGCAATCGACATGTTGCGACACCGTTTCCGATGCTTTTCTGGCCATCGCGCCTTGTCGAGCCCGCTCGTGGAGGGGTTCGAGCGAGTAGATTTCCTCGATGCTCGACTTCGAACTCCACAATCCGACCCGCATCGTCTTCGGCCGCCAAACCATCGCTCGCTTGGCGGACCTGGTTCCCCGCGGTGCCAGGGTCCTCCTGACCTACGGGGGAGGGTCCATCCTCAAGAACGGGGTCCATGCGCAGGTGCGCAAGGCCTTGGAGCAATTCCACGTCGAGGAATTCGGGGGGATCGAGCCGAATCCGCGTTTCGAGACGCTGGAGAAGGCCGTGGCCCTGGTGCGGGCCAGGAAACTGGATTTCCTGTTGGCGGTCGGCGGCGGATCCGTGGTGGACGGAACCAAGTACATCGCGGCGGCCGTCCACTACTCCGGTTCCGATCCCTGGGACATCCTGCGCACCCACGGCAAGGGGGTCAACACCGCCGTGCCCATGGGTGTCGTCCTGACCTTGCCCGCGACGGGATCGGAGGCCAACGGATCGGCGGTGGTCAGCAGGGCCGACACCGAGGAGAAGCTCCATTTCTACTCGCCGCTGGTCTACCCGGTCTTCTCCGTCCTGGATCCTTCCACCACCTTCACCTTGGGCGCGCGACAGACCGGCAACGGGGTCGTCGACGCCTTCGTGCACACCACCGAGCAGTACATCACGGTGCACGGGGATTCCAGCCTGCAGGACCGGTTCGCCGAGGGCATCCTCTCCACCCTGGTGGAGGAGGGGCCCAAGGCCCTGGCCAAGCCCGACGACGAGGCCGCACGCGCGAACATCATGTGGAGCGCCACGCAGGCGCTGTCGGGTGCCATGGGCGCGGGGCTTCCCGGGGACTGGGCCGCCCACGGGATCGGACACGAATTGACGGCCTTCTACGGACTGGACCACGCCCGCACGCTGGCGATCGTCGCTCCCGGGGTGTGGCGGCACCAGATCGAGCGCAAGCGGTCGCGGCTCGCGCGCTACGGGGAAAGGGTCTGGGGGCTCTCCGGAGCCGAATCCGAAGTCGCGCCGAAGGCCGTCGAACGCACCGAAGCGTTCTTCGAGTCGATGGGTCTGCCGACCCGGCTGTCGGCGCACGGGATCGACGCGGCGAAGGCCGCCTCCCGGATCCGCTCGCGCTTCGAGGAACGCGGCGAATCCGTGGGAGAGGGCGGCTCGATCACTCCCCGGGACGTCGAGGCGATCCTGCTCTCGAGGGCATAGGAGTCCGCGCTTCGACGCCTTCCTTGCCGGGACGGGGGCGGGTGCGCGCATTCGCGACGGAATCCGACGGTTCCCGGGTCCGGGCGAGCGGGGCCGAGGACCCCCTCGCGACGACGATGCCTTCGTGGCGCATCATCGTGGGCGTCGACGTCGAGGACAGAATCTGGCGAACCATCGCGCGGGCCATGGAATCCGATCCGAACCTGTAGCTGGTGAGATCGGCGCGCAAGGCCTCCGCCGTGTCGTCGAAGCCGGCGACGGAAACCTCGCCAGGAACGTCGACGCCCCTTCCCCGGAGCCAGGCCAGGGCGTGGAGGGCGCAGATGTCGTTCGCGGCGATCCAGGCGGTGGCCCTGCTCGCCAAAGCGCTTTCCAACAGGGGGATCGTATCCCCGTGGATCCGGTTCATCCCCAGTTCGCGGATCGCGACCTCGCGGATCTGGAGGCTCGATCCCTCCACGAGCCTCGAGAGGAGCGCTTCCGGGAACTCGGCGAGGAGGTCGGGATCGGAATAGGCGGGAGCCAACCGGTCCCAGAGGGAAATTCCCTCCAGGCAGAAGGCGTCCACCGTTCCTCCCCGGCCTTCGACCTCCTCCCGGATGCCCTGGAGGCGGCTTCTCGACCAACGGCTCGCGTGCCAGGGAGAGATGTAGGCGAATCGCAGATGCCCGAGGTCCATGAGATGGCGGGCAGCGAGGGACCCGATTCCCTTCAGGTAGCCTTGTTCGTGGAAATGGATCCGCGAATCGCGCATCGCATCGGATCGGAGCGTGAACTCCTCCGCCCAGACGCAAACGGGCAGCCGAAGGCGCTCCAGCTCGCGGCACAGCTCCAGGGGTTCCTGGCAATGCCAGGTCGATGCCACCACCCCGACGGTGGAGGGGTCCGGACGGATCCCTCCGCGCAGCCATGGGCTGCGCTTCAGCGAAAGTCCCGCATGGGCGGCCTGGAAGCCGAGCTCCCTCCAGAAATCGGACTCCCTGTCCGTGTCCATCCGGAACCGGCCCTCCGCATCGGCCGTCCCGATGCACAGCAGCGTGGGAGCCGATGCCGAGCGCCGCGGTCGGGGTCGAAGTGGACGGTGGCATCGACCGTGCCGTTCCACGAAATTCGCGCGAACGGCGATGCCCAAGGCCTTGCTCGCGGTCTGGGGATGGCAATTCCATCGGGAAGCGAATTCCTTGAGGGAGGGCAGGTCCTCGTTCCAGGGGTGCAATCCCTGGCGGATCTCCGCGCAGAGCCGTTCGGCGAAGTCCGCCGCATTCGGCTTGTTGTCCACGGATGTCGGTGCCGGCAGCCGACCCGCGCGCCATATACCGGATCCTGGTCGCGATTCCACGAGTCCTCGCCGCCGGAGAAGCCCCAGGGCCTCGGCAACGGTCCTCGTGCTCGCGGCATGTCGGGAGGCCAATTCGCGAACCGTCGGCAGCCTGCCGCCGGGCCAGGAAGCCATTTGGCTGGTGAAAAGCGAGGCGAGCTCGTCGGATCTGGACATGCTAAAAACAATAATCACGGTTTCATGATTTAATGACTGGCGAATTCGATGTGAGCGGGGGACCCTGTCCGTTGTCCATGGGAGAGTACATGCGGTGAACGGAAAGCTCGCGTTCCAATTCACACCCGACGGAACTGGGACCAGCACCTGTGCGCGGTACGGCCGCACGGGCTTTTGTCGTTTCGACACAAACGACCTGTCGGATCGGCGACTTTCCGGCGCGGTTTCCCCCGTACATTCCGGCTAGTTCTGTGTTCAAGCTTGTTGGAGGAACCATGAAACACACTCGGATGATCTGGAGAACCCTGGGACGGATCATCGCCGCAGGCCTGATCTGCACCCCGTTGGGCCTGGTCTCGGCGGCCACGCAGGCGACCTACTACGTCTCTCCCTCCGGAAACGACGCCAACCCGGGCTCTCTCGCGGCGCCCTTCAAGAGCATTTCCAAGGCCCAAGCGGTCGTTCGGACATTGACTTCCTCGATGACCGGGGACATCGTGGTCACTCTCCGGGGCGGCACCTACGCCCTGGACAGCTCGCTCACCTTCGGACCCGCCGACGGTGGAAGCAACGGGAACTACGTCCGGTACGTCGCCTACGCGGGGGAAACCCCTCTGATCACGGGCGGAATTCCCATCACGGGCTGGACCGTCTCCGATGCGACCAAGAACATCTGGAAGGCGACTGGAGTGACCGCACGCTTCCGCCAGCTGTACGTGAACGGAACCAAGGCGATCCGCGCTCGCACGCCGAACCTGGGTACGGGCAACTCCCCCAACTTCTACCGGCTGACCAAGGTCGACACCTCCACGCGAGACCTCGCGGTGGCGTCGTCCTACGTCTCGAACTGGAACAACCTGACCAAGGTCGAGATGCACCTCATGATCGCCTGGGCCGATGCGACCATGCGCATCGCCTCCATCAGCACGTCCGGCAGCACCTCGAAGATCAAGTTCCAGGACCCGGAAGGGACCATGCTCTTCAATCGGCCCTACCCCATGCTCGGCGTGGCGTTTTCCAGCAATCCCCCCAAGCAGCAGTGCTTCTACTTCGAGAACGCCTACGAGTTCCTGGATTCTCCGGGAGAGTGGTACCTGGACGAATCGACCAACACCCTCTATTACATGCCCCGGACCGGAGAAAACCTGGCCACGGCCACGGTGGTGGCGCCGGTTCTCCAGAACCTGATCACGATCGCCGGACCCACCACCTCCCAGACCGTGGGGTATCTGGCGTTCCAGGGCTTGGACTTCGCGGGCACCACGTTCCTGAGGGCCAGCCAGACCGGACTCCTGGATCTCCAGGGGGGACAGTTCAACATCACGGCTCCGGGAGGGAACAAATATTCGCTGTGGAGGCCGGCATCGGGTGTCACGGTGACCAACGCGCACAACCTCCTCTTCGAACGGAATCTGTTCGCCCAGATGGGTGGCTCCGGCCTGGACTTCATCTCCGGGACGCACGACGACAAGGTCATCGGGAACGTGTTCACGGACCTGGGAGCCACGGGTGTCACCGTGGGCAAGTTCGCCCAGGACTCGATGACCGAGATCCACATCGCCTACAACCCGACGGATGCCAAGGAGGTCTGCACCAACGACACGATCATGGACAACCTGATCACAAAGGTGACCACGGAGATCCAAGGTGCCCTCGGGATCGGGGCGGGCTACCCGAAGAACATCGACATCGAGCACAACGAGGTCTCCTACACCAACTACACGGGCATCTCCGTCGGGTTCGGCTGGACGGCGTCGGCGAACCCCATGAGCGGCAACCACATCAACTGGAACAACATCCACCACGTGGAACAGCTCCTGGCGGATGCCGGGGAGATCTACACCCTTTCCAACCAGGGGTCCGGCGACCAGATCGAGTACAACTACCTGCACGACATCTCGGCATCCCAGTGGGCCG
>Ga0209415_10008811_pt1 | contig 17437 bp, 13 predicted proteins | sample PeaSoiSIISIP2007_FD_187696 | JGI IMG/M metagenome (GOLD analysis project Ga0209415, IMG submission 187696) | Peat soil microbial communities from Weissenstadt, Germany - SII-SIP-2007 (SPAdes) (version 2) | ecosystem: Environmental > Terrestrial > Soil > Wetlands > Peat | place: Germany... | reverse complement strand
CGCGCAGCCGCCGCAACTTTTTTTGAACGGCGGCAAAGGCGTCTTCCGCGACGCAGCCGCAGAAATCGGCGAAACCTTCAATCAACCGAAGGTGGGACGCGGCCTCGCTTACGCCGACTTCGACCGCGACGGCGATCTGGATCTTCTGCTAACCACCAACAATGGCCCGGCGTATCTCTATCGCAACGACCAGCTGGCGGGAAACAAGAGCATCCGGTTTCGCCTGGTCGGCACCAAGTCAAACCGTGACGCCATCGGGGCGACCGTGCAGATCTCTTGCGCGGGCTCGACCCAGCTGCGAATGGTGAAGAGCGGATCGAGCTATTTGTCGCAGTCCGAACTTCCCCTCACGTTCGGCCTGGAAAAACATGACCAGATCGAGCACGTCGTCATCCAGTGGCCCAGCGGCAGAACCGAAGACTACAAGAATCTTGCCGCCGGTCGAGCCTACGAGTGCGTCGAGGGGTCGGGCATATCGCCGCAGAACGGTTTCTGAGGCGGCAAGCGTCAGGCGGCTTTCACTGTTGTGTCAAACTTCCCGCCGCCACGATGTCAATCTGCACGGAATCGTCCACTCGCAGAAATAACGCGCTCGGATTCTTCATCCCCCATTTTACGTAAGGGAGGGTAAAATGCAACGTCGCTGTCCAGTGATTTGCCTCCATGTCGGCCTCGGCCGGAACCGCAATTTCCCGCTCCACTCCATGAATCGTAAAGATCCCGTGCACCTTCACCGTGGATTTCCCTTTTGGGTTGACGGTTCCTTCCACTCGGTCGGGGCGAAACTTAATTTCCGGGTACTGTTCGCTCTCCAGGACCTCGCGGTGCATTTTGCCGTCGCGCATCTTGCTGCCACTGTCGCCGCTCTTCGCGTCGACAACGATTTCCCCGGTAAGCTTCTCCGAGCTTTCATCGAGCTGCAGCGCGCCCCGTTTCAGGCGGAACGATCCATGAACGGTGTGCAGCACATCGCCTAACGTGAACTTGACCGCTGTTTGTGCAGGATCAAGTTGCAGCGTGGCATGTTGGGCGAAAACAGGAACGCTCGCCGTCAGCAGTACAAAAACTGCAAAACCGAAACTCTGTTGCAGAATCTTAGCCCGGCGGTTGGTCGCGTTCATGAAGTTACGCAGTGAGCAGTCCCCATCCCAAAGAGATTCCATCCAAGGCGGCTCGGCCCGGCGACAATGCTCCCACATGCAATGCCAGCAATCTCTCGAAGATCTCCGGCCGTTTGCGAAACGCTTGCAGCGCGCGGCGTTGCAGCCTGGGGCGTCCATCCAGCGTCAGCATCAGCCGGGCCATCCAGAACGGCCGCATTGCCAGCCGCCGATGCGCAACCTGGTACGGCTCCAAATTCTCCGTCCGCAAGCACTGTGCCAGTTTTACCGCCTGGCTAAACGAGAGGCCCAGGCCCTGGCCGGTAATCGCGTCCACCGTGCCGGAGGCATCGCCGATCAGCGCGACATTGCGCCGATAAACGCACCTCACCGTTCGGTTCGCAGTGATTGCCCCGCGTTCGACAGATGTAGCCGGCGCGCCGCGAAGCCGGGCATTGAGCTCAGGAAGCGCCGCCAAGGCCTGTTCTACGCGCAGCCTTGAGTCATGCGATGCCACGGCCACACAAACTTCTTCGCCACTCACCGCCGTGGCATAGCCCTGACTGCGATCGCCCCAGTAGACTTCCATGTGATCGCTCCACGGCGCGACGCGGTAATGCCGTCGAAAGGCATAGCGCAGGTCCGTCCGGGCGCGAGCAGAAAGGCCCGCCCAGCGACGCACGCGCGAATTCGCTCCATCGGCGCCCACAATCCACCTGGCGTGAACCGTCCGGCCGCTCAGACAAACTTCTTGCTCCGAGATGCCCGTGACCCCCGTCCGCCAAAGCAACTCGACTCCCTCTTCCGCAGCCCGGTCGGCCATAATTTGGTGGAGTCTGGTCCTGCGAACCGCGAGTCCAACGCCCGGGTAACTGGATAATGTGGACGGGAACAACGCCTCCGCCGCCAGTCCGGAACTCAGAAACCGAATTCCACGGAAGGGATATCCATCGCCCGGCTTCAGCGTAATTCCCAATTCCTGCAGCGCCGCCAGCCCATCCGGCATCAGCCCTTCGCCGCAAGTTTTATCAATCGGAGCCTCGCCGCCATCGGCCACCACCACGCGCAATCCCTGATGCCGCGCCGCGATCCCCGCCGCCAGGCCCGCCGGCCCTCCGCCAATCACAAAGACATCAGTAGATTTCAGCAAACGCGAAACCTCACCATTGCAGAAGCACAAGCTCCGAACAAAATCCCGGGCCCATCGCCGCCAGGATGCCTAAGGTTCCCGGCTCGGGCCGCCGATTCCTCATCACATCCTCGAGCACCACTAGCACCGACGCCGAAGACAAATTTCCTACCCTGCGCAGGCAAGCCCACGAAGCATCCAGTTGGCCGTTTCGCAACTCCAGTGCGTCGGCCGTTGCCTCCAATACTTTTGGACCTCCCGTGTGAAGCACCCAACTGTCCACATCGCTTCGCTGATACCCATGATCCGACAGAAAGGCGTCGACATCGTGCCCTAAATGCTCGCGAATCAACGCGGGTACCTGGGGCGAGAGCGTGATGTGAAAGCCCTTTTCCGAAACTTTCCATCCCATCATCTCTTCCGTCTCAGGATAAAAAACAGATCGCGTCGCGAGAATTTCCGGTCCCGTGGCATTCACCTCAGCTCCGGTCACGATCACCGCCGCCGAGCCATCGGCGAACAGCCCGGATGAAATCAAGTTCGCCACGGAAAGATCGTCCCGCTGCAGAGTTAAAGAACAAAGTTCTACCGAGACCAGCGCCGCGGCCTGCGTGGGATACGCCCGCACATAGTCTGCCGCTCGCGCAATTCCCGCTGCCCCTGCCACGCATCCCAGCCCAAAAATCGGCATGCGCCGGATGTTCCGCGGTAGTCCCATCCGATTGATCAGCAGCGCATCAATCGAAGGGCTCGAAATCCCCGTGACCGAAGTGAAGAACAGCGCGCCTAACTGCCCGGGTTCGATCCCGGCATGGTGCAGCGCCCGGCAAAGTGCCTGCTCGCCCAGTTCCTGCGCCACTTTGATCCAGATGTCGTTGGCCTGCCCCCAGGTCGTCATCTTCTGGTAGTCCTCCGCGGACTGCGCCAGGTAGCGCCCATCCACGGAGACGTTGCGATGCAACCGCGCGAGCAGCAGCGGGTTTCGGAGCTGGTCACCCCAGTAGTCCTGCAGCTTTTCCAAAAGAAATTTCTGGGAATAGTAATGCTTGGGGAATGCGCTGGCGGCGCTGGCGATCTTCATGGTCATCCCCATCTGGTTGGCTTGCGAGGCCGCTTTTTGCGTCCCAGTGACGTTCGGCCGGTCAGAAACATTTTCACAGATCAGGAGTCTCGAATTGTCACCGCCTTGTCAAAAGCGCGAACGCCGCGGATCGCAGTTCCGCGAGCCTCCTTCAAATCAACCAGCCGCCCACGCCGAACTTCCTCGAATCCACGTTCTGGACAACCTTACTGCAAAACGGCGATGGACGAAGGGAATGCCCCCGGAGAATAGCTGGCCACCTCTCCCAGCGTGCCATTGCCGCTATTCAGGAGAAACACTTCCAGCGATCCGGACTGCCCGCCCACTAACAAATATTTGCCGTTCGGGTCAGCAGCCAGCGAGGTGGGCTGCTTTACGGTGCTGAACGGTGAGAGTGTAAGAATAGTCAGCCCGCCATCACTGCCGATGGAATACGCGCCCAGGTTATTGGTTCCCTGATTCGCAACATAGAGATACTTGCCCGAGGGATCGATGATCAGCGCCACGGGAGACGTCACACCCGAGGGTTCGCCCAGCGGTGAACCGGGAAGCTGCGCAAGAGCCCCGCCCGCTCCAATCGAGAACGCCGAGATCGAGTTGCCGTCATCGTTAGCGACGTAAAGGTACGCTCCCTTGGAATCTACCGCGAGGCCAGTCGGAATCGTGCCGACCGCGGTTGTGAAGGCTCCCACCGGCGGTTGGAGCACCCCGCTGCTGAGCGGATAAACAGCAACTTGCCCGAGCTCGCTTCCGATGAAAATGAAATTGCCGGAAGGCGCCAGCGCCATGCTTCTCGCGGTTACCCCCAAGGGGTAAGGCGAATTTGTAAGCGTCAGTGTTCCGTCGGACGCGACCTGAAACACGGAAAGATTACTGCTGGGAGCGGAAAGGTCATTGACTACGTACAGAAATCCCCCCGTCGCGTCCAGCGCCATGTACAGCGGGGTCAACCCTGAAGTAGACGTCCGCGACACTTCCGTAAGAATCCCGGTGGAAGGTGCGATGGAGAACAGGGAAATATCATCCTCTCCCGAATTCGCCACATAGAGATACTTTCCCGAGGGATGCAGCAGCACCGCTTCTGGGGCCTTGCCGGCGGCAAACGGACTGTTCAACAGCGCGGTCAAAATACCCGAGTTAGGATCTTCTCGGTAAACGGCGATAGTGTTGTTCGCTGGTATGGCGGCGAAGACGTAATGACTCGAAGTGGTTGTACATCCGGTCCATGTCGCAGCGCTCAAGCCCATCAACAACAGCGCCGTTGCTTTCTTTAGCATCCGTGACTCCTAAGAAAATTTTTCAACGCAAATATCGCGAAGAGAGGCAACCGCCGGTCTGCCCAGGCCGATTTCTGCGCGAATGCCTGGCCTCAACCCGAATCATCCGCAGAGCTGGTTTCAGAGGATTTAGTCTTGGGCAGAACACAACCTCAGCCGTGGCCACGCAAGGTCCCGGGATCCACAGATTTCATCCCGGGGATTTCCCCTTCACACAAAGCGCATCTTTGAAAACCCTATTCTACCCATATCATACCGGGACACGCCATTCCCGGGGCAGTTTTCGCGCATTCTCGTGTCCGGGAGTTCACCGCTCACGCCACCGATGTTGCGATGCCGTTCCTGCCAGCGCAGGTTGCACGGCCCACCCGCACCGAACCGCATAGCGTCGCATCCGGCGCCAGCAAAAAGGATTTTCTCGATTTAATGCGCCAGACTCGGCCGCACATCCCCGGGCGCTGCCCCGGGCAGGGCATGGTCTTCGCCGCCCCGCAACATCAGTCGCAAACGGTCAAGATACACATAAACCACGGGAGTCGTGAATAACGTCAACGCTTGGCTCACAATCAGACCTCCGACAATCGTGATCCCCAGCGGCCGGTGCAATTCCGATCCGGTTCCCGTTCCCAGCGCCAGCGGCAGCCCTCCGAGCAGCGCCGCCATCGTCGTCATCATGATTGGGCGGAAGCGCAGAATGCAGGCGTCGTAGATGGCCTCCACCGGCTTCTTGCCTTGGGAGCGCTCCACCTCCAGGGCCACGTCAATCATCATAATGGCGTTCTTTTTCACCAGCCCGATCAAAAGGATAATGCCGATCGTCCCAATCACGTTAAGTTCGTTGTGAGTCAGAATCAGCGCCAGCAGCGCTCCCACACCCGCCGAAGGGAGAGTGGACAAAATCGTAATGGGATGGATGTAGCTTTCGTAGAGCATTCCCAGCACGATGTATACGGTGATCAGCGCGGTAAGAATCAACGTCAGTTCGCCAGAAAGCGAATCCTGGAAGGCGGCGGCCGTGCCCTGGAAACTGGCCTGGATCGTGGCTGGCATCCCGATGTCGCGCTGCGCCTTTTCAATCGCCAGCGTAGCATCGCCCAGGGCAACTCCCGGCGCCAGATTAAACGAGATGGTCACCGACGGAAGTTGGCTCTGGTGATTTACCGCCAAGGGCGTGTTCGAGGGCTCAAAGTGCGTGAACGCCGCCAACGGCACCGGGGTGCCGGTGGAAGAGCGTAGATAGATATTCTGCAGGCCTTCGGTAGTCTGTTGAAACTGCGGCGCGACTTCCATCACTACGTGATACTGGTTCAGCGGCCGGTACATGGTCGAGACTTGCCGCTGCCCAAACGCGTCGTAGAGCGCGTTGTCCAAGCTCTGGGGACTTATTCCCAAGCGGCTGGCGGTATCGCGATCGATCACCAGCTTAGCCTGCAAACCTTTGTCCTGCTGGTCGGTATTCTGGTCGCGGAGTTGCGGCAAAGCCCGCAGTTTCTGCAGTACTTGCGGCGCCCAGGTGTTCAGGTCATCCAGATTCGAGCCCTGCAGCGTGTACTGATACTGCGCGTTGCCAAACCGTCCGCCGATGGTGAGATCCTGCGCCGACTGCAGCAGCAACGTGGCCCCCGGCACCACTGCCAGTTTGCCGCGCAGGCGGTTGATTACATCGTCGGCAGTCACGTATTTGCAGCTTTGCCAGAAGTGCTGGGTCTGGCACTTCCCGCGCTGCTCCAGCGGCTTCAGCATCATGAAGAAACGCCCCTGGTTCGCGGCCGAACCGCCTCCGGCGAATCCAACAACCGTGTCGACCGCCGGATCCTTCATCACGATCTCCACAAACTGCTGCATCTTGCCGCGCATTGCCTGAAATGAAATATCCTGCGCCGCCTGCACCGCACCCATGATGCGTCCCGTATCCTGCTGCGGGAAGAAGCCCTTGGGCACGATGTAATAGAGGCACCCGCTCAAGATTGCGACCGCGATGGTCAAGAGCAACGTTGCGAACTGGTGCTCCAGCACCCGCTTCAGTGCGTGGCGATACACATTCAGAACGGTCTCGAAGACCCACTCGCTGCCGCGATAGAAAAAGTTATGTTTGTCGTTGCTCGGCGGACGCAGAAATTTCGCGCACATGACGGGGGTGGTGGTCAACGAAACCAGCAACGAGACTCCGATGGCCACGCTCAGCGTGACTGCGAACTCACGGAACAGCCGGCCCACAATCCCGCCCATCATCAGTAGCGGAATGAACACCGCCACCAGCGACGTGCTCATAGAGACAACCGTAAAACCAATCTCGGCCGCGCCCTTGAAGGCTGCTTGTACCGCGCCCATCCCGTGTTCCACGTAGCGCGTAATGTTTTCCAGCACCACAATGGCGTCGTCCACCACGAATCCCGTCGAAATAGCGAGCGCCATGAGCGACAGATTGTCCAGGCTATAGCCCAGCAGATACATGACGCCGAAAGTGCCCACCAGGGAGAGCGGCACCGCGATACTCGGGATAATCGTCGCCCTCAGGGTCCGCAGAAACGCGAACACCACCAGAATTACGAGCACGATCGAAATGACCAGCGTGGTTTCAATATCCTTAACAGAAGCTCGCACCGTGGTGGTGCGATCCATCGCAATCGCCAGTTTGATGGCCGGGGAAATGGAGGACTGCAAATAAGGCATCAGCGACCGCACCCGGTCCACTGTCTCGATGATGTTGGCTCCAGGCTGCCGGAAGACAATGATCAAGACGCTGTCTTTCGCTTTGCCCCCACCTCCGGCGCCCGCGACTCCCAAATTGCGAACATCGGAGACCGAGTCCTCCACGTCGGCAACGTCCCCCAACCGGACCGGCGCCCCGTTGTTGTAGGCCATGATGAGCGGCCTGTACTGGTCTGCGGTAAACAACTGGTCGGTGTCGGTGTAGGAAGAAGAGGTGGTGCCGTTCGAGACCGAGCCCTTCGGGCGGTTCGCATTCGCCGCATTCAATGCGTTGCGCACCGTATCCAGCCCAACTCCCAACTTGTTCAGCAGCGTGGGATTCACTTCCGCGCGTACCGCCGGCTGGGCCGAGCCGCCCACCGACACTTGTCCCACACCCGCCACCTGCGAAAGCTTCTGCGCCAGAATCGAGTCGGCGGCGTCATACATGCGCGCCACCGGAATCGTGTCGGAAGTCAGCGCTAGAATTAAAATGGGCGAATCCGCGGGGTTCGCCTTGCGATAAGTAGGGTTGCTGGGCAGATTGCTTGGAAGTTGGCTGCGCGCTGCGTTAATGGCCGCTTGCACATCCCGTGCAGCCGCATCGATGTTCCGGTTCAGATCAAACTGAAGAGTAATACTGGTCGAGCCCAGCTGGCTCGCCGAGGTCATTTGGTTGACGCCGGAAATGCGCCCGAACTGCCGCTCCAGCGGCGTCGCTATCGCCGACGCCATGGTTTGTGGATCGGCTCCGGGCATCCCAGCTCCCACACCGATTACTGGAAAATCCACGCGCGGCAGCGAAGCTACCGGCAGAAAGTTGAAGGCGAGAATCCCCGACAGCAGCAGCGCCGCCGCCAGCAGCGACGTGCCAATCGGACGCCGGATAAATGGAGCCGAAATACTCATGCCTAATCCGCCGACATGGGCTCCTCAGTGATTTCATTGCCTATCTTGTATCGCTCAAACCTGCGTGCCAACCGGTCAAACCACAGGTAGATCACGGGCGTGGTGTAAAGCGTCAACAACTGGCTCAGCAGCAGCCCGCCCACGATGGTGATGCCCAGCGGCCGCCGCAACTCCGCGCCCGTGCCCGATCCCAGCGCCAGCGGCAAGCCCCCCAGCAGCGCGGCCATGGTGGTCATCATGATGGGACGGAAGCGCAGCAGGCACGCCTGAAAGATTGCTTCCTCCGGCGGCTTGTGTTCCACGCGCTCGGCTTCGAGCGCAAAGTCGATCATCATGATGGCGTTCTTCTTGACGATCCCGATCAAGAGAATGATTCCTATGAGCGCCACCACCGTCAGATCGTTGCGCGTGATTTGCAGCGCCAGGATCGCCCCCACGCCCGCCGACGGTAGCGTCGAGAGAATCGTGATGGGGTGTATGTAACTTTCATACAAAACTCCAAGCACGATGTAGACCGTAATTACCGCAGCCAGAATCAGGTACGGTTCGCTGGCCAGCGAATTCTGAAACGCCGCTGCCGTCCCTTGAAACGCCGTGTGCATGCTCGCCGGCAGCTGGATTTCCTTCTCTGCCGCTTCAATCGCGCGGGTCGCATCCCCCAAAGAAGATCCGGGCGCCAGGTTAAATGAGAGCGTCACCACCGGAAATTGTCCCTGGTGATTCACCGCCAGCGACGCGGGCATCGATTGCATGCGCGTAAAAGCCGTCATCGGCACCGGCGCTCCGCTGGTGGTTACCGTGGCCGCGTTCGCGCTCGGTGCGCCCGTGTTCGCGGCCACCGTGCTGGGCCGAATGTAGATGTCTTTCAAAGAGTCCGGATTCTGCGCAAAACTGGGCAGCACCTCCAGCACCACGTGGTACTGGTTCAGCTGCGTGAAGATGGTGGACACCTGCCGCTGTCCGAACGCGTCGTAAAGCGTGTTGTCGATCGCCTGCGGAAAGATGCCCAGCCGTGAAGCTGTATCCCGGTCAATCGCAATGTTCGTCTTGAGGCCATTGTTCAGCTGATCCGTGGCCACATCCGTCAGTTCCGGCAGGGTGTGCAGCTTGTCCACCAGTTTCGTGGTCCACTCCGCCAGTTCCTGCGCGTCGGCATCTTCCACCGAATACTGAAACTGGGTGCGGCTCACGCGGTCTTCCACCGTGAGATCCTGCACCGGCTGCATGTAGAGCGTGATCCCTTCCACCTTGGCCAGTTGCGGCTGCAGCTTCCGGATGACGGTCGAAGCATCGTCCTTGCGCTCGTCCAGCGACTTCAGGTTGATCTGAATGCGGCCCACATTCGGCGTGGTGTTGGTGCCGTCCACTCCGATGAACGAAGACAGGCTGTCCACATTCTCTTTGTCGTTAAGGATAATCTTCGCCAGTTCCTGCTGCCGTTTCGCCAGCGCGTCAAACGAAACGCTGTCCGGAGCTTCCGAAACGCCCAGAATCACGCCCGTATCCTGCACCGGGAAAAATCCCTTCGGCACTACTACATAGAGAAACAAAGTTAAGACCAGCGTACCGAAGGTAACGAACAAGGTCGCCGTCTGGTGCTTCAGCACCCACTTCACCGTGCGCCCGTAGAACGCAATCACGCGATTGAAGTACTCTTCGGAAACCTCGTAGAAGCGCCCCTTTTCACCCTCTTTCCGATGTTTCAACAATTTGGCGCACATCATCGGCGTCAAACTCAACGACACGGCAGCCGACACCAGGATGGTCACCGACAGCGTCACCGCGAATTCGCGGAACAGCCGTCCCACAATGTCGCCCATGAACAGCAGGGGAATGAGAACCGCAATCAGCGAAACCGTCAGCGAAACGATGGTGAACCCAATCTGCCCCGATCCCTTGAGCGCAGCCTCCAGCGGCTCTTCTCCCATCTCCAGATAGCGGTCGATGTTCTCGATCATCACAATGGCGTCGTCCACCACGAATCCCGTGGAGATGGTCAGCGCCATCAGAGTCAGATTGTTCAGGCTGTAGCCCAGCAGATACATCACGCCAAACGTGCCGATCAGCGAGAGCGGCACCGCCACGCTGGGGATGACCGTCGCGGAAAGATTCCGCAGAAACAGAAAGATGACCATCACCACCAGCACGATGGTCAGCATCAACTCAAATTCCACGTCTTTCACGGATGCGCGGATGGTCGTAGTCCGGTCGGTCAGAATCTGCACCTTCAACGCCGCGGGCAACGACGCCTGCAGTTGCGGCAGCAGTTTCTTGATGCGGTCGACCACGCTGATGATGTTGGCGCCGGGCTGGCGCTGAATATTGACGATCACCGCCGGCGTCAGGTTCATCCATGCGGCCAGCCTTACGTTCTCGGTTCCGTCGATCACATTCGCCACGTCGCTCACCCGCACCGGAGCGCCGTTGTGATACGCCACCACAATCGGTTTGTATTGATCGCCCGAGAGCAACTGGTCATTGGCCCCAATCGTGTAGGACTGACGCGATCCATCGATCACGCCTTTAGCCTGGTCCACGTTGGCCTGCACCAGCGCGGCACGCAGATCTTCCAGGCTCAGTCCATACGAAGCCAGCGCCGTGGGGTTAGCCTGAATCCGCACTGCCGGCTTCTGTCCGCCGCTGATCGAAACCAGCCCCACTCCCGGTAACTGTGAAATTTTCTGCGCCAGGGCCGTGTCGGCCAGATCCTCCACTTTTGAAAGAGGCAGAGAATCGGACGTCATCGCCAGCGTGAGAATCGGCGCGTCCGCCGGATTCACTTTGTTGTAAATCGGAGGATTGGGAAGATCGGCCGGCAAATACGTAGAACCTGCATTGATCGCCGCCTGCACTTGCTGCTCTTCCACGTCAATGTTCTGATCGAGCCCAAACTGCAACGTGATCACGGAACTGCCAAACGAACTCGTCGAGGTCATCTGGCTCAGTCCGGGCACCTGCCCGAACTGCCGCTCCAGCGGAGACGTCACCGATGACGCCATCACGTCGGGATCGGCGCCCGGATAAAACGTCACCACTTGAATGGTTGGATAATCGACTTCAGGCAGGGCCGAGACCGGAAGCTGCATGAACGCAACCCACCCCACCAGCAGCACGCCCACCATCAGCAGCGTGGTCGCAACCGGGCGAAGAATGAATAGTCGGGAGGGACTCATGAAAAATTACTCACGAAACTGGCTCATAAAGCCGGGGTTCCTGAAGCTGCCGGCTGGTTGCGGCTCGCACCTGTCTTCGGGCTCGCGGTGCGAGGCAAAATCTTGCTGCCGGTTTGCAGTTTGTCCTGCCCATCAGTCACCACCGTATCGCCAGGGTTGAGCCCGGCGGCCACAGCCGTCGTGTCCCCCTGCGTAAGTGATACGGTCACCGGGCGCGCCTCCACCGTTTGATCCGGCTTCACCGCGTACACGAATGTTCCCTGCGGTCCGCGGAGAATCGCGGCCGTCGGCAACACCGTGGCATTTTTTCGCGTTTCCAGTAAAAGGTTTGTGTTCACGAACTGGTTGGGCCAAAGCTGGTTGTCTCTGTTATCGAACACGGCTTTCAGCTTGGCCGTGCCGGTCGTCGGATCAATCTGGTTGTCGATGGTCTGCAGCTTTCCCGTGGCCAGCTTGGTCCGATCGTCGCGATTAAAGGCGTCCACCTCAAGAGTCGTGTTCTTCATGTGCTGCGACACTGTCGGCAACACGTCCTCCGGCAGCGTGAAGATCACTGCAATCGGTTGCAGTTGCGTGAGGATCAGCATGGGATTCGTGTCCGATGCATGCACGATATTTCCCGGATCGACCTGCCGCAATCCGACGCGGCCCGTGAACGGCGCCGTGATGTGGCAGTAGACGATCTGCAGCTTCGCGTTGTCGATCTGGGCCTGATCCGTGCGCACCGTGCCGTCAAGCTGGTCCACCAGCGCTTTCTGCGTATCCACCTGTTGCTGCGAAATCGAGCCCGAGGGAATCAGCGTCGTGTACCGGTCTAGATTTAGCTTGGCATCGCGCAGCTGCGCCTGATCGCGAAACAACTGCGCCTGCATCTGCTCCAGCTGCACTTGGTAGGGGCGCGAATCGATCACGATCAACAGTTCCCCTTCCCGAACCGTCTGCCCTTCTTTGAAATTTACCTGCATGATTTGCCCGTCGACGCGGCTCTTAATGTTCGCCGTGTAAAACGCCGTCACCGAGCCCAGGCCCACCAGGTAGACGGGCATATCCTGCTTCAGCACAGGCGCAATCGCCACCGAGACCGCGCGTGGAGCAGCCGCCTGCGCTTGCTGCTGCTTGGCATCGCTACCGCTGCAGGCGAAAAAGCTGAGGCAGAGGGCCGAGGCTGACGCCATGGCGAGCCATGACGTGGCTGCGGCTCGTCTCCGGCGTCTGTTCGGGCGTTGTTGGTTCTGGAAAAAACTCGAATCGGTCATAATCTCACGATGTCTGCTAGCCCTTCTTCAAGGCTTGCCTGGGGAACTTGTCTCCTGTTAGACGTTGGCACATTCCGTTCGGTCTCGATAATCGACGTACAGAGGCGGGAAACGAAACCAATCTGCAATTCCGGGGCAAAACCAGCATCAACGCTACCCCAGCAGCAGGTCAAGACCAAGGCGAAAGTTTTACAAATCTTTACGCCTTACCCTCTAACGATTTGCGGCTTCCACCGCGCCCAGAGCCCTCGAAGCGGGATGGCGGGCTTCATAGGCGGCAATCTCCGCCTCATGCTGCAAGGTGAGCCCAATATCATCCAGCCCATTCAGCAAACAATGCCGCACGAATTCATCGATCGGAAACTTTGCTAGAAATCCCTGCTCATCGCGAACTTCGCATTTTTCCAGATCGACGGTGAGCTGATAGCCCTCGATCTCGCGCGCCCGCCGCATCAGTTCCGCGACGTCACTCTCGCTCAACAGCACGGTGAGGAATCCGTTTTTCGTGCTGTTGTTCGCGAAGATGTCGGCGAACGAAGATGAAACCACCGCGCGAAATCCAAAATCCGCCAGCGCCCACACCGCATGTTCCCGAGACGATCCGCAGCCAAAATTCTTTCCCGCAACCAGAATGCTCGCGCCCTGGTAGCGCGGTTGGTCGAGCACAAAGTCGGCGTTCTTCTTTCCCTCCGCCGAGAACCGCCAGTCGTAAAACAAAAACTGCCCGAAGCCCGTCTTCTCAATCCGCTTCAAGAATTGCTTGGGGATGATCTGATCGGTGTCCACGTTGACCCGTTCCAGCGGCGCCACGCGCCCTCGATGTAGGGTAAATGGTTTCATTTACGACCTTTCGCACGTTCCCAAATGGAAATCTTCAGCTCCAAGGCGTCATCTTCCCGAACGAGAAACGCTTCTTCCTGGCTCCAATCGTGGAAGCGTATGTGGTAAGACGGAGGGCTCGTCCAGTCAAACACGCGAATGACTGTTCCGGTAGCGCCTACCGGCACATCGACTCCGGGCAAAGGCCTCGCGAGGGTGACAATATCGAAATTATGAAACATAGCTGCCTTACTGAAACTTCCAATTCCTTATATCCGTGAAATGCCCCTCGATCGCCGCCGCCGCTGCCATCATCGGACTCACCAGATGCGTCCGGCCCCCGCGCCCCTGCCGCCCTTCAAAATTCCGGTTGCTGGTGGAAGCGCAGCGCTCACCCGGCTGCAGAATATCGGGATTCATCCCCAGACACATCGAGCATCCCGACTCCCGCCACTCAAATCCCGCCTCCAGAAAAATGCGGTGCAGTCCTTCCTGTTCGGCCGCGCGTTTCACAGACTGCGATCCCGGCACCACCATCGCGCGCACGTTCGAACTCACATGATGTCCCCGCGCCACTCGCGCCGCCGCGCGCAAATCTTCAATCCGAGAATTCGTGCACGACCCGATGAACACCCGGTCCACGCCAATATCTTCAATACGCTTTCCCGACTCCAGCCCCATATACTGCAAAGCCAACTCGGTCGCCCGTCGCTCGGACTCCTGCAGTCCCCCAACCCCGGGCACGCGCCCCGTCACCGGCGCCACCATCCCGGGATTCGTCCCCCAGGTCACAAACGGACAAAGCTGTGCCGCATCAATCTCGACTATCTTGTCGAATGTCGCTCCTTCATCGGTCGCCAGCGTGCGCCAGCTCTCGACTGACTTCTCCCATTCATCCTTGCCCGGAGCGAATCGTCTGCCTTTGACATAAGCGATCGTCATCTCATCGGGCGAAACCATTCCGGCGCGTGCCCCGGCCTCGATGCTCATATTGCACAGCGTCATTCGCCCTTCCATCGAAAGCCCGCGCACCGCTTCGCCGGAGTATTCGATGACGTGCCCGGTGGCGCCGTCGGTGCATATTTGCCCGATGATCCCCAGCGCCAGATCCTTGGCCCCCACGCCCTCCGCCAGGCGCCCGCGAACGTCAATCTTCATCGTCTTCGGCTTCTGCTGCGCCAGGCACTGCGTCGCCAGCACATGCTCCACTTCCGAGGTGCCAATGCCGAACGCCAGCGCCCCAAACGCGCCGTGGGTGCTGGTATGGCTGTCACCGCAGACAATCGTCATGCCCGGCTGGGTCAGCCCGAGTTCCGGCCCAATGACGTGGACAATCCCTTGCTCCGGCGAATCCATATCAAACAGCCGGACGCCGAACTCTTTGCAGTTGGCCTGCAGTGCCGCAATCTGCCGCGCCGCGATCACATCCGTAATCGGAGTTCCGCGCGGCTCGGTCGGAATGTTGTGGTCGACAGTCGCCACAGTCCGCGACGGTTGACGTACCTTCCGCCCCGCGTCCCGCAGCCCGTCGAACGCCTGCGGCGAGGTCACTTCATGCACCAGATGCAGGTCAATGTAGACGATCGGAGACCGCCCACCCGGTTGGGCCACCAGATGCGCGTCCCAAATCTTTTCGAACAGTGTGCGTTTGGCTGTCATAGCAATAAAAGGAGCCGCCCCAGCCGTCACTGATGGGCAAGGCGCAACTTGTAGTTTTTCACAGCCAAGCAGATAGGAGCAAGCCACGCGGCTCCCCATACGCGGCTCCCCATACTCTGTAAATTCTCGAACGCTCTGTCATGCAGAGCGGAGCGCGGCCATTCGCGAAGCGAATGGTCACGCGGAGTCGAAGCATCCCTACCGCTACCACGCCGCTTAGGTGCCACGTGCCCTTCGCCTCTCTCCTTCATCCAACCCGCCCATATATACTCTGAACTCTCGGCTGGAGCCTGCGCCTCGCAACTACAACCGCACCCACCGCCCGAGACCACAGTTCCACCAGGAGATCCGCCATGCAAAGCCGCATCACCGGCACCACCATGCCCGTGCTCGAATTCATCCTCGAACCCAACGATGCCATCATTTCCGAAGCCGGAGAACTTTCCTGGATGTCGAGTTCAATCCAAATGACCACCCACACGCAATTCGGCGGAGGCGGCGGAATCTTTGGCGTCCTGAAGCGTGTGGCCGGAGGCGGAACCCTGTTCATGACGGAATACCGCGCCGCCGGTGCCGCCGGAGAACTCGCCTTCGCCGCCAAGCTTCCCGGCCACATCGTGCCCGTTGAAGTAAGCGCGTCTCAGGAATACATGATTCACCGCCACGGATTTCTCTGCGCGACCCAGCAGATTCAAATCGGAGTTGGCTTTCAGCAATCGCTGGGCGCCGGCATTTTCGGCGGCGACGGCTTCCTCCTGCAAAAACTCAGCGGACAAGGCATGGCCTGGCTGGAACTGTCGGGCGAGCTGGTCATCCGTGATCTCAAACCGGGAGAAACCCTCCGTGTCCATCCCGGCCACGTGGGCGCCTTCCAGTCGAGTGTTTCGTTTCAGATCACAACGGTCCCGGGCATCAAGAACATGATTTTCGGCGGCGACGGCATCTTCCTCGCCGCCCTCACCGGTCCCGGCAGAATCTGGTTGCAGACGCTGCCCATTTCAAGGCTCGCCCACGAACTGCAGGAATACATGCCGCATCAGGCGACGCGAGAGTCCGTGCAAGGCGGAGTGGTCGGCGGAATCGTCGGCTCTATTCTCGACGGCATGAAATAGTGGACCCTCACGTGCCCACGCCGGTCTCGGGTATCATGAGAACAGCAATTTCTTCTGTTACGAATCATGATTAACGGCAAACGAATCGCGGTGGTCATGCCCGCTTACAACGCGGAGATGACTCTCGAAGCAACGGTGGCTGACCTGCCGGATCTGGTCGATATCCGCATCCTGGTCGATGACCACAGTTCGGACCGCACCATCGATGTGGCTCAGCGCCTGGGTCTGCGCGTGTTCCAGCACGACCGCAACTACGGCTACGGACGCAACCAGCAGACTTGCTACCGCGAGGCGCTGGCCGCCGGCGCCGACGTGATCATCATGCTGCATCCCGATTATCAATACACGCCGCTGCTGATCACGGCCATGGCCAGCATGGTCGCCTATGATGTGTATGACGTGGTGCTGGGGTCGCGCATCATCGGCGGACGCGCCTTGCTCGGGGGCATGCCCTTTTACAAATATTTCGCCAACCGCCTGCTCACTGCCTTCGAGAATCTCTTCCTGCGGGTGAAGCTCTCCGAATATCACACCGGATACCGCGCCTTCAGCCGCAAGGTCTTGAGCGAGCTGCCGCTGCTCGAGAATTCCGACGACTTCGTCTTCGACAATCAGATCCTCGCCCAGTGCGTATATTTCGGATTCGGCATCGGCGAAGTCTCTTGCCCGACGAAATATTTCGAAGAAGCCTCTTCCATCAACTTCCGCCGCAGCGTGACCTATGGGTTCGGAGTTTTGGGCGTGACTCTGCAATTCGCACTGCAGCGAATGGGTCTGGTTCATCTGATGCGCTTCAGCGAACAAGGCCGCAAACTCGAACCCGGCCTCGCGACCTACTACGCAGCCAGCAGCGAAACCGCCCGCCCCGCTTGAAGGAATTCAGGATTTTTTTCGCGACAAAAAGCCCAGCACTCTGCTCGCAAACTCGTCCGAGAACCCGAACCGCGCCTTGGCGCGCGAGTAAAGATCCACCGCCTTTTTGTCGAGCCAGATAGTCGCGGCTTTCCCCCAGCCATCCTGCGGCCGCGCAAAATAGTCGGTGGAATGAGCGGCCGTTTTCTTTCCCTGCTCGACAGTGTAGTAATACAGCGCCAGGCTCTTGCGCGACTGCCCCTCCGGACAAGTGAGGGGATCGGGGAAGCCATGCAGTGAACGCTCGTCAGTAGTGAAAATCAACGCGTGGTTCAACAACGGCGCGTACTTCGAGGCGCACCGTTTCATTCCCCGCTCC
>Ga0209415_10008810_pt1 | contig 17438 bp, 13 predicted proteins | sample PeaSoiSIISIP2007_FD_187696 | JGI IMG/M metagenome (GOLD analysis project Ga0209415, IMG submission 187696) | Peat soil microbial communities from Weissenstadt, Germany - SII-SIP-2007 (SPAdes) (version 2) | ecosystem: Environmental > Terrestrial > Soil > Wetlands > Peat | place: Germany... | reverse complement strand
TCGACTGCGTTGCCGTGCGCTTCGCGCGCGACAACTTCGCTCAGGATGACAGAGCGTTGAAAATGCGGTGATTCGTGGAATGCCAGGTCATCCTGAAATACGAGAAAAAAGGTCACAGCCTCTGAGCGAAGTGGCAGCCTCGCGCAAGCGAAGCGGCCACGGAGTCGAAGGATCCCTCAGACACACGGGCTACCAAGAACGCAACCAGGCATTCTCACCACGCTCTGAACAGACTGGGCAGAAGTCCCTGACACTCTGCCCTGAAAACGGCGTGCTCGGGGTCCTTCGACCGCGTTGCCGGCGCTGCGCGACGGCAACTGCGCTCAGGATGACAGGCTTGAAGAGAAGAGAAAAATCATGAACCTACACCGGCACGGGCGTGCTCTCCACGATTTCCTGAATCACCTGCTCCGCCTGTTCCGATTTTTTCAAAGTAGAAGAGTACAGTCCATTCACCACCACGCGATGGGCAAATACTGGCACGACCAGCGGCTTGAAATCCTCCGGGGTGCAGAAGTTGCGGCTATCCAGAAATGCCATGGCTTGGGCCGCGCGATAGAGCATTTGCGAACCGCGGGGCGAAACCCCCAACGAGAAGTGCTCCGATTCGCGCGTTTTTCTGACAATCGCAAGTGCATAGCTGACCAGCGAATCATCTACCCGGACTTGTGTGACCGCATGCTGCATTTCCAGCACATCGGCGCCCGTGAGAACAGGCTGCATGGCTTCCAACTGCGCGGTCCCGGCCTCGGAGCGCAGAATCTCACGCTCGGCGCTGCTGTCCGGATAACCCATCCGCGCCCGCATCAGAAAACGGTCGAGCTGCGATTCCGGCAAAGGATAGGTTCCGTGATGCTCCACGGGATTCTGCGTAGCAATGACCAGGAACGGCTGCGGCAATTGGTACGAGTGAGCATCCACCGTGACCTGGCTCTCGTTCATGGCTTCGAGAAGCGCGGACTGTGTCTTCGGCGTGGTGCGGTTGATTTCATCGGCCAGTAGCACATTGGTGAAGACAGGACCCCGCTTAAACTCAAACTGCTGCTCGATGGCGGAGTAGATCGAGATCCCAATCACGTCCGACGGCAGCATGTCGCTGGTGAACTGCACCCGCTGAAAACTGCAATCCAGAGCCCGCGCCAGTGCCTGGCCAAGCGTAGTCTTGCCCACGCCGGGCACGCCTTCGATCAGCAGATGCCCGCGCGCGATCAGCGCGACCACGGCCAGACGGACGATATCGTCCTTCCCGCGAATAACCTTGCGCAGAGCGTTTTCCAGTTGGGCCGCACGATGAGAAACGGCGCTGGCGGTTTCGGGAGACATCAGAACGATTCTACTATGCGAGGTCAGATGCGAGCGGTTACGGAGGTTATGAGAATCGCTTCTAGCTCCTAGCCTCTTGCTTCTGGCCTGGACCTGTCCCAGGCATTCGTCGCTTGGCAGCTTGAAGCCAGAAGCTAGTAGCTAGAAGCCCTTACTGCATAAATTCCGCCGGCCTTCCCGTCAGCCGCTCGATACGCTTCGCGATTGGAGGATGGGTCGAGAACAGGCTGCCGAAGCTCACACCGCCCAGTAGAGGCTGGATTATGAACAAATGCGCAGTCGAAGGCGTAGCCTGCATGGGTAGACGGCGCGAATAGGCATCGAGTTTCGCCAAGGCGCTGGCCAAAGCGTAGGGATTCCCGGTGAAGTGCGCGCCGGTGGCGTCGGCCTGGTATTCGCGTGACCGCGAGACTGCGAACTGGATCAGGGACGCTGCGATGGGCGCGAGGATGAGCATGAAAAGCGCCCCGATTCCGCCACCCCGGCGTTCGTCGCGGCTCCCCATGCCGCCGAAAATCATGGCCCAGCGTCCCATGCTGGCCAGCATTGTGATCGCGCCCGCGATGGTAGCGGCAACCGAGCTGATCAAAATGTCGCGGTTATTCACGTGGCCGAGTTCGTGCGCCAGCACACCTTCCAGTTCTTCATCGTTGAGCAGATTCAGAATTCCTTCCGTCACAGCCACCGAGGCATGGCTGGGATTGCGGCCGGTGGCGAAAGCGTTGGGCGACTCGTTAGGAATGACGTAAATCTTGGGCATGGGAATGCCGATTTTCTGCGTCAGCCGCTCCACAATCTCATACGCGCGTGGCAGTTGCTCGCGCGTGACGGGCTGGGCGCGGTACATCGCCAGCGCGATCTTGTCGGAGTAAAAATACGAAACGAAGTTCATGACCACGGCCAGGCCCAGCGCCAGGATCATGCCATTCTGCCCGCCGAAGACACGGCCGATGAACATCAGCAACAGCGTAAGCAGCGTCAATAGAAACGCGGTTTTGAAGGTATTTCCCATAGAAATTCTCAATACATTAGATGGTACTTGAAGCTGAGGGATTCATGTAGGGGTGCGGATGGACAAGGGTTCACTGGCCACTCTCCTTGTTCCCCTCCCCGGAAAGGGGTAATTATCAGTGCGTCTTCTCCCATGGGCACGAATTGATCGAAGCGACTTGGCCCGACCCACGGTCTGACCACAGAGCTAAATGAAAAGGTTCCCATGAAAGCACTCCTAGCCGTCTTCGTCGTTGCTTCGGTTCTTTCCTTTGGAGAAACACAGCCGCAGTGCCAAAGGAATATCTCCTTCGCAGTTGCTGAAGGAGGGGCCATCGTCGCACGTGCCCCAGGATTCACCGAGAAGTGGATAAAGAAAAACCAAAAAAAATACCCTGGACTGTGCTTTTCCCAAACTCCAGATCCGAAGGCAGCGAATTATCTGCTGTTGTTTTCCACCTCCCGGAGCGCCTTTAACGGTTTCGATCCATCCGTGCGGACAACAACCAGCACAAACTCGAGTCCCGTCTACGGCAGCGGAACCGTAACCGACAGCTATGGCTCCGCGTGGAACTACACGTATAGCGGTACACAGACCACGACCACAACGACGACAACGACTGAAAACCTGCCGTATACAATCACCTCGAACACGCTGTTTTTGAACGCTTATGATCAGAATGGAAGGCTCGTCTCCGATCACTGGAGAACTGCTTCGAGCAAGCAGGGTGGTGACGCGTATAACACGCTTGGATACAACCTAGGCTCTGCGCTGGCAAGGATTCACCTCAGAGAAGGGCTCCTCAAGTCTGCTGTGACCGACGTGGCACAAGCCGCGATCCCCGTCAGTGCTGGTCCCGCCTCGATGGTTCAGGCGGTCCCGGCCAGCCCAGCAGGCTCACCAGCAGGTATCCCTGTGCAGCCAGCCGTCGCACTCCAGCCCGTCAGTCCCGCTCCCCGAACCAGCGATTGTGAAACTGCGATCGAGACGAACATTGACGGAGACTTTAAAGGCTGGGATGAAGAGAACATCTACAAGATGGATAACGGCCAGATCTGGCAACAAGTAAACTACCACTATCATTACCACTACGCCTACCATCCTTCTTTGGTCATATACAAGACGCGCTACGGGACATGCCACATTCGGGTGACTGACGACGATGACGAAGGGGTTGACGTTATACGACTGAAGTAGTGTGCTCGAATACGCGTATTAAGCTGCCGATCCCGAAAACTAGCTGCCGGCCGACGTCAGAGTTTCCCTACGTTACTTTCGCCATCCCCCGCTTCACCGCTCGTTCCAGCGTCTGATCCAGGCCCGCTTTGGCCTTTTGATATTCCTGCTGCGAGATGTGGCCTTGCTTGTGTTCGACTTCGAGCTGAAACATCTCTTCCTTCAAAGCCTCGAGCAGCAAAGCCGAGCGGTCTGCCGGTTTGGGCTTGGGTGCGGGAGGGATGTCAGGGACTTCCAGGTCAGAAGGCGCGAAGTCGGGGACAGTGGCGGTCGTAGATCGCCTGGCAATGTAGACGGCTCCCGCCGCTAGTACAACCGCAAAGCCTCCCAGAATGTACCAGCGATATTTTTCCAGCGGGTCGGGAGCATCGATCGGTGGGCCCAGTCCTCCGCCGGGGCGCGAGTCGCGTCCTGCCACAGCGCCGCTGGCTTGAGCATTGCCACCTTCGGTGCCGCCACCTTGGTTTTCCTCTGGCAAGACTCCCGTACCGGAAATCTTGAAGGCGAGCGGCTGACCGGCCGTGGTGTTGGAAGCCACTTGTACCACGGCATCGGCCTGGCGTGGGTCCTGCATGGACTGAAACGCCGTGCCTGGCGCGGCCACGAACTGCATAGTCTTCGGCAGCATCACGACAAAATGCTCGGCTCCATAGATCGCCTTGGGATCAATGCTGGCCTCACCGCTATAGGGCAAGTGGAAGGAAATCTGAAACTGGGTTTCCCCGGGACGCAGCGGGAAGATGAAAGTGTAGCGATTTTTCTCTTTCTCCGGGACTGGAGCCGAAGTGATAGGCTGGCCACCCGCCGTCATGGCCATGCTCTGGTCGATCTGTGCGCCCGGGGGCAGATAGAATTCGAAACTCTGATCGCTCATCTGCGTGCGTGGAGGCTGGGAGCTATTGTTCACCGCAAAGAGGCGGATGCCGGCGAGTTCGTTGTCCTTGGCCTGAAAACGCATTACGTCGGCGGTTACGCTCACGCCGTCGACCTTCTTGGAAACATCGTAGACTTCCACCTCGACCGAGGTCGTTCCGGGAGGCGCCATGCGGTGGTACGTCACACCCTGATGGATGGCGCGAATCAGGTGGGGACTGCCGGCGTCGTCGAGTTTCAGGCTGAAATTGCCCTTGGCGTCGGTCGTGGCACGATCAGCCTCTTGCATGCCCTGCGCGAGACTGAGGAGGACGACGTCATCGCCAGCGGCCGGCTTGTTCGTCGTACCGTTTTTGACCGTGCCGGTAAGGGTCTGGGCGGAAGCGGAAACCAAGAGGAGCGTCCATAGCAGCACGACGAAAAGTCCCCACTTTTCGCAAAGCACGCGAAAAATGAGGCACCCAGCTCGCGGCGACGTCCGCCCCCACTTGGATTCCGATGATTTCAAACTCGCGCTCCTTTTCTGTCGCCCAAGCTGGGAGCCGCTGCGGCTTCTTCCAGCCGCGCGATCTCGGCCAGAACCGCGGCTGCCTCCTCTTCGAGAGAAGTCTTCATCGTCTGGTAATCAGAATCGGGAAACTTGCCGGCCTTGTATTCGAAATTCAGGTCTCGAAGGTTTTCGTAGATCGCTTCCTTGCGCTCCCGCAGATAAATGACGCGGGTTTTTTCCGGCCCCATGTACAGCTTCCCGGGGAGATAGAAAACATAGACCAGCGCACCAAACGTGATCAGCATGCAGGCGAGGATCGCAACCGTCATACCTCGGTATCCTTCCTCGCCTGTTCGCGGAAGTGCTCAAGCTCCGCGCCATGAACCGGAGTGGGAGAATCCGCGGGCAGCAGAAGCGGGCGCGATCTCCAGGCTCGCACAATCAGCGTAACCATGGTCAGCCCGCCGACCAGAGCAAGATAAGGCATTACCCAAGCCACGCGGTTGAAGCCGGTTTTTGTGGGCGCAGCCAGAACCGTGGGACCGTATTTCTGCACGAAGGATTGCAAGGTCAGGTCATCGCTATCCGCGCGATCCACCGCAGCAATGAGTTCGCCCCGCATGCGGTCGGAATACGAGCAGCCGACGTGATTGCATTCCAGCAGGATCTGGTTGCAGCCGCAGGCGCACATCAGGCGATGGCCAAGATCGTTGACCCGGGCGGATTCGTCGCCCGCGCCCAGAAGGGCAAACACGGCTAGAACCAAGACAGTCAGCTGGGCGCTGCGCTTTAAGAAAAATGTGCTTGTAATTCCGGGCTTGCGATCAGCAGGGCGGGGTTGACCAAATCCTGTCATCCTGAGCGGAGGCGCCGTTCGCGAAGCGATCGGCACCGAAGTCGAAGGACCCCGGTGTCGCAGGTACAGCCAAGAGAGCGTCAGGGAATTCTGCCAACGAAGTCCTGCGGACGGCCTGGCCAAAATGCCTTTGCGATTTCTGCTGACGCCGTCCTCCGCGGGGTCCTTCGACTTCGCAGATTCTCCGCTTCGCGGAGAATCTGCTGCGCTCAGGATGACAGATCTTTCAGATGTCAAATCCGGGGTCCGCATCAGTCCCCCGCGCCCACCGGCGCCGCCTGCATCCGGGCAGGAGCCGTGACCCGCACTGGCACCGCATTTGGGATCAACGCCACGACCGTACCGGCAATGATGATCCACACTCCAACCCAAATCCACATCACCAGCGGATTCAAGTGCGCCTTAATGATGGGGCGCCCGGTGTCCTGGTTCTGGCCTTCGTAAACCAGGTAAAGATCTTCTTGCGGCGTAGAGCGGTTGGCAACGATGGTTGAAGTCTGCTGGCTGGCATGAAAGAAACGCCGCTCCGGATTGAGCGTGGCGATCTGCTTTCCGCCCTTGAACACGTTGATCACCGCCCACTCGCTGCCGTAGTTGGGATTGTCGTCCTGCGTATAAGACTGGCAGACCAGCGTGTACGGCCCGATGATCATCTTGTCGCCGAAGCCCATCTCCTGCTCTTTATCCTGATTGAACGCAGCCCCGGCGAAGCCGATCATGATCACGATCACGCCAAAGTGAACGATGTAGCCGCCATAGCGGCGCGTGTTGCGATGCGCGAGATGCACCATCGAAGCCAGCAAGTTTTGACCCGTGTGCCGGCCGATCACCCGGCCGCCGCGGACGAACTCCGAAATCACGGTCAGCGCCACCAGCACCGACAGCATGATTGTCATTAGCGCGTAGAAGTAGGAAGCGTCCTTCCAGGGACGCATGCCAAGCGCCACCAGCAACGCCCCCGTGCCTAGCGCGCCAATGCTCGGCCACAGGAAATTGCGCTTTAAGCTTTCCACCGAAGTTTTACGCCACGCGAGAAGCGGTCCAACCGCGGTCAGCAACAGCAGGAGCAGAGCGACAGGTATGTTTACGCGATTAAAAAACGGCGGACCGACCGTGACCTTATTTCCTTGGACCCACTCCGAGAGCACCGGGAACAGAGTTCCCCAGAGCACCGTGAAACATGCGACCAGCAGCAGCAAATTGTTGAACAGGAAACTGGACTCACGCGAAACCAAAGATTCCAGCTTGTGCTCGCTACGCAGGTGCGAGCGGTTCTTCACGTAGAAGAAGACGCAGGTCGCGAAAATCAGCGCCAGGAAACCAACAAACCAGTCGCCGATGGAGGATTGCGCGAAGGCATGCACCGAACTGACCACGCCACTGCGCGTCAGAAACGTCCCGAAGATGGAGAGCATGAAGGTGGAGAAGATCAGCCACATGTTCCAGGTCTTCAACATGCCGCGTTTCTCCTGCATCATGACCGAGTGTAGGAACGCGGTTCCGGTCAGCCAGGGCATCAGCGAGGCGTTCTCGACCGGATCCCATCCCCAATAGCCGCCCCAGCCCAGCACGGAATACGCCCAGTGAGCGCCCAGGAAAACTCCGCAAGTCAGAAATCCCCAGGTGACCATGGTCCAGCGGCGAGTGATCTGGATCCACTTTTCGCCGGGATAGCGCATGATCAATGCCGCCAGCGCGAATGCAAACGGCACCGTGAATCCGACGTATCCCAAGTACAGCATTGGCGGGTGGATCACCATCTCGGGATATTGCAGCAATGGGTTCAGGCCGTTGCCATCGGCGGGCAGCGAGCCTTGCATGATGGCGAAAGGATGAGCGGCAAAATTCAGCAACAGCAGAAAGAAAATTTGAACCGCCGCGATGATCACCGACGCGTAGGCAAATAGGCGGGGGTCCGTTTTGTAGCGCAGGCGGAGAACCAGTCCGTAGGCCGCCAGCAGCAGCGACCAGAACAGGAGCGATCCTTCCTGCCCCGACCAAAGCGTGGCGAACTTGTACGGGGCGGGCAAATCGCGATTGCTGTGATGAAAAATGTAGGCGATGGAAAAGTCGTTCTGGAAAGCGGCTACAACCAGCACCACTGCCGCCAGGAAAACTACCGCGAAAGTGGCAATACCCGCCCGGCGCGCGGTTTCCCCCAGTCGCTCCGCCCCGGGATTCTTCCCAGAGAGCGCCAGCAATCCAGCCAGGAAAGAGTATGCGCTCAGTGCCAACGCGAGCAGGAGCGCAAAACTGCCTATTTGTGACATGTAGGGAAGCCCTTCGCGTATTTTTTCAGAAACCCTTCCCCGAGGCAACTACAAAGCAGGGCGGCGGGCTGCTGGGTTCCAAGTTTCAGGCCCGGCGCAGCAAGGTTTTTGCTCGACGAAAGGGACTTCATCAATCCTAGGGGTCAATCCAGAATCTGCCCTTAGTTCCTAGGATTTCTTTTGCAGAGCGGCGTGGACCTGCCGTATCAATTCCTCCGGCGGGCAGGGTTTGTTCAAGAAACTAACATTCAGCCCCTCGTACTCGTCCTGAGCTTCGGCTAAACCGGTCACCACAATGACAGGCACATCAGGGCTGAACCGGCGGAGTTTGCGCACGAAGGCGGCGCCGCTGGCCCCGGGCATGACATGGTCGGTGACGATCAGCCGCAGGCTGCTGCCGAACTCCGGATCACGCAAGAGTTCAAGACCCTCGTCGGCCGTGTGGGCGCTGCAGACAGCCACCCCGGCTTCGCGCAAAACCGCCTCGCGAACACGCAACTGTATGGGATCGTCGTCGATAAGCAGAACTTCAGGCACAGGGAACTCCGTCGCGGCCAAGGCGCACAACTACACGTCGAAAACCAGTGTTGGCGAAGTCCCGAACCTACGCACTCTGCTGCCGAGTGTGGCGGGCGCGAACTTCGCGCTCGGCCCGGAGCCAGTCCTCTTTCTCCTGTCCGGAATTGCGTCCCCGCTCCTGGTACAACTCGTACGCGCGCAGACGGATCTGGGATTCCAGGTCAATCGGCGAGGCATTGACCGGGGTAGCTCTCCGGACTTGGGGCACCGAGCCGGCTTCGGGCATGGTGATGACTTGGTTGTTGGGTGGGTTGGTGCTGCGGGGAGTCTTTGCTTTTGCCATTATTGATACTCCTTAACTTGATAAGTTCAATGAATGAACTGAATTTATGATTCACCCCATACACATGGGCCCTCCTGATTTGGGTCCGCGTAAGATATGTGTGTTGAGTATGAATCAATAATAAACGATTGGCCGTGAATGTGGGAGGGGATTGAAAAAAATTAACTGTTTTGAAACATCGATTTTTTTAATAGAAGTCATGCGAATCGGTTGGAGCGTGAGTAATAGATAGCGGCAACACGCGCGCAGCCTTCACCGAAATGACATGATCCTGGTTCTGCAGGATTCCCTCCACCATCAGGAACTGCTCCGAACTCACCAGCAGGCGGTTTTTCTGAAACAGATCGGGAGTAATGATGGCATTGGCTACCCCGGTTTCGTCCTCCAGACTTAGGAAGACAAAACCTTTCGCGGTTCCAGGACGCTGGCGGGCAATGACGCATCCCCCAATACGCAAATACTGTCCATGAGGAATGCGGCTAAGTTCGCTGGCTTTGCAGATGCCAAGCGCTTGCATGCGCGCACGATGATACGCCATGGGATGCGGCCCGACTGTCAGACCAGTACCGCGGAAGTCCGCTACGAGCCGCTCTTCTGCGTTCATGGGATGCAGCGGGGACTGGGAATCGGGCTCAGGCAGATCGTCCAGCAAGGGGCCGGAATGGCGGACCGCGCGTTCCACTTGCCAGAGAGCGTCGCGGCGGTGAAGTTTCAAGTTTTTCGAGTGGCGAGTGGCTAGTGGATAGTGGGTAGTCTTAACTTCATTGTCATTCCGAGCGTAGCGAGGAATCTGCTTTGGGTTTTTACTTGAAACTTGAAACTCGAACCTCGAAACTGAATTCAGCCCACCAATTTCCGCTAACCTATTCAATTCATCTTTGCGCAACTCGGGCACACGATGGACCAGATCGCGAATGGATGAAAATGGAGCAAGGCTGCGTTGCCGAACCAACGTCTGTGCGGTTTCTTCGCGCAATCCGCGGGCATAACGCAGGCCAAGACGGAGAGACAGAGGCGGGTTGGGGAAGGGCACGGCTTCAGCCGTGCCGTCACGAGCTATATCAACGTGGGCTTCAGCCTCTGAGGGACATTGTTCGTCCGCCAAAAGCAGGTCCCTCGACTCGATTTCTTCGTTGCTTCGCAGAGAAGAAGTTTCGCTCGGGATGACAGGGGGTTGGGCTGAATCGCTTTCACTCGAAACTGGAAACTTGAAACTCGGAACTTCTGCTTTGCCAACGACCAACGGCGAACGACCAACGTCTGAATGCTGAATGCTGATTGCTGAATGCTGCCTTCCGATTGCTGACTGCTCCAGCGTGCAGTTCCACTCCGAATTCATCACATCGATGGGCAGCACCTTCAGCCCGTGCCGTTGTGCATCTTTCACAATCGTGGCCGGGTGATAAAAGCCCATGGGCTGGTTGTTGAGCAGGGCGGCGGTGAAGGCCGCGAGGTAATGACATTTCAAGTACGCGCTAGCGTAGGCGATCAGCGCAAAGCTGGCTGCATGAGGCTCGGGAAATCCGTAGAGAGCGAACGAAGTAATCGAGAGAATAATTTGCTCCTGGGCTTCGCGTGCAATGCCATTCTCTTCCATGCCGCTGCGCAGCCTGGCTTCGATGTCTTTCATGCGCGCCTGCGAGCGCTTGAACCCCATGGCGCGGCGTAGTTCTTCGGCCTCGCCGCCAGTGAAGTTGGCAGCCACCATTGCGATTCGTAACAACTGTTCCTGGAAAAGCGGCACGCCCAGGGTGCGCGCCAGCACGGGTTCCAGAGAAGGATGCAGGTGGGTAACCGGTTCGCGCCCCATCCGGCGCTGCAGATAAGGATTCACCATCTTGCCCACGATTGGGCCCGGACGAATAATGGCAACTTCGACCACGATGTCATAGAAACATTTTGGGCTCAGGCGCGGCAGGCACGACATCTGCGCCCGGCTTTCCACCTGAAACATTCCGATGGTATCGGCATTTTGCAGGGCGGAATACACGGCAGGATCGTTCTGGGGCAAATGCGCCAGATCGACTTTTTCATTCTGATGATCGCGAATGAGCCGGATAGAATCCTCCAGCACCGCCATCATTCCCAAACCGAGCAGGTCCACTTTGACGATGCCTAAATCGGCGCAATCCTCCTTATCCCACTGCACCACCACGCGTCCCGGCATGGACGCAGGCTCCAGCGGTACGACCGAATCGAGTTGTCCCTGGCAGATCACCATACCGCCGGAGTGCTGGCCGAGATGCCGCGGCAAATCCTGCACTGCGACACAAAGCTCGAAATATTTGCGTAGAAGGGGATGATTCAAATCTAATCCGGCGTCGCGGAAGCCGTGATCGAGCGTGTCGTTAGCATCGCGATACTCCCAATTGGAAACCGCGGCGAAAACCTTATCCAGGGTCTCCGGATCAAAACCCAAAACCTTGCCCATTTCGCGGCCGGCCATGCGACTGCGATAGGTGATGACATTGGCCGTCATAGCCGCGCCGCGCTCGCCGTAACGTTTATACAAATACTGAATGACCCGTTCGCGCTGATCGCCGCTGGGAAGGTCAAGATCAATGTCGGGCCACTCGCCGCGTTCCTCGGAAAGGAAGCGTTCGAAAAGCAGATCCATGCCGACGGGATCGACGGCAGTAATGCCCAGCGAATAGCAGACGGCGCTGTTGGCCGCGGACCCGCGTCCCTGCACCAGGATGTTTTGCTCGCGACAGAAGCGCACCAGGTCCCACACAATAAGAAAGTAGCCGGCAAGATCGAGTTTCTGGATGAGCGTAAGTTCGCGCTCAATCTGGCGGCGCGCGCGATTCTGTAGTTCGGCTTCGGCCCGGCTATAGCGCTGCTGGAATCCTTCGCGCGTTCGCTCCCGCAGAAACGAAGTCATGGTTTCGCCTTCGGGCACAGGATATTTAGGAAATTCATATCCCAGATCCTGGAGCGTGAACTGGAGGCGGGAAGAAAGTTCGACCGTGTTCGCAACGGCTTCGGGAAGGTCGGCGAAAAGATCGTCCATCTCCTGCGGCGATTTCAAATGGCGCTCGGAATTGCGCGCCAGCAAACGCCCGGCGGTCGACAACGTACGATGATGGCGGATTGCAGTGAAAACATCGCACAGTTCGCGCTCATGGGCAGTGGCGTAGCAGACGCCGTTAGTGGCCAGCAGGGAAAGTTGCAGCGAACGGGCAATTTCGGTGGCGGCGCGATTGCGCGCCTCCTGCTCGCGATGAAAATGACGCTGCAATTCCACGTAAACGTTGCCGCGGCCAAAAATGTCCGCCAGATGCTCGACCCGGCGATGCGCTTCATCCATGCCCCATGGAGCCAGGGCAAGAGCCAGAGGTCCGTCGTCCCCACCCGTGAGGCAGATAAGCCCGGCTGCGTGTTCTTGCAGTTCTTCTTCCCGCACTGTGCCTTCACCTTTGGCGGCGCGCAGCTTCATTTTCGTAATCAGGCGGCAGAGGTTTTGGTAGCCCAGGCGAGAAGAAACCAGGAGAGGAAGGCGGAAAGAATTGCCGATTGTCGATTGCCGACTGCCAATTTTCTGTTTGGCCTGGGAGCGTGATTCAATTGGAAATCGACAATTGGAAATTGGAAATTTCTCGCATGTTACCTCCGCTCCAATATGGGCTTTGACCTTTGCTTTCTTTGCTGCCATGTGGAAGCGCGGCGAGCCATAGACGCCATCGCGGTCCAGCAATGCCATTGCCGGCATGTTCAGATGGGCGCAGGTTGCGACTAGGTCCTCGGGCAGGGAAGCGCCTTCGAGAAAGCTGAAAGCCGAGCGGGCGTGAAGCTCGATGTACATATAGCAGTCAGCAATCAGCACTCAGTCGTTTTGCAATCCCCTGTGGCTGATTGCTGATTGCTGAATGCTAGTCGTAGGTTCCTTCCACCAGCCATCGCCCACTCAACAGATCGCGCACCAGGCGATATAAAGCAATGCCAATCTCTTCCTGTACCGCGATGTCCCATTCGTCGCGCGCCCAGCCTTCCTGCTCCCACCAGTCGCCGGACGAACGCCAGGGCCCAACCGCCCACAGAATCTCTCCGTGTATTTCTTTGGGTTTGGGACAAGTGATGCCCGCCGGCTTGCCGTCGCGCATAGTTATCGTGACGCTGACCGGTGGGCGGAAGATGCGCAGCGCGATAACGAGATCGTCAGGGCTCTCATCATTTTGCTTTTGGCTGGAGCAGGGATTCAGCTCTGCACAAACCGTACTTTGGAGACAAGGCTTTAGCAGACTGCGAAAAAACTCTGACTTCACCGCGTTTTGGGAGGGGTACGACTTCAGTCGTCCCGATACCTCCTTTGTCCTTGAATTCCCCGAGCGGATGCCAATCCGCGAGGATTCTGTTCTCAGATCCTTCTCGCCTCCTCTTCGCCCTTGAGGTTCGCTAGGCGCGAAGCGTTGCATGCGGAATCCCTCGGGACGATGCGTATCCAGCAATTCCAGCGATCCGACTTTCTCTTCCCCCACAATCCCCGCAATCCGCGCCAGCGTGAGCTCGAGTTTTTCCGACTCCGGCGAAGGAGGAAGAAAAAGTCCATTCTGTGCCGCCCGCGGCTGCGCCGGCTCTGCTGCCAGATGAATTTTGACAATGGGAGCACCAGGAGGATGTGCCCTCAAATCAAGCTGCAATAGTTTGAGAAAAGTTTTTGGATCGAGCAAAGGAACGGGAAGTCGGAGGGTGCGGTGAAATAAGGATGCTCGCCTCGCACTTATTGCGATCCCGCTTGACGCGGGATCGCGGTGCGGTGGCTCGCCCAGATCCCCTCGGCAAGCTCGGGGCAGGCTCTTCGCGGCGCGCACAGAACGCGCTTGCTCAGGATGACAATCTTGTTCATACCCGTTCTGCAATTCCAGCTCGAGCCGCAATTCCTGGGTCGCCAATGCACGTGCTCCCAGACGATCACATATTTGTTCCAACAACCGGCCCAGTAGAAATGCAAGGGGCTCCAGCAACACCAGCGGATATTCCAACTCGATCACTTCCTCGAAAATCAGCGGCGGCTCGACCGGAACCAGCGTGCGCGAAGTAGCGCCACGTGCCCGCTTCTGCAAATAGATTCCGGTTTGTCCCAGGCGCTCGCTCAACTCCACATCTGGCAATGCAGCCAAGTCGCGAAGGTTGCGAATTCCCCAGCGGCGGAAGGTCTCCAAAAGCTGCGCGGCTTCCGGCCCATCACGGCAGATTTGAAAGCTCCCTCCCAACAGCACTTCCACCGGCAAGCTGCCCAATTGTTCTGCTTCTTTTCCCCCGGCAATCACGGTCACGCCGGAAAATCCGCGGGCCGCGAGCATGGCCGCATCGGGATTCGATGCTACGGCAATGTCGGCTTTAAGTCCGAGATCCGAAGCGCGGCGTGCCAAAGCACGCGCAATTTTGGGCAGCGGACCAAAAAGCGGTTCCAGCCCGGCAAGATCGAGGACCAATGTGTCGCAACCCGCATCTTCCACACGCGGCGAAAATGATTGCGCGCAATCCAGCAGTGCCGAGTGGGCGGCGGCTTCCTGCAACCGAGAGCGGTTCCGCAACGCCAGACCCGGGCAGGCCTCCACCTGCGGCTTGGTCATTTCCAGAGTCACTCCGGCGCGACGGGCCTTTTCATTGACCGCAAAAACTTTTTGCAGCGGAGCTTTGCCCTCGAGCACAGCCAGGGGTTGCGAGCGCAACTCCGGTTCGGCGCGCAGCCATGCCTCCACGGAAAAATCAGGAACGAAGATGCAGGCAAAGGCAGGCATGGGTTGTCCGTCATACTTTTTGTGAAAAGCTGTCAGCTATCAGCTCTTGTAGCGCCGGCGTCCCGCCGGTCCGCCCGGACGCCAGCAGCTACGAAATTCGCATTGCTTTGGTCGTAAACACGGCAGTAACCGATCGGACCGGTTTGCGTTCCAGCCGCGAACGCAACAGTTCTCCTTCTATATGAAGTTCATCCAAAAGCTGCGCGTGACTCGGAGATATTTTTCTCGACAGATTTTTTTCTGAGGGCTGAGAGCTGTCGGCTGACAGCTTCTTAGCCAACGACGGATAGCCAACGGCCGACGACTGCTTTTGCACTTTCAGCAGCAGTGCGGCACAAGTCTGCGCACAGGGCGCCTGCGTGACGACAAACAACACCGTGGGGGTGCGTTCCACCGCACGCTGAAAGCGAAACCATGAGGCCAGCGGAATACGCCGCGCAATTTTCAGAGGGACATCGCCCAGATCGATCATCACCAGCCCAAAGCCGCCGCTTTGCAACAGCAGGTCGGTCACGCGCAACGCCCGCTCGACCGGACCCTCCATTTGCTTGGGATATTTATCCTTCTCTGTGACGGAGTTTGCCCTGAGCGCAGTCGAAGGGTGTCTCTGTGGTAATCCTGACGTTTGCTTATGCACTCCGCACCGCACCCACAGCAATCTTTCGAAATTCACCCCCGCAGCCGCAGCCGAAAGCGGATGGAAAGCATCACTTACATCCACCAAAGCACACACTTCTTGCCGCTGCGTCGCGGCCGCCAGAGCAGCCAGTAATACACTGGTGCGTCCGGAAGAGGCGGGTCCACAAATTTCGGTCAGGCATCCGCGCGGGAGCCCGCCGGTCAGGGCATCCATCTGACGAATTCCGCTGGAAACCATCTCCGGCGCGGCCCGCACCTCCAGCCGCGAGGCAGGAGTCACGCCTGCGAGTTTGGGGATTGCGGAAAATCGAGACGGTTTCGGCAACGTTTCAACGCCAATGTTCCAGCAAGCTGGCTGCGTCGCCACAACCGGACGTCGCACATCAGCATTCGAAAAAAGCGGAAAACAGGACATGAGAACCTCAAGTTTCAGGGAACATCGGGAAGGTTAGACTCTGAGGCTAGATCCGATATTCGCTTTTTATTCGCCTTTGAGTTTGCTACCGTCAGAGGGGTTTTGTCAAGGTGGATGTCAAAGAGAATTCTTGGAGGTTGCAAACTATAGAAAATATTAGGTCTAACGCCTTCCAGGGATATCTGCGCGAGCTAATACAGAGCCCCAGGCATCGAGCACATAAATGTCGGTGCGTTCACTCGGTCTCCGGCCCAATGTATCCGCCAGGGGAAAGGTAATTGTTGTCCGGAGCGAGGTACAACCGGTGAATTGCCGGATTTCCTCTTCCGAACCTGGATGCTGGTCAAGCCTTGCAAGAAGATGGGTTTTCTCTCCGATCGAATTCCCTCCTAAAACCACTTGCACCGCACCGGCCAGGTTTTGGCAGCGCATGGAAATCCGGACCTCCCATTCTCGAGCGCCGGTTTTCCTCACTGTGGGCTCTTCCGCAAAAACGAGAATCGGCGGGTTGCCACCGGGTGAGGCATACCATTCCGGCCAACGATGTTCAAATTCGATGCCGGCGGCGACATAGGCATGGCCCAACTCTTGATCGCGTTCCTCCCAACGCGGGTGCATGGAAAACAGCGAATTTTCGCTCGTGCCGTTCCCCAATGCGTGCAACAGGTGGTGCAATGCAGGGACGAAGTCGGGATGAAAGCCGGCACGCGCCATCAGCATCAGACTTTCGCGATCCGCTTCCAGTTCCAACTGACGACAAAACAGGCCCATATCCTCCGAAAGTTTTGTGGAATCTGCCCAGGAAGCAGAAGCAACGCCGGGATCTCCGAGCACAATGGCGGCACTGCCCTTGCGTTCCAGAGATTTCTGGTAGAGATAGCGCCGCGCCCAGTCGCGGTGCACAATGTGGGCGATCTCATGCGAGAGGATCGCCGCCCAGAGCCCGGGATTCGAGTTCGCCAGCCGGGCCAGCCCGCTTTCCACGTAGACGGTTCCGTCCGGGGACGAATATGCATTCAGGAGATCGTCTTCCACGATCCGTAACTGCCAGTTCAACTTGACCGCCGACGGCGCCCCCACATGTCTAACCAGTGTTTCGAACACGCCATTGCCGGTCGCGTAGGCACCTGAAGCGGGTACGCTCTGCGCCATCAACTGCGGCCGCATACGAGCCGCGGCTTCCATGTCGATAGTGAATTTGTAGGGAACTTCTGGAACTCTGAGTGGCACCTCCACCAGGTCCTTGGCAGCGATGCCGTGGGCCCACAAGAGGCAAAGACAAAGCCGAAATGCTAGTTTGCAACCGCCAGTTTCCACGGGGCTCCTCCGCGGAACTATTCCTATCTGAATTATGCTCCGTTTCCTGTCCCGTGCGAAGAAAAAGTTAGGGGAGGCTTGGTTCTAAATTCAGTTTTGGAAGATCCGCGAGTGCTCTGATGGATGCGTGGATTCCCGCCGGATGTTGAGAAGTCATCCTCAATCCTCCATTTTCTGGCGTGAATGATTGCGGAGTTGGTTCACGATGTTTTCCCTGGGCCGGTCCCGCTCGCGCAACTTCTTTTGCGTCGGGCAAACGTTTTGCGGAAAAGCGCAGGACAAAAATCTTCGAGCCTCGTATAATTTTGTTAATCTTCTGGATGCGAGGCTGGCCTGGGGCCGGTTATGGCGCTATCGTCTAGGGGTTAGGACGGAAGATTCTCAATCTTCAAACCCGGGTTCGATTCCCGGTAGCGCTACCA
>Ga0209415_10008809_pt1 | contig 17438 bp, 17 predicted proteins | sample PeaSoiSIISIP2007_FD_187696 | JGI IMG/M metagenome (GOLD analysis project Ga0209415, IMG submission 187696) | Peat soil microbial communities from Weissenstadt, Germany - SII-SIP-2007 (SPAdes) (version 2) | ecosystem: Environmental > Terrestrial > Soil > Wetlands > Peat | place: Germany... | reverse complement strand
ACCTGCTGCAGCCGACCGTGAAGGCATTCTTCTCGCTGCGCTCCAAGATGCACATCCCCCCGACGCTGGTCCACCTGGGCAAGGCAAGCAACAACGATCGCATCGTCAGCCACGAGGATCCGGCGGATCACGGACTCACGCGCGTCGACGAGATCTGGGTCGCACCGACCGCCAAGTTCGCCTAGGAACAGCAGGCCACACCGGCGCGCATTGCCGGAAATGACGGGCGAAATGCGCGCTTTTCGCCGCTGCCGCTGGTACGGCGACCCGGACAATCCATTGCACCGCCGCCACCGAAGATGACGAACCCATGCTAAAGCGCATTTCCGTATCGGATCTTTGCGTCGGCATGTACGTCGATGAATTCTGCGGCTCCTGGATGGATCACCCATTTTGGCGCGCCCGCTTTGTCGTCGACAACGAGGTTGACCTTAAAAGAATTCAAGACAGCGGCGTCAGCGAGGTCTGGATAGACGCTGCCAAGGGCCTCGACGTCGACGCCGCGATCAGCATCGTCGAGAAGCGGGAAGACGCGGATGCGCAGATCGAAAAGCGCCTCAAGCATGTCGCCGCTGGCACCATAACCAAGGCGCAGCGCCGTGCCCGCGAGGAGAGCGAACTCGAACACGCCACCAAGGTCCTGGCGGACTCGCGCAAGGTGGTGGTCAACCTGTTCAGCGAAGCCCGCCTAGGAAGCCTGCGCGACACCGACGAGGCGGCGAACGTGGTCGACAACATCGCCGACTCGGTGGCGCGCCATCCCACCGCCATGATCGGACTGGCGCGCCTCAAGAGCGCCGACGATTACACCTTCATGCACTCGGTCGCGGTTTGCGCGCTGATGGTCGCACTCTCGCGCACCCTCGGGCTTGACGAGGAACGAATCCGGATCGCCGGAATGGCAGGCCTGCTGCACGACCTAGGAAAAGCGCAGATCCCGCTGTCGGTTCTCAACAAGCCCGGCACCCTCGATGACGAGGAGTGGAAAACGATGCGCTCCCATCCGGAGCGGGGCTACCAAATCCTGCGCGAGGCGCATGGGGTGACGCCGTCGGCTTTGGATGCGGTCCTGCACCACCACGAGAAGGTCGACGGTTCGGGATACCCGCACCGCCTCAGTGCCGAGCAGATACCGCAGCTCACGAAGATGACCACCGTGTGCGACGTCTACGATGCGATCACCTCGAATCGCCCCTACAAGGACGGTTGGCAGCCCACGGTTGCCCTGCGCAAGATGACCGAGTGGGCCGATGGACACTTCGACGACACCATTTTCAAGGCCTTCGTCAAGACCGTTGGCATCTACCCGGTCGGCTCGCTCGTGCGCCTGCAGTCACAGCGACTGGCGGTGGTCGTTGATCACAACCCGGCGCACCTGCTGCAGCCGACCGTGAAGGCATTCTTCTCGCTGCGCTCCAAGATGCACATTCCTCCCACGCTGGTCAGACTCGGCAAGGCTAGCAGTGGCGATCGCATCGTCAGCTTCGAAGACCCCGCAGCACACGGACTCACTGGACTCGACGAGATCTGGGCGCCCAAGGCGCACGTAGCGTAGCGGGCGGCAGCACTCGCGCGCGCCGTGTCAGGAGCGCCGCAGGCCTATTTCTTCAGCAAATCGCGAATCTCCCGCAGCAGCACTTCCTGCGCCGGCGGTGCCGCCGGGGCCGCCTCCGCCTTCTTCTTGAGCGTGTTGATGCCCTTGACGACGAGGAAAATCACCGCGGCAAGGATCGCGAAGTCGACGAAGGTCTGGACGAACTTGCCGTAGCTGATTACCACTGCCGACGAGGGGCCCGAGCTCGGCTTGAGTGTCAGGACCAGCCCGGAGAAGTCGACACCGCCGATCAAAACGCCGATCGGCGGCATTACCACATCGGTCACCAGGGAGGTGACGATCTTGCCGAAAGCGGCGCCAATAATCACGCCAACCGCCATGTCGACCACGTTACCCTTGATCGCAAATTCCTTGAATTCCTGAAGCACGCTCATGTCTTGATCCCTCTCCAATGAACTGTCAAAACGGGGAATTGCTAGCGCGAATCATACTGGGTCCGATCGGCGCAGCCGGACTCCCGGGCCGTGGATGGCCACGGCGCGGGCCGCGCCGGGCCGCTGGCGCGCGCGGCCACGCCCGCACGGTACCGGTCGACGTTTGGGAGCAAAATGCGCATCCGTAACCGCAACGCCCAAAGCCCCGATGAACCCCGAAGTCGGCGAGATGCTCGATCGCATCCGCCAAATCGAAGCGGAGATGGAGCAGGAACTGCAACGTCGCCGGGCCGAGCTGCGTGCCGACTTTGAGCATCGGCGCATCGGCTTCGAGCGCGAGGTGCTCGAGCAGCAGCGGCGCTTCACGATGGGTCTGCTAACATACCTGCGCAAGGTCGAGCTGCGAAACGTTGTCACCGCGCCCATTGTCTACCCCGTGATCCTGCCTCTGCTACTGCTCGATCTGGCGGTCACCGCCTATCAATCTCTTTGCTTCCCGCTCTACGGAATTGCGCCCGTACGCCGGCGCGACTACCTGGTATTTGATCGCTCGCACCTTGCCTATCGGAAGCTGATCGAGAAGATCTACTGCGCCTATTACTCGTACGCCAACGGACTGATCGCCCAGGCTCGCGAGACCGTCGGCCGCACCGAGCAGTACTGGTGCCCGATCAAGCACGCGCAGCGCATCTTGCACGCGCATCCGTATACCAGCGGCTTCGTCGACTTCGCCGACACCGAGGCCTATCGTGGCGAGCTGCAGACGCTGCGCGCCAATCTTGCCCTAATCGATGGTGCAGCGCCGACAGGCGTTGCCCCGCGCTGAGAGTTCCATGGCAGACCTGACCGAACCCGACGACATGCTGCGTCGAATCAAGCTGGACCTCATCGACGAGTACGACGAGGAATTGGAGCTCGAGATCGAGGACCGGACCGCCGAAGACGCCCTCGCGGGGGACGAAGTCCTGCGTGGCAACGAGGAACGCGCAAACCGGCTTCGCTACTTTCGCGAGCTGTTTCGCCTTCAGGCGGAACTGGTCAAGCTGCAGGATTGGATCGTGGCAGCAGCGCAAAAGGTCGTGATTCTCTTCGAGGGGCGCGATGCCGCCGGCAAGGGCGGCGTCATCAAGCGCATCACACAGCGCCTGAATCCGCGCGTGTGCCGGGTGGTCGCCCTGCCCGCGCCCAATGATCGCGAGCGCACCCAGTGGTACTTCCAGCGCTACGTTCCGCATCTGCCGGCCGCCGGAGAAATCGTGCTGTTCGACCGCAGCTGGTACAACCGTGCCGGGGTCGAGCGGGTGATGGGTTTTTGCGCCGAGGACGACGTCGAGGAGTTCTTCCGCTCAGTGCCCGAATTCGAGCGAATGCTGGTGCGCTCGAACATCACGCTCATCAAGTACTGGTTCTCGATCACTGACGAGGAACAGCACGCGCGCTTCCTGGGACGCATCCTGGACCCCCTCAAGCAATGGAAACTCAGTCCGATGGACCTGGAATCGCGCCGCCGCTGGGAGGCCTACACCAAGGCGAAGGAGTCGATGCTCGAGCGCACGCACATCGCCGAGGCGCCGTGGTGGGTCGTGCAGGCGGTAGACAAGAAGAAGGCGCGGCTCAACTGCATCCATCACCTGCTGGGCCAGTTTCCGTACCACGAAATCGATCGTCCGACAATCCAGCTCCCCGAGCGCGAACGCCACCCCGACTATATTCGCCAACCGGTACCGGACTCGATGATGGTGCCCGAAATCTACTGACGGACGGCTGCCTGCCCGAGCGCCGCTGCCCAGCCGGGTGCCCGGGGCCAGGCTTCAAAGAGCTGCCTGACCTGCGCCGGATGCTGGCACCCGTGCAGGCGACCGCGAAAGCGCGGGTCGGAAAACATCTGTGAAGTTTCCGCCAGGATTCGCAGATGCTCTTCGGTGGCCAGCTTGGGCACCAACATCACCAGGGCGTCGCTGACCGGCTTTCCGTCCGGCGCGTCAAACGCAATCGGCGGCTTGAGTCGCAGGTAGGCGACCCGTATCCGGTCAAGGTCCTCGACACGTGCATGCGGAATGGCGATCCCCCGGCCCAGGCCGGTCGAACTGATCTGCTCGCGGTGCGCCAAAGTGCGTTCGACGGACATTTGCGCGATACCGTGCACCCACTCCATATGCTGGCCGATCTGTTTGAGCAGCCCGCTCTTGCCGGCCACCACCACGTCGAGGAGGATGTCCCTGGACCTGAGCGGACCGGCGACCTTGTTCATTGCGGATACCTCCCTAGCACCCCGCCGTCCGCAGCGCCGCGCGCTGCGTGCGCCGCGAGCATCAGCCGCTCCCAGGGCAACGCCGCGGCCGCACGAGCGCGGCCCGACAGCCGCCGCGACACCGTAACGCTCGTGCAATCCTTGTCAAAAATGAGGAATTTCGTAGCCGCCGCAAACAAATAAATCCGCAAAAAGCCGCGCCGCCCAAACCCTCGCCAGACCGCTCGGCGATGCGGCCTGAGGAGTGGCCGGCGGACCTGCGCCCCGGGGCCAGCGCGCAGCCAAGCAGCACCGTCAACCACCGATTTTCGCCAGAGCCACCATCACCGCCTTCTTATCGCTCGCCGTCAGTCGGGCGGTCAACCGCCTTTCCAGCTTGCGCACGCGAAGCATCGCGGCATCGAGCAGCGTCTCGCCTTCGCGCGATAGGTAGATTTGATTGTTGCGCCGGTCAGTGGCCGACGCACGGCGATGGAGCAGACCGCGCTGCTCGAGCTTGTCCAGCAGCGGGACCACCGAGGACCGATCCAGATGTACCGCGCTCGCTAGCTTCGACTGGGTGACACCGGGATTCTTGCGCAGCACCTCGAGCACGCTAAAGCTGGCCGGGGTCACGCCCAGATCGGTCAGGCTGTGCTCGAAATCGCGGAAGACCCGGATCTGGGCGATGCGCAGCCGAAATCCCACGAAACCGTCGAGGGCTCCGAGGTCGATCGTTTTCTTCGCGCTCTTCGGCATAGAAACCCCGCGTGCCCTTGTTTGCCCGTTGGCTAAAACGATAGATGTAAAACAGATTGACGTCAAACAGTTTCCTTGTAGACTTCGGCGGCAAAGCGAGATTCCTCCGAGACGACATGGTTCGCCGCAGCAAGCATCGCCGACGTCGCGCTACCCGGCCCTGATGGACACGCAGATCGCCCTGCTGCTGGTTCAGGATGGCATCACCAACGGCGCGATCTACGCCTTGAACGCGCTTGCCCTGGTGCTGGTGTTTGCCGTCACCCGCGTCGTCTTCATCCCGATGGGCGAGTACGTCGCCTACGGCGCCCTGACCCTGGCCAGCCTGCAGGCCGGGAACGTGCCGCCGACGCTGTGGCTACTCGTCGTGCTCGGCAGCCTCGTCGCCCTGCTCGACAGCATTGCCGCCTGGCGCCGCGGCGATGCCCGGAGCATCGCGCGCATCCTTGCGCTCAATGCCCTGATGCCGGCCCTGTGTGCCGGGGCCGCGTACGCCGTCGAGCCCGGCAAGCTGGCCCAGCCTTTGCAGGTACTGCTGACCCTGGCATTCGTGGTTCCGCTCGGGCCGCTGATCTACCGCCTCGCCTTCGAGCCGGTTGCCGAGGCCTCCGTGCTGCTGCTACTGATCGTCGCCGTTGCCGTGCATCTGGTGATGCTGGGCCTGGGGCTGTTCTTCTTTGGCGCCGAGGGCATGCGCACGCGGGCCTTCACGGCCGGCGCGCTCAAGATCGGCGGGTTCAGCATCCAGTTCCAGGCCCTGTGGATCCTGGGCATCGCACTGGCGCTGATTATCGGCCTGGCGCTGTTCTTCGAACGATCGTTCTACGGCAAGGCGCTTCGCGCCACCGCCATGAATCGCGTCGGCGCGCGCCTGGTGGGTATACCGACGGAAATGGCCGGCAAGCTCACCTTTGCCGTGGCGGCCCTGATCGGCACCCTTTGCGGCGTGCTGATCTCGCCGATCACGACCGTCTACTACGACACCGGCTTCCTGGTCGGGCTAAAGGGCTTCGTCGGCGCCATCATCGGCGCGTTGGTGAGCTACCCCGGTGCCGCGCTGGGCGCGCTGCTGGTCGGTGTACTCGAGTCGTTTTCCTCGTTCTTCGCCAGCGCCTTCAAGGAGGTGATCGTATTCACCATGATCATTCCGGTGCTGCTCTGGCGCTCGCTGCGCACGCGTGCCGCCGCCGAGGATGAGAGCTAAGATGAAGCGGCGCCTGCCACTGCTGTTGTTCGCCAGTGCCCTGGCGCTGGGACAACCCTTACTGCCCGAGTTCACGGTGACGCTGCTCAACTACGTCGGCCTGTGCGCCTTGGTCGCGGTCGGCCTGGTCCTGCTCACCGGCGTCGGCGGCCTGACGTCCTTTGGCCAGGCCGCCTTCGTGGGCATCGGCGCCTACGCGAGCGCCTATCTGACGACCGTGCACCACGTCTCGCCCTGGGGTACGCTGATCGCCGGCATGGCCGTGACCACCGCCGTGGCGCTGTTCCTGGGATTCATCACCTTGCGACTGTCCGGTCACTTCCTGCCCCTGGGCACCATCTCCTGGGGCATCAGCCTGTACTTCCTCTTCGGCAACCTCGAGGACCTGGGAGGCCACACCGGTATCGGCGGCATCCCGCCGATCGATCTGTTCGGCTGGGAGCTCAAGTCGGGCCGCACGCTCTATTACGTGATCTGGGCCGTGCTGCTGGCGGCAATCGTCACCAGCGAGAATATGCTGGACTCGCGCGACGGCCGCGCCATGCGTTCCCTGCGCAGCCCGGTGATGAGCAAGGCCATGGGTATCGACACCACCTGGTACCAGGCCGTCATCTTCATGATCGCGGCCCAGCTCGCCTGCGTCTCCGGCTGGCTCTACGCGCACCTGCAGCGCTTTGTGAATCCGACACCGTTTTCGCTCGCGCAGGGCATCGAATACCTGTTCATGGCGGTGGTCGGTGGCATCGCCAATGTCTGGGGTGCCGTCTTCGGCGCTGGAATTGTGATCTTGCTCCAGCATTGGTTGCAGAATTGGTTGCCCGCGCTGGTGGGCAAGACCGCTAACCTCGAGGCGGTCGCCTTCGGCCTGATCATGGTGGTGGTCCTGCATCGGGCGCGCGAGGGCTTTTGGCCGCTGCTGCTGCGGCTGCTGCCCAAGGGCCGCGCGATCCGCAGCATCGAGCCGGCCGAACCGCTGCCGCGCCGGCCGCTGCCACCCAGGGGCAGCGTGGTCTTGGAGGTCAAGAACGTTACCAAGCGCTATGGCGGCCTGGTGGCAAACAACCGAATGAACCTAACCGTGAAGGCGGGCGAGGTGCTGGCGCTGATCGGCCCCAACGGCGCCGGCAAGAGCACGATATTCAACTGCATCTCCGGCATCGATCCGCCCAGCCACGGCCAGATCCGCTTCCTGGGAAAGCGCGTGGAAGGCCTCGATTCGCCGGCGATCGCCCGCCTGGGCCTGAGCCGCACCTTTCAGCATGTGCGCCTCAATCCCGCCATGACGGTGCTCGAGAATGTCGCCATCGGCGCCCACCTGCGCGGCCACAAGAATTTCCTCCAGTCGGCGTGGCGACTCGATCGCGACGAGGAACGTCGCTTGCTCGCCGAAGCCGCGCACCAGGCACAGCGCCACGGCCTTGCCGGCCAAATGTTCGAGCCCGCCGGCAGCCTGCCACTGGGCACGCAGCGCATCGTCGAGATCGCCCGGGCCCTGGCGAGCGATCCCTCGCTGTTGCTGCTGGACGAGCCGGCCGCGGGACTGCGCCATCGGGAAAAGCAGGCGCTAGCGCAACTCCTCGGTCAGCTGCGCTCCGAAGGCTTGGCGATCTTGCTCGTCGAGCACGACGTGGAATTCGTCATGGGCCTGGCTGATCGGGTCGTGGTCATGGATTTTGGCGAGCGTCTTGCCGAGGGGTTGCCCGAGGAGATTCAGACCAATCCCAAGGTCCTCGAAGCGTATCTGGGAGCGGCGCAATGAGCGACCGGCCCATCTTGCTCGAGACCAGCGGGCTGTGCGTATCCCACGGACGCGTCGAGGCCCTGCACAACGTCAGCCTGCGAATCCGCGAGGGCGAAATCGTGACCGTGATCGGGCCCAATGGCGCGGGCAAGACCACCCTGCTCTCGGCGCTGATGGGTTTGCTCCCGGGCAGGGGCGAGATCCGCCACTTCGGTGAGCGCTGCCGCGGCCCGTGCCGTGTCGAATCGCTGGTGGATCGCGGACTGGTACTGGTGCCGGAGAAGCGCGAGTTGTTCGCCCAAATGTCGGTGCAGGACAACCTACTGCTGGGCGCGTTCACTCGCTATCGTCGTGGCCAGCGTGACCACAGGACGACGATGGAGCAAATTTACGCCACCTTCCCGCGCCTGCGGGAGCGGCGGGACCAGAACGCGGGCACCTTGTCCGGGGGCGAGCGGCAGATGCTCGCCATGGGTCGGGCGCTTATGGCCAAACCCAAGCTGCTGCTGCTCGATGAGCCCAGCCTGGGCCTCGCTCCATTGATCGTCCGGGAAATTTTGCGCATAGTCGGTCACCTGCGCGACATTGGCGTGGCGGTGCTGCTGGTCGAGCAAAACGCCAGGGCCGCCCTGCAAGTATCCGACTACGGCTACGTGCTGGAGTCGGGCGAAGTCGCCCTCGAGGCGCCGAGCCGGCAACTGGCCGACGATCCGCGCGTCATCGAGAGCTATCTCGGTTTGGGTGGAAGACGAAGCAACACCACGACACAACAAGGAGAAACCACATGAGACTCAAATGCCTAGCGACCGTACTGGCCTTGGCCGCCGCCGGCCCTGCCTTGGCCGACGTCACGATCGGCGTCAGCGTCTCGGCAACCGGACCAGCGGCCTCCCTCGGTGGTCCCGAGAAAAACACAACGACGCTGCTGCCGACCACCCTGGCCGGCGAGAAAATCAACTGGATCGTGCTCGACGACGCCACCGACCCAGCAAGCGCCTCGAAGAACGCCACCCGGTTCCTCACCGAGGACAAGGCCGACATCATCATCGGCTCCTCCACGACTGCCAACACCGCCGCCATGGTCGACGCGGTGGTCGATGCCAGGACGCCCTTGATGGCACTTGCACCGATCGACCTGCCGCCCGAGAAGGGCAAGTGGGTCTTCCGGATGCCCCAGACCAACGCGCTGATGGCCAGGGCCTTGATCGACCACATGACGGCCAGCGGCGTAAAGACGGTCGGCTTCATCGGCTTTGCCGACGTCTACGGCGAAAGCTGGCTCAAGGTCGTCACACTGATGCTCGAGAGCGCCGGCATCAAGCTGGTCGCCGTCGAGCGCTATAACCGAACCGACACCTCGGTGACCGGCCAGGTCTTGAAGCTCATGGCCGCCAATCCCGATGCCATTCTGGTGGCCGGTTCCGGCACGCCGGCCGCCTTGCCGCACACGACCCTGGTCGAACGCGGCTATCAAGGAAAGATCTACCAGACCCACGGCGCGCCTTCACGGCCATTCCTTCAGGTTGGCGGCAAGGATGTCGAGACCGGCATTTTCGTCGTTGGGCCACTCCTGGTTTGGGACGAGCTGCCCGATTCATCACCGATCAAGAAGGTCGCGGCCGACTATGCCCACAGATACGAGGAGAAGTTCGGCGCCGGTTCGCTGTCCTCTTTCGGCGGCCATATGTGGGACGCCTGGATCTTGATAGCGCACGCGGTTCCTGTTGCCCTGAAGAACGCCAAACCAGGCACCGAGGCCTTCCGCAGCGCGCTGCGCGACGCCATCGAAGCGGAGAAGGACGTGGTCGGCGTACATGCGGTGTACAACATGAGTCCCACCGACCATTTCGGCCACGACACCCGCGCGCGGGTGCTGGTGCGCGCCGAGAACGGCCACTTCAAGCTCATAAGCGACAAGTAGACCGCAGGCAAGAGAGTCGCCATGAAAACCATCGCCCGCAAGCCCGCGGAACTCTTCGTCGATCCGGTCGTCATCCTCGAGGCCAGCGGCGACGGCAGCCGCCGTTTCCGCTCTAAGATCGAGTTGCCCGGCGACTATGGCCGCTGCACCGGGGAATGGCTCGAACACTGGAGCATGGCGGCGCCCGAGCGGCTCTTCCTTGCCGAACGCGGTACCGACGGGACCTGGGCGCAACTGCGCTACGGCCAAGCGCGATCGCGCGTTTACCGCATCGCCACCTGGCTGCTCGCGCAAAATCTTTCGGCCGAGCGGCCGGTGGCAATCCTTTCCGACAATGGCATAGAACACGCTCTCTTGATGCTGGCGGCGATGCACGTCGGCGTGCCCTCCTGCGCGATTTCCCCGGGCAACTCGCTGCTCTCCAAGGACCACGCAAAGCTCAAGGCCAACATCGAGCTCCTGCGCCCTGGCGTCATCTACGCCGATCCGATCGAGCGCTTCGGCCCTGCAATCGAGGCCGTGCGTGCGCTGCACGACGGCCTTGTCGTGGCGGGTTCACGCAGCCAGTCGACTGCCGGCACGATCCCCTTCGCCCAGATCGAGGCGACAGGCGACGAGGCGGCCGTGAGGCGGGCCTTTGCGGCCGTGACCCCCGACACCATCGCCAAGTTCCTGTTCACGTCGGGTTCGATCAACACGCCCAAGGCGGTCATCAACACCCAGCGCATGCTCTGCTCCAGCCAGAAGGCCAAGGAGCTGATCTGGCCCTTTCTCCAGGACACGCCGCCCACCCTGGTGGAATGGCTGCCATGGAGCCACACCTTCGGCGGCAACCACGATTTCAACATGGTGTTGCGTTGGGGCGGAACCCTCTACATCGATGAGGGCAAGCCAACGCCGGCGCTGCTCGAGAAGACGGTGCGCAATCTCAAGGACGTGGCACCGACCCTGTACTTCAGCGTGCCGCGGGCCTACGACATGCTGGTGCCGCTGTTGCGCGACGACCTCCAACTGCGCCGAAACTTCTTCAGCCGCCTGCAGCTGATCTTCTATGCCGGCGCCGCCCTTCCCCAACACCTATGGGACGAACTCGAGCGCCTTTCCCTCGAGACCATCGGCACGCCCATTACCATGGTCTCCTCCTGGGGTTCGACGGAGACCGCGCCGCTGGCAACCGACTGCCACTACCAGGCGGCGCGCTCGGGCGTCATCGGCGTGCCGGTACCCGGCGTCGAGCTCAAGCTCCTGCCCGTGGCCGACAAGCTGGAGGTCCGCGTCAAGGGACCGAACGTCTTCCCCGGCTACTGGAAGCAGCCCGAGTTGACCCGCGAGTCCTTCGACGAGGAAGGCTTCTACCGGATCGGTGATGCGGTCGAATTCGTCGACCCGAACCGGCCGGAGTTGGGCCTGCTCTTCGATGGTCGTGTTGCCGAGGATTTCAAGCTTCTGAGCGGCACCTGGGTGCATGTGGGATCGCTGCGCGTCAAGGGCATCGACGCCCTTTCGCCGGTCGCCCAGGACATCGTCGTCACCGGCCACGACCGTGATGAAATCGGCTTCCTGGTATTTCCGAACCTGCCCGAGTGCCGCAAATTCGCCGAGCTCCCGCAGCAGGCGCCGGTCGAGGCAGTGCTGACGCACCCGGCCATCGTACGCCGGGTACGCGAGGGCATGACCATCATGGCGCTGGCCGGCGGCTCTTCCACCTACCCGGCGCGGGTGATGCTGATGGCCGAGCCGCCGTCCATGGAGACCGGGGAAATCACCGACAAGGGCTATATCAACCAGCGCGCGGTGCGCACCCGGCGGGCCGATCTGATCGAGTGGCTGCACGCGGATGTGCCCGACAAGAGCGTCATCACCGTGAGCGCGCCGCAGCGCCTCCGATAGCAAACCAGCAAGGACTCCCGCCGTGAGCGATCCATTGATCAAGACTTCCTTCGACGAACCCATCTACACGGTCACTCTTGCCCGCCCGGACAAGCGCAATGCCGTCAACGACCGGCTGCTGACCGCGCTCGAGGCAGCCTTCGGCAGCCGGCCCGACCGGACCCGCGTCATCATCCTCGCCGCCGAGGGCGATCATTTCTGCGCCGGTCTCGATCTGGTCGAACACCAGCACCGCGACCCCTTCGGCGTCCTGCAGCATTCCCAGTGGTGGCACCGCATCTTCGAGCGCATTCAGCAAGGCGGCGTCCCGGTGGTTGCCGCCCTGCGCGGCGCCGTCATTGGCGGGGGACTGGAGCTGGCCGCCGCCACCCACGTGCGCGTCGCCGAGCCCGATGCGATGTACCAGCTTCCGGAAGGCCGACACGGGATCTTTGTCGGCGGCGGTGCATCGGTGCGCGTGGCAAAGATCCTCGGACCCGGCCGCATGTGCGAAATGATGCTCACCGGCCGGATCTACGACGCCGAGGAGGGACAGCGCCTGGGCCTGTCCCATTACCTCGTGGGCAAAGGCGAGAGCCTTGGGAAAGCCAGGGAGCTGGCGCAGCGCATCGCGCAAAACGCGCCGATCGCCAACTGGGCCATGGTTACCGCCATTGCCCGAATCGACGACATGGCCAGCAGCGAGGGCCTCTACGTCGAATCGCTCACCGCCGCACTGACCCAAACGGGACCCGAGGTCGCCGAGCGCATCGGCCATTTCCTGCAACGCAAACTCCAGGGACCGCAGACATGAACGTCGACGAACTCATTGCCATCGACACGCATACGCACGCGGAAGTGTCCTGCTGTCAGGAGGCTGACCCCTACGGGGAAGAGTACGACCGGGCCGCTGACAAGTATTTCCGCAACCGCCGCCGTCCGACCATCGACGAGACCATTGCCTATTATCGGGAGCGCAAGATCGGACTGGTGATGTTCACGGTCGATTCCGAATCCCAACTCGGCCGCCGCCGCATCCCCAACGAGGAGGTCGCCGACGCGGCGGCCAGGAACAGCGACATGATGATCGCCTTCGCCAGCATCGACCCGCACAAGGGGCGGATGGGAGCCCGCGAGGCGCGCCGCCTAATCGCCGAAAACGGCGTCAAGGGCTTCAAGTTTCACCCGACCATCCAGGGTTTCCACCCGTACGATCGGATGGCCTGGCCTCTGTACGAGGTCATCGCCCAACACCGGCTGCCGGCGATCTTTCACAGTGGCCACTCGGGCATCGGCAGCGGCATGCGGGCCGGTGGCGGCCTGCGCCTGGAGAACTCGAACCCGATGCATCTGGACGACGTCGCGATCGATTTTCCCGATATGCAGATCGTCGTCGCTCATCCCTCCTGGCCCTGGCAGGACGAGGCGCTGTCACTGTGTCTGCACAAACCCAACGTCTGGATCGATCTGTCAGGCTGGTCGCCGAAGTATTTTCCTCCGCAACTCATCCAGTACGCCAACACCCTGCTCAAGGACCGGATCTTGTTCGGCTCCGACTTTCCCCTGATCGCGCCAGACCGCTGGCTCAAGGATTTCAAGGAAGCTGGTTTCAAACCCGAGGTGCATCCGCTGATCCTCAAACAAAATGCAATCCGGCTGCTGCGCCTGAATGCCGTGGAGAAAAATGATGCGACTTGAGAAGCGAAGCTGTATCGTCACTGGCGGCGCCTCCGGCCTGGGCGCCGGCACGGTGCGCCTGTTTCACGCCGCCGGCGCCAAAGTGGTGATCGCCGATGTCAATGCGGCCGCCGGCGAGCAGCTGGCCGCCGAGCTCGGCGAGGGCGCGATCTTCCAGCGCACCGACGTCACGTCCGAGGCCGACGCCAGGGCCTGCGTCGACCTGGCGGCCTCGCGCTTTGGCGGCCTGCAGATGCTGATCAACTGCGCCGGCGTCGGCATCGGCGAGAAGGTGGTCGGTAAGGAGGGACCACACCGGCTCGAGAGCTTCACGCGCACGATCCAGATCAACCTCGTTGGCACCTTCAACATGATCCGCTATGCGGCCGAGGCCATGAGCCGCGGCGAACCGACCGCATCGGGCGAGCGCGGCATCATCGTCAACACCGCCTCCATCGCGGCGTGGGACGGCCAGATCGGGCAGGCCGCCTATTCGGCCTCGAAGGGCGGCATTGTCGGCATGACCCTGCCGATCGCCCGCGAACTGGCCCGCTATGGCATCCGCAACGTCACCATCGCGCCTGGCCTGTTCCAGACCCCTCTGATGGATGCCTTGCCGGCCGAAGTGCAGCAATCCCTGGGCCAGTCGGTGCCCTTTCCGCCGCGCCTCGGGCGCCCCGATGAGTTCGCCGCGATGGCGCGCCACGTCGTCGAGAACGAAATGCTCAACGGCGCATCGATCCGCCTCGACGGCGCGCTTCGCATGGCGCCAAGGTAGGCAAGATGGTCAGCTACAGCGCCCCCCTCAGGGACATGCGGTTCATCCTCGAGGAACTCGCGGACTTGTCCGGCATCGCGCAACTTCCCGGCTGCGAAGAGGCGACGCCCGACCTGGTTGGCGCAATCCTCGAGGAGGCGGAAAAATTCGCGGCCGGTGTCCTCGCCCCGCTCAATGCCGTCGGCGACCGCCAGGGCTGCCGACTCGAGGACGGCCGGGTCGTCACTCCCGAGGGCTGGGCCGACGCCTACCGTCGATTCCGGCAGGCCGGCTGGATCGGTCCGTCGCTGCCGAAGGAGTTTGGCGGGCAGGCGCTGCCCAAGCTCGTCTCCACTGCCGTCTGGGAAATGTGGTTCTCTGCCAACTCCGCGTTCGCCATGGCGCCCCTGCTCAACGTGAGCCAGTCGCAGGCCTTGCTGTTGGCCGCCAGCGCCGAATTACAGGCCACCTACCTGCACAAGCTGGTGAGCGGCGAGTGGGCCGGCGCCATGAACCTGACCGAGGCGCAGGCCGGTTCGGACCTGGCGGCCATCCGCACCCGCGCCCAACCCCAGGCCGACGGCAGCTTTCGCCTGGTTGGCCAGAAGATCTTCATCTCCTACGGGGAGCACGATCTCGCGGACAACATCATCCACCTAGTGCTGGCCCGGTTGCCTGACGCGCCGCTGGGGGTCAAGGGCATTTCTCTTTTCGTCGTGCCGAAGCGGCTGGTCACCGCCGGCGGAGCGCTTGGCGCGCAAAACGACGTTCATTGCGTTGCCATCGAGCACAAGCTGGGCATCCACGCCAGCCCAACCTGCGCCATGAGCTATGGTGACCGGGGCGGAGCGATCGGCTTCCTGGTCGGCGAGCCCAACCGCGGTCTCGAATACATGTTCATCATGATGAACGATGCCCGCTTCGGCGTCGGCGTCCAGGGTATAGCGCTCGGTGAAATCGCCTACCAGCACGCGCTCGCCTACGCGCAGCAGCGAATCCAGGGGCGCGACGCCCTAACCGGCAAGAACGGCGTACCCATCATCTTCCATCCGGACGTGAAGCGAATGTTGCTCGCAATGCGGGCCCGTGTCATGGCCCCGCGCATGCTCGCCTACACCGCCGCCGGCTGGTTCGACCGGCTGCACTACGACCGCGATCCCATTGGCCGCCGACAAATGTCGCCGCTACGTGGACCTGCTGATGCCCGTGGTCAAGGGATGGAGCACAGAGCTTGGCAACGAGGCCACCGACATCGCCATTCAGATCCATGGCGGCATGGGCTACGTCGAGGAAACCGGCGTAGCCCGATTTCGCCGCGATGCCCGCATCATCACGATCTACGAGGGCACCACCGGCATCCAGGCCAATGACCTGATCAGCCGCAAGAGCCTGCGCGAAGGCGGCGAAACCCTGCGGCTGCTCACCGCCGATCTGCGCGGGACCGCGAGTGAGTTGCGCGCAAGCAGCGTCGGCCGCGGCATGGGAGAGGCTCTTGCAGCCGACATCGACTGCCTGGAGCAGACCGTGGAATGGATACTCGCCAATGGCCGCGACCGCCTCGCCGATGTACTGGCCGGCGCGGTGCCGTTTCTGCACCTGCTGGGCACGGTCTGTGGGAGCTGGCAGATGGGACGAGCGGCAATGGCGGCGCAAAGGAAGCTCGATGGCAGCGCCAATGTGTACTACCAGGGGATCATCGACTTGGCCAGCTTCTGGTTCGCCCACCACGCCGTGCACACCACGGCTCTCGGGCGAACCGTGCGCCACGGCGGGTCCGTGTTGACGAACTTTGATCCGGACGCCCTCCTGCACGCAAAGGCATAGTGGCAGCGCCGGGCGCTGCCATGCGCGACCGCCCGGCGCGCCCCTTAGGGCACCGGCTGCAGCAGCGCCTGGCGAACGAAGTCGAGGCGGTCCTGGCCGAAAAACATCTGCGTACCGACGAAACAGGTCGGGGCGCCGAACACCCCGCGCGCGACGGCCTCCTCGGTGATGGCGATGAGTCGGCCCTTGACTTCGGCGTCACCGACGAGGGCGGTGAACTCCTCGTTGTCGAATCCGGCTTGGGCCAGCGTGTCCGCCAAGATCGCGGCATCGCCCAGATTGCGAGGCGTACTCCACATCGCCCGGAAGACGACTTCGACGTAGCGCGCGAACCGTTCGGGCCGCCGCAGTTGCAGCCCCACGGCCCCGCGCATTAGCGTGAGCGTATGGATCGGAAAGTGCGGGTTGAACGCAAAATCGACCGCGTAGCGTTGCGCCCAGCGCACCAGATCGTCCCTCATCCAGCGGCCCTTGGCCGGCACCGCGATCGGGCTGGTATTGCCGGTCGCCTTGAAAACACCGCCCAGCAGCATCGGCCGCCAAATGATCTGCGCGCCACATTCCTGGGCAATCTTGGGCAGCTGAGTGTAGGCGAGGTACGACGCCGGGCTGCCGAAGTCGAAGAAGAGTTCCACCCGTTTATTCATGATCCGCCGCTCACCATTTTTCCATCCAGGGTCGAAGGTCGAGCTCGTGCGTCCATGCACTGCGATGCTGTCGGTGCAAGTTCCAGTAGTTCTCGGCAATCGCGTCCGGGTTCAGGATGCCATCATTGTCCTTCAACGCATAGCGGTGCGGGAAGTTCTCCGCAACGAATTGCGTGTCGATCGCCCCGTCGATGACAATGTGCGCGACATGAATGCCTTGCGGCCCGAGCTCGCGCGCCATGCTCTGGGCCAGGGCGCGCAACGCGTGCTTGGCCCCCGCAAAGGCGCAAAAGCCGGCGGATCCACGCAGACTCGACGTCGCACCGGTGAACAAAATTGTGCCGCGGCCTCGTGGCAACATCGCCTTGGCGACCTCGCGCCCGAACAGGAACCCGGCAAGCGCACCCATCTCCCACACCTTGCGATAGACGCGCTCGGTCGTCTCGGTGATGCCAAAGCGCACGTTGGCGCCGATGTTGAAGACCGCCGCCTCGATCGGCGCAATATCGCGCTCGATCTGCGCCACCAGCGCCACCGCCTCGTCTTCCTTCCTGGCGTCGGAGGCAATGCCATGCGCAACGCCGCCATCGGCACGGATACGTTCGACCAGCGGCTCAAGCTTGTCGGCACTTCGCCGCGTCACGCACGCGATCAAACCCTCGCGGGCAAAGCGACGAGCGATCGCGCCACCGGTCGCGTCGCCAGCGCCGACGACGAGTACGGCCCCCTTTTCGATCATGTCGGTCTTATATGGACACCTCCCGGTTTGCAAGGGTGATCGTGATGTGATGCCTCAACGAGGTACTGGCTGCAGTCTTAT
>Ga0209415_10008808_pt1 | contig 17439 bp, 14 predicted proteins | sample PeaSoiSIISIP2007_FD_187696 | JGI IMG/M metagenome (GOLD analysis project Ga0209415, IMG submission 187696) | Peat soil microbial communities from Weissenstadt, Germany - SII-SIP-2007 (SPAdes) (version 2) | ecosystem: Environmental > Terrestrial > Soil > Wetlands > Peat | place: Germany... | reverse complement strand
ACGTAGCGCCGCAGTCGATCGTCCTCGTCGAGGGCGACGCCGCGCCGGGTGGCCAGCGATCCCGCGGCGATGGCCGTCCGCCAGGCTCGGATGTCTACTTCGTTCTGGACATAGCCCTGATCGAGGGCGCCGATGGCCGAGGCACCGAAGCCCAGGAGCGTGGTGGCCGGATCGGTCGTATAGCCCTGGAAATTCCGGTGCAGCCGGCCTTGCGCAGCCGCGATCGCCATCGGATCCTCGGGCCGGGCGAAATGATCCAGCCCAACCCAGACATAGCCCAGCTTCTGCAAGCGTTCGGCCGCCGCCGCTGCCTGAGCGAAGCGCGCCCGGCCGTCGGGAAGCTCGGCTTCGGGCATGAGCCGCTGGTGCGGCTTCATCCAGGGGACATGGGCATAGCCGAACAGCGCCAGGCGATCGGGATGGAGACCTGCGGCGCGATCGACGGTGGTCGAGACGCTGTCGACCGTCTGGCGCGGGAGCCCGTACATCAAATCCAGATTGATTTGCCGGATACCCGCGCGACGGAGACTCTCGACGGCGGAGAGCGTCAATTCGTAAGGCTGCCAACGGCCGATGGCGCGCTGTACCTCGACGTCAAAATCCTGGACCCCCAGGCTGGCGCGGGTGACGCCGGCAGCGGCCATGGCCGCAACCAAGGGCGCGCTCAGCACCCGCGGATCGCATTCGACGGCGATCTCGGCCCCTTCCATGATCTCGAATCGGGCCCTCAGCCGATCCTGGAGGGCGAGGAAATCCTCGGGCGAGAGGATCGTCGGCGTGCCGCCGCCCCAATGGATATGTCCGACCTTAAGCGGCCCGGGGAGCGCCGCGGCAACAAGATCAATCTCGGCGGCGAGCGGTTCGACGTAGGCCCGCACCTGCTCGTAGCGCCCGGCGACGCGCATGTGGCAGCCGCAGTAGCGACAAAGCTGCTGGCAATAGGGAATGTGCAGGTACAGCGAAACGGGCTCGGCGGGATCGACGGCGGCGAGCCATTGCCGGTAGGCAGCCGCCCCGATGCCGGCGTGGAATTGCGCCGCCGTGGGATAGCTCGTGTAGCGCGGAACCGGCCGATCCCACTCAGCGCGATAGGTACCGGATGACAGCATGGCAAAGGATGGTCATCCCGCCGGCGGCGCCTCATTGATTTGGATCAAGGCTGGCCGGAAGACGCATGGGCCAGCGCCGCCTTTCACCGCTGGCTTGCCGGAACATCCCCGGATAGCCTAGCAATAGGGTCGTTTGCCGAAGAAAGCGGGGGGATTTTGAGCGACATCGCCCATCTGCCGGCCTTCCGTCTGGCCGGAATGATCCGCAGCCGCGAGATCGGTTGCCTGGAACTGCTGGACCATCACCTGCGCCGCGTCGAGCGCTTCAACCCTGCCCTCAACGCCATCATCTGGATGGATGTCGAGGCCGCACGCGAGCGGGCGCGGGCCGCGGACGCCGCGCTCACCCACGGCGAGACCTGGGGGCCGCTCCACGGCCTGCCGATGACGATCAAGGAATCCTTCGATCTCAAGGGCGCGCCGACGACTTGGGGCATACCCGCCATGCGCGGCAACATCGCGGCAAGCAATGCCGTGGCGACCCAGCGGCTGATCGATGCCGGGGCCATCATCTTCGGCAAGACCAACGTGCCGTTGCTGCTGGCCGACTGGCAGTCCTTCAACGAGATCTATGGCACCACCAACAACCCCTGGGACCTGAGCCGGACGCCGGGCGGATCCTCAGGCGGATCCTCGGCGGCGCTGGCGGCCGGCCTCTCGGCCCTCGAACTCGGCTCGGACATCGGCGCCTCGATCCGCAATCCCGCGCACTACTGCGGCGTCACCGGCCATAAGCCAAGCTGGGGCATCGTGCCGCTGCGCGGCCATAGCGTGGCCGGCACCTTGGCCATGCCCGATATCTCGGTCGCGGGGCCGCTGGCCCGCACGGCGGAAGACCTGACCCTGGCGCTGACGATCGTCGCCGGCCCCGACCAGCTGGACGCGGCCGGGTGGAGGCTCTTTCTTCCCCGTCCGCGCAGCAGGCGCCTTGCCGACTATCGGATCGCGCTGCTGCTGGAGGATCCCAATTCGGCCGTCGAGGCGGAATATGCCGAGAGGCTGGCCGAGCTCGGCCATCGCCTCGCCAGGGCCGGGGCCAAGGTTTCCTTCGAGGCCCGGCCCGCCATCGACACCCGCGCGGCCCACGCGCTCTATATCAGGCTGCTGCGCTCGGTCACCGGCTCCAGGTCCGCGCCGGAGGTTTTCGCCGACTGGCAACGCAAGGCCGCGGCGCTGGCGCCCTCGGACGACAGCTACAAGGCGCGGGTCGCCAGGGCCATGGTGCTGCTTCACCGGGATTGGCTGGCGGCCCATGAAGAGCGCGAGAAGCTGCGCTGGGCCTGGCACGCGTTCTTCCGCGACTGGGACGTACTGCTGACTCCGGCGGCAGCCGGGCCAGCCTGGCCCCATGACCAGAAGGGCGACCGGCTCGACCGTGTCATCACCGTCAACGGCAAGCCCGAGGACACCAGCAATCAGCTTTTCTGGGCCGGCATATCGGGCGTCGTCTATCTGCCTTCGACGGTGACGCCGGTCGGCCTCTCGCGCGGCGGCCTGCCCATGGGCGTGCAGGTGATCGGCGACAACCTGCATGATCTGACCACCATCGAGGTCGCCCGGCTGATCGCCGCCGAAGTCGGGGGTTTCGCAGCACCTCCCGGGTATTGAGATCTCCCAAGGGGGCGCCGCCGCTCTACAGGCTTCAGGGGACTGACTTGCGCCCAGCCATGTAGCGGAGATAGCCGATCACAAGATCGATCTCCCGATCGCTCATCGCATCCTGGCCGAATCCCTCCATGCGCATCGCGCTCCATCGCCTGACCGAACGCGGATCGCGGATATAGCGCTTGAGAGCCGCCGGCTGGAAGTATTCGGTGGGGTTCATGGGCAGGTTGAGATCGGGCCCAACCGCAGCACTTCCGGCGCCGTTCAGCCGATGGCAAACGAGGCACTGGGTGACGAAGAGCGCCTGGCCGCTGCGTAACGGATCTCCCGCCGGCAGCGACGGGTCGACGGCCAGGGCTGGCCAGCGCTTGGCCGGAGAATCGGCGCTGCGGATCCGGCTCACCATGTAAACCCATTGCTCGCCGCGAATGCCCGAGGCCTCCGGATCGAGCCAGACCAGATAGAAGGGTCCGGCGCTGAAGGGCTTTCCGGGAAGTGCCGGCCAAGGTGCTGCGGTGGGTTCGATGGCGAGATAGGCTTTGGCGGCCTTGGTGGAGGATTCCAGCACGAGGTCGCTGGGCAGCATGGCAACGAACCCGTCGCTTGCCACCGTTTCCAGCACCTGGTCGGGCAGGATCCGCCCGCCGGCGAGCAGGGCGGCCAACGGCAGGGCGCGGTAGCGCATGGGCCGCCCATAGCTCGGGTCCCTCAGAACCTCGATCACGGTCGCCGCCGGGTTGGCGAGCAAGGCATCGCGCCCGAGACTGCGGCTGGCCCCGCCGAGCTCCAGGGTCAGCTGCGGTTCGCCCGCCTGGCCGCGCCCGACGGTGAGCAAGATGGCGGCCACGAACAGGAGAGCCGCGGCAGCGCGGCTCACCATAGCCAGGCCGCGATTGAAAACCCCGCGATGCTGAGCGCCGCCAGGATGGCCGCCGGCGGCAAGCCTCCCCTGCCGGCGGAGAAGGCGGTCGCATAACAGGCCTTCAACAAATTGTTGGACGAAGCGGCGACCAGGACGGCGACGGCGAGGAACTGATTCGTGGCCCCGGCTACGCCGCCCTGCGCGAGGTTAAGGATGAAGGGATCGACGTCGGCCACGCCGACGACGGCCGCCAGCCAGAGCAGGCCCGATTGGCCGATCGCGGTCTTCACCCAGGTCGAAGCCAGGCTGATGAGCACGAAGATCGCGGCAAACAGCACGGCGGCCGAGATTTCTAGGGGATTTGCCGGCGGGCTTGGCGATGCGGCGTCCGCCGCCCCGCCCGCGCTGCGCCGGCTTTGCATCAGGACCGAGAGCAGAATCCCCACCAGGAACAAGCCGCCGAGCGCGGGCGCGAGAAAGCGGGCGAGCGACAGGTTGAAAATGGCGATGACCACGCCGATGCGCAGGAACATGACCGAGCTCGCCGCCACGATGCCCGCCTGCAACTGCCGCAGGATCGGACCTTTCGCCTCAGGCAGGCGCTTTGCCATCACCACGGTCGTCGCCGTCGAGGAATAGAGCCCGCCCAGGAGTGCGGCCAACAGGATGCTGCCGCCAATCGGCAGATAGCGCTGGATCAGATAGCTTCCGTAGGAGAGAGACGAGATCGCTACGACCGCGAGCCAGACTTGGTAGGGCGTGATGGCGGTCCAGGTCGTGACCGGCTCATTGGGCAACAGGGGCAGGATGATGCCGGTCAGCACCAGGAACTTGCCGAGCGTCATGATCTCGACCATGGGCACGCGGTAGGCGAGCGCATGCAGGCGTTCCCGGGCGCTCAGCAACAGCACCGCCGCCACCGTGAGCCCGACCGCGAACCAGCTGGGCGCCGTCAGGGTGATCGGACCCAGAAGATAGGCGACGAGGTTGCAGACCGGCGCCATCAGCCCCGTGCCGGGCTGGTCCCCTTCGCTGGTGCCGGCACGGGTCACGCGCCGGTAGTAGGTGTACATCCACAGGCCCAGCACCAGGAGCCCGGCAGCAAAGGCCAGCCCCTGATCGCGGTCGACGATGTAGAGGCCGGCGCCCAACAGGCCGAGCATGGGGAAGCTGCGGACCCCGCCCGGCGGCTTGCGCGCCAGGCCGTGATGAAACCCTTCGAAGGCCAGCCCGAAAAAGAAGGACAGGCCGAGCAGCAGCAACAGCCGCTTCGGATCGAGCAATGCGACCATCTGGGGGCTCACGCCTTGCACAGGAATCATATGCCCGGCCAGGGCGTCAAGACCCAGAGCCTGGCCCACGGATCGGCCTCACTCAAGTCCGCCCGTTCTTGCTCTTAGCCGCATTGCGATGAAACGGCCGCTGGGCTACGCCCTCATGCCATGGAAGGGAGCCGCGAATCGGGCTGGCTGCCGGTCGCGACCGCTCTTGCCGTGGTCGTCCTGTGGGGGGCCACGCCGGTCGTCACCAAGCTTGCCGCCCGGGATATCGATCCGTTGCTGGTCGGGCTCTATCGCACGCTGCTCGGCGGGCTCGTCGCGGCGCCGTTGGCTTTGCTGTTGCGCATCGAGCTTCCCCGCGGCCGCCGCCTGCCGCCCTTTCTCATTTCGGCCTTCTGCGGCTTCATCGGCTTTCCGATCATTTTCGCCTTCGGCCAACGGCTGACATCGGCCATGCATGGCGGCCTGATCCTCGCCGTGCTGCCGATATTCACCGGCCTCATCGCCGCTGCGGTCGAGCGCCGCCCATTGCCGGGGCGCTGGTGGCTGGGCTCGGCGATCGCCTTTGCCGGAGAAGCGCTGCTCATCGCCGGTCGCAGCCAGGCCGGCCAGGCCGGAGCGTCGCTGCCGGGCGACATCCTGGTTCTACTGGCAAGCCTGGTCGCCTCGGCCGGCTATGTGGCCGGCGCCCGCCTCACCCAGGCGCGTTATGCCAGCCTCGGGACGACGCTCTGGGGCATATCGGCCGCCGCGGTTGCCGCCGCCTTGCTGCTGCCCCCGGCCGGCGGCCTGCCACCGCCTGCGGCGCGCCTCGAAGCCTGGGTGGCCATCGGGTTCCTTGCCTGGCTCACGTCCATCGTCGGCTACGTCGGCTGGTATTGGTCCCTGGCTCGCGGCGGCATCGCCCGGATGGGGACAATCCAGTTCCTGCAGCCGCTTTCAGGCTTGGGCTTGGCCTTTCTGCTGCTCGATGAAAGGCCGACGCTTGCCCTCGGCCTGGCGACCGGATTGATCCTGGCCGGGGTCGTCGTTGCTCGCGGGCGGTAATGCCCGAGCGTCTCCAGCACAGTTAGCTTGAGAGGTGAATCGGGCTCTAATCTAAACATATGGAGCCGGACATTCAGTCGCACCGAGTGAACGGCGCGTGCGTATAGAGTAGTCCGATGAGGTTGCCCCAGCGACCGTTTCGAAGAACGGTTGGGTGCGGATCGAACGCCGGGCGTGGAGATTGCCGGTCTTTGCCAGCGCCGAGAGGCCGCGATTGAGGAGTAGAAGATGGACCGAACGATGCCTCCATTCAACATGGAGCCCGACCCTGCTTTCGAAATCCAGGTTGAAGATTTTCGCATCCCCGTGCTGGAGCTTCCGCGAGAATTCATTCCGCCACCGGTCCGCGATCGGAAGATCCGCATCTATGCGCTAGCCGGCTACCACACGCCGACAGGCAACATCAAATACATACCCGCGAGCTACATGCTGAGGCGGGCAAGCGAGACGGGCCTCTGCCAAAGGGGACAGACGGTGGTCGAGGCCACCTCCGGCAACTTCGGGGATTCGCTCGCTTTCTGCGCTCGGCGCTACGGCGTCAGGGTGGCGGCGATCGTTTCCGACAAGCTGCCCGAAGGCAAACTGCTCGCTCTTCGCCGGCAGGGCACTCAGATCCTAAAGGAGGGCGAGGTCACCAAATTGCTCAACCTCACACAGCCCGCGCCGACGACCGAATTGGCCCGCCTCTACGCCGAACGGGTGGGAGGCGTTCATCTCAACCAGTACGGCAACCCATGGAACCCCGAGAGCTACGCCACGCTCATAGCCCCGGAGTTCTGGCGGCAGACCGGCGGACATGCCTCGATTTTCGTCTCGGCGGTCGGCACGACCGGTACCATCATGGGACTTGGCGGCTACTTCAAGAAACAGAACCCGAGCCTCAAGGCGATCGCCACCATGCCCTATCTCGAGCAGAACATCGACGGTACGCGCGACAGCCGGCGGCTCAAGGAGGTCAGCTTTCCGTGGCAGGAGTTGGCCGACCACAAGCGCCGGATCGATGCGCGCGTTGCCCAGGCAGTCAGCATCGAGCTGCATAGAGCAGGGATTCACGCTGGCCCAAGCTCGGGCGCGGCCCTCGCCACTCTCAGCCACTATCTGTTGGAGCTGGCAGAAACGGACAGTCTCGACAGTCTGTGCGACCGGGAAGGCTCGATTGTCGCCATCACGACATTCGCCGACACGCTCTTTCCATACGACTACACCTGAGGATTTCCCGGCCCGGCAAGCGAGGGCGGCGCGTCCAGGCCGGCGCAGCGTCCTTCACGCCCCCGGCGCGCCTTCAAGAACGAGGAGGTCGGCTCGCGCGAAGCTGACGGTGGCCGGCTGGCCGCGCCCGGGCGGCGGGACGTTGGGGTTGTTGAATGTGTCGAGAGATATGGCGCTCTCCTTGAAGCGCACGCGGATGCGTACGACGGCACCGAGGAAGCTCACTTCCTCGATCAGGCCCTGCATCCGGTTGCGATCTCCCGTTGCCTGATCCAGCGTCACCGCCTCGGGCCGCAATGCCACGGCGCGCTGCTCCCCCGCCTGGGCGCCCGCCACCCCTTGCGCGGCCACGATCGGCTGCCCGTCCACCTCGATCTTGCCGGCCGCGGGGTCGACGACCCGGCCGCGCATGATGTTGAGGGTTCCCACGAAGGAGGCGACGAAGCGCGTGCGCGGGAAATTGTAGATCTCGAAGGGCGTACCGATCTGCTCGACCTTTCCCTCGTTCATGACCACGATGCGGTCGGACATCGACAGCGCCTCTTCCTGGTCGTGGGTGACGTAGACGGTCGTGATCCCGAGCTCCCGCTGGACCGTCCGGATCTCCTCGCGCAGCGATACGCGGATCTTGGCGTCGAGGGCCGAGAGCGGTTCGTCCAGCAGCAGCACCTGGGGTTTGACGGCGAGAGCGCGTGCGAGCGCCACGCGCTGTTGCTGGCCGCCGGAGAGCTGCGAGGGATAACGCGAGCCCAGCGCCGGCAGCTTGATGAGCCGCAGCATCTCCTCGACCCGGGGACGGATCTCCGCGGCCGGCTTCTTGGCCACCTTGAGGCCGAAGCCGACGTTGTCGGCGACGGTCATGTTGGGAAACAGGGCGTAGGACTGGAACACCATGCCGACATGGCGCTGGTTGGGCCTGAGCTGCGTGACGTCCTTGTCGTCGATCCGGATCTTTCCCGCGCTCGGCGCTTCGAAACCGGCGACCATGCGCAGCGTCGTCGTCTTGCCGCAGCCGCTGGGCCCCAAGAAAGAGACGAACTCACCCCGCTTGATCGCAAGATCGAAGTTCTGGACCACGTGCTGAGCCCCGAAGGATTTGCGCACGCTTTCGATTTCAAGGAAGGCCATGTCCGCTCCCGTTCACTTGACGCGGCCCGGCGCCGGCGCCGCCAGGGCCTTGGTGCCGCGCCCGAAGACCTGCAAGAGCCCCATGCAGGCCCAGGTTACGATGAAGGCGATGATGGCCAGCGCCGACGGCTCATAGGCCCGGTTGGCGCCGATCAACTGCAGATAGGGCCCGAAGGCCGGCCGATCCAGGAGGCTCGCCATGGTGAACTCGCCGATCACGATGGCGAAGGTGAGGAAGGCGCCGCTCAGTACGGCCACACGGACGTTGGGAAAGATCACCTTGAAGAGGATCGTGGCCCAGCCGGCGCCCAGGCTTTCGGCGGCCTCGGTCAGGGTCCGCACGTCGATCGACCTCAGGCCCGTATCGACCGCCCGATACATGTAAGGCAAGGCAAGCGTGACGTAGCTGAACATCAGCAGCACGTCGGTCGCCCGCTCGTTGGACGTCATCGGCAGCAAGGAGGAACTGCCATAGATGCGCAAATAGCCGAAGACCAGCACGATCGCCGGGATGACCAGCGGCAGCAGGGTGATGAATTCGACGATCGGCCGCAAGCGCGGCAGGCGGAGCTGGATCCAGTAGGCCGTCGGCACGACGAGGACGACGCCGACCACGATCGTCGCAAAGGCAAGCACGGTCGAATAGCCGAAGGTCGCCTGGAAGCGCGGATCGGTCAGCACGACGCGATAGGCATCGAAGCTGTAGGCGCCCCGGCGCATGCGCAGCGAGAACTCGAAGGTGCCGATGAGCGGCACCACGAAATAGAGCGCACCGACGACGAGCGCGATCCAGGCTCCGATCTTGGATTGCTTCATCCAAGCCCCCTGCGCGCGCGGCCGCTCAGCCAGATATAGGCGGCATTGGAGAGCCCGGTGATGAGGATCATGCCCAGCGCCAGCGCATAACCGAGATTCTCGTTGTGCAGCACGTCGCCGCGAATCTGGGCATAGAGCAGGATGGTGACGATGTTGAGCGAGCTGCCGGTGAGGCCATAGGCGGTGGCGATCGCCCCGAAGGCATTGGCGAACAGCAGCAGGGTCGTTCCCAAGATGCTGGGCCACAGCACCGGCAGCGCGACGTAGCGCCAATACTGCCAGGTGCTGGCGCCCAGGATGGCCGACGCCTCGCGCCACTCGCGCTTCAGGCCGTCGAGCGCGGGCGTGAGGATCAGCACCATGAGCGGGATCTGGAAATAGAGGTAGGTGAGCGCCAGGCCCCAGAAGCTCAGCAGGTTGAAGCCGGTGCTGTAGATGTTGAAGTCGAAGAATTTGATCAGCAGGGTCGTCACCAGCCCGACCCGGCCGAGCGTGGCGAGAAAGGCGAAGGCCAGCGGGATGCCGGCGAAATTCGAGGCGACGCCGCTGAAGGTCATCAGCGTCGGCCGGATCCATCCCGGCAGGCCGCCCAGCACGGCCGCGTAGGCGAGGAAGAAACCAACCAAGGCGCCGCCGATAGCAGACGCGGCGCTCACCTCGATGCTGACCCAATAGGCGCTCAGGATCGAGGGCTGGAACAGATCCCCGAGGTTGGCGAGGGTGAAGTTCCCGTTCGGGTCCTGGAACGCACCGACCAGCAGGTAGCCGGTGGGCAGGATGAGGAACATCAGGGCAAAGACGAAGAACGGCGCGACGCCAAGCCAGACCAGGAAACCTTGGCTCGGCCGGAGCCGGGCGATCGGGGGCATGCCGGCCGCGACTTGAGACTGTTGGGCCATCGGATCTGCCTGCGCGCCCTTCGAGCGTTTAGAGCAGCTGACTCTAACGGAACCGGGAAACGGCCGCGCCGGAATCCAGAAAATGCGATCCGGATTGACCCGACGCGGCCATGTTCACGACGAGACTACTTTACGTTGGCGCCGACCACCGAGTCCCACTGCTTGGTGATCACGCCCTTGGCCGCAGCCTGCTGGTCGAGGGTGGGGAACACCGCCTTGGCATAGTTGTCCGCCGGCGGCAGGGCCGACATCATGTCGGCCGGAATCTTGTTGCTGCTCGCGAGATCGTTGAAGCGGATCGGGTGGCAATAGCCCTTCAGCCAACCGAGCTGGCCCTCGTCCGAATAGAGGTACTCCATCCACAGCTTGGCCGCGTTCGGGTGCGGCGCATAGGCACTGATCGCCTGGATATAGACACCCGCCACGACGCCCGTCTTCGGGACGATGACCTGGACATTGGGGTTGCCCTTGAGGGTGTCGCGGTCGGCGAGCGCATTGTAGTCCCAGCGCAGGATGATCGGGGTGGCGCCCTGGGCGAGCGATGCCGCCTTGCCGATCGTCGGCACGAAATTGCCGGACTTGTTGAGATCGGCGAAGAACTTCAAACCGGCGTCGCCGGCCTGGTCGATGTTGCCGCCCGCGGCCGAGAGACCGGCGGCGAACACGCCCTGGATGGCCTGGTTCGAGGTACGCGGGTCGCCGGCCAGCGCGATCGAGTTCTTGTAGTCGGCGGCCTGCAGATCGGCCCAGTCCGTCGGAACCTTCTTGACGATGTCGGTATTCACCTCGAAGGCCAGCACGCCGTAGTAGTCGCCGTACCAGTAGCCGTCGGCATCCTTGGCGCTGTCGGGAATCGTGCTCCAGGTCGAGACCTTGTAAGGCTGGATGAGGCCATCCGCTTTGGCCGAGGGGCCGAAGGAAAGGCCGACGTCGATCACGTCGGGGGCCTGCGGACCCGTGTTGCCCTTGTTCGCCTTGATCGCCTCGACTTCATCGCCCGAGCCGGCGTCGGGGTTGAGCTCATTGACGGCGAGGCCGTACTTCGCCTTGAAGGCGTCGATCACCGCGCCGTAGCCACACCAGTCGTGGGGAAGCGCGATTACGGTCAGCTGGCCCTCGCTCTTTGCGCCGGCCACGATCTGGTCCATCGATTGGGCGCTGGCGAAGCTCGTCGATGCCAGGATTGCCAGGGCCGAAATTGGAATCATGCTCAACCATTTGCGTGTCATCGCCTGTCTCCCGTCCATGAATATGCAGTTCCCAAGTGTTCCGGCGCACCGCGCCGGGCCGTCGCGCAAGTTTCCGGTGCTCCGCGCCCCGCTTGGTCGCGGCGAATTTCCTGAAGGGTCTGCTTTTGCGGCCGGACTACCCACCCGCCGGCCGCCAAGACCTGTTTCGGACTAGGCCCCTCACACCGAACGCAAGCCGGACGCTACGGGGAGAATGTTACAGTTATATGTCGATGACAAGAACAGTCTCAAAGCTGGGACGCTCTAGCTGCGCTCACCAGTCACCGAAGCGCCCTGGGGGTGGATCATGCAAGCCTCGCCGTCGCCAGCACTTCCGCCGAGTCGCACCACTCGCGTCGCCGGCAGGACTGCGCGGGCTCCCGAAATGGTGGCTCGCGCAGCGGCCAACGGCATTTCTGATCACGGCGTTTTGATGCTTTGGCGCGAAGCAATGGCCCCGGCGGCAGGAACCCCATGCCTTGTCCTGCTCGCATTCGGCCTCTTGGCCTGTACACCGAACCGTCGGCCGCCTCGCATCGAGGTCGCAATATCGCGCTTATTAGTATTAAATACTACAATTCGGCCCAACGTCCGATGCCTTTAGGGAATCGTCGTTTTGGCTGGAGAGCCGAGGTCTTTTCATGGTAATTTCATCTGGGGGAACGATCCGGTTGCGCGCCGATGGTCAAGCAATTATCCTTCCAATCAATGAATAAACTCCATATCTGGGAAGGTTTATGACCGTCCAGCATGACGCGGCAGGTTCGCTCGGCGGTCCGCGACTTGCCATGGACGGCGCGGTTCTGCGCAGAACCCTTGGCGACGACCCCGAGTTGATCAGCGAGGTCGTGGCCGAGTTCATCCCGGCGGCGCATTTGGGGATTGCCGAGATCCGCGCCGCGGTCGCCAGCGCCGTTCCCGAACAGGTCCGCCAGGCCAGCCACAAACTGAAAGGCTCGGGCTGCGTCGTCGGCGCCCACCGTCTGGTCGAGGTTTGCAGCCAGTTGGAGGCGGCTGGCCGTTCGGGGAACTGGTCCGCCATCGAAGCCCTGGTTCCCCAGCTGGACGGCCTGATGAGCGAGATCGAACTGGCCGCCCGGGCCTTCCTGCGCCCAGCCGCCGGCTGAGCCGTTCTCGATACAGACCTATAGGTGCGGCTCCCCTTGAGACCGTGCTAAGCTGCCCGCCGGACGCCGGCTGCGTCAGGGATGGGCGTATTGCGCTGCAGCAGCCACACCCATCCGGACTTCCCCGGCTGGCGGAGGTTCCATCCGGGAGAGGCAGGGGCCGTGGCCCTCATACTCGTGATCGACGACGACGGATTCTATCGGGGCGTCATTCGCCGCATCCTCGAGGATGGCGGGCACCAGGTGCTGGAGACCGAGGACGGGCGCGAAGCAGTGGAACTCTATCGCCAGTTCCGTCCCGACGTGGTCGTAACCGACATCTTCATGCCGGGCATGGATGGCGGCGAGGTGATCCGCGCGCTCAGGGCCGTCGACAATCACGTGAAGATCGTCGCCGTTTCCGGCGGCGGCGCCTTCTATGATGTCGATGTTCTCGACATGGCGCGCAAGCTCGGTGCTGCCGTCATCCTGCGCAAGCTCGATCCCAAGGAGCGCATCCTGGGCGAAGTCGATCGCATCCTGAAGGCGCCGAGCGCACCATAGAGCAAGATCGGGTCAGCTAGCGTTAAGCTGACCCGTGAATCTTGCTCTACTTCAACAGATTAAAGCCTGATTCACGTCTCAAGCTGAGTGCGCTTGAGACGTTCAGGCTTTAGGGGCGTTCGGCTACCGCCCGGGCGAGGGCCGCGAGGCCCGCCATGGTCAGGCGGTCCGCTGCTTCATCGGCCGCCACCGGCTGGGAAGATAGCTTGGCCAGCACCGTTTCGGCCGTGGGGTCGATATAGAGCCACTGGCCATGGATGCCGATGGCGCAGAATGTGCCGCGCCCGTCGCCGAGGCTGTACCATTTGCTGCGGTACCGGTCGATCGGCAGCTGGGAGGCCAAGTCGCCCCGGCGCCAGGCCTCCGGGTCGCCGTTCTCCCTGATATCCTCGATCCACCATGCGGGCGCGATCTGCCGGCCGCCGGCCATGCCGCGCAAGCGCATCATTTCGCCGAAGCGCGCCAAGTCGCGCAAGGTGACGCAGATGCCGCCGGCGCTGCGCGGGGCGCCCAGGCGATCGACCGTGATGTAGGCATCGAATTCCGCGCCCAGCGGGCGCCAGACCAGATCGCTCATCAGCTCCGCGAAAGGCCGGCCGGCGGCGCGCTCAAGAATCCAGCCGAGAAGATCGGAGTTGGGAGACACGTAGTGGAAGGCCGCGCCATGGGGACCGGCGCCGCGATGGATGCTGGGAAGGAAACCGCGCAGGTCGCCCACGTTGCTGGGATCGGCCACCGGATTCCAGCCGGTGGCCATCCGATAACGGGCGAAGTCGCCGGTGGTGTCGAGGTAGTCCTCGACGAAGTCGGTGGAGACGGTCATGTCCAGCACATGGCGCACGGTGCAATCGCCATAGGCCGAGCCTGCGACTTCGGGAATGTAGCGAAGCACCGGCGCCTCGGGATCGAGCCGTCCCTGGCCGGCCAGAATGCCGGCCAGGAGAGCGCTCAGCGACTTGCTGACCGAGAAGACGATGTGGGGCGTTTCAGGCAGGAGCCCATTGTCGTAGCGTTCGGCGAGGATGCAGCCCCGGCGGAGTGCCAGGAACCCATCGGTGAAGGTCGCGGCGAGCATCTGCCCGATGGTCCACTCGCGGCCGTCAGGGCCTTCAAAGGCGATCGTCTCGATGGCTCGGCCGGAGCGCCGGAAGACCTCCCCCGATGCCTCGCCATGAGAGATCGCCGCCGTGGGCAGAATCTGGCGCACGTTGCGAAATGCCCAGCGGTTGAAAGGCGGCAGGCGCCAATTGGCAAGCGTGACTTGCCCGGATGGCGGCGAAGGAAAGCCGGCCATGATCTCGCTTGCGTCCATGAGTTCCCCCTTCGTCAATGGCCGGGCCAGTGAGGCTGCCCCGTTTCCGGGTCGGGCAACGTAACCGGCGTTGCGGCTGCCCGGCAATGCGTCCCGCACGTGGCGGCCATGTCGATACGAGGCGCGAGGCCGGCTACCGAAACCGCCAGCAACCGCTATGCTGTTGTCACCTCGTGACTTGCAGCCAGTTCCGCCATGTCGGCGCCGCCGCAGCGCTATCTTCGATCCGCCTCGCTGTTCAGTCCGCTCGCCAACCCCATTTACCGGCGTCTTTGGGCTGCAACGTTGCTCTCCAACGTCGGCGTTTGGATCCAGTCGGTGGCCGCGGCCTGGCTCATGACCTCCATCGCGCCCACGGTCGATTTCGTCGCCTGGGTCCAGGCGGCGACCTCCCTGCCCCCATTGATATTCAGCCTGCTGGGGGGCGTGCTTGCCGACCGGTTCGACCAGCGGCTGGTGTTCATGGCCGCCCAGACCATCGTTTTGACCGTCGCCCTCTTGCTCTCGCTGCTGGACGGCTTCGGGCTGATGACACCCTGGCTGCTATTGGGCCTGACCTTCGCCCTCGACAGCGGCTCGGCGCTGCGCTACCCGGCCTATCAGGCGACCCTTGGCGAGTTGCTTCCCCGCGAGCAGATCCCGAGCGCGCTGGTCCTCAGCAGCGTCGGCTGGAACATCGCGCGCGCTGCCGGGCCCGGCCTCGGCGGGCTCATCATCGCTGTCTTCGGCGTGCCGGCCGCCTTCGCCGCCAATGCGCTCTGCAACGTCTACATCATCGGCGTCCTGTTCCACTGGCGCAGCAAGGCCGGGCTCTCCAAGCCCAAGCCCATGGGCAGCATCCTGGAAGAGTTCATCGCCGGCTTCGCCCATGCCGGCGGCGCGCCTGCGATCCGAGGCGCCATGCTTCATTGCTTTGTATTCACCGGGTTCTCCAGTGCCCTCTGGTCGCTCCTGCCCCTGGTCGCCAAGCGGCTCCAGGGCGGCGGACCCTCGGCCTACGGCCTGATGCTGGGGGCGCTCGGCGTCGGCGCTCTGGCAGGTGCCAGCGTGATCATCTGGATACGCCTAAGGTTCGGCTTGAAGCGGCTGTTTGCCGGTTCGACCTTGTGTTTTGCTCTCTCCACCCTGGCGCTCGCCGTCCTGCCTTCGCAACTGGCCTTGCTGCCCGTGCTGTTGCTCGGCGGCTTCGGCTGGATGGTCGCCATGTCCACCTTCAACGTCGTGGTGCAGCTGGCGGCGGCCGAGCAATTCAAGGGCCGGGCGATCGGCGTCTACTACCTCGCGCTCTTCGGCGGCCTGGCCTTCGGAAGCTGGATATGGGGCAATGTCGCCCATCTTGCCAGCGTCAATGCCGGGCTTTATGCCGCCACGGCCGGCCTGGTCGCGAGTCTTGCCTTCTACCGCCCGAAGGCGCGGCTTGCGGATCCCTTCAAGGAAGGATCGGCTCCATGACCCCCGTTTGCTCGGCCGGGAGCTGGGAGACATCCCAGCCGCCGCCCAGCGCCTGGATCAGGCCGACGCTGGCAGCCGCGCGCTGGTTCAGGATGCCGAGGCCGGTCTCCTCGCTGCTGAGGGAGTTGGCCTGGGCGGTGATGACGGCGGTGTAGTCGACGGTCCCGGCTTCGTACTGGTTTAAGGTCAGGCGCGCCGCCTCTTCCGACGCCCTGACCGCGGCCGCCTGGACACCGGCTTCCTGCTCCAGGATGCGCAAGGCCGCCAGCTGGTCCTCGACCTGCTGGAAGGCGGTCAGCACGGTCTGGCGATAGAGAGCGACCTCCTGGTCATAAGTGCCGTGCGCCGCTTCGAGCTCAGCGCTGCGCAGCCCGCCCTCGAATAGGGTTTCGGACAGGGCCGGGCCGACGGCCCATACCAGATTGGAGGCGTTGAACAAGCTGGAAAGGACCGTTGCCGCCAAGCTGGCCGTGGCCGAAAGGGAGATGTCGGGATAGAAGGCGGCCACCGCCACGCCGATCTCGGCATTGGCGGCGGCCATCCGGCGCTCGGCCGCGGCGATATCGGGCCGGCGTTCGAGCAGGGCGGAGGGCAGGCCCGCGGGTATCGCCGGGGCCTTCAGCGCCAGCGGCAGCGGCGCGACGGCGAATTCGCCGGGCGCCTTGCCGATCAGCACGGCGATGGCGTGCTCCAATTGCTGGCGCTGGACGCCGACATTGATCGCTTGGGCCTCAGTCGATTCGAGTTGGGCCTCGGCCGAGGCCACGTCGGTCATGGCCGCGGTTCCCGCCTCATATTTGTTGTTCGCGATTTCCAGGGAATGCTGGAACAGGGCCACCGTCGCCTGGAGCAGGCGCTCGGTTTCGTCCTGGACCCTGAGGGCGAAGTAGTCGGCGGCGAGCTCGCCCTGGATCGACAGCTGGGCGGCGGCAAGATCGGCCGCGCTTGCTTGCGCAGTCGCGGCGCTGGCCTCGACAGAGCGCCGGATGCGGCCCCACACGTCCAGGTCCCAGCTTGCCGTGGCCGAGACACTGAATTGGTTCGCCGTGGTCGACCGGTTCCCACTGCTCTGGCGCGAGCGCTGGGCCGAAGCGCCGAGATCGATGGTGGGGAACAGGCCGGCGCGGGCCTCGACGACCAGGGCGCGGGCGACGCGAACGGCGGCCTCGTCGGCCTTCAGGGTCTGATTGGAGACTTGGACCTGGCTCTCCAGCTGGTCGAGGACCGGGTCGCCATAGACCGACCACCAGGCCGTGCCGCTGGCCGCTTCCCCGGGCTCCGCCGGCTTCCAGCCTTGCGATTCCTTGTAGGCGGCGGGAGCCGGGGCATCGGGCTTGCGATAGTCAGGGCCGACCTCGCAGGCGGCCAAGGCCCACAAGGCCACGGCCAGAACCGGAAGACGTGCGAGCGCGCGCGCCATCAATGACCCGCCAATTGCTGGCCGCCGAGCGGCCTGAGAGGACGACGAAGCCGACGGATCCAGAGCCGGAACCGATCGAGATAAAGGTAGACGACGGGCGTCGTGTAGAGCGTCAGCAGCTGGCTGACGATCAAGCCGCCGACGATGGCGATGCCAAGCGGCTGGCGCAACTCCCCGCCCTCGCCGAGGCCGAACGCCAGCGGCAAGGCGCCGAGAAGTGCTGCCATGGTGGTCATCATGATCGGGCGAAAGCGAAGCAGGCAGGCCTCGTAGATCGCATCGCGCGGCGAGAGGTCGCGGCTGCGCTGGGCGTCGAGAGCGAAGTCGATCATCATGATGGCGTTCTTCTTGACGATGCCGATCAGCAGGATGACGCCGATGAGGGCGATGATGCTGAATTC
>Ga0209415_10008807_pt1 | contig 17440 bp, 15 predicted proteins | sample PeaSoiSIISIP2007_FD_187696 | JGI IMG/M metagenome (GOLD analysis project Ga0209415, IMG submission 187696) | Peat soil microbial communities from Weissenstadt, Germany - SII-SIP-2007 (SPAdes) (version 2) | ecosystem: Environmental > Terrestrial > Soil > Wetlands > Peat | place: Germany... | reverse complement strand
CTCCGTTCTCGTACAAGCCTCCCGTTCAAGGGAGGAAGGGAAATCTCCGTTTTCCCTTGACAAATACCTACCATGGAGGTCGCGGCTCTGTAAGGTTAGCCGAAGGCTTGCTGCAGCATCTGCTCAGCCCACAAGGTCGCCTCCACATAGGCATCCCCAGCGGCCAAGCCGGTAAAACCACAGCCCTGTGCGAGCCGTTCCACCTCTTCCCAATCCCCCAGCTCGTAACGGCGAGTGAGCCGGTAGACCTTCGATAAGACGCTCTCGTCCCCCGCGGTCCCGAGCAGAGCCTGGGTGATGTCCGGCGCCAGACCTATGGAAGAAAGCGCTTCATCGAGCGGACGATCCAGCAGCGCATCGAGCAACGAGAACATCCCCATGAGGAAAGCTTCGGTCGTGAGGGCAATCCCCGCCAACTGGATCAGGCGCTCGCAAAACCGCGCCCGGACGATAGAGAGAGTCGCCAGTTCGCCGGGCTTGTCCTTCGCGAGCATGGGCAGCGTTGCCAGCATCGCCCAGCGGCGAATCTCGTCGCTGCCTATGATCATGAGTGCGCGCTCGATCGAGGGAACCGGATCGCGCCGGGAAAACAGCGCGGAGTTCACGTAACGCAACAGCTTGTAGGTCAGGGCCACATCGCCGCGGATGAGAGCCTCCAGGCGCTTGAAATCCAAGTCTGGGCGTTGCAGCTCCGTCAACAGGCGGAGGCAATTGAGTTTCGAGGCCGGCAACTGCCGGCTCTGAAGCACGCTGGGCCGAGCGAAGAAGTAGCCTTGGAAATAATCGTACCCTGCGGAAAGCGCCCACTCGAATTCTTCGTAGGTTTCCACCTTTTCGGCGAGTAGGGCAATTCCCCGCGTCTGGTAGGCATCCAGCAATCGCTTCTGCTCCGTCTTGGTGGTTGCCTGCACGTCGACCTTGATCAATTGAGCCAGGTGCGTAAGGGGCTCAAATTGGGGACTGGAAATAAAATCGTCCAGCGCAATCGTGTAGCCCTGTTCATGAATGCTGCGGCACAGCGCGATCAGGCTGGAGCTCGGTTCCACCGACTCGAGAATTTCAATCACCGTCGTTTCTCGAGGCAGGCTCAGGTATATTCCATCGCTCAACAGGCTCTGATCGAAATTCACAAAGGCTTTCTTGCCGCCCAGAATGTTCTCAAGGCCAATGGAAAGAAGGGTGCTGGAGATCACGTGTTGGGTGGCGGCGGAAGCATCGGTGCCGTCGAATTCGTTGCGCACCGGATCGGAACGATATAACAGCTCGTAACCGTAAAGCTGCCGTTGGCGGTCGAGGATCGGCTGCCGCGCGACGAATGTGTTCACACTAGGTTTCATCGGCCTGGCAACGGTACAGTTGAGCATTGAGGAGAAGAAGCGGCTTGCCCCAGCCACCGAAATTGGCGTCATACTGTTTACATGAGAACAGTGCGGCTGAGCTTGATGTTTTGGGCGCTGTCGGCGCTGGCGCAATTCCCGTTCCCGGGGCAGGGCCCAGGCGGGTATCCCGGAGGGTATCCTCCCAACGGGCGGCGCGCACCGCAGCAGCAACAGCAACAACAACCCCAGAATTCCCGTTCCAACCGGGCGGCGACCATCACCACCGAGGGAATGCTGCGGCGCGTCTCGGGGAATCAATTGGTGATCGAGGCCGACGACCATCGAGTGATCTGGTACCGCCTGACCTCTCAGACGGTTTCCCGGAAAGAAGATCGAACCGCAGACGTCGGTAACTTTCAGCCTGGCGACCGGGTGAGCGTGGAATCGAGCGAAGACAACGAGGGCAACTACACGGCCACCGAGGTCGATTGGGAAAGAGCGGGAACATTGGACGATAGAGCCGCGGCTCGGGAAACCTGGGATATGCCGGGGGTGAACGCTTCTTCCAACGCTCCGGCGAGCCGCCGGCGCGATACAGTAGGCGACACGGGTGACGACGATCGCCCGATTCTGCGGCGGAAGAACGACGACTCGGCCTCCACCGCAGCGGATAATCCGCCGCCATCCCAAGCCCCCGCAACGCAGCCTCCGTCGGCTGCGGCGCAAAACTCGCCGCCGGTTTCGAATGACGATGCCGTCAGCGCGCCGCCGGCCACGCAGGTGCGTCCCCCGGATGCGCCGGCCGATCCCGACGATCCGGGACGTCCGGTGCTGCGCCGCGGGGGCGCCGCGGCCGCGCGCCAACCGGTTTCCTCCGCCCCTCCAGCGGGGCAGACTGCCTCCAACACCCAACCGGCGGCCGGCAACAGCCCCACCCTGGTGGGACGATCCAGCGATGCGCCCACCCGCCCCGCATCGCAGCCGATTCTGCCTCAGGAAGACCCGTTGATCGGAAAGGTGAGAGAGGCCGCCTATACCTTCTCCTCGTCGTTGCCCAATTTCTTTTGCCAGCAGATCACCACCCGCTATGGGAGCCCAAACCCAAGGCAGGGCTGGGACACCATCGACGTCGTCACCGCCGACGTCGCGTATCAGAACGGCCAAGAGAGCTACAAGAACATCAAATCCAACGGCCGCACGGTTCAATCCATGGACCAACTTGAAGGGACGCGCTCGACCGGCGAATTTTCTTCCATGCTCCAGGATTTGATGAGCCCGGCCACCGGTGCAGCGTTCCGCCGCAGCGGGACGGATTCGATCCATGGCCGTAGCGCCATCGTGTTCAAGCTGGACATCCCGCGGGAGCGGTCGCATTGGCGCATCGAAGCGCCTTCGCAGTTGTACTACCCGGCGATCCGCGGCAGCATCTGGGTGGACAAGGAAACTTCGAGGGTGCTGCGGATCGAGATGGAGGCGTCCAATCTGCCAAGACTGTTTCCTTTTGACACCGTCGAGGCGGCCACCGATTACGACTTCATCAGGCTGGCGGCGGCGGAGCAGGAGTTTCTGTTGCCGGCCGACGCGGAAGTGCTGAATTGCGAGCGCGGTAGCACTGCCTGCTCGCGCAATCGCATCGAATTCCACAACTACCGCAAGTTCGACACGGCAACCAGCATCACCTTCGATAAGTAGCTGAAAGTTCGGGCCCGCGACTTCAAGTCCACGCTATTCGGTCCATCATCGGCAGTGGACCGCAACGTGCCTTGAGGATGGAACGTCAGTAGGTTGTTATACTGATAGGAATCCCTTTCGCTTCCATCGATGCTTAAATACTGTGCCCTTTTTTCACTATGTGCCGGTGCGGCCTTTGCCCAGCAGTTCATTACCGGACAGGCAGCCCGGCTCGTAATCGGCCAGACCACGTTCACATCGCAGAACCAGGGCGCCTCCAGCACGCTGCTCGGCGGCGCGGGGGGCATCGCGTTCGCCGGGGATACGTTATTCGTCGCCGATTCCAACCGGATCGGGTTTACGCCCATTAACAACCGGGTGCTGATGTTCCAGCACATGTCGCAGATCCTGCCGACCCCGATGGCGCAGATTCCCGCTTATAGCGGCATCTGTCCCGTGTGTGGCGGCGAAGCCTCGCTGGTGCTGGGCCAGCCGGATTTTCTGGGAACCAACTTCCACACCTCGCAGAGCGGCATGCGGACTCCCGTGGCAGTGGCCACGGACGGGCGAATCCTGGCCGTGGCGGATACGGAAAACAACCGGGTGCTTCTATGGAAGTCGATCCCAACCTCCAACGGCCAGCCGGCGGACCTGGTGCTCGGCCAGCCGGATTTCAATACGGTAGCGCCCATCGTGACCACGGCTTCAAGCTTCCGCGGTCCGCAGGGCATATGGATCCAGAACGGGAAACTTTTCGTGGCCGACACGCAGAATAACCGCATCATGATCTGGAATTCCATCCCGACCGAGAACAATCAGCCGGCCGACGTAGAGCTGGGGCAATCTAATTTCACTTCCGTGTCCCCAGTCCCGGTCACCACCATTGTCAGCTGTCCAACCTGTCCAGGCGGGATCTCCTCCACCCCGATACTCACAGCCACCCAGGGAACCATGCTCAACCCGGTTTCGGTAAGCAGCGACGGCGTGCACGTGTTTGTCGCGGACCTGGGCTACAACCGCGTGCTGATCTGGAATTCAATCCCCACGCAGAATGGCAAACCGGCCGACGTGGAGGTGGGTCAAGTCAACTTTACCAATACCATCCCCAACGACAATGTGGATCTGTGCCCGCAGGCCGGCGTCGACACATGCAACACTCCGGCGACTCCGACCTACCCGGACCGTTGCGGGCGGACCCTCAATTATCCGCGCTTCGCACTCTCCGACGGGACCCGCCTGTTCATCGCCGACGGCGGCAACGATCGGGTGATGATCTTCAACCAGATCCCCACGCAAAATGCGGCGGAGGCCGATATCATCCTGGGGCAGCCGGACGAATACGCCAGTGTGGTGACCAGCACAACGGACCTGTTTCATCCGCTGCTGCTTCAATCCGCCGCCAATGTCAACCCCACGCCGACCGCGCTGGCCTGGGACGGAACCAACCTGTACGTCGCGGATCCCAGCAACCGGCGCATCCTGGTGTACACGCCGGCGACGGCCAACGTGCCCCTCGACGGCGTCCGCAACGCCGCCAGCCTGGAGACCTTCGCGACCGCCGAAGTAGACATCAGCGGGAGCATTCAAGGCGGCGATACCGTGACTGTCACGATCAACGGCACCAACTACACCTACACCATTCTTTCCACGGACACGACCAGCACGATTCTGACGGCGCTGGTGAATCTGATCAACGCGGGCTCGGGCGACCCGAATGTGTACGCGTCGGTCCCGCCCACTTTGCAGCAGTTGCTGCTGACGGCTCGCGTGCCGGGGCCTGCCGGGAACGCCATCACTCTGGCGGTATCCACGTCGGTTAACGCGATGATCAGTATACTGGCCAGCAACAACACTCTGGAGGGCGGGGAAAGCGCCGGGACGCTTGCGCCCGGCACTCTGGCGACCATTTTCGGGACGAATCTATCGGACACCACCGCCAGCGCCCCGGGCGGCGTTCAGCTTCCCATCGATCTGGGCGGCGTGGAGGTGTATTTCGACGGCATTCGCGCCCCCTTGGTTCTGGTGTCTCCCGGGCAGATTAACACTCAGATTCCGTGGGAGGTGTCCAGCAGCAACAGCATCAGTATGTTCGTGCGCACCACGCACGCCGACGGCAGCGTCACCGTGACCAGCGCCGTGGGGGTTCCGATCGCGCTGCAAAATCCAGGAATCTTTGCGCAAGTCGGGATGGATCCGCGCGTGGCCCTGGCGTATCACAACTCCAGCTACGCCACCGCCACGGTCACCATTTCCGGCAGCATCGCGGCGGGCGACATCGGAACGATCGCCACGGGAGGCCGCTCCTACAACTATACGGTGCAGAGCGTCGATACCTTGACCTCGGTCCGGGACGCTCTGATCGCGCTCATTCAAGCCGACCCGGACAGAATCGTGAACGCCTCTCCGGGCGCCGCTTACACGCGTATTCTGCTGCAAGCCAGGATCGCGGGACCGGAAGGCGACGGCCTTCCCCTCAGCGCCAGCAGCGTGGGCGCGAACGGCGGCAGCGCCAGCCTCTCGCTGGATATAAATAACTCCATGCTATGCTGCTCCAGCGTGGCTGGCGCTCCCATAACCGCGTCCAACCCCGCGCAACCCGGCGAACAGTTCTATATCTTCGGCACGGGCCTGGGCTTGACCTCGGACATCAACGGGAATCTGATCGGCCCAACCGACGGCCAGCCGTATCCGGGACCGGTCCTGAACAACGCCAATTCCTCGGTCTCGTCGCTGGCGGACGGCAAGACCGCCGACGTCATTACGGCGGGCCTGTTGGCGGGAACCGTCGGCGTCTATCAAATCGTACTGCAACTCAACCCCGATACTCCCCCGACTGACTTTGCGGAGCTGACGATCTCGCAGGATATTTACACCAGCAACATAGTGACCATCGCGGTCGGCAATCCCACCCAGCCTCCGCCGGTCTGTTGCAATTAGACGCTTTACGGAAGAACGGATGGAGTAACCTAAGAGCGTGGAGCGGACACTTTGGGGCCTTGCCGCGTTGCTTCTGGGGCCCGTCTGCGCGGCTCAATCGCCTGGTGTCGCCCAGGCTCCGGCGCCTGCCGTCGCCCAGGTTCCAGCTCTCACCTTCGCCCACGACATCGCGCCTATTGTTTACGAACACTGCGCCTCCTGTCACCGGCCCGGCGAGGCCGGCCCATTTCCGCTGTTGACCTTCGACGACGTCAAGAAGCACGCCCGCCAGATCGTTACAGTCACCCAGAGCCGCTTTATGCCTCCGTGGCTCCCCCAGGCTGGCTACGGCGACTTCACCGATGAGAACCGGCTCACCCCGGAGCAGATCCGCAAGATCGCCGATTGGGTCGCCCAGGGCACGCCCGAGGGCGTCGAATCGGAGATCCCTCCCCCGCCCCAATTCACCAGCGGCTGGCAACTTGGTCCGCCGGATCTGATCGTCGAAGCGCCGGAAGCGTTCACGCTACAGCCTGACGGCACCGACGTCTACCACAACTTCGTGTTGACTCCGAAAATCGACAAGCGGCGCTTCGTTCGGGCGATCGAAGTTCGCCCCGGCGCTGGTCCAGACGACAAGCGCATCGTGCATCACGCCAACGTGATCATCGACCGGTCCGGCTGGGGACATGAGCAGGAGGCTTCGCCCGGCGCGGGCTTCGCGGGCATGGAGCTGGCCAACCGCCGCAGCGTGTTCGATCCCGACGACGGCCACTTCCTCTTCTGGCGCCCCGGCGGCGCGCCCTACATCGAGCCGGACGGGTTGGCCTGGACTCTCGATCCCGGCAACGACCTCATCATCAATACGCATATGCGGCCCACCGGCAAGCCCGAGCAGATTCGCCCCATACTTGGCCTATACTTCACCGACAAGCCGCAAGCCAAGTTCCCCATGCTGCTCCAACTGGAGCACGACGGCGCGATCAACATCGCGCCCGGCGTCCGCGATTTTCCTGTCTCCGACGATTTCCGCCTCCCCATGGATGTGGACGTACTGGCCGTGTTCGCGCACGCGCACTATCTGGCGACTCTCATGGAAGGGTACGCGACCCTGCCCGACGGATCCCGCAAATGGCTGATCCGCATCCCGAGTTGGGATCAAAGCTGGCAAAGCGTCTATCGCTACCGCCAGCCCGTGTTCCTGCCCAAGGGCACTGTGATTTCGATGCGCTATCACTACGACAATTCCATGGCCAACGTGCGCAATCCGAATCACCCGCCCAAGCGCGTGCAGGCGGGCAACCATGCCACCGATGAAATGGGTCACCTGTGGCTACAGGTGCTGCCGCGCGGCGCGGGCGATCACCGGCTGGAACTGGACGAAGCGCTGTCCAAACACTCCTTGGAAAAGTACCCCGACGATTATCGGGCGCATATGATTCTGGGCGCTCTGATGCTGGCTCGGGCCAACGCGCAGGCTGCGATTCCCGTGGTGCAAGCGGCGGTGCGCATCCAGCCCAAGGATCCCGAAGCGCATAATCTGCTGGGCGCGGCGCTGGTCGCCGTGGGGCGAGTGACCGAGGCCATCGAGCAATACCGCCAGGCCATCGCGCTGCGCCCGGACTCCATCAACCCGCGCTTCAATCTGGCCCTCGCCCTGGTGAAAGCAGCCCGCTACGACGACGCCATCGCCGAATATCAGCGCATTCTCGCGATGGATCCCGACGACCCGCAAGTAGAGCAGCGGCTCGCGGAGGCACAAGCGGCCAAGGCTCGGCAGGGGCATTAGACAAACCTGGGCTTCGTTGGCGTACCCTAAGGACGAGGAGCGAGGCAAATGGAACTGAGCTTTACCCCCGAACTCGAAGAGAAGCTAGCTCAGTCTGCCGCACGAGTGGGCAGGCGTCCGGACGATCTCGTTAAAGAGGTCCTGGCCCAGTATTTCGAGGAAGAGGCCCGTTTCGTCGAGGCCGTCAAGCGCGGCGAAGACGCCTTGCAGCGCGGCGAGTTCCTGACCCACGAACAGGTCGGCAAGCGCCTGGAACGATTCTTGAAGCCTTGATGGATGTCCGCTGGTCGCCGCTGGCCGCCGAGGATCTGGAGTGCATCTGCGAGCGGATCGAACGCGATAACCCAGACGCGGCGCGGCGGGTGGCCAAGACGATTTACGAGGGCTGCGCCGGCTTGAAGGATTTTTCCCATCGTGGGCGCGCGAGCCTGCGCATGGCCGGGCGGCGAGAATTGGTGTTCCCCTCTCTGCCTTACATTGCCGTCTATCGCGTAACTGAGCACGCGGTCGAAATCTCGCGGATTTTCCACGGGGCGCAGAATTGGCCTTAGACCGAACCCGCCTTTGCCGAAACCCCCTGCAATCTCGTGCTAGGCCCGACGGGGAGCGCACGGCATCTCCCGGGCAGGGAAGATTAATTCGGGGGTGGCACAACGAGCTGCAGATCGGTGCCGCAATCTGTTGTCCTTGTCTGTCTTTCGTTTGTCGCTGCGGCCCAGCACCACTTCACTGTGCTTGTTTCGTCGAATACGTCCTTGAAATCCACTTCGGCTTCCACGGTTACAACTCGCTCTCCTGGATTGTTTCGAAACGCGAAGTAGGCGTCGGAGGTGAGCGCAAACAGGTCTGTGTAATTCCAGTTGACTGTGGATTTCGGTCCGATAGTGCCGACAGACTCACGCGTCAGATTCCTTTTGAGCCAGGCAGGCGCTTCGCTCCAGCCCGGAGGCAGTTGGTATTTCGGCATAAAACACCCTCCCGAGCCGGGCTGTTTCCCGCGTTCTGGATCGTTGCGGAGAGATCCATCCGCACAATCAAATATCCGCCGAGGCGATCTCTCTCGACAATGCCAAAGCTCGAGAACTGCAATTTCCCAGACACGAGCCCGACGTAGGCGCGGTTGGCGATCTTCAAGGTTCGCTCACTCGTTCTCAGGGACTGGACGCTGACGTAAATAGCGCAAGCCGACAATACCGACGAAAGCACGCCTATAACTATAGTTATCCCGTGGGGTCGGTCGGTAGCTCGCTTCCCGTCGTCGACCACCCAAAGGCCTCGCCGCTTTTTCCACATGAAATGCTTAAAGTTTATCCGACTGGCCGCGTGTCCGCGCGTCTTGTAGTCCCTAGGCTTTATAATCGTGGAATGCCGGCGCTTGCCAAGGAGCAGATGTTTCGCTTGAGTACGGGCGCGACTCCGTTCGCCCGTCCCATCTGTCAGTACACGACCTATGGGGGAACCTCTTCCGCCTTCAATGACGTGTGCAATCACATCCTGCAACAGCACAGACTCAGGTGCCTTCACGTCGGCCAGGAAACTCATGCCAGTGGTGATACGCCCTGGCACGATACCGTCGCTGTATTCGGCAAATAACGTCCCGCGTGGATTTCTGCGTAACAGGGGGCAGGATTTGATCGGCACCGGAACGCCGATAGCGCGGTCTTGACCTGTTTCCACCGCGCCCCTCGCAGGCCCCACTGATACGCTACCCTGGATCATGGAAATTACCAAGATTCTCGGCCGCGAGATTTTGGACAGCCGCGGCAATCCCACGGTAGAGGCCGACGTCATCCTTGCCGACGGAAGTATCGGACGCGCGGCCGTTCCCTCCGGCGCATCCACCGGCGAGCACGAAGCCGTCGAGCTTCGCGACGGCGACAAGTCGCGCTACCTCGGCAAGGGCACACTCACCGCAGTCAAAAATATTCGCGAAGAGATTGCGCCTGCGCTTTTAGGCGCGGACGCCGAACGCCAATCGTCGATCGACCACCTGATGATCTCGCTCGACGCCACGGCCAACAAATCCAGGCTCGGCGCAAACGCGATTCTGGCCGTGTCGATGGCCGCCGCGCGCGCCTCGGCGATCTCGCAGCAGACGCCGTTGTACCGTTATCTCGGCGGCGTCGGCGCGTGCATCCTGCCGGTGCCCATGTTGAACGTCCTCAACGGCGGGGCACACGCGGACAACAGCGTGGACCCCCAGGAGTTCATGATCGTCCCCTACGGCGCGGAAAAATTCTCGGAGGCGCTGCGCTGGGCCGCGGAAGTTTTTCATACGCTCAAGGGCGTGCTCAAGAAGCGCGGCTATTCAACCTCCGTCGGAGACGAGGGCGGCTTCGCGCCGAATCTCAAGTCGAATCAGGAAGCGGTCGATGTGGTGCTCGAAGCCATCACGCTCGCCGGTTACACCCCGGGCGACCAGATCGGCATCGCGCTCGACCCCGCCGCCAGCGAGTTCTACGACTCCGCGCGCAAGAAATACGTGTTCAAGAAATCCGACAAGAGCGAGCGCACCTCGGAGCAGATGGCCGAATTCTGGGCCGATTGGGTGCGCCAGTATCCCATCGTGTCGCTCGAAGACGGCATGGCCGAAGACGATTGGGATGGCTGGAAGCACATCACTGATTTACTCGGGAAGAAGATTCAGTTGGTGGGCGACGATATTTTCGTCACCAACACCGAGATCTTCGCCAAAGGCATTGCGCGCGGCATCGCCAATTCGATTCTGATCAAGGTGAACCAGATCGGCACGCTTACGGAAACGCTTGACGCCATCAAAATGGCTTCCGACGCCGGATACACTTCCGTGATGTCGCACCGCAGCGGCGAGACCGAGGACGCGTTCATCGCCGACCTGGCCGTGGCAACCGGCGTCGGCCAGATCAAGACCGGCTCGGCCAGCCGCACCGACCGCATCGCCAAATACAACCAGCTTCTGCGCATCGAAGAGGATCTCGGCTCCGCCGCGCGCTATCCCGGCCGCAAGGCCTTCCGGCAATGACTGCAACAGCCGGGATGAACGGCCGGCCATTGGTTCTGACGATTCTTGATGGCTGGGGCTACTCGCCCGCCGTCGAAGGCAACGCCATCGCTGCGGCCCGCAAGCCCAACTACGACCGCCTGCTGCGCGAGTATCCCAACACGCTGGTCCACACATCCGGGCCGTTCGTGGGTTTACCCGAGGGCCAGATGGGCAACAGCGAGGTCGGGCACCTGAACATCGGCGCGGGCCGAGTTGTGTTCATGGACGTGACGCGCATCGATCGCATGATCGCCTCGGGCGATTTCTTCCGCGATCCCACTCTTCTGGCCGCGATGCACCATGCCCGGTCTTCCCAAGGAAGTGGACGGCGGCTGCATTTGATGGGGCTGCTCAGCGACGGCGGCGTGCATTCCATGAACACGCACCTCTACGCGCTGCTCGAAATGGCCAAGCGGGAACAGGTGAGCGACGTCTGCATCCACTGTTTCATGGACGGCCGCGATACGCCACCCGAAAGTGGAGCCGGTTTCATCGAAGCCTTGCAGCGCGAGATGCGCCGTATCGGCGTCGGCCGCATCGCTACCGTCTCCGGCCGCTACTATGCGATGGATCGCGACAAGCGCTGGGAGCGGATTGAGCGCGCCCAGTTCGCCATGACCTCGGGCGCGGGAGAAAAGTCCAGCGATCCGGTGGCGGCCGTCAAGCGATCCTATGAGCGCGGCATCACCGACGAATTCATTGAGCCCGTGACCATCGTCGACGGCCGGCTCGACCCCGTCGGATTAATCCGGGCGGACGACACCTGCATCTTCTATAACTATCGCGCCGACCGCGGACGCCAGATGACTGAGGCGCTGACCGTGCGCGCGGGTTTTGCTCCGCCCCTGCACTTCACCACCATGACCCAGTACGATAAGTCGCTCACGGTGCCCTTCGTGCTGCCCAAGGAGCATCCGAACAACATCCTGGCCAACGTCATGGCCGCCGAGAATTGGAAGAATCTTCGCATCGCCGAGACCGAGAAGTACGCGCACGTCACCTACTTCTTCAACGGCGGCAATGAAAAACCGTACCCTGGCGAGGAGCGCGAACTGGTTCCCTCGCCTAAAGTCGCGACTTACGATTTGGCGCCGGAGATGAGCGCCGCCGGAGTCGCCGAAGCCGCGATCAAAGCCATCGACCGCCACGCCTTCGATGTGATCGTGATGAACTTCGCCAATGCCGACATGGTCGGGCACTCCGGCCGATTCGAGCCGACGGTGAAGGCGGTGGAAACCGTCGACGGCTGCCTGGGCGGGATCTACGAGGCTCTGCGCCGAGCCGGCGGGCGCTGGATCATCACCGCCGATCACGGCAACGCCGAAACCATGATCGATCCAGTTACCAAGGGTCCGCACACCTACCACACGACGAATCCCGTGCCGTTCATCGTGGTCGATGAGGAAAAGCGCCCCCTGCGTTCCGGCGGCGCGCTTCAGGATATCGCCCCGACCATCCTCGGCATGCTGCACGTCGCCCAGCCGAAGGAGATGACCGGGCGGGATCTGCGGGAGGGCTAGCGGCGTTCGGGATGGTCTGGATATGGTACCCCTTCCTAACGTGAATCGCGATAACATCTGTGTGTTTGCAGGCAGGCTACAGCTTACCTTCATATGGGACGATGGAGTGGGGAGCGATGACCGTGGAATCAGTCGGATATCCTGTGGAGAAACCTTCAACAGCTTTCCAACAGCTCTTTGGGGATTCCCACAGGTTTATCAACAGGAAATTCACGCGGCCTAGACAGAAAGTTGCTTTCCTTCGCCCTTCTGACGGCTACCAGCCTTCTAAACTCTCCTTACGGCTTGATCACCCTCGCGAGCGGTTTGATCACCCCCACGACATGGCGAAGCGTAGGGCCACATCGGCTCAAATCTACCAGTTCCCGCTACCGTTAGAATCGGGTCAACCGCTCGGCGAGAGACCGGGTGCTGAGGGAAACGTCATTCGCCTCCCTGCCGAGCCGCGAGCCTCCCCTCTGGAAGTGGTTATTTGGTAACCGAGCGCCCCAAATTCCGGGCCCTGCCGTGCAAGCTTTTCAGAAGTACTACAGGCGGGCCGCGGTCCAGCGGGGGTATGGGAGCGAGGGCCCAAGGGACACCCTGCTCCTCATGGTAGAAGAAGTGGGCGAGCTCGCCCGAGCGATTCGAAAGAAGGAAGGACTGAAACGACACGGGCGCGCGATTCGAGAGGACGAAGGGCTCGAACTCGCCGACGTATTCATATACGTGGTGCACTTGGCAAATGTGTTGGGCGTAAACCTCTCCCAGGTGGTCAAGCAGAAGGAGCTCCTCAACATCCAGAAGCTGCTTCGACACCCGACAGCCAAATGAACTTCGAAGAGCTCTCCTCGCAGCGCCACGCGCTCCAAGATTTCTGCCAGCGGCACGCCGCGAGCGTGTTGGCATTCAAGTACGATGACGGGCCGGGCTTCAAACTCACGGCGAACGAAGAACCGCGAGAGCATATACACCTGACCACCACTGCGACCTGCATCGAATCCTTGTTGGCGTGCCCGGGACGCTATCGCGATGCAAAGTACGACGCGCTGAAGGCGGCTAAAGACTTCGCCCGCGTGACCATTGAAAGGGCCGACTGGACGTCCGAGCTGTCCGCTCGCATATACTGCCGATGCCGTGGCCTACCGATTACGATTGATCACCTGGATACCAGTGACGTTGACGGGCCGCTCGCAGGTAATCTCAAACAGGTCGCCGTCCACGTCGAGAGAATCCTCCGCCAGCTAAAGCATGATCCAGGGCGCTTCGCAATTGGAGAGGCAGATATTGAGAACGAAGAAGATCTAGCGAGCGCCAGAAAGGCTTGGTACCCCCCTAACGCATTTCACACATTCTGGACGCTGCGGATATTGAGGCAGTTCAAGAATAGGTTCCCTCACGCCTACGATGCGTTTCAGAAGAACCTGCAATCCCAAAGCTTCGATATCCAACGAATCAAGGATGGCATGCTGCTTTGGTCCCGTCGCACGTTGGGCTATCAGGTTTCCCTTCACGCTGCCGAATCGTCCATTCTGGACTCCGACCAACTCGCTTGGTCCCTGGCAACTCTACTGGAGTTCGCCGATCCTCCATTTCCGAGCGATCTCGGGGAGCAGGATCTGCTGCGGGAAGCCCTGAAGCGCCTCTTTGGGACCCAACTACAAATCGGAACTTGGCGTCATTACAGGTCTATCTTCCATTACGAGAAAGTAGGGAACGCATATTGCTACGTGTACGAGACCTTTGCCGCCCTCCTCACGATAGCACTGGCCGACGCGCCCGGACGCAAACTGTTGAGGGACACCCTTCACCTGTACGTCGACAAATTGATGAAGCTATGGGGGTATGCGGAATCGACGCGGATTCCGCTGAAAGAAGACAAGGACGTGGATGACCCTGGCGCAGTCGGGTGGTGCTCCGGACACCGCCTGCATCATACCGCGCCTGAAAGTTGGGCGACGGCGAGCGTTCTGTCTTTCGCCCAGGCTCTCCGTCGCCTCCTTGGCGTCTGGACGCGGGAAGCCGCGCGCAAGCAGCTCAATCTGGTGAAGCCAGTACTCGACGAGGAACCCGAGGACGCTCTGAAGGAACGTGGTGATACCTGGACGGAGGACGGGAAGCCAACCGTCACTCAGCAGCTATACGCGATGTTCATCAACCCGGTACTCAAGTATGGAGACGGGGACAGCTTCGAGCCCGATACGGAGCCAATCCAGAAGCATCAAGCTCGTTCGGCGATCCTATTTGGGGTAACTATTTACATGACCGACTAGAAGTGATAGACTTCCGGCATGGACAGACAGGTCTCTGCCGTTAAGATCGGCCATTGGTATCTTTGCGCCGAATGCCCGCTGTGCGGGACGATGATCCCAATTTTCGAGATTGAGAAGAACGCCCAGATCGATCTTTTACCGCAGACGATCTTTCCCGCAAGGTCGATACCATGCCAGGGTTGCGGTAAAACTTACGACCTCGCAGCGAAATCATTACGACGCCTTCAGGCACAAAAAGAGGAACCAATCCAATGATGAGACACATCGCACACTTCTCCTGTATAGTTGGAACTGGCGCGAAGTGTTGGCCTCCTCCTAGCTTCCGGCCATGCGGTGTACCAGACCGCAGAGCCCAATGCGCTAGGGAAGGGTGAGGTATATCGATCCTCGGAAACTATTTTACCATGCCGAGGGTTGGATCATGCTAGAGAATTGCCTTGTTAGTTCTAGGAACAAGCACGCCGAAGCGCTGCTATGGATCGCTCACCATGCCACTGCACCAGAGAGGCTGACCACAGTGATATACAGCTACCTGGACGAAAGCGGGATAGATGGAAATGCCTCTCCCGTCGCCGTGGTGGCTGGTCTCACGCTACAACAAGACAGATTCACTTGGCTTGATCTGGACTGGCAGCAAGCAATAGCCAAGCACGCATTTGGGAAACCATACGTGCATATGAAGGACTTTGCTCCCCATGGAGAGTTAAGGGACCTACCAGAATCTAAGCGCATAGCATTATTTTCCGATCTCAGCAAAATAATCAGAGAGTATAAAACTTACAGCATAGAGGCTACCTTGAGCACTGACAACTACAAGAAGCACCTTGCATCGCTCGCCCCTATCAGCGCATCAATGCCTAGCATCTATTCTGCCTGCTTCACTTTGATGGCGATATTCCAAGGCAAGCAAGCCGAGCAGGACAAGTACAAAGAGGACATCCCATTCGTACTTGATGACGGGTGTGCCTACGAGCAAGATGTGGTCATTGCTCACAAATTCCTAGTAAACGAGTTTCAGCCAAGACGCAATGCGCATGTCGGAGATCTGGCGTTCGGTGACGACACTAAGATTCGCGCACTACAAGCAGCCGACGTTATTGCGTGGGTAGTCCGACGCAAGCGCGCTGGATTGGCATTTCGAAATGGATTTGAGCCGCTGGAGAATGTTCTGGATGGACAGCACCTCGCACAGAACTTTGAAGAGGACTGGATGAAAGAGATTGCTTTGATGTTCGATAAGATCAAATCATGAGCACGCGCATAGCCGAAATGCACGAAGGCCCGGAAGCATGGACGCGCTTTCAGGAAGCAGCAAAGAAGTTGGTATCCACGCCCAAGGACGCAGCACCCAATCCGTTCGGAAAGCGCAAGAAGAAAAAGTCGAAGCGGGCTCAATGATAGAATCGCGGGCATGTTCGATTCCGTCCAGCGCTTACTTGATCAGCCCGTTCCGTATTGGATGCTCATCATCGTTGCGGCCTTGTTGTGGCATCGCAACTACGTCCAAACGAAGGCGATTGCAATGCTTAACGAAGCCATAACCAGGGCGATTCCGGGTATATGGAAATCAACCAAAGACTGATAGAATTGAAGCATGAGCGAACAGGAACGCCACCAAGAGATCGGTAGGATTGTTGAAGAATCCACAGCTTCACAGCATGCCTTAGCCGCATGCAAATCTAAAGTTTTAGGGCTTGCGCAACGGCTGGAGTCGGCAGCCATGCATATGAGGTCCGTTGCATCTGGTGCCGATTACCGGCAGAATTTCCCCGCGCTAACGAGTGTTCCAACGGAGAACGAACTGATTTCGGCATGCAGCGAGTGTGACGGGGCACGGAAGCACGACTCCCAATTACAAGCGCTCGCCACTAACCTCGGAATTAAGCGCTAGCCCGCCCTCTTCCCACGCTTCTGTCGTTTCGCTTCCTTCTCAGTTAGGGCGGCACGTTTGCGGTTCGTGATTCTTGCCGGTGACCTCATTCCAGGTAAGCCGCTTGCCTACCATCTGAGAAGCGGCCATCTTGAAGCGGTCGAAATCCCCTAGTGGTTCGCCGTCCTCGTCCTTGCGGTTATTGTAGCGATACGCTTGCTCATCGAGATACCGAAACAGGTGGAACGGTTCGACCGAAACATAGGTGCCGTGGATGCCGCGTTTCAGGAGTGCCCAGAAGTTCTCCATGGTGTTGGTGTGTACAGCGCCGTCCACATACGCCACGGCGTGATCTATGACGCGATGCGCGTACTCGCCTTCTAACCCATCGTAGGAAAGCAACGCATCGGTATAGAGCGCGGAACCGGCTTCCACATGCTTCCTGACTTCGGTTTGAAGCGCATGCTTCTTGCGGTTCGGAACTACGACGGTACGAACCTTGCCGCCACGCTCCACGATTCCCATGACGGCGGTTTTGTCTTTACCGCCAGTGCCAGTGATTCGGCGCTTGCGTTCCGCAACGTGCATGTTGCGGGCTTTGCCGCCGATGAAAGTTTCGTCGGCTTCCACGTGCCCAGAGAGCTTTTCGATGGAGCCGTTATGGAGCATCATGCGAATGCGGTGATTCAGGAACCATGCCGACTTCTGAGTGATTCCAAGATCCCTCGCAACCTCGCACGAACTGATGCCGTTCTTGCAGTTCACTACGAGCCACAGCGCGGACAGCCACTTGTCAAGACTGATAGGAGAATCCTCCATGATAGTTCCAGTCTTGAGGGAGAACTTGGCATGATCGTGCTTTCCGTAGCACTTCCAAACGCGCTCTTTCTCAATCCAGAAGATTTTCTCTGACTGGCAGCGCGGGCACTTCACGACGCCATCAGGCCAGCGGAGCGAAAGGAGGAACGCCTTGCAGTTGTTATAATCGGAGAAGTAGATGATGGCTTCTTGAAGGGTCTTGGGTGCTTCCATGTAATGATTATGCACCCTTCAAGCTAGTCTGTCAAGTAAATAGTTACCC
>Ga0209415_10008805_pt1 | contig 17441 bp, 14 predicted proteins | sample PeaSoiSIISIP2007_FD_187696 | JGI IMG/M metagenome (GOLD analysis project Ga0209415, IMG submission 187696) | Peat soil microbial communities from Weissenstadt, Germany - SII-SIP-2007 (SPAdes) (version 2) | ecosystem: Environmental > Terrestrial > Soil > Wetlands > Peat | place: Germany... | reverse complement strand
ACGCCTTCGGCTCCTCAGAATGAGCGGGATTTCGAATGCTCTGAACGGTTTACTCTTCTCCGAGACACCACACTAGCTCTTCGCCGCGGTTCCGAACACCGGGCAGGATCCGGGCAACTCGGGCTGAAGCCCTCGCAGGATCCCGCCGCTGCTCCTCTCCGCCGTGGTGGCGGCAAAAGCGGCGTTGCCGACGTGAGTTTGGCCGTTCAAGGATTCTGCGAGTGGCTTCAGCCCGAGCCGCGGAAGTCGGGTACCGACGTGTGCTTTCAGTCCGAGCGGGTCGTCCAGATGGGACTGGTCGGACCGCGCCTAGCTCTTCGCGGGCACCCCGGACGGCAGGGCCGCGGCGGGAATCAAGAGCAGCAGCGACGCCGCGCCGGCCACCAGGAAGGCGTGGCGCTGGCCCAGGCCGTGCAGTCCCGTGGCCGCGACGGCGCCCAGGAGAGCCGAAGTCGTGATCTGCCCCACCGAGTAGGTGAGGGAGAGCATGGACTGGGATCCCGCCAATTGCCCCTTCGGGGAGTGGCGCAGGAGCAGCCAGCGAAGCGGTCCCGCCAGCAGACAGGCGAGCCCGATGCCCAAACCGGCTCCGGCGATGTCGTAGAGCAGGGAGGAGGTGGGGAACCATCCGAAGGACACCAGACACCCCGCCTGGAGCAGCACCCCGAACACCACGATGGGCCGCGCCCCGATGCGGTCCAGCAGGCGCCCCGAGAGAGGCGCTCCCACCGTGAGCCCCAGCACCAAGGGGATCAGCAGGAAGCTCGCCTTGTCCTTGGCCACGTTCATGGCCTGCACGGCGAGGTCGGGGAGCAGGATCACGCCCACTTCGCCCAGCCCCGCGCCCAATCCCAGCAGGAAGACCTTGCGCAGCACGGGAGAGCGCAAAAGGTCGGGATGGATCAAGGGGTCCTTCGCATGCAATTCCATCCACGGTGTGAGCCCCAGCAGGACGGCGCCCACCACCAGGGGGATCAGGGTGGAGAGCCGCGCGGCCCCGAAACAGACCTGGTCGGTGGAGAGCGAGGAGAGGCCCAACGCGAGGAGGATCAGACCTCCCGCGAAGCACAGAAGTCCACCCAGGTCCAGCTTCGAGGATCTGGGAGTCCCCACGGGGAGGCTGGTCCAGGCCAGGTAGAGGACCACGGCGGCCAGCGGCAGGTTGATCCCGAAGATCCAACGCCAGCTGGCGAAGTGGAGGAGGATCCCGCCCAGCGGCGGCCCGATCAGGAAGGCGAGACCGAAGGTGGCACCCAAAAGTCCCAGCGTGCGACCCTGCTGGTTGGCCGGGACGGTCTCGCCGATCACCGCGGAGGCGACCGGGAAAAGTCCGCCGGATCCGAAGCCTTGCAGGGCGCGGGCCATGAGGAGGATGGGGAAACTCGGACCGAGTACCATGCCCAAGGAGCCCAAGGCGAAGAGACCCACGGAAACCATGTAGATGGAGCGCCGGCCGCGCCGATCGGAAAGGTGACCAAGCAAGGGCGTGCCCACCAGGTTGGCGAGCACGTAGACCGTGATCAACCAACTGACCCCTCGGGGCGTGACGAGGAATTGGGCGCGCAAACCCGTTTCCGCAGGACCGAGGACGGCGATGTCCAGGGCGGCGAGAAGGATTCCGGAAAACAGAGTGAGAAGGAGTCGCTTGTTCATGTGGGACAAGCAAGATAGGTGTCCGGAGAGAATGTTCGTGCCAGGCGCCTCAAACCGGATCATCGCCGGAAATCCGAGGTGGAATCCGAGTTCAAACCCTAGATTTCACCGCGACAGGCTGGGGGGTGCGAAACCGGTTTCGCGCCTCGCCAGGGAGGTTCGCTGGATGCGCTTGGGTTTTGCCCGGACAGGATGTCTCATCCTGTCCCTAGGGGTGGCGGCAGAGGCCGACAAGGTTTTGATCCTGTTCGATCCGTGGTCGAACGTTCCGTTGCTCGCGCCCGTCGCGCCCCAGATCTTCGTCAACGAGAGTCCTGTCGCGCAGCCGTCGTTCTCTCCCGATGGTCCTGGATGGTGGAGCTACGACTTCGGCACCGACGCCCAGGTTCCAGTCCAGTTCACGATCCACGATACCGCCCTGGATTCCGCGGGAAACGCCTGGCACGACTACATGTCGTCGGGAACGAACGGACAGGGACAGGGTGTGGGCGTTCCCTTCTCTTCCTCCTTGTTCGCGACGCAGGACACCGTCTGGCTGGTCCCCGATCCGTTGGAAGGCGGGGCGCCCATCGTTTTCCACAGCCAACCCCTCCAGACGACGGTGATGTTCTGGAATCCTTGGGAGGGGGCGCAGCCGGCGCAGGACCCCTCCATCAAGGTGGACACCTTCGCTTGGGCGCCGATGACCCCTGTTGCGGGGCAACCGGGATGGTATTCGCGGACGGCCGTGGGATTCACCGACCTGGACCTGATCTTCCGGTCGGCGGCGGGAACCCAGTCGTTGGGAGCATCCGGACTGGTTTCCGGAACCAATGCCGCGCCGGTTCGGTTCGATTCCCTGCTGACCCGCAACGATACGGTCTGGGTCGTCCAAGAGCCCGTACCCTCGGGGCCCCCGGTGGGATTCGCCTCGGCCCCATCCGCCGTCGTCCTGGATTTCTTCAACCCGTGGGACGGACTGTTTCCGGTGGTCTTTCCCGTCGCCCGGTTCTCCGATGGATACACCGTCCAGGCGCAGCCTGTCCTGTCCCGATGCGGCTGGTTCCAGGTGGTGCGCTACGACCTGCGCCCGTCCTCGGTCCTCTTTGCCGGATCCGCCACGACCTGGGGAGCGGGTGGATCCGGATCCGGAGTCCCCTTCGACCTGACGGGAACGCTCGCCACCCGTGACACGGTTCGCATCGGACCGGATTCCGCCGGGCGATGGCAGGTGGGCTCGGCTTGGACCGCGGCCACCGGCCAGTGCGCCCTGTACCAACTCCCCGCCACCATCCGCGATTTCGATTCCACCCATCCCGCCTTCGAACACTACTACGGGTGCGGTGTGACCCACGGCATGGTGTTCCCCACGCTGGGCGCGGACAACACGCCGGTCTGGGATTCCCTGAACGGAAACCTGTGCGGGGACTCCACGCTGCACCAGTGGTTCCACAACGAGCCGAACATCGAATACACCACCTGCGTGGACATCCCCTTGACGCTGAACCCCGCGAGCGACGTCTACAGCTACGACAACCAGGACTACTTCCCCATCGACACCGTCCCCAAGTCCGTGGACCCCCACAACATCCAGTACGTGGCCCAGGACGGGAAGATGCACAACTTCAATTTCTGTCTGGAGGCCCACGCGGTCTTCGACTACCATCCCGGGCAGACCTTCGACTTCATCGGCGACGACGACGTGTGGGCGTTCATAAACAAGAAGCTGGTGGTGGACCTGGGCGGCGTCCACAACGCCGCCGAAGGCGCCGTCAAGCTGGACACCCTGGGATTGACCCCGGGAAAGACCTATCCCTTCGACTTCTTCTTCTGCGAACGCCACACGATCACCTCGCACATGAAGATCTCCACGTCCCTGAACCTCCGGGACATCCCCAGCTACAGCATCGTGCGCAGCGATCCCTCGCCCGGCGTCCAGGTGTTCGACCTCTCCAGCGCCCTGACCAAGGGACAGGGGTGCTCGTCGACCCAGGTCGACAAGGTCGCCGCCGGCCGGTACCTGCTCTCCGGAGCCGGTTTGGCCGCACCCGTGTACCTGCCGCTGGGCACCTCCTTCGGCGGCCTGCTGGTGCGCGGCGACACCGCCGAGATCCGGGTCGACTCGTCGGTCATGCAAGGCTTGATCCCCGGGGTCTACACGGTGAGGGTGCAGGTCGCGGCCGACTCGACCCAATTCCGGCTCGACACCTTCGTGGTTCCGGTCTCCGGGAAGCCCGTGTTCGTCTCCCACGCGGCGCTCTCCGCGCCCGTGGCGTCCACCCTGGAGACCGACATCGAAGAGGTCCAGAACGGTGCCGTCGTGCAGGTTCCCCAACCGTTCCGGCTCCGACCGCAGCCCGGGATCCTCTGGTGCGCGGACTCGGCCTGCGCGAGGGTGGTGGGTCCCTCCGACACCCTCATGACGGGGGCGGGGGGCACGCCCCGCAAGGTCTGGGTCCGCGATCAGGTCCAAGGCTCCTACTCGCTGGTGGTCCAGACCATCAAGGGAGACAGCAGCGACGTCCGGCTGGTGGTCTTCTTCGGCACCGCCCCCGATTCCGCGGTTTGGACGAATCCCGACGGGAACGGCACCGCCGACCACGTGGAGATCTGGCTGCACCAGAAATGGACGCCCCAATCCCGCATCCGGGTTTCCTGGCCCGACACCAGCTTCTGGATCGGTCCCAACCTTCCCGGACTCGTGGTATCGCCGGATTCGATGGTCTTGAACCTGGATGTCCCGGGCGGAAGGCCGGGAACGGCCGCCTACACCACGCTCCTGGGAAGCTGGAGCACCGACGGGATTTCCTGGGAGCCCTTCCAGATCCGGGACGGCGTGCCGCCCGTTCCCACCAAGGCGATCCTGTCCTGGGGGACCGGCTACGACACGCTCCGGGTGTGGCCCAGCGAAGCCATCGAACCGTTCCGGACCGGCGACGACGTCCTGCGCCAGCGCGCTCTCGACGGCTCCCTGCCCAAGTACGACTTCACCGGGGAGTCGCTGGACCCCGCCACAGGCGTCATGGTGCTGGTCTTCCCGGATTCCGCGAGCCCCATTCCCCATCCCGGCGATTCGGTCCGCTTCCCGCCCAACGGCAAGACCATGGACATCCACGGAAACGTGCCCGGGGCGCTGTCCAAGTCGGTGATCATCCTGGGGACGGATCGGCCGCCCCGCGACGCCGTCATGCTGGACGCCAACGGCGACGGTCGCGCGGACGAGGTGGTGCTGCGCTTCTCCCAACCTTTGCTCTACGGCGAAAGCTGGGTGTTCCGCTGGCCCTCGGACAGCGGGGTCCTGGACATCCGCCTGTCGGTGACGGATTCCGCCCAGTTGGATTCGGGGGGACGGATCGTGACCTTCCACCTGCCTCCCTTCGATTTCGGAAGCACTTCCTGTCCGACCACCGGTTGCGGCAACCTGGGAAGCATGGTGGCCACGGACGGGACGGATTCGGTGGCCACGAACTTCCCCATCCGCGACGGGGTGCCTCCGATCCCGGTGCGGGGAACGCTGCACTATTCGGGTCTGGCCGGCGTACCGGACACCCTGACGGCCTTCTTCAGCGAACCGGTGGTGGTGGGGACGGACACATCGGGCTGGATCGCGTGGGGGGCCATGGTGCCTGGATCCAAGGGCAATCCGCTGCACCAGTACCCGGTGACCCTGGATTCCACGGGTCGCATCGCCACCTTCCTGGTGGACACCTTCGTGGTCCCGGTCCCCGGCGACGGAATCCGCATGGACATTCCCGGCGACGGCGGACTCCTGGACTCTTCCGGCAACGGCGCCGGCGACACGGCGGCCTGGGGGCCGCTGGTGCTGGGTCCGATCCCCCCACATCTGGGCCTGGTGCCCTACCGGACCGTGGTGAAGTGGAACGGCCAAATTCCTCCCGCGACCGAGCCTGCCATCCAGGTCCTGGTGAGCGGTGGGCAGGGCTCGGGGAACTGGCACACGCTCGACGGGAGCCCGCTTCCCGACACCTCGCGCATGCTGCTGGTCGTGTTCCAGATGAACGGTCCCACCGACGCGGGCGTCTACGTCTACGACAACTCCGGGGTGTTCGTGGCCTACCAGAGCCTGGGGGCGGTCAAGCAGGCCTACCTGGACGGGGCCATCCAGACCGACGCCCGGGGCAACTACGAGGTCATGGTCGGATGGGATGGCAAGGCCGCTCGGGGAATGGCCCCCTCGGGCGTCTACCTGATGCGGATGGTGGGATGGCGCACCGTTGGCAACCGACCCTACATCGAGCAGAAGCTCGTCCAGCTCGGCTGGATCGTCCGGTGATGCGGGCCGGCCAGGGGCCGGCCTGTCGATTTCCGTCCAAGAGGCCCGATCAGCGCTCCTGGACTTCCGCCTTCATCGAACCCCGGGAGCGCGGCAGCCGGGGGTCGGCCCCGTAGGCCAGGATCCTGTCGCAGCGGCGACGGCATTCCTCGCGGGTCCCGTAGAAGACCGTGGTCCGGCCGGAGAGATCCACTTCCACGGCGCAGCGGAAGGCCGACTCCCGGGAGAGGGAACAGCAATCCACGAGGAGTTCCACCACGTAGTCGTAGGTGTGCTCGTCGTCGTCGAACAGGACCACCTTGGAAAGGGGCGCGAGAGCGGTGTCGGTTTCCGTTTCGGGCTGGGAAGGCGATGTGCTCATGCGTTGGTCAGATGGCTCCACAGGGCGTTCCAGGCGTCGATCTGGGCGTCGGCGGGGAACGGGCCCAACCCGAAATGCCTGGACAGCCATTCGTTGATGTGGCGGATCTCCTGGCGCAGGAAGAAGGCCTGGCGGCTGGAGAGGAACGCGAGGTCCTGGCATGCCTGCGGTGGGAGCCAGATCTCCAGCGGGTTCGGTTCCTCGACATGGACCGGCTCCAGGACCAGGTCGTGGTACCGCTGGAAGAACCGGTCGGAAAGTTCCCGGTTCTCCTCTTCGTGTTCCCCCAGCAGCCTCTCGAATCCGGCGGGACCCAACCCCTTCAGCAGTCCGACCAGCGCGGGCAGGAACCCGTCGGGGATCCGGTCGGCCAGGGTCAGCAGGTCGCGCGAGGTCAGGTCGCGCAAGTCGCCGGGGACCGCCAGTCTCCGTCCCAGGACGCGCCCGAAATAGGCCAGCGTCCTGGCGGCCAATTCATCCGGCATGCGCATGGATCCTGAAAATAGCTCCCTAGCTATCTTTGGACACACGATGTCGCGTCGAATCCTGGTGATCCTCCTCCTGAGCTGGGCGATGGCGGATGCCGACGTGGCCGAAGGTGTCATGGTCCCTCCGGTCGAGGGTGCCTACCTGGGGTTCCGGACCCAGGAGACGGCGAACCCCTGGAACGCCGGGGTGGGTGCCGATTTCGGCTGGCGCGAAGTGATGTACCAGACCCAGACCCCGGCCTTGGCCTACAACTACATCGGAATGGAGTTCGTTTCCCAGGCCGTGGTCCAGGAACAGGACTTCGGGGTGCGCGTGGTCCTGCAACCCACGAGCTTCCTCCAGACCAGCCTGGCCTACCAGCGGATCGGGTATCCCTTCGGACTGGTTTCGCTCGCCGGCAACCCCGGGAAATCCGAGAACGACATCTGGAACCTCTCCTCCGGGCTGGACTCGCACTGGGCCGACGAATTCACCTGGCAATGGTCCGTGTTGAAGGAGATCGGCTCGATGCAGGGACGCATCTCCGGGTTCTGGAGCCGCATCGACATCGACGACACCAGGGACTCGCTCTATCTCCCCTCCCAGGACATCGTCGTGCAGTCCCGCGACGACATCATCGGGTTCGACTTCTTCGCCGGATACATCTCCCAGACGCCGTTCCTCACCGCCATCGGTCCCGCCGTCTCCACGCTGACGTCCATCGACCACCGCGTGCAGCGCGATCGCGCCGGGGTGTGGCTGCAGGCCTGGCCGTTCAGCCGACGCCACGGCGAGGTGATCCCCTACTGGACCATCCGTTCCAGGGTGGACGTCTGGACCGAGCATTCGTCCCGCCGGTGGGAGCCCCGACTGGAGCTCACCATCGGGTGGGAGAGCAACATCTTCCAACCGACACCTCCCCCTCCAGACAAAGGCCTCTGACATGCAACTGAAGAAGTCCGCGCGTTTCCTGCCCACACCCGGGCCCGTGGTCGCCATCGTCCTCGACGGCGTGGGACTCTCCCAGAACCACGAGGGAGACGCGATCCGCGCCGCCCGGACCCCCTTCCTGGATTCCCTCTTCGCGAAGCATCCCTGGACGCGCCTGAACGCGCACGGAAAGGCCGTCGGCCTGCCTTCCGACGAGGACATGGGCAATTCCGAGGTCGGGCACAACGCCATGGGGGCGGGTCGCGTCTTCGCCCAGGGCGCCAAGCTCGTGGCCGATTCCATCTCGGCGGGGAACATCTGGAAGGGCCATGCGTGGAAGGACGTGGTGGGCGCCGCCAAGGCCGGCGGCACGCTCCACTTCCTGGGCCTGTTCTCCGACGGCAACGTGCACAGCCACATCGACCACCTGAAGGCCATGGTGGAGAGGGCCAAGGCGGAGGGCGTCTCCAAGGTCCGCCTCCACATCCTGCTGGACGGCCGCGACGTGGGCGAGACCTCCGCCCTGGAGTACGTGGATCCGTTCGAGCAGTTCCTGTCCGGTCTGCGCGGACCCGGCTTCGACGTCCGGATCGCCTCCGGCGGGGGACGCATGAACATCACCATGGACCGCTACGAGGCGGACTGGTCCATGGTGGACCGGGGGTGGAAGATCCACGTCCGCGGCGAGGGAAGACAATTCCCGTCGGCACGCGACGCCATCGAGGCGTTCCGCTCGGAAGCCAAGGTGATCGACCAGGACCTGCCCGGCTTCGTGGTCGCCCAGGACGGCGCGCCGGTGGGCCGCATCGTGGACGGCGACGCGGTGGTGTTCTTCAACTTCCGCGGAGACAGGGCCATCGAGATCTCGCGGGCCTTCACCGAGCCGAACCTCGCGAAGTTCGACCGCGGCCCCATGCCCAAGGTGACCTACGCCGGCATGATGCAGTACGACGGGGACCTCAGGATCCCGGCGCGGTTCCTGGTGGAGCCTCCCACCATCGACCGCACCCTGGGCGAGTACCTGGCGGGTTCCGGTGTCACCCAGTTCGCCATCTCCGAGACGCAGAAGTATGGACACGTGACCTATTTCTGGAACGGCAACCGCTCCGGCAAGTTCTCCGAGGCGCTCGAGACCTACCAGGAGATCCCGTCGGACGTGGTTCCCTTCGAGCAGCGGCCCTGGATGAAGTGCGCCGAGATCACCGACGCCCTGCTCGCCGCGATCGAGACCGGGAAGCACTCCTTCCTGCGGGTGAACTACCCCAACGGGGACATGGTGGGGCACACCGGTGTCTTCGAAGCCGCCGTGGTCGCCGTGCAGGCGCTGGACCTCCAACTGGCCCGCCTGATCCCGGCGATCCTGGCCGCCGGGGGCGTGGCCATCGTCACCGCGGACCACGGGAACGCCGACGAGATGTACGAGCTCGACAAGAAGGGCCATGTGAAACGCGACGGGACGGGCCACCCGAAGGCCAAGACCAGCCACACCTTGAACCCGGTCCCGGCCATCTTCGTTTCCGCCGACCCCTTCCCGGGCTGGAAGCTCCACAGCGACGTGGAGAAGCCCGGATTGGCGAATCTCGCGGCCACCATCGCGAACCTCCTGGGCTGGGAAGCCCCGGAGGACTACGAACCGAGCCTGATCGAGCCGACCTGATCCGCGACGACTCCTACCAGGAGACGGAGAGCGCCCCCCGGACGCCCTTGGAGTCCGGGGGATAGGCGTCGGGGCGGGACCAGCGGGTCCACGCGGCCTCCTGCACCGGCGTGGGGCCCTCCATCGGCTGGAGGACTTCGCCACCGGTGGTGCGGAACAGATCCACCGAGAAGGCGATGCCGCTGAGCGGCCTCCAGGCGAGGTTCCAGAGGGCGACTCGATCCGTCGCGTTCGAGCGCCAACGATCCAGGCGAAGGCTCGGTCCCGTGGACCACGAACCCCAGACGAAGGCCCACTGGACGGACAGCCCCAGCGCACCCTGGTAGGAACGAGGACCGGCGCCGCCGGAGTCGGCCAGGATCTCCCTGTCCCAGGCCGCGCCCAACCTGCCTCGGGTCCATCCGAAATCCGGAGCGACTCCGGCTCCCAGCTCGAACCTGCCCCGATCGATCCCATCCCAGCCGGCGGAAAGCGACCCATCCACGGTCCAGTGTTCCCCGATCCTTCGCGTTCCGGCGATGCCACCGGCCGCGGAGGCGTCGTCGCGGTGGCGGAGGTCGGGCGTCCAGTCGAGGGCGGCGCCCGCGGTCCAGGCCTGGGAAAATCGCCATTCGACCCCGGTACCCAGATGCAAAAGCGTGGTGTCCCGGTTCCCTTGGCCGGGATCGCTCCAGCCCGCGCTGGCCGAAGGCTCCCACCCGCCCAGATGCCAGGCGCGCGTCGCCTGCGCCGTCCATGCGCCCCGACGGGGCGTGTCCGACCTTCTCGAACCCGTATGGAAAGACTCCAGGCTCCAGACCGGAAGGGTGTCCTGCGGGGACGCGGTGACGTAGGCGAATGGTTGGTCGTACGCTCCGGTGTCGGCCACCAGGGAGGTGTCCACCGACAAGGTGTCCGATCCTCCGGTCGCGTGGACCAGCCCTCCGGCGGCGAGGAGGATGGCCAAAGGGATGCGGAGCGCCTTCATGGGGAGGAATGATACCTACCCTGGGCTTGCTAACGGACCGGATCCCGTCCGTGCCAGAGGTTCGCCGTCGCCACCTCCACCCCGTTGGCCTTGGCATACAGGAAGAGCTGCATGCGGTAGGCGGGCAACCACTTGGCGGGGGCCACAAGGATGGCCTGTCCCAAGGGAAGTTCCTCGCCCCAGGGAAGGCGGACCTGGTGGGATTCGAGCAGAGCATCGGGGAGATCGCGGAAGTAGTCCAGGATTTCGCACGCCTGCTGTTCCATGAGCTCCGGGAACCGGGACGGGACCATCGCCTGGGATCGGGCCCGATAGTGGTCCCTCCAACCCTTGTCCGGCTCCAGGAAGCCCTTCAGCGCGGAAATGGCGCAAATGGACAGGTAGCCCAGCAACTCCGACGTGGATCGCTGGCCCTCCGACGGGCGCCAGGAATGCATGGACTCGGGAATTCTTTGGAAAAGATGGATGCAGACCCGACAGTCCTTCGCCATCGATTCGGCGACCCATTTCGTCTGGAACACGGAAACCTCCTCGGCGGGGGAGGTCCGAATGTACTAAGCGGCGACGGCCGAAGGGATCTCTTCGCGGTTGGTGTAGACCGGGATCAACTGCTCCAGGTCGGTCATGACCAGCAGGTCGTTCATCTCTTCGCTGGGGGAGAGCAGGACCAGCTCGCCGCCGCGGCGCTGGAGCTTCTGGTGGTGGGCGAGAAGGATTCCGAGCACGGCGCTGTCGAGCATCTCGACACCGCTCATGTCCAGGACCACTTGACGGATGCCGCCGTCCTCGGTGGCCTCGGCCAACATCCGCTTGAGATCCGCGGTGGAACGGAGGTTCGCCACCCCTTGCAGGGCGATCAGAATCCGAGCACCTTCTTCAGTTCTGGTCAAGTCGAGCATGGGTCCCTCGGATTCAAGGTATCTCCCCGAGCCCAGGTCTGCACACCGTTCGCGCTCAGAGTTTCGCCGGGAGCACGGGAACGGCCTTGGAAACCGGGACGGGAGGCGGAGTGTCCTCGGTGTCCGCGCTGTCGTCGGCGGCGGTGTCGTCCGCGAGATCGGACGAATCGGGGTCGGATCCCAGGTCGGAAGGACCCGAAAACCCTCCGGTGGGAAGGACGACCACCGCGGAATCGGTCCCGGCGCCGCCCCGGATGTGGAAGACCTTTCGCCCGTTCTGCAGTCCGATGGTGATGGTATCCACGGCGGAGGGCACTTGCAGGGCGGTATGGGCCTTGGGGATGGAATCAAGCCGCTTCCACTGGCGCACCGACAATTCCAGGATCTGGCCGTCCGGGGTGGTCCGCACGATCTTTCCGGGAACCAGGACTCCGCCCCTGTCCTTCCAATCGAAGTATTGGATTCCCTCGGTTTCCACGCCCTGCGAAAGGTACTGGTGGCGCAAGGGGAGACCGGTCGACTGGTCCAGGAGGAGCGCCCACGCCGGATCCTCCGAGGGCTTGGCGGGAAGGACGGCGACCTGGCCCTTGTCGGGAGGCAAGGTGCGAACGGGACCCTTGACGTTCATGGCGCGGCCCAGCAGGGCGGAAACGAGCATCCTGGGGCTGACGTTGCGCAGGTCCAGGACGGGGAGGTTCATGGAGGATCCGTTCCCCCGCAGGAGGGTGCCCTGCCCCGGAAGCCATGTGGTCCAAGACGAGTCGGTCCAGACCACCGAAGCGAGCGGGGTGTTGAACGGTCCCAGGGCGTCCAGACGGCCTTGGGAGGAATCGCACTCGACCCACACGTCGAACCGGAACGTCTTGCCGGAACGGAGCAGGGTGGCACGGCATTCGGCTCGGACGGCGGGAACGGAGGGGACCGGGCTCGCGGTGCCGGGGATCAGGTCCATCCCCTGCCTGCTCCTCAAGGTCGGGGCGCATCCGGCCAGCGCCAAGGCGGCGCCGACCATCCATTTGCGGGCGGTCATTTCGTCCTGTCCAGACCTTTGATCGCCTCGGGAGATCCGGGATCCGCCTGGAGCACCGACTGCCACAGCGCGCGGGCCTCCGCCGGACGGTGCAGGGCTTCCAGGATGCTCGCCTTGTGGGCCTTCAGGGTGGGATCGTCCTCTCCCTCGGCCAATGCGCTGTCCTCGTCCGCCAAGGCCTCCGTCAAGCGACCCTCGCGGAACCGGAGCCACGCCTTGGAGTCCAGGTAGGCGGGATTCTTCGGGTCTCCCGTCGTCGCCTGTTCGATCAGGGAATCCGCCAAGACCAGGGATTCGTTCCGGTCGGCCAGCAGGTAGCCCAGGTAGTTCTTCGCGTTGAGATCGTCCGGATTCTCCCGGATGGCCAGTTCCAGGTCCTTCTTCGCGGCGCTCCATCGGCCCAACCGCTCCAGCACGGATCCCCTCTCGAAGTGCACGCGGTGCATGCCGGAGTCGATGGCCAGCGCGGTGTCGAATTCCGCCAAGGCCGAGCGTCGAAGCGCCGAGGCCTCGGGTTCCGAGTCCGGGGGCGACCATTCCCGATGGATGTGGCGCGTCCGCGCCTCCGCCAGACGCGCGTACGAATAGCCCAGCAGGAAACGAGCCTGCGGCAGGCGGGGCCAGTTCCCGGCCATGCGCTGGAAGATGGAAACGGCCGCGTCCGGCTTGTTGTCTTCCAGCTCCAGCATTCCGCGACGGATCCAGGTGTCGATGGCGCCGGAGTCGAGTTCCAGCGAGCGGTCCAGGAAGTACCGGGCGGAATCCGGGAGATCCGACTTCAAGGCCCAGAGCCCGAGGAAGTAGTAGGGGATGGCGTCGGTGGAATCCAGGGTCCTCAGGCCGTCGAAGGTGGTCCGGGCCTGGGACAGGGAGTCCATGTCCAGGAGCAGCGCGCCCAGGCTGGAAAGGATCTTGGTGTCGGTCGGGTCGTCCGATTCCATGGCGCGGAATCGCCGGAGCGCCTCGTCCCGATGGCCTCCGGCGAGCAAGGCCCGCGCGGCCATCAGCTCCAGCCGGGGCGAATCCTCGGGGGCGAGCTCGGACAGGCTGTCCAGGAGGTTCGCCGCCGAATCCGCCTGTCCCGAACCCAGCAGGAACCTCGCCAGATTCTCGCCATCCGCCGGGCTGTGCCACTCCTCCCAGCGCTTGTGCAGGAAGGCCAGGGCGGAATCGGAGAGGTTGGCGCGCATCCAAAGCGCCGAGGCCCGCTCGACGATGGGGGCGGCCTGTGCGCCGTATTCCTCCGCCAGCCGCGCGAACAGCCCCGCGGCCACGGCGGGCTGTTCTGTCTCGGCCAGGGTGGCCAGACCCAGGAGCGCTTCCCTGGAGTGGGGATCCAGGGAGAGGACCTTGCTCCACGCCGTCCGGGCCGAATCGCGCGAACCCGCCTCCATCCAGAGCCCGGCCGCGAGCTCCCACTCCTCGGGGGTCTCGTCCCCGGGCAACTTCAGGGCGCGGCGAAGCACGGACAACGCCTCCTTGGAGCGTCGCGCATCGCGGAGGCGACGAGCCAGGTCGACTTCGAGCCAGCGGTTGTCGGGATCGTAGAAGGCAGCCGCCTGGACGGCCTCCAGCGCCAGATGGGGCTCGCCCTCCTGGTCGAGGGTCAGGGCCTGCAGCCAAGCCTCGTGGGCGATTTCCAGGCGTTGCAACGGCGTGTATTCGCTGCGCGCCTCTTCGGCGGACTGGGAGGCCAACTGCGTGGATCCGGCGTTTCGACCGGCGCAGGATGCGAGACAGAGGCCGAATGCGCCGGCCAACAGGATTCTTGAATTCATTCGTCCCTAGAAAGTACGAGGAGCGACCTTCGGAGTCGCCGCCCCGGAGGTATCGGTATCTGGGATGGAGTCGGGATCCGCTCCGGAACTGAGCACCAGCTCCAGCGAACTGCCCCGGGTAAGCAAGGTCCCGGCCATGGGATCGGAGTGGAGGACGTGGCCGGTGGGAACGCGGTTGGACGTGACGTAGTCGAGGCTGGAGACCTGGAAACCCGCTTCCTGCATGTGGGTCACGGCCTCCGACGAGTCCTGGCCCTCCACATCCGGGACGGGAACCGTGGTGGCTCCCGCGGACAGCCAGAGCCGCACGATGTGGCCTTTCTTGACCGAATCACCGGGAGCCGGCCGCTGCACGGCCACGAGATCCGGCCCGATCCGGTCGGCGCGGCGGCGTTCGGGATCCACGGTGGGATCGAGTCCCAGATCGACCAATTTCCTGGTCGCCTGTTCCAGGGTGAGTCCCGAAACCTCGGGCACCTCGACCACCGGCCAGCCCTCGCGGGCGACGTGGGGCATGATCCAGGAGTCCGTGACCACCCAGCCGATGGCGCCCAGGCTCGCGATGGTGGCGGCCGCCAGGGCCAGATGGATCAGGATGCGTTGGAGGGACTGGTTCACATTTCTCCTCGGAGTTTGTCTTCCGAATTCAGCACCAGGTCCCGGCCCTCGACGCTGACGATTCCTTCCTTCTGCATCTGGCCGAGCACCCGGGAAACGGTCTCCCTGGAGGTGTTGGCCATGTCCGCGATCTCCTGCTGGGTGGGCCGGTCGTGGATCACGATCTGTCCACGCACGCGGAACCCGCGCAGGTCGGCCAACTGCAGGAGGGCGCCGGAGACCCGGGCGTACACGGGGGAGAGGGCCAAGGCGCTGATCTTCCGATTCGCGTTCCTGAGCCTCCCCGAGAGTTCGGTGAGAAGTCCGATGGCGATTTCGGGAAACCGGCGCAGCAGATCCAGGAAGGCGGGGCGTCTCAGGAGAAGGAGACGGACATCGGTGGAGGCGCGCACGGTGGCCGACCTCGGATCGCCGTCCAGGAGGGACATCTCGCCGAAGAAATCGCCTTCCTCCAGGAAGGCCAGGACGGCTTCGCGACCCTCGGCTCCGGTGATGGCCACGCGCGCGCTGCCTTCGAGGAGCACGAAGAACCCGCGCGTCGCGATCTCCTCCTCGCGGATCAGGATCTCGCCTCGCGAGGCCTTCTGCAGTTCGCTGACCTGGGCGATCGCTTCCCGAGGAGCGCGCCCCAGGGCGGCGAAGAGGGGAAGCTCCCCGAGTTGGTCGGCCAGATCCTTCGACATGGGTTGAGAAGCTAGCTCCTCTCCCGGCCCGGCGCCGGAGGTTCGCCGTCGAAGCTCGCCAGGGGATCCACCCACGCACCGCGGTCCGGATCTCCCCACCGTTCGCGCCAGGTTCGGTGGAGGCTCTCCATCGCCTCGCGGGCGGTGCCGGGAGAATCGGCGCCCTCGGCGTTCTTCACCGGAGCGAACTCGCGCTCCCGTTCCACCCGCAGAAGGGAGATCCCCGGGGAGGCGGGGAAGGCGTCGAAGACGAACCTCTCGAACTTGCAGGCGATCTCGCCGGAGAGATCCTCGCCGGAGGCGGGATCCACATGGGCGATCCGTTTCCTCGCGAGGTGCCAGGGAAGCTCCAGTCCGGCGAAATCCTCCGCCAGATCCAGCCGGACCAGGTGGGAGGCGATGTTGGCCTCGCGGTGGACGGGAAGTCCGTCGCCGTCCAGGGCGCCGGCCGCCTGGACGGGCAGTTCCGTGTATTCCGCCACCCGCGGGCGCCCGCGGGCATCCGCGGCGTACACCCCCACCTTCTCCGACGGGTCCGTGCGCAGGACCGTCTTGCAGGACAAGGGTTGTCCGGCGCGCCGCGCGAACCCCAGGAAGGCCGGATCGCACGGGAGGGAGAGGAGGTTGTCCACCCCGGCCACGTGGATCCACTCGACCCCGCGCGCCTTCCAGCGGGACAGCAGGCCGGTGTCGCGCAGGCGTTCCCAGATCCCGCCGTTGCCGTCGGGCACCAGCGCGAGCTTCCCCGGCGCCGCGAGGAGGGCGCGCCCCGATCCGTCCAGGGCGGGAGCCGAGGACTGGAGGAAGAAGGACGGCCAGTCGGGCGGGAGCGCGGGACCCGGGCGCTCCCGGAACCAGCGGCGGGTGGCATCGTCGTTGTCCGGGCCGGTCATGACGGAAAACGGCGGCAGGGTGCCGGACAGCTCCCGCAGGCGCAGCAGCCGGCGCAGCAGCACCTCGAAGAGGGTCAGGTCCCCGGGAAGGCCCAGGGGCGCGGCGCCCTTGGGACCGTCGTACCCCAGCCGCGAGCCTTGTCCCCCGGCCATGAGGACGAACGCCGCGCGGCCGGAGGCGAGCATGGAGAGGCCCGCGTCGCGCAGCGAGGACCGCTCGCCGGGATCCGGTTCCAGCGCCCGCAGCGGGAGGAGGTCCGCCGCGGAGGAGGCAACCGAGCCGGGTCCGGCGGACAGGTGCATGGCGCGGACCCGGGCCCAATCGATCCCCTCCAATTGCCGCAGGAACTCCGCCTTCGGGGCGGGCGGAAGGGTTCCCAGGTGCTCCAGCAGGTGCTCCTGGCCGGCCTCGCGCAGGCGGGCTTCCATCAGCGGACCTTGAAGAAGATGACCAGTCCCACCAGCAGCATGAAGAGGGACACGAGGTGGAAGCGCCAGATGATCTTGGAATTCGCGTCGGTGCGGCGGCGGTACTTGTCCTCCAGCGCCTTCTGGAAGTGGTGGTGCACCGGGGCCATGCGGAACAGGCGCTTCCCGCCCGAGGCCTTGAACCACCCGATCTGGAGCGCCACCGAGAGCGCCTCGGCGAGGAACACGAACCCGACCACCAGCAGGAACAGCTCCGCCTTGGAGAACACGTACATCATCCCGATGGCTCCGCCGAAGCCGATGGACCCGGAATCCCCCATGTAGATCTCGGCCGGAGGGCTGTTGTACCAGAGGTAGGCCATCAGGGCGCCGCTCATGGCGCCGGCGACCACCAGGAGCTCGTCCACTCCGGGGAGGTGGGGCAGGAGGAGGTAGTGCGACCAGACCGCGTTGCCGCAGATGTAGGCGACGGTCCCGGTGAACAGCGCCGAGGTCACCAGGGGCACCGAGACCAGGGAATCGAGACCGTCGGTGAAGTTCGCGCCGTTGGCGGTCGCGGTGACCACGAACGACATGAAGAGCACGAAGCCCCATCCCGGAAGGTGGAGCTGGAACAGGCTCGGCTTGACGAAGGGGATGGCGATGGTCGCCGACTGCAGGTGCGGCACGTAGCGGAAGGCGGCCCACGAGACCACGAGGGAGATCCCGAAGTAGAGCGCCAGGCGCAGCCGGGCCGAGATGCCGTCGGCCTTGTCCATCCAATGCTGCTTGGAGGCCTTGCCCAGCCGGATCATGCGCTTGG